>WNGL01001572.1_pt1 | contig 28008 bp, 36 predicted proteins | sample 5400591 | NCBI WGS metagenome assembly WNGL01 (sample SAMN13153377, study PRJNA577476) | soil metagenome | isolation source: 80 cm soil or saprolite under Garry oak tree replicate 1 | place: USA:California | collected 2016-06-15 | reverse complement strand
GTTCTGAACTCAGAGTTCGGCGTGTTAGCGTAGTTAATGCCGCACAACCGGTGTCGTACTGCAGTAGTTCTGCAGTAGTTTCTGTTGGCGATTCATGATCGAGCGACTCGTGAGGCACGCTTCCTTTTCGAGGCGGGCGGGTCGAGATCGATACGGATCGTCAAGAGATCGGTCCCCATCACTTCCGAGGCGCTGACGCAGAGTCCGCGTGCGAGGTTGGTCCAACGAGCGATCCGCTGACGCTCGCGCGGATCGTCGTGGTCCAGGATGTGCGCAGTGCCAGCGCGCCACCCGGCGCCCGACTCTCCACTGACTCTGACCCGCACACGTAGGTTGGCCTCAAGGTTTCTTACGTAGTCGGCCATGCGTCCGTGTTGGGCGATTACCCAGGACGTGTCGCCCTCCAGGCCGTCGCAGACGGGCGTTGACCGCGCGCCTGCCCCGAGCGGCGCCCGATCGTCTCGAGGAGGGCGTCGCCGGGAGGCGGGATTCCCAACTCGAAGGCGGCCTTGACGAGGGGGTTGAGCACCAACTTCTGAAACGGATTGACGACGCGACGCTTCACACCTGACCCGAGCATTTCACACCTCGTTGTCGATGGGGCGAGCGGGTGGCCGACCTTAACGGCCTGAGGTGCTGATCGTACGAGCCAGCGGCGTCGTCAGCTCTGTTGGCTATACCGCTGGATTTACTCACTGTGCGGAGTGGTGCCCTGAGCCGGCCAAAAACAGGCGATCCTGAATACAAACGACGGCCAAAAATGTTGCAGGGGCGGAAGGATTCGAACCCTCGGCCCTCGGTTTTGGAGACCGATGCTCTGACCAGACTGAGCTACGCCCCTATGCGCCTTTGGAATTCTACCCAACCCCTTCCGGGCCGCCGTTAGGATCGATTTCGTGGCTGTCTTCCTGGCCAACGTTGGGGTCAATTCGGCCCACGCCGCCCACTCTCCCCTTTTCGACGACGGCACTTTCGAGCTCCTGCCCATTCCAGAACGACACCCCTGGCGGCCGCCCATGCTGCGGCTCGCCGACCTTGCGGACAAGGGCACGTACGCGCCACCGAGCTGGGGCACCCGCGCCGTCCACCTGGATCCCGACCTCGACACGCCTCAGCCGACGTACGGCGACAACTGCCGCCGCGCAGGTCGCGCGTTCAGCCTGCGCCGCGCACGAGTCGGGGACCTGATCGCTTTTCTGGCCCGTCTGCAGCCCAAAGACCAAGCTGCCGGGTTTCACCTGGTCGGGTGCCTGGAGATCGAGGACTCGCTGGAGGATGTAAGCCGAGACCCAGGACCCGGATGGTGGGACGCCAACGCGCATGTCCGGAGAGCCCGCGCCACCGGCACCTGGGAGGAGTTCTGGGTCTTCAAAGGAACCCCGACCACGCGGCTTTTCCGCCGCGCCGTCCCTTTCAGGCTGGGCGAAGCTCAGACGGTTTTCGGCAACACCCTGCGCAGGCGGGCCCACCGGACCGAGCTTCAGACCATCGGTTCTTACACACGCGCCGTCCGCCGCGTCGAAGGCGCCGGAGAGGAATGGCTGCGGACGATCTGCCTGTCCTGATCGTCGGCGACGTTCACGGCGACATCGAGCGCCTCTTCACCGCACTCAAGCCATACCCGGCGGCTGAGTGGCACACCCTCTTCCTGGGCGACCTGGTCGACTACGGGATGTTCGGCGTCGGAGCTCTTCGCTATGCGAGGGACCGGCCCAACACCGAGGTCCTGCTGGGCAATCACGAGGTCGCGATGCTCTGGGCGCTGCGGGATCCCGGGCGCGCCGGCTTCTGGATCAGCATCGGCGGCCAGCGCCACGACCTCGATGAGCTGCGCAAAGACGAGCCCCTGCAGCAGTGGATCCGCGAAATGCCGGCTTTGGTGAAGCCTGCCGACGGCACGATCGCCCAGCACTGCGGCAACGACGCTTATCTAGACCTGGTCCCCTCCATCGATTCAGACCTGATCGACGCGATCAACCGCCGCACCCGCGACCTCCTCGCGGGTGGTGGCGAAGGCATCCTGTGGCAGGTGCTGAGCAGCGCCAACATCTTTGAAACCCAGCCCGCACGCCTCGAGCGCTGGCTCGCGCTCACGCAGAGCCGCCGCGTCGTCTTTGGACACAAACCGCACCGAGGCTCACAACCGGCCGTCTATCACAACGGCAAGGCAATCAATTTCGACGGCGGCCTGTCGCGGTCCCACCGCCTGCACCAGCGCGCCGCGCCGGTGACCGCGAGCGTGGCGCCGCTCGATTAAGCGACCGCCGGCCGGCAGTCCTTGCACGGCCGGTAGCCGGCAGCGCGCGCCTCGGCCTCGTCGTGGAAGAACACGAAGTTCTCCTCCCTCACGCGGCGGCCGTGGTAGCAGGTCGGAAAGCAGAAGATCTTGGTGCTGCGCACGCCCTCGTATCGCAGCCCGGATCGCGCAAGCGTCTGCAGACGTTTCAGCTGCACGCCTTCAAGCGTGAGGATCTTCGCCTTGACCTCGGGTCCTCCGCCGCCGTAGTTGCCGATGACGCCGTCGGTGCGGATCACCCGGTGGCACGGGATGAAGTAGGGGATCGGATTGTTGGCGAGCGCCGTGCCGACCCCGCGCACCGCCGCCGGGTGGCCGATCTCGCGCGCGATCCATCCATACGGCCGCACCTGGCCGCGCGGGATCTCCAGCGTCTTGCGCAGCACGGCCTGAGAGAACGGCGTGAGGCCGCGAAGGTCGAACCGCATGCGCCGCTTGCCTTCGAGCTGATCCTCGATCTTGGCTGCCAGGTCCCGCGGTGGCTTGACATGCACCAGCTGCCTCCCGACGTCGTTCCGAAACCAGTCCTCGAACTCCGCAGCCGACTTGCTTCGCAGCGCAGCAGACACGCCAAGCCGGTTCCAAGCCACATAGACAGGGCCTAGCACGGTCTCGAACTTCGCATACGAGTCGGTGACCCCGACTTGCACGAGCACCCGGTCGGCAAAGCCCGCGGGCGCCTTCACGTCGCCCAGGCGTTTCAGGTCAATCATCAAGGTCGCCATGGTTCTCTCCTCTCAACAATTTCAATCCGCGATGGACGTTCGCCTTGACCGTTCCCACCGGCTGGCCGAGCGCGTCCGCCACCTCGGCGTAAGACAGCTCCTGAACGTGGCGTAAGACGACCGCTTCGCGATATCGCGCCGGTAGGCATGCCACGCGAGCCGCCAGCTCGTCGATCTCGGCCTTTCGGAGCACGTCCTCTTCCGGTCCGTTGCGTGCGTCTGGTTCGCTGCCGTTGAGCTCCACCAGGCGCGGCCGAACCCCACGGACGCGGTTGCGCACAACGTTGACGGCGATACGGTGCAGCCAGGCTTTCTGTTTCAGGTCCCGGATGCGCTCGGGCGGGTACGTGGCAAGCGCTCGATACGCGCGGACAAAGGTGTCTTGGGCGACGTCTTCGGCGTCGTGGCTGTTGCCCGTCAGCGCCAGGCCAAGGGCGTAGATGCGGTTCTGGTGATCCCGCACCAGGCGCTCGAAGACACGGTCAGTCGCCTCCATCAGCTACCTAAACCCAAGGAGGCCCCCCGCGGTTGCACGGGAACCATGATGCCGCCGCGGGCGTACATGATGCGTTCCGATGGAGGGCCGGCCAGCGGACGATTCCGTCTTGATCGCGCGCGCCGTGCGCGGCGATTCGGCCGCCTATGAGGAGATTGTGCACCGATATCAGCAGCTCGCGTTCCGCACCGCCTACGTCATCACCGGGTCGGCCGCCGACGCCGAGGACGCAGCGCAGGAGGGTTTCGTCAAGGCTTATCGGGCGCTCGATCGCTTCCGACCCGACGCCGATTTCCGGCCCTGGCTGCTGCGCATCATGGCCAATGAGGCCCGCAACCGTGTGCGCTCGTCAGGAAGGCGCCACCGGCTGGAGCTGCGATTGAGCGAAGGCTTCCGCCCGGGGGATGCGGCCCCATCCCCCGAGGCGGTGGCCCTCGCGACGGATGAGCGGCGGCGGCTGCTCGCCATTGTCAACGAGCTCGGCGATGACGACCGGATGGTCATCGCGAGCCGCTATTTCCTGGAGCTCAGCGGTGAGGAGACCGCCGCCGCGCTCGGCATCGCGGAGGGCACCGTGAAATCGAGGCTCTCGCGTGCGCTGGCTCGGCTCAGGGCGCGCGTTGAGGAGACGGCGAATGCCTGACCTCGAGCAGCAGCTGACCGGTCTCGCGAGTGCGATCGATTGGCCCCCCACTCCGAATCTCCGGATGCTCCTCCCCATTCATGGGGAGGTGTCCGGCGTAGCCGGACGGAGGGGCTGGCCGCGCTGGCAACTTGCCGTGGCAGCAGCCGTTCTCATCGTCGCAACCCTCCTCGCCTACACGCCGACCCGCGATGTGATCGCGGGCTGGCTGAACGTTCACACCACGATCCATCGAGTGCAGCACCCGCCTACCCCATCTCCCCGGCCACCCGGGCAGCTCGGTTCCAACCTCGGCCTCGGCACGGCGGTGACCCTTGAGGAAGCGCAAAGCCAGGTGAGCTGGAAGATCGCGGTCCCGTCAGCGCTGGGCCGACCCGACGCGGTCTATCTCAAGCAACCGCCGACTGGTCCATCGCAGGGCGAGGTGACGCTGGTCTATGGCCAAAGTCCGGGGATCAAGGTGTCTGGGCAGACCGGCGTCGCCGTCCTGGTCACGGAGGCGCGCGGTCGGATCAATGAGAACTACTTCCAGAAGATGATCGGGCCTGAGTCGACCATCGAACAGGTGAGTGTCGGCGGCCACGCAGGCTACTGGATTTCGGGCCACCCGCACGACTTTGTCTTTACCGATGCGAACGGCAACTTCCAGGACGATGCATTGCGGCTGGCCACGGACACTCTGATCTTCGACCACAACGGGACCCTCGTCCGGATCGAAGGAGACATGAGCAAAGCCCAGGCTTTGCAGATCGCCGGCTCCATCTAGGAACCTCACGCCTCCCTCCGGTGTATGGGAGGCGAGGTGAAGAGCATGCGAATGGCAGGCGCGCTGGTCTTTGTGGGAATCCTGGCCGCCGGTTGCGGTCCGACTCACGGGGGTCCGCCCGTGACGGCCGACTACAAGCTGTACGAGGCGGTGTCTTCGAACAAGTCACCGCTTGTTTCCGTGATCGATACCCGGAGCCACGCTTCCGAGCGAAGCCTCCCGCTCGGCGTGCCGTCCGGGGACTGGAAGCACCTGTACTCGATCGTGGGCGGCTCGCTGGTCGACACCGACCCCCAGACGGGGACGACGCTGAACACCATGCAGCTCACCGGTGTCTTTCAGCTGCCGCCGGCGACGATCACAGGAGTGCCTGGGGGCACCTCACCGGACGGACGGTGGCTGGTGGTCGAGTCATACGAGGGCTCGCCGAACAGCGTTCCGACCGCGACCCACATGCTGCTGATCAATACAGCCACGTCGAAGGTCACGGATCGCGTGAACCTCGTCGGTTATTTTCACTTCGACGCCGTCAGCAACGACGGCCTTCGTCTCTACCTGATCCAGTACCTGAACGGCAAGGAGTACTACGTTCGCCTGTACAACATCAACGGCAACACGCTCGACGACAACATCGTCGTCGACAAGAGCGATGGCAACCAGGCGATGACGGGCCTTCGACTTTCAGGCGTCCCGTCGCCCGACGGTCACATGCTCTTCAGCATGTATGTGCGCGAGAACGACAATCCGTTCATTCATGCGCTGAGCCTGGATGGGCCGTTCGCCTTCTGCCTCGACCTGCCCGGGGGCGGATATTCCGGCGGCAAGGCTGACATGCAGTGGTCGCTGGCGATGAACCGTGACGGATCGCGCCTCTACGCCGTCAACGGCGCGACCGGGATCGTTGCCGAAGTCGACACCAGCAACCAGTTTTCACCGCAGATCGTCCGAACCGCGAAAATCGGCACGGGCAGCTCCGCGAGCATAGGTGCCACCACCGCCGTCATCAGCCCCGACGGCAAGACGCTGGTCACAGCGGGAAGCTCCGGCATCGTCTGGCTGGACACCGCAAGCCTGAAGGTGCGGATGCAGGCGCTTGGCGAGTGGCACATCTGGAGCCTGGGCTTGAGTCCCGACGGCAGCATGCTTTACGCGGTCAGCGACAAGGGCAGCATCGCCGAGGTCTCGATGGCGTCGGGTGGCGTGGCGAACCGGTTTGAGGGGGCCCAGGGACAGCCGATGGCCCTCATGCGGGTGGCTGCTTCTTAGGGTCGTAGCCCCGGCACTGGAGGACCGGCAGCCGCGGATACTGCGGGAACGACGGGTCCGTCAGCGAGCGGCGGCACATCCAGAACGTGGTGCGTTTGCCTTTCACGGTCCTGGATTGAGTGCATGAGGCGCAGAGCCCGACTTCCACGGCTCCAAATCATGTAGCTCTTCGCCCGGCGGCGCCGCAGGCGAATCCACGTCAGCGTCATGACAAGGGGTACGGTGGCGCGCCCCTGTCAGATCACTGCGGCCGAAAAGTCAGCGTTTGGTAAGCGCTGGCATCGCATTGAGGGCCGTTGTCAATCGCTCCAGGTTGTTGCCGATGCCGTACTTCTTGCCCAGCAGCTCGACCTCTTTGGGATCTTCGGGATACCGGTCGCGCCGGCCGGGCGGCACTTCGACGGGCAGGTCCGCAACAGGCGGCACCACGCGCAACGCGTTCTGCAGGTATTCGGCGTTTGCAGTGCGAAAGACGCCGGCCTCGAGCATGGCCGCCACGGACCCGTAGCGGGTCACCAGCTCGGCCGCTTTCTTATCGCCGACCCCGGCGATTCCGGGCAGTCCGTCCGAGGGGTCACCGCGCAGGATTGCGAAGTCGGCATAGGCGCGGCCAGGGATCGAGTAGCGCCGCGTGACCTCTTCTTCGTCGACCTCCGCCATTCCGCCCTTCTGCGGGTACAGGACGATGATGTCGCGATCGCGGATGAGGCTGAACAGGTCACGGTCGCCGCTTGCGATCTCGATCGGAGGCTTCACCTTTGCGGCCAGCGACGCGACGATGTCCTCCGCCTCATAGCCCTCGAGCCCGACGACATCGATGCCGAGCGCTTCGAGCGCCTTCATGATGATCGGCACTTGCGGGATCAACGCGGGAGGGATTGGCTCGGCCGTCCGGTGCTGCTTGTAGCCCGGGATCAGGTCGACGCGCCAGGCGGGCCGCCAGTCCTCATCGGTCGTAAACGCGATGTGGCGCGGCTTGCGATCGGTGACGTAGCGCGCCAGCGTGTCCAGCGTGCCACGCACCGCATTGACGAGAGTGCCGTCAGGCCCACGCATGGTTTGAGGGATCGCGTAAAAGGCCCGAAAAAACATGCTCGAGCCGTCGACCAGCAGCCACTGAAGCAAGGCCGAAACATGGTACCCGGCCAGTAGGATGGCGGCGGTTTGAGACGAGCCGCGTTAGCCATGCTCGGCGCAGCCCTACTTTCGTGCACGGGCCAGGGCGCCGCAACATCAAGTCCACTCGCTTCTCCTTCCCTGCACACGCAAGCCGGCGACCTTCGAACCCACCTCGACCTGCTGCTCAGCGAGCACGCGATGATCGTGGCCAAGGAGTCGGCGGCGGCGGTCAACCACTCCGATCAGTACGCGTCGTACACAACGTTGCTGGCGACGAACTCAGCCGACCTGTCCGGTCTCATCGCCAGTGCTTACGGGACCACCACGGCCGCGCAGTTCGCGCAAGTGTGGAACTCGCAAAACGCTTTCCTGGTCGACTACGCGATCGGCGTGGTGACGCACAACGACATCAAGGCGGTTGCTGCGATGTCCGCGCTGACAGGCTCGTTTGCACCTCAATTCGCGCAACTCGTCAACGCGATGAGCCGGCTGCCGCTCGACCAGGTGACCCTCCTGATGCGCCAGCAGATCCAGGACGACAAGGCATTCATCGACGACGTATTCGCCGGCGACTACGCAAACTACTACGTCCACGTAGACCACGCGTACGCGCAGACCACGCACTTCGGCGACGCGTTGGCGACCGAGATCGCGCTCAAATTCCCGGACAAGTTTCCTGGGGATCCGTTCACGCATGGTGCCGACGTGCACGTTTCTCTGAGCAACCTGCTGCAGGAGCATTCGTACCTCGCGACGATGGCCACGGATGCAGCGATTGCGGGACGGACAGCAGAGTCAACTGCGGGTGCCTCAGCGCTGGCCGGCAACGGCGCCGCGTTGGCAGCCGTCTTCGCTGCGTCTATCGGGCCGGCCGCAGGCTCGCGCTTCACGGAAATCTGGACGGTCAGGGACAACGCGCTTCTCGGCTACGCCGTCGGGACGTCTGGGGCGAAGCAGGTGCTGACAGAGAAATTCGTCACCGATTTCACCGCGCTGGCTCATATCGACAAGCCGCAGCTCGTCGACCAGGTCAACGCCACGATCAAGGTGATCGACGACCAGCGGGCGAAGTCTTCGAAGACCGTGGCGAACGACGACCGTGCCGCCGCGACGGCCATGCAGCCCGTCGCGGACTCAATCCAGGGCTGAGGCGATTATCTCCAGGCCGGTCGCAGCTTCGTCGGGATTCAGCACGAGCGGCGGGCTGATCCGCACCGCCCGCGATCCCGCGGTGAGCAGGAGCAAGCCTCGCTCGAACGCCGACTGGACCAGCTTCGCCGCCAGCTCAGGCGTCCGAAGCTCGAGCGCCAGCATGAGGCCGATGCCGCGCACGTCCGTCACGTCTGAGTGTGTGGCCGCAATCTCGCGAAGACCGTCCTGCATCACAGCGCCGACCCGAGCCGCGTTCTCCATCAATCCGTCTTCGAGCAGGTCGAGGGTCACCAGGCCCGCGGCGCACGCGATCGGGTTGCCGCCGAAAGTACTGCCGTGAGACCCGGGCGGCCAGCTCATCTGCTCCGCGCGCGCGATGAACGCTCCGAGCGGCAGCCCTGACGCAATCCCCTTAGCCAGGCAGACGATGTCCGGCTCGACACCCCAATGCTCGACGGCCAGGAGGTGGCCGGTGCGGCCCATCCCCGATTGGACCTCGTCCGCGACAAGAAGGATGCCGTGCCTGGCGGTCAGCTCCCGCAGTCGCGGCAGGAAGTCGTCCGGTGGAACCAGGTAGCCGCCCTCGCCCTGGATGGGCTCGACAAAGACGGCGGCCACGCTTTCGGGCGGCGCGACGGTGGCGAAAAGCTCCTCGATCCGGTCGATCGACTGGTCGGTGGTCACGCCCCGAGATGCCGTCGGGAACGGCGCGTGGAACACCTGTGAAAGCAGCGGGGCGAAGCGCCGCCGCTGACTCGCTTTCGACGCCGTCAACGAGAGAGCGCCGAAGGTCCGCCCGTGAAACGCTCCGATGAACGCGATGTAGCTCGGCCGCCCGGACGCGTAGCGCGCGAGCTTCATCGCGCCCTCGATCGCCTCGGCGCCTGAGTTCGTGAAGAAGACGCGCGCCGGCGTCCCCGGCAGGATCTTGTTCTCCAGGCGCTCGGCGAGCTCGATCTCGGGCGTGTAGTAGAAGTCCGTCCCCGACATATGGATGAAGCGTTCCGCCTGCTCCTTGATGGCGGCCACCACCTTCGGGTGGGAGTGGCCGGTGGTGACGACCGCGATGCCGGCGGTGAAGTCGAGGAACCTGTTGCCGTCCACGTCGGTGACCCAGCAGCCCCGGCCTCGCTCCATGACGAAGGGATAGGAGCGGGTGAAGCTCGGCGACATCGCCTTGGCGTCGCGGGCGATGAGCTCGGCGGCTTTCGGCCCTGGCAGCGGCGTCTTGATCTCAGGCTTCACGGCCGGGAAGCATAATGGTCGGGATGGTCAAGACAACGAATGCCCAGACGAATAACGCCAAGGGATATTCCGTCCGCGACGCATCGAAAGACGACCTGAGGGCGATCGTCGGCATCTACAACTGGGCCGTCAACCAGACCTTCGCGACGATAGACTCCGAGCCGCTCGACGCCGAGGAGGCGCAGGAGTGGTGGGAGATGCACGGGAAGCGCTCCAAGCTTCTGGTCTCGGTCGATGAGACTGGGGTGATCGGATGGGCTCGCCTCCTGCCGTGGAAGCAGCGCGGCTTCGACGTCGTGGAGAGCCTGGTCTACGTAGACCCCGTGCACCACGGGAAAGGCATCGGAGGCGCGATGCTTGACGAGTTGATTCAGGAAGCGCGTGGCCTCGGTTACCTGACCATAGTGGCCAGCATCGCCACCGACAACCGGGCCGGCCTGGCGCTGTACACGCGGCACGGCTTCGGTGTCGTGGGCACGATCAAGAACGCCGCGCACAAGTTCGACCGCTGGATGGACATCACGCTGGTCCAGCGAGCCCTCGACTAGCCGTTGGAGCCGTCCTCCCCATTCATGGGGAGGTGCCGGCAAAGCCGGCGGAGGTGAACTAATCTCGATAAGCGGGCGGATACACGACCTTCATGACTCCAACCGCCTGCCACTGCCCGACGACTGCCGCGGCGCGCGTGTTCTGACCCTCGTCGAGCGCGTCGGCCCCCGCGAACTTCACGCCGCCGCCGTTGATGCTGTCGCCCACCGCGACATCGACTTTCAGGGCGGCGACGCGAATCGATTCCGCCGAGAGCGCGCCGCCCGCATTGGGCAGCACGTCACGGAAAAGCGTCCATCCGCCCACAAATCCAGCCACGGCGGGAATCTCCATCGGCCCGCCATAGGCCGCCTTGGCCTGCGCAAGCAATGCCTGGCCGGCCGGCGAGAGGGCCGCGGCTGCAATCTCGCTGTCGGGCTTGTCGGCGGCATAGACGCCGATGGATCCAGGGCCCACCCGCCGGCTGAAAGCGGGCATGCAGAAGGCGGAGCTGGTCCCGATCGCCCCCTTCAGAGGAACGTGGTTGCTGAGGACCGCGTCCCAGATCGCCACACCGTCATCGAGGTAGCTCACATCCCACAGAAAATCGGGATGGTCTTGGGCGACGCGTGCCGCGATCACGTTGGCGTCGTAGGCGTTTGGGTTGTACTCGACCAGGTCCACGACGTTGATCCCCATCGCCTGCGCCAGGTCCTGCTCACCACCCCCCACCGACTGCCCGTAGATGTCGTTGACACGCACGACCACAGCACGCGGCGTGGTGAGCTTGTAGTCCGGCACTAGGACGTCGTGCGAGAAGGTCACGGCCATGCGGCCCAGCGAGCTGCCGGTCGCCACCGTTCGAAACACGTAATGCCGGTGAGCGGTGATCGGATCGGCGACCGCACCGGTCTCCCAGTACACGGTCTTCAGCTCTTCGGCGCGAGAGGACGCCGCGGCGGATAGCGTGCTTCCGTATGTGCCCAGGATCAGCGGCACGTGGTAGTCGCGAACCAGGGTGTCGACCGCCGCCGATGCGGCTTGCGGGGTCGTGGCGTCGATCACCTGCAACCTCACGTTTGCGTGCGCGACGCGCAGCGCGGCTTCCACGCCGGCAAGCTCCTGCTTGCCTCCGGGTGCCTGAGGCCCGCTCAGCGGATAGATCGCGCCGAGCACCAGCTGACCGCTTCCACCGGCCTGCGGCTGACCACACGCGAGCGCAACCAAAAGTGCGAACACAAGGATCGCGAGTCGCCGCGCCACCGACTCAGGTTACGCGGTGGCGGCTGACCTCAGGCTCGTGCCTCGCGCCTCCGCGAGCTGGCGCTCGAGCTTGGGGGCCGGCGCGTAGCCGTAGTTCACGTGCAGCGCCCGGCCGTCCGCCGCCATGACCACAGTAGTTGGAAGCGTGTAGACGCGGAAGCGATCGGCGAGCGTGCGCTCCGCGACCGCATCCACCTTGTCGACCCGAACATCGCCCAGCCGAGCCAGCGCCGGCTCCTGGTGCGTGCGGCACACGGTGCAGCTGTCGCCAGTGAAATAAAGGATGTAGGGCTGAGTCTCCTCCCCATTCATGAGGAGGTGGCCCGTAGGGCCGGAGGGGCTGGTCGCAAGCACAAGCCGTCGGGCCCGGCGAGATCGAAATGTCTCCAGGCAGGCGGCGACGAGCACCACAGCGCCCACCACCGCCAATGCCCAGAGTTGCGCACTCACGCTCGCAAAAGTCCCCTTCGCTCGAGCTGGTAGAAGATCTGGCAGCCCAGGCAGTAGCCGAATGCCACGTTGACGAACGCAAGCACCGCAACGAGCAGCGCGAGGGCGAGGCCGAGGAACGTCAGCGGGATCAGGAACACCGACGCCACGGCCAGGAACACGCCGCCCAGCCCCTGCGCGAAGTTGTGCGGCTCCGGTCGGTCCTGCACCGGTCGCGGCTTGACGATGCCGCGCGGCTTGAGGACCTTGAAGTAAAACTGCTTGAACAGCGCCAGCCGCGGCGCGAACGTGCCGACCAACAGCACGACCGCGAGCAGCGGGATCAACACGAGCAGCGGCCGGAACAGCGCGCCGCCTACGAACGCGACGAGCACCGTCACGATGATCCCGGTCTGGTTGACCTTGAGCGCGGAATGGTCGACGACTTGAGTCGCCGGTGTGCTCATTTCTCGATGGGCACTCGGATGGAGCTGCCCCACTCGGTCCACGAACCGTCGTAGTTCTTCACGTCGGGGTAGCCGAGCAGCTCGTGCAGCACAAACCAGGTGTGAGCCGACCGCTCACCGATGCGGCAGTAAGCGATAACTTCCTTGTTCGATACGACGCCCTTGCCGCCGTAGATCTCCTTCAGTTCGTCGTTGCTCTTGAACGTCCCGTCCTCGGCGTTGACGGCCGTGGCCCAGGGAATGCTCGCCGCGGTCGGGATGTGGCCGCCGCGCTGCGCGCCTTCCTGCGGGAGGTTCTCCGGGGCGAGCAGCTCGCCTGAGTACTCCTTTGGTGAGCGCACGTCGACCAGCGCCGCCTTGCCCAGCTTGTCGAGGACCTGGTCGCGGTAGGCCCGAATGTGCTCGTTGGGCGAGCTCTTGAAGTGGTAGCTCGTCGCGGGATAGGTCGGCGCGTCCGTGCTGTACGGCCGCCCTTCCTTCTCCCACTTGACCCGGCCGCCGTCGACGAGCTGGACCTTGTCGTGTCCGTAGTACTTGAGCGCCCAGTACGCGTAGGCGGCGAACCAGTTGTTGTTGTCGCCGTAGAGGACGATCGTGGCCTCCGGCGTGATGCCGCTGCGGCCGAGCAGCTCAGCCAGCGCGTCCTTCGGCGCGATGTCGCGTGCGACCTGGTCCTGGAGGTCTCGCTTCCAGTTCCAGCCGACGGCGCCTGCGATGTGGCCCTTCTCATAAACGGTCGGGTCGACGTCGACCTCGACCAGGCGCAGGCCCGAGTCTTTGGCGTGCTCGGCAATCCAGTCAGTCGTGACCAGTGCCTTGGTTTGTGTCTGTGAGCTCAATTCCAACTCCTCCAGAAAATGCGAAATATCGAAACCAACGGTTGAGAAAAGACGAAGCGGTCGAGTGGGCGCGCCCTTACGGCGCGAGCAGACGGCCGGTGCTAGCTACAGAAGCAGGCCGGGATGTGGGTCAAACGCTGGGCAGGCCAGATCAGGTCCGCCATAGAGGATCAATTCTAGGCAACCCACGTGTCGCGTGGTCAATTCCCGACAATTTGCGACAGTGTCGCAAGTAGAGCTGGTCAAATACCAGGCCCTGGGCAATGACTATCTGGTCCTCGACCTGCCCGGACCGCTGGATGAGCTCGTCGCCCTGCTGCCGGAGCTCTGCGATCGGCACCGCGGCCTGGGCTCAGACGGCCTGCTCGCATTCGACCCGCGCGCGATGAGCGTGCGAATCTTCAACCCCGACCGCTCCGAAGCCCAAAAGAGCGGCAACGGATTGCGGATCGTAGCCGCGCATGCCGTTTTGGATCACAGCGCGGGCGACGCTTTCGAGCTGAGGACGTCCGACCGTGCCAACGCAGTCCACGTGCTGGAGCGAAACGGCGCCGAGATCGTGACCGAGCTGGACATCGGCCGCCCCTCGTTTCGCGCCGCGGACCTGCCCGCCAAGTTCGACGGCGAGCCCGAGCACGTCGACCTGGAGACGCCCGCGGGACACGTTACGGCTGTCCTGGTTTCGGTCGGCAATCCCCACTGCGTGGTCTTCGGGCAACCGGTGACAAGGGAGCGATGCATCGAGCTTGGTCCGCACCTCGAGCATCACCCGGCCTTTCCAGAACGGACCAATGTGCAGCTCTGTGAGGTGATCGACCGTGGCCGTGTTCGCGCGGAGATCTGGGAGCGAGGCGCGGGCTACACGCTCGCGTCAGGCACGAGCGCGAGCGCGGTGGCTGCCGCATGCATGCGGCGCGGCCTGGTCGAGGACATAGTGGCGGTTGAGATGCCGGGCGGCAGCCTGGCGTTGCGTCGCGAGGCAGGCGGCAATTTGATACAGGCGGGTCCGGCGCGACGTGTCTATCGAGCTGTGATCGACCTAGCCGACTTTGCTGAGCCGGGAGACCGCGTCTGGTAGAGCGGGGAGACCCCCGATGACCTCGTCGGCCAGCGACGGGTCGTCTTTCTCTCCTTGCCGGTTGACCCAGATCCGCGAGATGCCGAGCTCGTGCGTGGGCTTGATGTCGTGGAAGTAGCTCTGGGCCACGTGAATCCACGAGCTCGCGGACGACGCGAACGTCGACTGGAAGAGGCGGAAGTGCGCCAGGCTCGGCTTGTACGCGGAGACGTCCTCGGCCGTCACGACTGCGTCGAACGCTGCTGGAAGGCGCCGCTGCGTCAGGGCGATGATGTCGCGGTCGCAGTTGGTCAGCAATGCGAACTTCCACCCCTGCTTGCGCAACTCGCCCAGCGCCGGACCGACGTCGGCGAAGGGTGGCCAGTAGGGAATCGTCGAGACTAGCGCCGTCGCGTCGTCGGGCTTCAGCTCCACCTCGAGGCGCCGGGCCGCGCGGCGCGTCGTCTCGGTGAGCACCGCGCGGTAGCGCTTGAACGAGCCTTCGCTCTCGACCTCGGCCTCGAGGGCAATGTACGTGTCGAGGAAATCCTGGCCGCGGCCTGGGAAAAGCAGCTCCCCCGTCGTCCGAATGCCGTGGCGCCAATCGATCAATGTGCCGAAGCAGTCGAACGTCAGCCATCGATCCGCCATAACGGAAGTTACTGGCCGGCGGCCCGGAAGGACAGCGTCTTCTTTGTCGCCTGGTCGATCTCTTCAGGCGTGAGCAACACCGTTGTCTTGGTACTTACCGTGCCGGTCGCTGCGATCCCGATCGCGAGTGCGGCGGCGGTCACGTTGTCAGGCACGTCGACGATCACGACAACATCGCTGTCGCCGAATGCGAAGTAGTACGACTCGAGATGGCCGCCCATCCCTTTGATCGCCGCCTCGACCGCCTTTCGGCGACCCGTTCCGCCTTCTTTCAGCACGCCTTTCAGACCGTCGATTGTGTAAGAACCGGTTACGAGGAACTTTGGCATTCGTCGCCTCCTTGAACTAGCCCGAAGCCTTGGGCAGGTATTCCTGGATCGCGTGCGCCAGGTGCTGCATGCTCATCGACTGCAGCCACACGCGGCCCGGTCCGGTGAGCGCGGCGAGGAACAATCCCGAGCCGCCGAAGAACATGTTCTGGATCCCGGGCACGGTGACGACGTTGAACTGCACCGATTCCTGGAACATCCCGACCTGGCTCGGATGAACGCGCAGCGTGTTGCCCGGCTGCAGGTCGTAGACGACCACCTCGCCGTTCAAAGCCACCCAGGACTGCCCCTGCCCGGTGAGCTTCTGCAGCCGGAAACCGGTGCCGCCGAAAACTCCCGCGCCGAGCCGCTGCTGAAATCCGATCGAGAACTGGACGCCGAGCGTGGCGCACAGGAAACCGTGCCGGTGGACCATGTAGCCCTGGCCGGGTGTGATCTCCAGCGGCAGGATCTGCCCCGGCAGCTTGGCCGTAAACGCCAGCAGCCCGGGACCACCCATGGCGGTGTACTCGGTCATGAAGAGCGTTCCGCCGGCCACGGCCCTGCCGAGCGCCCCGAGGAATCCGCCCTGCTGCCCGCCGACCGACATGCCCGTCTGCATCTGGATCGCCATCGACATCCAGGAGAGCTCTCCCGACTCCGCGAAGACCTTCTCGTTGGGCTGCATGTTCAGCTCGAGGACTGGCATCACGGTGCCAACGATCTTGGATTCCATCTGGCTCTCCCTCAATGACGCCGACTGCGGTCGGCGCAAATGTTAGTTGGAGCGGTGGTGGGGGTCGATGATGCGGCGCCGGGCTGCCGGCGGCGTCGGATTGCGCGAGCACTCGTCACAGACGCCGACCACCAGCACGTCGGTCCGGACCGGCTTGAATCCGTGGCCTTGCTCTAGGTGCGTCTCGAGCTCGCTGACCAGCTCCTCCTGGATATGCATCACACCGCCGCAGACCTGGCACACAGCGTGGTGATGGTCACCACTCGCCAGCTCGTAGTGCGTTGGCCCGTCACCCAGGTGCGCTGCGTAAACAGAGCCCGAGGCGGTGAGCGCCTCCAGCGCGCGGTAGACGGTGCTGCGCGGAAATCCCGGCTTGGACTTGTGCAGCTCGTCGGTGATCTCTTCCGCCGTGCAGTGGCTGCCCAGTCGAACGATCGCGTTGTAGACCATGGTCCGCTGCGCCGTGCGTCGCATTCCGGGCGCGAGCATCAGTGCGTTGTGATTACGCGCAGCGACCGGTCCGCCTTCGTCAGGACGCGGCAACCGCCGTCCTCGACGACCAGGTCGTCCTCGATCCGCACGCCGCCAAAGCCGGGAATGTAGACGCCGGGCTCGATGGTGAACACCATCCCTATCTCGAGGATTCTTTGCGAGCCAGGGTCGAGGCTCGGATCCTCGTGGCCTTCGAGGCCCAGGCCGTGGCCTACCCGATGCAAGAAACGCTCGCCGTAACCGCCCGACTCGATGACCCGGCGCGCCGCCGAGTCCACCTCTCCGGTGGTGACGCCGGGACGCACCGCGGCGATCGCGGCGTCATGGGCCTTCAGTACGAGCTTGTGGATCTCGAGGTGCTTGCTGCTTGGCTCGCCGACGACAGCCATGCGGGTCGTGTCCGCTTTGTAGCCGTCGAAGGCCGCGCCGAAATCCAGCAGCACGAAATCCCCTGGGGCAAGCGCGCGGCTCGAAGGCTTGGCGTGCGGAAGCGCGGAGTTCGGTCCCGACTGCACCAGCGTCTCGAACGAAAGCGTCCCCCCGAGCTTGCCGATCGCCGAACCGATCATCAGTGCGACATCAACCTCCGTCTGGCCGGCACGCATCCGCGAAAAGACCTCTTCGCCGGCCGCGTCCGTGATGGCGGCGGCACGCAGGAGCTTATCGACCTCGTCTTCGCGCTTGATGAGCCGGAGCCGCCGGATCTCTTCGCCGACGTCGACCATCTCGCTCGCGCCTGTACGCGAGGTGACGACCTCGGCGGCGCGCAGGCTCAGGTGCTCCTTCTCGACCGCAATTTCCACGGATGCTCCGATGGCGGTGCTGACCAGCGCATACGGATCCTCGCCGTCGCGCCATGAAACGACCTCAGCGTTGGTGACTTGAGTCGCCGCCTTCTGATGCTCGATCGCGGGCACGATCAGCGTCGCACCGTCGGGCCGAACCGCCAACGCCATGAGGCGCTCGAATGGCTCGGCGTGGAAGCCGGTGATGTACGCGATGGAGACGGGATGCGTGACGTACGCCGCGCCAACATGCCGATTCGCCATCCAGCGCCGGATGTCATTGAGCGGAGTCGTCGCAGCGACCGACTTACTCAATGGCGGTGATGCGAACCTTGTAAGCGCCGCTCGGCGTCTTGATCTCGACTTCGTCCCCGACGCGATGGCCGATCAATGCCTTGCCCAACGCCGACTCGTAGCTGACGCGGCCGGCCTTCGGGTCTGCCTCGGCCGGACCGACGATGCGATATCTCTCTTCATCCGCACCGTCCTCGGTGAAACGAACCGTGTTGCCCATCGCTACTATGCCCCGAGCAGCCTGCTTCTCGATCAGCACGTGGTTCTTGATGATCGCGTCGAGCTCATTGATGCGGGCTTCCATCATTCCCTGCTCGTTCTTGGCGGCGTGATATTCGAAGTTCTCAGACAGGTCGCCCAGCTCGCGAGCGGCCTTGATCTTGGCGACGATCGCAGGGCGGCGCTCGGTCGTCAGCTCGTGGTGCTCCTTGCGGACCGCCTCCAGGCCCTCCGGTGTGATGTGGACGTCGCTGGCCATCGATCCGAGTCTAAACGGCGGGCGTCACACCTGAATCTGAACCGGGGTCAGAAGTTCGCGCTGGTCGATGGCCAGACGGAGCCGACGAAATCGATGATGCTCGCGGCTTCTGACCCGTCGCCCAGCTCGTAGACGAGGGGCTGGTCGCCGCCCGGTCCACAGATGGGGTTGCCTTCAGAGCGGTACCAGAGCTGAGTCGAGTTCAGAAACACGGGTGTGATGCGGGCGCCCTTTCCGATCAGCTGCGGGCTTCCGCCGTGAGCCAGGTCGACCAGGTAAACGTTGTGCAGGCCGTCCGACCGGATCACCGAGTAGGCGAGGTGATTGCCGTCGGCCGAGATGGTCGGGTAGTACCACGCGACTCCGGGCAGGAAGACCCTGGCGCCTCCCGCCGCGGTCCACCGCCATACGTTGCCGTCCTTTCGGTAGTACAGCGTGTCCGAGGTCGTGGACCAGACAGCCATCGCCGGCTGCGCTCCCTGCGCCCACTGGCCTTGTGGAAGCACCGCCAGCTTCGTCTGGCCGCCCTCCAACACCAGCAGGCTGTTCAGGGTCGGGAAGGGCTCGTCGAGCACGTACAGGTGGCCGCCGGAGTGCGCGTAATCACCTTGCTTGGAATCCTCCGGGCTGCCGCACCTCCCGCCGTGCGGATTCGTCAACGACGCCACAACGGTGTCACCGGAGCTCGTGGTGAGATGAACCTTGTCGGCGTTGCCGGCCACATCGGTCGTGAGATACGCGATGGCATCCAGCTGGGGAGAAACTGCAAGCAAGGACGGGAATTGGTCGCCGACGTTGGGAAGCTGGAACCAGCGCGTGGTCTTCTCGGGAAGCTGGATCACCGCGTACACATAGCTCGGACCACCCACCAGAGCGTGATGAGCATCGATCAGCTGTGCGGTCGCAAGGTCGGCCGGAAACTGGCAGACCGACCTCGGATGCGCCGGGTCGGAGTAATCGCGAATCACATGGCTGCCGGAGTGCAGCTGCACAAACGCCACCGAGTCGGAGGCGCCGATCGGACCCGTGCACGTGATGCTGTTCACCTGCGCGACGAAGGTGGCAGGCGGCCCTCCGGCCGGCGCCAGCAGGTTGAACGTGTTGGTCGTGGACGTTGGCACGTACGTAACCGGGCTCGGGGTGGGGCTGGCCGGCGAACCGGTTCGGGCGGCTGAGGCTGTCGACGGGCTTGGGTTGCCGCACGCGCTCGCGAGGACGACCAGGACCCCCCACGTTGCGATTCCGGGCGACCTCACGCCCACACTAACGTCGCGAATTTGAAACCAGATACGAAATCGCGCCCGTCCGTATAGAGTCGCGGGGATGAAAAGAGTCATCCTCCCGGTCGGGATGCTGCTGATGGGCATCGGGCTCGTCGGGGGAGCCATTGCCGCGCAAGCGGGTGCCTCGCTGGCCGGCCTCGATCAACAAGTGGGCACCAACGGGTCCGCCGCCGCCGCCGTGCTCGGAGTGGGCCTCATCCTCGCGGCTTTGAACCCGCTCGGCTCAATCAGCTGGGTCCGAGCCGGCATTCTGTACGGCCTCGTCGTGGTCGTTTTTGAGGTTGTGTCCTACTTCCACGGCAAGAGCTTTCACCTCGGGCCGGTCATCTTCGGCCTGGCGTTCACCCTCCTCCTGATCGCGTCCTATCCCGAACGCGACAAGCTGATCCCGACCGGCATCGAGACCAAAAAGCCGCCCGTCACGCCCCCGATCAAGCCGGCGCCGGACCCTGAGAAGGGGCCGGAAAAGACCTCTTAGGTTCTGGGGACCAGCGCCTGCACCTGCTCCATCCAGCGCCGCTGGAGAAAGAACGAAACCGCGTAGACCCCGCCCGCGAGAGCCGCGCCAACCAGCACCGCGAGGGCTGCATGCAGGGGTGACGGCTGGATGGGGGCGAGTGCAATCGCATCGTCGCCGATGACGGCGCCGGCCGCGAGAGCGAGCGGAGTAATCACGGGAATGAGCTGGAGCCGCTTCATCACAGGCGGCGGCGGCGGCTCGACGCGACCCACCATGCGCTGACCCATGACCCCCACCGACTTGACGTGGTGGAGGTGCGGGGTGATCGTGAGAATGACGTTGACCTGGTTACCCGGCACCTGCTTCAGACGTGCGGGTGGAACAAGGAACTGCTCGACACCACCGCGGGTCTGGACCATCAGCATGCCGAGGCCGATCGACGTGCTCACCGAGCTTGCACCGACCAGCTGCCCCTGGACGATCCGGGGCTCCGCCTTGCGATCTTTCAACGCCAACCGGAAGCCGGGACCGACAAAGCTCGCCAGCAGCGCGATCGGGAAGATCCACGCGACCGAGGCCGCGACGGCGTCCGGCCACTCGTAGATCGGCGGCAGGAACACAAGGCATGCGGCGATGATCAGGACGCACACCACCGCGATGCCGATCGAGATGTAGCCGAACCGCACGACCTGGTCGGGCGAATAGCCCTGCAGCATCCCGCCTGCCTGGACGAAGCGCTCGCGCTGCTTTCGAGTCGCTCCGGCGGCGTTCGGCGCGGCGGCCTTGGGCTTGATCTGGCGCATCTGCTGGCGAACCTGCTTCTTGCCCATTCCCTACCCCTCAGATCGGGAGTGTATCCGGCGCGGGATAGGTGATGCGCCCGCGGTCCACTTGGGCAAAAGAGGTGAGCTTGTGGACCGCCGGCTCCGATGTGCCGGTGATGTGTCTGACCTCAACGCCTCGCACCGTGAGCGCGTCGGCGACAAGGGAGCGATGGCATCGCCACGGCAGGGCCTCCGCGCACATGACGGCGATGCGCCGGGTCGCCGCGAGGCTTTCCAGGCGGCTGATCGCTTCCCAGAACTCGTCTTGCTGCATGTAGTCCGCATAGCCGCGAAAGGAAACGTTGCGCCAGCCGATGTTGATCGAATCGGGTTTGGGCTTGCGCAGCCCGCCCAGCTCCGGCATGTGGCGATACTCAATGCCACGCCGAGGCAGCGCGCGCTCGAGCGCCTGCTTCGCGAAGTGTGGCATGCGGCGCGAGGCGGGCACGGTCCGGACGTCCATGAGCAGCTCGACGCGATGGTGATGCAGGAGCTCCAGAAGCTCATCGAGCGATCGGGTCGAATGCCCGATCGTCAGGACTACGGTGTTCGTTGGGACGGATCGATCGCCGGCACCAGGATGCGCTTCACATAAGTCTGGCCGTTGATCTGGAGCTTGCCCGAAAACATGTATGCCGGTTCGTAGAAGGAGTGGTTGCCCGCCGGCACCAGCACGTACACGAGCTCAGCCTGGTCGAGCTGCACGGTCGGAAGCGGCGTGGCGGGCGCTGACTGCGCGGGGGCGGAAAAAGCCAGCGCCGCGTGGATTGCGTCATCGGAGCTGACGATCTTGTAGTCGGCCTCATCGGAGCTCACGGGCAGAAGCCCCGACGCGAGGACGGGGCGATTCGCGCTCAGGTCAACCTCGAGCCCGTAGCGCTCGCCGTTGACGTCGACCAGGTACGCCGCTCCATAGCCCGGCGCCTGGAACTGCCGCTGGTAGCGCACCTTCACCGGGTCGCTGCTGCTGTCGACGACGACCGTGTAGCTCCACTGCGGCTGCAGGCTGTGCTGAGCGAGGAAGATGTCGGCCAGGTCCTGTGGCGTGGCTCCCGCCGCCTCGACCGGTGGCATCGACAGCGACGAAAAGATGAAGTAGGCAGGGCTGGACGGTGGCGACTGGACGGTTCCGCGCACCTTGAGCGTGTAGTCAGAAGCCTGATACGAGCCGAGGAACCCGTCCGGTCGCGTCCGCAACACCGCCCCGAGCGCGGACGCGAACTGGTCCGCCTCGTTGGTCGACGGTTCCTTGTAGCGGAACACCGGTGCGGTCGAGATGGCGAGGTCGAACTTTCCGGTCCACGTCAGCTGCACCGGCACGGTGGTCGGCTGAGCCGAGGTCGAGCTTTTTGAACCGTTGTTGAGCACCGGCGTCGGCACACGGCCGAAATTGCCTGCGTACAGCTGTCCCGCGTCAGGCGCCGACAGGTTGGCGCCCTGGGTCGACGAGCTCGCGCCGCCGCCACCTCGTCCAAGCCCGCTCAGTGCCACTGTACCCACTCCGATCACCACGACCAGGAGGACCGCGACCACGCCCGCCGGCACCGCGGGCACCTCACGAATGCCCTGCAAGAAACCGGATAACGCATCTCTCAGACGGCTCCGTGCCGGCCTGCTCGACTGCATGCGCGACCACAGCTCATCTTCGAACCCGGTCCGTGGACGGGTCGTCTCGAACGCGTCGTCGAGCTGGCGCTGAAGGGCCTGCAGCTCGAGCTCTTCGTCAGGCTCGCTCATACACCTTCCTTCTGGGCGACCTCGCGCAGCGCCTTCAGCGCACGGTGATAGAGCATCTTCGCCGCGTCCTCGCTGCAACCCAGCAGCCCGCCGACCTCGTCAAAGCGCAGCCCCGAATGGCGGAGCGAGATGGCCTCGCGCTGGCGCTCGGGGAGCTGGGCGACCTGTGTCATCAAGGCCCGGTACTGGATCCTTTCCTCAGCCTGGTGCGCGGGATCCTCTTCCGAGACCGGCTGCCGCTCGATGGTCCGGCGCAGCCTGTCTCGCCGCCCCTGGGCCCTGAAGTGATCGAGCGTCGCGTTGCGGGCGATCCGAAATAGCCAGGCTGCGGGCGTCGTGTTGCGCGTCTCGAACCGGGCGTAGGCCTGGTACGCGTTCATGAACACCTGGGCGGTGATGTCCTCGGCGTCGGCGGAGCCCCCGACCTGCGCCCGGACGTAGGCGTAGATCCTTCCCAGGTATTCCCGGTACAGATCTTCGAAGGGCGGCCGGTCGGCGAGCACGGCCGGTTCATGGTAGGTGCGCGCACCATATTTGAGCCAACGCCCCGTCGGAGGCGGGTGTAACGGCTAATTGCGGAGGGCCGGGCCGACCTCTTTGGGACGGTTGGAGAAGACCGAGTCCGGCTTGCAGTATTTGCACCAGGCCACCGCATTCTCGTCGTCGACCGGCCACACCGCGACGGCGCCGCCCGCGCCATGGACCTCCTGGACCAATTGGGGATCGGTGGCGCCCCAGTGCGGCGAGTAGACGTCGGCTCCGGCCTCGCGAAGCATGGTCGCGGGGTGCATCGGACGCGCGCCTTCCAGGATGCCCAGCTGGAGTGATGGCTCCATCTTGCGAAGCTGATGGATCGCGGTGTGGTTGAAGGACACCACCGCGCACTCGGGCACCGCGCCGAGCTGGCGGAGCATGTTCATCAGCTTGTCCTCGAGCCCCTGATATAGCGGAGGCACCTGCTTGATCTCGATCACGAGCCCGACCTTGCCGAGCGCAAGCTCGATCACTTCCTGAAGGAGGGGGATCTTCTCCCCCTCGCCGGCATCGAGCTTGCGCAGCTCCGCCGCCGAGAAGTCGCGGACCAGGCCGCTGCCATTGGTCGTGCGGTCGAGCGTGTGATCGTGGATGACGACAAGGCGCCCGTCGGACGACAGGTGCACGTCGCACTCGATGAGGTCGCAGCCGACGGCGATGGCGGACCGGAACGACCGCATCGTGTTCTCGGGATTCTCCGCCGGGTTGCCGCGGTGACCGCCGAGCAGCGGCCTCCCCTCATCATGCGCAGCCTCGTAACGCGCGCGAATCGATTGAGTCAAAACGCCCGGTCAGCATAACTGCGTCGCGGAGAGAAACCTGTGTTGAGTGATTGCTTACAAGGACAAGAGCCGGCGCCTCCTTGTCTATAGTGCAGAGGTGACCTCGGGCCGGCCGCAGACCATCGCCGAGCTTCGCGCCGGCGGGCATCGGCGCGAGACGGTCAAACAGGAGATGCGACGCAACCTTCTGACCCGTCTGCGCGCAGGCGAGCCGCTGCTCGCGGGCATCGTCGGCTACGAAGAGACCGTGCTGCCGCAGCTGGCCAACGCGATCATCTCCGGCCACGACGTGATCATGCTCGGCGAGCGGGGGCAGGCCAAGAGCAGGATCATGCGGTCGCTGGTCAGCCTTCTCGACGAGGAGGTCCCGGCGATCGCGGGCTGCGAGGTCAACGATCATCCTTTCGACCCAATCTGCCGCCGCTGCCTCGACATGATCGCGAAAGATGGCGACAACGTTGAGATCGCGTGGATCGGCCGAGACCGCCGCTATGGCGAAAAGCTTGCGACCCCCGACATCTCGATTGCCGACCTGATCGGTGAGGTCGATCCCATCAAGGTCGCGGAAGGCCGCTACCTGGCGGACGAGCTGACCATCCACTACGGCCTGCTGCCGCGGACCAACCGCGGCATCTTCGGCATCAACGAACTTCCCGACCTGGCGGAGCGGATCCAGGTCGGACTCCTCAACATCATGGAAGAGAAGGACGTGCAGATCCGCGGCTATCGCGTGAGGCTGCCTCTCGACCTCTTCATCATCGCAAGCGCAAACCCGGAGGACTACACCTCGCGCGGCCGGATCATCACCCCGCTCAAGGACCGCTTCGGCTCGCAGGTGCGCACGCACTATCCGCTGAGCGTCAGTGAAGAGATGCAGATCATGGAGTCGGAGCGGCACGCGGTGCCCGAGGACTTCGAGCTCATCTTCCCGTCCTTTATGAAAGAGATCGTCGCGGAGCTCACCCACCTCGCCCGGCGCAGCCCTCACATCTCGCAGTCATCCGGCGTGTCGGTGCGCATGTCCATCGCCAACGTCGAAAACCTCGCGAGCAACGCGGTCCGACGCGCGGCGCGACTTGGAGAATCGGTGGCAGTGCCACGCATCAGCGACCTCGCGTTCCTGGCTGCGTCAACGGCTGGGCGTGTCGAGATCGAAGCGCTCGATGAGGGAAAGGAAGAGCAGGTGCTGGCGCGGCTCGAGCGAGGAGCAATCAGCTCGGTGTTCAGCCGACACTTCTCAGCGTCTCAGTTCGAAGGGGTCGTCTCGCGGTTTGAAGATGGCGGAATGCTCGAGGTGGGCGAAGGGATAGCGGCGCGGGCCTACATCCGCACCATCGGCGACGTCCCGGAGCTGGTGACCGCGCTGAAGCGACTCTCATTGCCGGACCGTCCGGAGGTCCGCGCGTCGGTCATCGAGTTCGTGCTCGAGGGCCTGCATCTGAACAAGCGCCTTAATAAGGACGAGGTCGAAGGCCGGGCGATTTATCGGCGCTGAGCAGAATCCCGGGGTCCCCGCGAAATCGCAGATTTCGTGGGGTGGAAAAGACGAGGTCGAGGGCCGGGCGATATACCGGCGATAGCTACCGCTGGGTCGCGTAGATCCAGGTGAACCCGATCACGATCGCGACGACCAGCAAGAAGAACAGCAGCTCCACCCTGATCGCAAGCCGGACCAGCCTCCGTGCGCGGCGCGTGCGGGCACCGCACTTCTCACAGTAAGCGGCATTCGGCACGAGCGCCGTGCCGCACTTGTCGCAAGCGGCCTGGGCCTGTTCCACGGAATCGAGTATGCGACGACATCAGTCGTGGCAGTTGGCGATGGAGTCGAAGCGCACCGCGCTCGAAGGAATCGCTTCGAACGCATAGAAGACGTAGTGGTGGGAATCGCCGGCGGAGACGTATTTATGGTCGTCGCTCACGTAATCGCCAACGTCGTGATTTGCCTTGTCGTAGAAGACGAACTCAAACGTGAGGTCCTTGCACTCAGTCGACCTCGCGTAGTCGAGCTCGACCTGGGTGGACGAATCGATTTTGGCGTGCGTCACGCCCATGACCACGATGCTGGACGGCGTGCTGGGCAGGACCTTTGTAACGAAGAACCAGGCGCCCGCCCCCAGGACGAGGAAGATGCCCACCCAGCGCGAGCGGCGGACGGAATCCCTGCCGCTTGACCGGCTGCCAGGCGCCGCCGCTCCACCAGTAACGCCCGTCGGCGGAGACCCAGGCTGCACCATCGAAAGCCGGCGGCCGGCCGTCCGGCCCGATCATCACGTCCATCGCGCGTGCCATATTGGCGCGCGGCGCCCCCGGCGCAGCCTCATTAACCTGTTTGGTGTGGAACTCGAAGAGGAGATGTCGACCAGCGACGTGGTCCTTCTGCTCAGCTCGGTCCCTGAGCGGACGAGCGATCTCGTCTACTGGCTCGACGAGGCTCGGCTGCGCTACCGTCACGGGCCGGCCTTCCCGACCCTGGGCAGCCTGATCGCTCACCTCGTGGACTCGGCGCCGAAGGTCGACGGCCTCCTCCGCCACGCACACCTTGACGGCCAGAAAACGGCCGATGTGCGCGCCGCCATCGACCCCGGGCACGACCAGGACCTGACGCTTCCCCTGCAGGAGGCGCTCGAGGACTTCGCTCGGGTCCGGCGGCGGACGGTCGACCTGCTCCACGGTTGGGGAAGGCCCGAATGGGAGCGGACCATCACCGATCCACGCGGGGCCGAGATGAGCCTGCTCGAGGTCTGCAGGCTGGTTGCCAAGCACGAGATGGCCCACGTCGCGCAGATCCGCAACCTCAGCGCCCTGCTTCCGGAGCCCCAAGACCTCGGCCCGGTTCGACCCATAAGGGTGAACGGCCAGTAATCTTCGGAGCGTGCCGGAGAACCCCGAAGAGTCGACTTCTGAAGAAGCGCGGCCGGCCGGGTCCGGTCGCTCGAGGCGCAAGCGCAAGGCGGGGGGCGGCCGGGCGGCCCAGTACTGGATGGTCGTCAGCTCTCCCGACAACTTCCGCAAGACGCGCGAGCACGGCTTTTCGATCCAGGGCCTGAAGAGCCGTCACCGCAGGCGGGTCGAGACCATGCGGGCCGGCGACCGACTCCTCTACTACATCACCGGGCGGATGGGATTCGCGGCCACGGTCACCGTGGCGTCCCCGATGTACGAGGACCACACGCCGATCTGGCGCTCGGCCCGCCGGGACGAGGACTACCCGTGGCGCGTCCACATCCGGCCGGATTTCGTGCTGGAAGAAGCAGATTGGGTGCCCGCGAAGGAGCTTGCATACAGGCTCGACTACGTGCGCAAGTGGCCGCCCGAGCACTGGACGCTTGCCTTCCAGGGCCACATCCACGCGCTTCCCAGGGCGGACTTCGCGATCATCGAGGACGAGATAGCGCGCACCTCCCGTCGCCGCAAAGCGCTCGCAGGCTAGTGCCTTGAGCGCTCTCAAGCGCCTGTATCAATTCCATTTTCGAAGCGAGCGACGGGAGCGCCTCTTCCTTGCCTCGGTCGCGTTCCTCATCACCTTCGCTGTCGTGCGTGGAATCACGTTCATGATTCGACAAGGCATCGGACCTGTCCATAACGTCTCCGCCGGCGGCCTGCACATCCACCACCTGGTCTGGGGAATCCTGCTTCTGATCGTCGTCGGCTACGTGTGGCTGCTCGAGGTCGGTGTGGGCTCGAGCTGGGTCGCGAGCCTGACCGCGATCGCTTTCGGAGTCGGCGCCGCGCTCACGCTCGACGAGTTCGCGCTGTGGCTCAACCTGAGCGACGTTTACTGGGAGCGCCAGGGCCGCGAGAGCATCGATGCGGTGTTGATCTTCGGTGGCCTGCTTTCCGCCGGCGTCTGGGGTTGGCCGTTCTTCAAGGGAGTAGCGGATCACTTGCGCCACAAACCGCATTCCGGCGGTGCTTATGAGTAGTGGGAATGAATCTCGAGGCGCGCCGAATGTCGACCGTCAGGTCTGACGAGGAGGCGTTCGAGGACCTTTTCACAGCCGAATACGCACGCGTCGTGGGAATCGCCAACCGCGTCCTCGCCGACCCGCACGAGGCCGAGGACGTGGCTCAGGAAGTCTTCATCGACTTCCACCGGCTTCACTCCGCGAAGGCACAGTACGCGCCGGCGTGGCTGCACCGAGCGGCGGCGCACGCGTCGCTCAACCGGTTGCGTGGCGCGCGGCGCAGGCAGAAGCGAGAGGTCGCTCAGGCGCTCGAGGAGGGTGAGCGAACCCTCGACCCGCAAAAGCAGCTCGAGGTGGATGAGGACCGGCGGCAGGTGCGTGCGGCACTCGGCAGGCTGGCCCCCAAACCCGCCGCAGCGCTGGCGTTGCGGGCCAGTGGGCTGAGTTA
>WNGL01002898.1_pt1 | contig 28009 bp, 20 predicted proteins | sample 5400591 | NCBI WGS metagenome assembly WNGL01 (sample SAMN13153377, study PRJNA577476) | soil metagenome | isolation source: 80 cm soil or saprolite under Garry oak tree replicate 1 | place: USA:California | collected 2016-06-15 | reverse complement strand
ACCATCCACCCCTTCCGAACTGGCCTTGATATCTTGGCCCGCAACCACGTATGTGCGCGTCTCACTTTTAGGCGCTGGACCAGGAGTGTATTTCGATTTGGCGACGTTGAGTTCCCACGTGCCGACAAGGGGGTCGGCGCCTTGAGCGGCCAATTCTACGGCTGCCACCGCGAGAACGATCATCACAAGAGCGGTTGCCCGCAGCAGTCTGTGCATTGATGACTCCTTTTCAGTCACACTTTTCAGACAACCCCGTCTCCTGTTCGAGCATTCGTCGGCTCACCGTTCTGCGTAAGCGGCGTACTCCTCAAACGACTTACCATGCTCTGTCGGACCATCCGTCAAAGTGTCCTGCAGGCGGGAAATAGTGCCTGACAGGAACCGCGCGATCATACGCTGTAAGCACTTGACCGTCAATCAAGAACGGCCCGACGCTGATCTCCGGGGATTGAGTGTCGCGCGTACCTAACGGCAAGGCGATAGACTTAGAACCCACCATCTTTTCAACTGATAGTTACTGAAAATCAGGAAATCAGGCGCTAGCGCTCACAGCCAAAGTCCGGATTCTTCGGCTGACGGGGCCAACAGGAAGTAATCCGCCCGGGGACGAAAGCAAGTTTACAAACGGCTGGATGGGGATAATTGGCGAAATCAGGGTTCCGCTGCCGGAGAATTTGCTTGTGGAAGTGGGCGAAGTCACGCTTGCTGCGGACTCAACACTTCAACCGTGTGCTTCCTCTGACAGTTACCCTGGAACACACACCATCCACGAAGCACCGCCACACCCTCTGCTGACTGCTTGCTTTATTTTCCAGCAAGTTAATTAACGCGCGGAAACCAAAGTAGCTGTATAGCTACCGGAATCCCACGACTCGCCTGTTTTCGAGCCCTACAGCAACCTAAGTTGCTGTACAGCACCTTTCCAGGGGTGGCGTGTCAACCGACCCTCCCGCTGCCGAAGGCAGCGAGTAGCCGATCAGATTCTACGTCTCCGGCCGGATGGCAAGTGATTGATGTTTTTGTCCTACAGCACTTGAAGAGACCCTTTACGTGTACTGACGGCCGATCACACTTCCTTACTTCGAATGAATTGATGAATCCCTGCCTTGGGCCCACTCAGTGTGCGAGGAGTGTGCCTCTCGCGGGTTAAGGGTGAGCGTCTCTCGGCACCGAAGTCCTGTTTGGCTCGCTCGCTTCCCAAGATATGGGCCTCGCCGGCTCGTCCGCTATGGAGTAGTCTGTCGAAAACCAAATTAGAAACTCATGCGCGCTGCTATCTGAAATGCACGCGGGCCGCCCGAACCAAACACCTGGGTGACTCGGCTCGTTGGCCTTCCGAATCCGGCGGCTAGTAGGTCCCCGCTTCGACCCGAGAGGTTGCCGATATTGAAAAGATTGACGACCTCCCCTATCAGCGTCATTCGCCAGCGATCGCGCCAAATGAAATCCCGGCTCAAACGCAAATCCTGGGCCAGGAACGAGTCGCCGAACTCGAATTTCGACGGCAATGTGATGGCCGGAATAAATGCGCCCTGTGCGTCTTGTTTCCCTGCGTAAGTCCCGTTAAACTCGTTTACCAACTGTTGTAGGTCTGCTTTTCCCAAGCCACGATTGAACTGGTTTACTCTCGTGCCCGGGAGCAAATCATCTGTAGTGCCATCGCCGTTCATGTCCAAGCCACCGAGGTACGCGGAGACGGGCGGCTTACTGATATAGCTGACGAAGAGTCCCACGCGGAAACGTTTAGGAAGTTGCTCCAGTCCTGAGAGACTCAGGATGTGGCTGACGTCGCGATCGAGTGGTCCCCAATTGTCCAGCGGGTTGTCGTTGTTGAATCCACTGGCGAAGTTGTCGCCCACGTTGCTCGAATAAGCGTAAGAAGCCAAAAACTGCAGTCCGTGGGAAAACGTTTTTCGGCTCGCATCGGCAGGCCCCGGTAGGTTGCACTTCCGATTCCAGACGTCATCGCGATAGGGCCGAGTGAGCAGATGGCTTCTGGATCGGTGCTCTGCGTCGCGGAACAAATTGGGAGTAGGGGGCCTCGGATGCTCGAGAAATCGTTGGCATCGATCAGACCGGGCGGCGTCCCGATGTGACTGAATTTGCGGACGACGAAATCCGCGCTAATGACCAGGTCGTGCGCGATCTCGCGCTGCACTCCCAGACTTATATGCAGCGCGGAGGGGCTGGGTAGATCGGTCGCAACCACGAAACCCTGCTTATCACTTTCGATGTTGGTAATGGAAAAGTTTCGGTTGTTGGGGTCCCCGCGAAGTTGCGCCAGATTGCGGGCCTTGAGCGACGCCTGGGATATTGGTAAGTGGATTGCCGATGCCTCCGCTGAAGTATGAGCCGCGGCCCACTCCGCGCGGGCCTAGCGAAACGCGCTCGTCATCTGCAATGTCCACAGAGGTCTGAAAATCGTAGTAAATCCCTGCGCCGCCGCGAATCACCGTTTTTCCGTCATCCCTCACGTTCCAGGCAAAACCCAGTGACGGCGAAAAGTTTTCCCAGTTCTTCCGCGTTGGACGCAGACCCGCGGCTCCAAGCACAGAGGTCAGGTAGGTCGGCTTGCGGAGGTCGCAGTTCAGAGGAGCGTCATACGTCCAGCCGAGGCCGTAATCGACGACGAATCGTGGCTGCACGTGCCACGTATCCTGCTAGAACAAATGAACGAGCGGAGAAACGCGGGCCTTTCCAAATCCTGACTGCGGAACGAAGGGGTTCCCAATGCCGACGCTGAAATTCTGAAAGGGCAACTGCAAGATGTCCACCAAGGTGAGGAATGTTGCCGGCAGCGGAATCTGGGAAGCTGCGGGCTGCAAGGCATTAAAGTCTCTGACATTCTGGGGCGAGAACAAACTCAGGGTAATAGGTTCGTCGCCAACATCAGTTCGCCCGCCTCTGGTCGTCTCCCAATCGCCGCCGAATCGGATGTTATGCACTCCCTTCTGCCAGTTGACAAGATCATTTAAGTGATAGCGCCGGCCAAGAACTGCAGTGGTGCTGGCGATTCCAATTGAAACGTCGTCTCCCACCGTCATCGAAGGCGCGCCCATCCCCAGGCACCGTGGACAATCCCCGGCTTCCGGCGGGTGTTGGGCGAAACTTATAAACAAATAGGAGAAGCGCATATCATTCACCAGTCCAGGACCTAACTGCGACGTCAGTCCTGAAATGCTCTGGTCGGCCCATTCAGTCTGCCTCGGCCAGGTAGAAGGGTACCCACCCGCAAAGGGCCCCGGTGCAAAAGCGAAGCTGCCTTCGTTCAAGTAGCGCACGAACAGCAGTTGCTTCTCGCTCAGTTTGAAGTCCGCCCGACCACTGAACTGATTTACGTTCTCAAAAGTGCTTCCGTGCGGGCTTATTTTAGAGGTAAGTGATTGATTTTAATTTGGCTGCCCCCCAGGGATTCGAACCCCGATATGCTGATCCAGAGTCAGCTGTCCTGCCGTTGAACGAGGGGGCAGCAAGCGGTTGGAGCGGAGCGTGATCGCCAGTCCGCCTCCCTGATTCTATGGGCTCGATGCCTGCTGGTCAATTCAGGTGCGATTACAATGAAGTTTCCTGTAGGAGCATTTCGCATGGCTACCGAGCTTGATTTTGTTTCTGCCCCCAGCACTGAAATCGTGGAGACGGTACGCCGGCCGTTGGAGGCATCGCGATGTGTGTTGATCGTCATTGATATTCAGGAGAAGCTGCTGCCGCCGATTTTTCAGAAAGAGCAACTGGTGAGGAATTCGCAGTTGCTGATACGGCTGGCAGGAGTGCTGAAAATTCCAACCATCGCGACCACGCAGTATACGAAAGGTTTGGGCAACACCGTGGCCGACATTCAATCTTTGCTGCCGGAGCAGGGAATCGATAAGCAGGTATTTTCGTGTTTCGGGAGTGATGTTTTTTGCTCGATGCTGAAACGATTGCCAGGACGGCGGAACACAGTGGTGTTATGCGGGATGGAGAGTCACATCTGCGTGATGCAGACGGCATTGGGCGCGCTGCGAGAAGGATATCTGGTGCATGTGGCGTCGGACGCGATCAGCTCGCGAACCGAATGGAACTGGAAGATTGGGCTGCAGCGGATGCGAGACGCGGGGGCAGTGATCTCGTCGACCGAAATGATAATTTACGAGCTGCTGCGATCTTCGGGGACGGAGGCGTTCAAGGAGATGCTGAAGCACCTGAAGTAAAAGGTCAATGATTTCGAAACCGTTTACCACAGAGGACACAGAGGAACCCAACGGATAAAACAGCACAGAGAACGTTGGAGCCTGAAGCCTGCTATCCCTCTTTCTGCTTCACTCTCACCACGGTGATCTTCGCAAATCCCTCGTCAAACGTCGGCGGCTTGAGTTTTGCGGCCATCTTGCGCATCACGTCCTCCGGGACGATCCGGTCACGGCGCTGGTGGCGCTCGATGCAGACTTCCAGGGGCACATCGAAAAACACGCCGTGCACTTCGTATCCATAGTCTTTCGCCAGCTTGATCCAGTTTTGCCGCTCATGCGGAGTTAGGTTAGTGGCGTCGACATAATTGGTCGGCCTGCGGGCAATTAAGCGCGCCTTCAGCATGGAACGCAGAGTGGAGAAGACCAGGTCCTGGAAACGCTGCTCGGCGGGATCGTCGAAGAGCAAAGCACGCACCATGTCACTGGAGAGGGGAGTGATGCTGTGACGCTTGAACCATGAGCTCTTGCCCGAGCCCGGCAGCCCGACCGCGAGAACCACAACGCCCTTGGATGCGCGCTGAGGTTCCGAGCGTGGAGGCTGAGCCACAGGCGCGGTTGCAAGCGACGAATCTCCGGAAGCTGGGGCCGAGGTGACGGGTCTTGGGCCAGTGCCTCTTCTGCCGCGCCCGCCTCTGCCACGGCGCCGACGAGGGCGACGCGCGTTGATGGCAGATTGATTGTCCGGTTCGGCAGATGAATTCACAGGCGCAGCACTCAGAGGTTCGGAGGTACGGGCTGCCTGGGGCTCAGGAGCCGGCTCAGACGCTGGCGATTCCGTCCGCGGCTCTTGCGGCGCGGACTCGAAATAAGCAGGCTGAAGAGGTGCGGGTTGTTTGTCCGAGGCCGGGTCTTGCGGCGGTTTTTTGCGCCGTTTCAGTTTCTCGCTCATCCATTTACGCATGTCAGGCTTGTAACACACCGGGACGCCCGCGGGCAATTGCAGCAGCGTCCTCGGGCAGTGAACAATTAGAATACGCTCATGGCGATTCCGAGGGAAATTCACCGTCAGAAATACATCTCGCTGGCGACTTTCCGCAAGAATGGCGCTGCCGTTTACACGCCGATATGGTTTGCAGAGCAGAACGGGAAACTCTGCGTGATGACGCGGAATGATTCTGGCAAGTACAAGCGCATCCGTAATAGTTCGCGGGTCAAGGTTGCGCCCTGTACGATGCGGGGCAAAATTACCGGGCCGGAGTTTGACGGCACCGCGCGGGTGCTTTCGGCGGAACAATGGGGTCAGGCCAGGGAAGCGCTGCATCGTAAGTATTGGCTTGCGCGATTGCCGTTTTGGAGCAAACACAACGAGTACTTGGAAATTGAGATTGCGGCTTGAAAGGTGTTGAAAACTGATTGGACTGTGCAGAATTTTTAATCAGGCCCTAATTTGCCGCTGTTCGTTCGCGCCTGTTACCATTTTCTGTTTCCCCTAAAGCTTAAATTGCTGTAAGCAGCTCATCTCTCATACGGAGGCGACATGGCCATAAAAGTAGGCATTAACGGGTTTGGACGAATTGGAAGGAACGTGCTTCGCGCATCCCTGCAGGATTCGAACCTGGAATTTGTAGCGGTCAACGATTTGACCGATCCCAAGACCCTGGCCCATCTGTTGAAATATGACTCGGTGCTAGGCAATCTGCCGAATAAGGTCACGGCTGGCGCGGACAGCATCAGCGTTGACGGAAAGACAATCAAAGTTTTCAAAGAAAAAGACCCGGCCGCGCTGCCATGGGAAAGCGTCGGAGCGCAGGTTGTGATCGAATCCACCGGACGGTTTACCAACGCCGAAGACGCCAAGAAGCACCTGCGCGGGCCGGTGAAGAAAGTGATTATCTCCGCCCCTGCAAAGAATGAGGACGTGACCCTGGTGCTGGGGGTGAATCATGACAAGTACGATCCCACCAAACACCACGTGATTTCGAACGCCTCCTGTACGACCAACTGCCTGGCGCCAATCGTTAAAGTCATAAATGACACATTTAAGATCATCAGCGGCACCATGACGACGATCCACTCCTACACCAATGACCAAGTCATTCTGGACTTCCCGCATAAGGACCTGCGCCGCGCGCGTGCGGCGGCCTTGTCAATGATCCCGACCTCAACCGGGGCTGCCAAGGCTTTGAAGCTGGTAATCCCCGACATGTCCGGGAAGCTGGATGGTTTTGCCATCCGTGTGCCTACGCCAAATGTTTCGGTCGTGGATTTGGTCGCATTGGTCGAGAAGAAGGCTACCAAGGAAGAGGTCAATGCTGCCCTGAAGAAAGCTTCGGAGAGCGGACCGCTAAAGGGTTATCTGGGATACGAAGAGAATGAACTGGTCTCGTCGGACTTCAAAGGGGACCCGCGCTCTTCCATCGTTGATTCGCCTTCGACTCTGGTGGTCGGCAACCTGGTGAAGGTTGTTTCCTGGTACGACAACGAGTGGGGATACTCAGGCCGGGTGCGCGATCTGATCAACTTTATCGGAAGTAAGGGGCTGTGAAAAGCAGCTACTAGCTTCTAGCCACTGGCTTCTCGCAAACTCGGGTTGCTAGCAGCTAGTAGTTGGGAGCTAGTAGCCTTTCAGCATGGTTCCAAAAACACAAGGGAAGATGATCACATGTCAAAGCTCTCCATTCGCGATTTGGCGCTGAGTGACCACCGGATTTTCATGCGCGTGGATTTCAACGTCCCGCTGGAAGATGGGCGGGTGATGGACGATACGCGCATCCGCGAAACATTGCCGAGTATCGAGTACGCCTTGCGGCATGGGGCGCGGCTCATTCTGGCATCTCACCTGGGGCGTCCTAAGGGCAAGCCGAATCCCAAGATGAGCCTGAAGCCGGTGGCGGAGCGGTTGCGCATGCTGTTGGATAAGGAACTGGCACGGGGAGAAAACGTGGGCTTCTGTCCCGACTGCGTGGGCGTGGAAGCAGAAGAAATGGCAGGCAAACTGGAAAAAGGGCAAAGCCTGCTACTGGAGAATCTGCGATTTCATGCCGAAGAAGAAGCCAACGACGAGAAGTTCGCGAAGCAACTGGCAGCACTTGCTGAGTATTACGTGAATGATGCTTTCGGCACCGCACACCGCGCACACGCTTCGACGGTCGGAATCACTAAGTTCGTGCAGAAATCGGCGGCCGGGCTGCTGATGGAAAAAGAGCTGGAATACCTGGGCCGGGCCATGTCGCACCCGGAGAAACCGTTTATTGCGATCCTGGGGGGCGCCAAAGTGAGTGACAAGATTGGCGTCATTCAAAACTTGATTAGCAAGGTCGACACGCTCATCATAGGCGGCGCGATGGCCTACACATTTCTGAAGGCGCAAGGCCAGACGGTTGGGAAATCACGCGTGGAAGAAGATAAAGTTGATTTGGCGCGGCAGGTTTTGCAGGACGCAAAAGCGCGAAAGGTGAAATTTCTTTTGCCCGTCGACCATGTGGTTGCGGATCGAATCGACCTGAATGCGCGGGTGCAGACGGTGAAGGCTATACCGGACAATCTGATGGGACTGGATATTGGACCGGAATCGGTAGAGCTTTTTTCGGAAGAGATTTCCCGCGCGGCCACCATTGTATGGAATGGGCCGATGGGAGTGTTTGAAGTTTCTCCGTTCGCCAAAGGGACATTCAAGGTTGCACATGCAGTGGCAGACAATGCGGCGGCAACTTCCATCGTTGGCGGCGGGGATTCGGTTTCCGCGATACATGCCGCCGGAGTGGCAGACAAGATTTCCCACATATCGACTGGTGGTGGCGCATCGCTAGAGTTTCTCGAAGGAAGGCAATTGCCGGGAGTAGAAGCGCTTACCGATAAACGTTAAAGATATTCTTTACCGCAGAAGCTAACTAACCATAAGAGAGCAAAGGCAATAACCACGAAGGACACGAAGTATCACGAAGGGGAGGGAATGAGAGGTTCTGCCTTCGTGCAACTTCGTGTCCTTTGTGGTCCATGCCCCCGTTTTTCCTCTGTGATCTCTCTGTCCTCGGTGGTGAAAAGACTTGGAAAGGACCCGCATGGCCCGCAAGAAATTGATCTCCGCTAATTGGAAGATGTACAAGGACCCGTCCCAGACGAAGGACTTTTTTCGCGATTTTCTGCCGTTGATTGCTGGGCGTGATCGGGATGAGGTTGTCGTCTGTCCTCCTTATATTGATCTCCACGCCGCAATGGAATCGGCGAAAGGATCTCAGATCGCCATTGGCGCGCAGGATGTTTACTGGAAAGACGAAGGCGCGTTCACCGGGGAAATTTCTTCCGGGATGCTGGTGGCCATTGGTTGCACGCACGTGATTATTGGTCACTCGGAGCGGCGGCAGTATTTCGCGGAGACCGACGACACCGTGAACCTCAAGCTGAAAGCCGCGCTGGAGCATGGTTTGACGCCGATCGTTTGTGTAGGCGAGGTGCTGGAAGAGCGCGAGGCCGGGTTGACTGAAGACGTGTTGAGGCGGCAATGCGTACGAGCGTTCCATGCCATTTCAGCAAAGAAAGCCGCGAAACTGGTGATTGCATACGAGCCAGTGTGGGCGATCGGGACCGGGAAGACGGCTACTCCGCAGATGGCTTCCGATGCTCACATACTCATACGCGGGGAAGCAGCGAAAGCTTTCGGGCAGGAGTTTGCGGATGGGCTTCGAATTCTTTATGGCGGTTCAGTGAAGCCGGAGAATGCGAAGGCGCTAATGTCAGAAGAAGAGATAGATGGTGCGCTGGTCGGCGGAGCTAGTTTGGATGCGAAGGCGTTCGCGGCGATCGTGAAGTATTAGAATGTAGCCCCGGACGCCCTCGTCCGAGGTGGGGACGACGGTGAGGGCACCCGCCCCTACATCATCAGGCCTCTCACCTTAGCCAGTCCTCCAACTCCACTCCCCGCTCCGTCTTGTCATCCCGGTACTTCACGATGACGGGCGTATAAAGCGAAATTCCCCATTCTGCTGCTTGGCCTTTGTTCACGGCGCGCGACCCGGGGACGACTACAGCGCCTTCGGGGACTTCGAGCGGCTCGTCTTCACTTGCTCGATAAATCTTCCCACGCACCAAGTCATAGAGCGGAGTTGACCGCGTGAGGATGGTTCCGGCACCGAGCACTGCGCTCGATCGGACCAGCGTGCCTTCATAGACTCCGCAATTTCCACCCACGAGCACGTCATCTTCGATGATCACTGGAGCCGCGTTTACCGGCTCGAGCACGCCCCCGATCTGTGCGGCAGCGCTCAGGTGTACGCGTTTGCCAATCTGCGCGCAGGAGCCGACCAGCGCGTGGGAATCGATCAACGTACCTTCGTCAATGTAGGCGCCGGCGTTGATGAACATGGGCGGCATGCAAATAACGGACGGAGCGACGTAAGCCCCGAGCCTGATCGATGAGCCTCCAGGGACGATACGAACGCGATCTGCGACCGTGAACTTGCGGGCAGGGAAGGTGTCTTTATCAACGAAGGAGAGGCACTCGCTGCTCCCCATCTCGGTGAGCTCGCCGAGACGGAAGCCGAGCAGAATACCCTGCTTCACCCAAACATTTACTCTCCACTCGCCATGGACTTTCTCCGCAGCGCGGATTTCGCCGCGAGTGAGCGCGGCACGGAATTCTAGAAAAATCTCGCGCGCTCCACGACTGAGGTGTTCACCGGACGCCAGGCGTTCGACTTCAGACTTGAGAGATTGCATTGGAAGAAACGAGTATAGCTGAACGGGAATTATGGCTCTGAGCGGCACACAAAGAGCCGTGGCTTACCTCTTATACTGTTTCTTTTCTGCTCGCCTTCATCATTGTTCGGCATCTCTCAGCAGCTACACAGCATCCAAGTAGCGACTTAGAAAGTGTTGGGAGGGCATGAAGTATGTCCACCAAAGTGCCAGTCTCCGCCGACCCAGAATCGGTGACACTGATTCAAGCGAGGGCATCGGAACAGCTCCACGCGGCCTCAACTGTGAACGTTGCCCATGCCGCCCCCGGCGATCTCGGCTATCCAGTCGCAGATTTTGTCGGTCGTTGTTTTCTCCGCCTATGCATGTGGGTAGACCTGTTCGCCCCATGGACAAGAAAGGATCATGCTCCGGCGGGGTTTCGCGACAACCTCGGCAGTAGTCGCGCTACGACCAAAGAGTTTCCGGACGGTAGGGACGCAGGTTGAGGAAGCGTCTCCTTCAGCGGTGACAGCTCAAATGCACTTGCACTCACTGCGGATCAGAACGCTGGGTAGCGTCTGCGTGACTTGGCGGGCTTCCGCGAGCGTTGCGTAAGGGCCATGCCAGCGGGCGTGGTTGGCGGAGTGTCCCGCGGGACGGGCCTTGCCGTTGCTGCACTGGCCGCAACTCGAGCGGTGCAGGACGGCCTTATGGGGCCCTGCCGACCAATTCTCGTACACATAAAAACTAGGTGCATCAGCAGTCGCCGATACGGGTCTAGCAATCAGGCCGGCTTCTGTGGCGATTTTCTGCAGCTTCGAGCGCGTATCGCGGCGGACAGGGACCATCGGGAGGCGATAGTTTTCCTCGATGCGTCCCATCATGGCGAGAACTGCCTTGACCGGCATGGGGCTGGACTCGATAAAGTTGGCCTGCATCAGGGGCAGATACTTGCGGAAGAACTGGCGAGCGGCAGTCCAGTCGTTGTTGAGGGCGGCGCGGGTCATCTCTGCCATCTCGCGCGGAATCTCGTTCGACGCGACTGAAATCAGGCCGACGCCTCCCAGCGCAACTACGGGCAGAGTCAGGGCGTCGTCGCCGGAGAGAACGGAGAAGTGTGCGGGCGCGGCATTGCAGATTTCCGCGATTTGCGAGAGATTGCCGCTGGCTTCTTTTATTCCGGCGATGTTCGGAACTTCGGCAAGACGCGCCACCGTCACCGGTTCGAGATTTGTTCCCGTCCGGCTGGGCACGTTGTAGAGGATGACCGGTTTGTTGACTGCCTCGGCGATGGCCTTGAAGTGCTGGTACTGACCCTCCTGGGTGGGCTTGTTGTAGTACGGCGATGCGGTAAGGATCGCGTCCACTCCGGGGCGTGCGGCGACTTCCTGAGCCTTGGCGGCGGCGTCGCGCGTGGAGTTGGAACTCGCTCCCGCGACGATGGGAACGCGTCCAGCCGCGGCTTCGATGGTGAGATCAATTACCCGAAGCCACTCATCGTGGTCAAGTGTCGGGGTCTCGCCGGTGGTGCCACAAGGAACCAGGAAATCAATTCCAGACTCAACCTGCCAAGCGACAAGGTTTTTAAGCGCCGGCTCGTCGAGCAACCCATCCTGATGGAACGGGGTGACGAGGGCTGTACCACATCCGCGAAGTTGCATGTGAATAAGATAACGCGAACCGGCAAGGATGGAAAACTGCAATTGAGTTCAAGCGTACCCTCGACTTTACAGCGGAGCTGGAAAGGGAGATGCCAACTTTTCAGAATTACAGCCAGTCTTATCCAAGCTCCAGTAGCCTGCGAAGCATTGACGAAAGTAGCCGTTGACAATTCTGCGTGAGACGGGCATTCCCCTGGGCCTGATCGCCATACACTCATGACCAGGTTCTGAGTGCCTGTTTACACCGACAATTAATTAATCGGTTGTTTTGCTGTCACTTTGATCTTTGTTGCGCGATCCATTTGTCCGTGCGGGCTTCGAGGAGATCGAGGGGGAGGGTTCCGCCATCCAGCATCTCGTCGTGAAATTTGCGGATATCAAACTTGGGGCCCAATTCTTTCTGGGCGCGTTCGCGGAGTTCGCGGAATTTGAGCTGACCGAGCTTGTAACTGAGGGCTTGCGCCGGCCAAGCGATATAGCGGTCGGTCTCGGACTGGATACTGGGCTCGTCGATAGCGCCGGACTTACGGAAGAAGTCCACGACTTGATCACGCGTCCACCCCTTCGAGTGGATTCCGGTGTCAACGACTAGGCGCACTGCGCGGAAGAGCTCCGAGGAGAGACGGCCGTAGTCCGAAACAGGGTCTTGGTAGAAGCCGACCTCTTTGCCGAGTTGCTCGGCGTACAGGGCCCAACCTTCCACGTACGCGTTGAAGCCGAGACTATGGAGGCGAAACTTGGGCAATCCGGTGAGCTGTTGCTGCACCGATAGTTGCATGTGATGTCCGGGGATGCCTTCGTGGTACGCGATGGCTTCGTCGTCGATTAGCGAGCGTTCTGCAAAGTTGGAGGTGGCGACGACGACGCGTCCGGGGTGCTTGCCGTCCGGGGTACCGGTGACGTAGTGGGTTGCGGCGGCGGCTTGAAACGTGGGTATGGCTTCGACGGTGACCGGCGACTTGGGAAGGAGGGTGAAAAGCTCCGGAAGTTTAGGCTCCATCTGGGCGATGTAGTGGCGGAAGACATCGAGAATCTGCTCCGAGGAGGTCGGAATGTACTTGGGATTCGTCTTCAGAGAGGCGCGGAAGGAAGCCAGGTCAGCGAAACCCTCCTTTTTGGCGATAGCAAGCATTTCGGCCTCGATGCGGTCGATCTCGCCGAGACCGAGTTGGTGTATCTCGTCCGGTGTCATGTGAGTGGTGGTCCGGGCGTAAATGTCGTTTTCGTAGCGCTTCTGCCCGTCCGGCAGAGAGGTGACAGCGAGGGTGGTACGGCCTTGGGGCGCGTATTCCGTACGTAGGAAGGCGGCGAATGTCTTGTAGGCAGGGACGACGTCGAGGTTGATGGCATCTGTGATCTGCTGGGTCAAGCGCTTCTGGTCTTCGACGGTCATGCTGGCCGGATACTTTTTTGTTGGCAGGAGAAAGGAGTCGGTTTCGATGATGCCCTCGCATTGGACGGGCAGCTTCTCCAGAAGAAATCTGACGGGCATGAGTTTGTCCTTCATGCCAGCACGCAGGACTTCAGTGGTCTGACTCAGGGCACGAGGGATCTGGTGAAGTCGGGCGATGTAGTCCTCGTAATGCTTTACGGAATCGAAGGGCACGGAAAGGGGTAGGTCCGCGAGAGTGGTATGGATGCCATTCTGCTGGTTGATAGGCATCTCATATTCTTTGAGGTCGAAGTCGGCGATGCGCTGTTGAAGGACGCGAGCCAGGAGATCATGGGAGAGCTGGTCCTGGTCGGAGAAGGCGGCGGTTGGGATGGCTTCAAGTCGGGCAAAGAAAGCCAGGTCGATCTTGTGGTGCTGGGCAATGGCGTCGAGTGAGTGCTCGGCGAGCTTGTCGTTGTACCGGTAGTCGCCGAATGCAGTGGCGCGCTCGGGAAAGTTGCGCAGGTCGGACTCGTACTGCTCCTCGAAAAGTGCGTTCTGAGCGGCGACGCGGTCGGCAACTGATTTGAGGTTTTGGGCGAAAACGGAACCGGTTATGGCGACTAGGAAAATCAGGATCTGGTGAAGGCGCATAGGTGCTCGCAGGGTACCAGAGGGAAAGGTGGTTGCGCGAACTGAGCGCCGATATTTAGGGCTAGGACCAGAAAAGAGCTACCCCTCAGTGTAACGTTTGGGCGCTGAAACGCACTACCGAATGTGCGGCGTCGGGCGGGTTGGTTCCATCGGAAGCGAGCAGGCCAGCCGCCGGGGAGGTTGACATGATTGCCCGCAAGGTTACTGTGCGCCTGAAACCGAACTCACCTACGGAATTTACGAACCTCATGGATTGTGAAATCCTTCCCTGGCTGCGAAAGCAAGAAGGTTTCTTAGACTTGATCACCCTGGCTGTCCCTGGTGGCAGAGAAGTCGCAACGATCACCCTCTGGGACCAGAAAGGGAATGCGCAGGCTTCCAGCGCTAGCGGTTATCCAGAAGTGTTGAAGATTCTGGGAAAGCTCTTGGACGGGACTCCTTACGTCAAGACGTTTGATGTTGTCAGCTCGACATTTCAAGGTGTCTCCCCAGCGCGGCCACTTGAAGCAGAAAATCTGGGTCCAAAAAGCTGGTTCGCCACAGCTTGGCTCTCGCTCATTTGAGACGAGCGTGGGTGTCCGATTTGCCCTGCCTACATACCTATCCCCGCCAGGGGTTCGCTGTCGTGTCTGAAAGTCTTTCAAGATTTGCCCGCTGAACTGCACGCAACCTAAGCTGGTAGTTTTGCCTCTAGTAAGACATGCAAAGAAGCAGGTGGTCTCGAATTGGCAGACGCAGGTTCGTCTGGCTCGCAGTATTATGCATAGCAGCAGGGTTATCGGCAAACACTTGGTCGGCAGCGCAGGTTACGGTTGCGCAAATCAGCGATACCCATATCGGGGACAAACATGCTCCACATGCCGCCGAGAATTTACGGCACGCGACCGAGATGATCAATGCGCGTCACCCCGACGCGGTCATTCTTTCCGGCGACATTGGAGAAAATCCGCAGGCGTGGGACGAAGCGAAATCCATCCTGAAAAAGCTGAAGGTCCCACTTTACTATGTGCCCGGAAATCATGATGTGCACAGCAATGACGTAGATCGCTATCGCCGGGCATTCGGGAAAGACTATTACGATTTTGAGGTGAAGAATGTAACCTTCGTAGTGATTGACTCTCAACTCCTGGGAAACTACGACGTGTTTGGCGCGAAGAATCCGGAGCCACTTCCGCCTCAGACCGAGGAGGAATCTGAGCGTATGCTGACCTGGCTGGCGGGGCTTCAAAGTGAAGATAGGAAAGAAAAGCGTGATGAGAGCGCCGAGGGGCGGGTCGTTATCGGAGTGCAACACATCCCGGTCTTCCACGATGGAGGATTTCCTGATCCGAAGCCGTACTGGGTTGTCAGTGAGCCACATCGTTCGCAGGAGATGAAGATCCTACGGCAGCTTGGCATCAAGCACATGCTGGTGGGGCATTGGCACAACGGACGCGTGTTCGAACGGGAGGGGATTACCTGGCATGTGGCGCCAGCCACAAGCTGGCTCCCCTGGGGCGGAGAATTGGGATTTGCCATGCACACCATTGGCGCGAACGGCGACATTCACACGGAGTTTGTGGCGTTGCCGGGAGCGACGCCCTAAAGTGCAAATCAAAGAGTCAACCAGAGTTCGGGCAACCAAGTGGCACACGAATCGCGGGACCGCAGGATCATACCAAGACAATTGACGAAGTGCTTCAGACGAGTTGTGAGCACAATTGATTCCATGACAATGTCGGCGATGTCACAATATCTCTAATGACGTCGGCCGTGTCATCCGGCGGCAATCAATGTCATCAGACGTCAGCATGGCGGTGCGCCGAGGATAGCTAACAGGAATTCAGGCCGATAACTGCCGGTTAGCCCGTCACCCACCCGAAATCGGTGGCAAGACGCGAATGGGAGACTCCAACTTCCCGCCACCGGACTTCTGCCATCTTCAAAATACCTCAGGCCTAGTCACCCAGCTAGAGCGACACCTGCATTCCTCGGTCTGCCTTGCGTGGACGGCGATCACCTGCGATTGCCTGAGGCGGCCTGCAGGAACCGGCATCGCGGTTTATTTCGAAATGCGCGCCGCACGCTGGGCACCCGTGCCAAACAGTTCGGCCCAGAAGTCACAATGGTGATCCGTTGCAAATCCAGACTCGCCCACAGGCGATGGAAGCGAGAGTGACTCGAAATCGTCGATGGTCGGACTGTAAGGCGGCCAAAACGATGTACCGAATGCGTTAGGGTCCCCAGATCTGGCAAATTGCGTCCAGTAGTGGATCATGTTGCCGGACAGCCTGCTCTGATCGGCACTTAGCTGGACCGATTGGGGGAGCTTGAAAAGATACTGAAGCTCAGAAGCATGGGCCGCACCGTAAGGGAAGCTAACCGGTGGAAGGTAGATCTCCGGAGCGGTGCTGTCGTTAAATTCGTACACGAACGTCGGCACTTGCGTGCCCAGCACTTGGTCTATGCCACGAGCTGAACAGGCAAAGATCGTGTCCGTCTCTAGCGCACCCAGGGCTAACGCGGGGCTGTCGAACTTGTTGAGCGGGTACTCGGCAAGTACCAGCGGGGCGACCTCAGGTCCGACGAAACCACTGACCACCAATGGGTATTCCTCAGCGGTCAGCGGGTGCCCTCCCAATTCGTCCAAAGCAACGAAGAGTCTCATTTCGTCATGATTGGTTCCCTGCATGACAGGCACGTGGTGGAATTGCCCTGTCGCGAACGCTGTATCTAGCGAAAGGGGGAGTACCTTCCCGTCTGCGTTGGGACTGACGTCGCCTTGGTTCGCGAGGATCCTCTCAACAGACGTCGAGCGCAGGCACTCGACAGTCTGGTCGGTACATCCAACGCTGTTGGCGAAGGCTGTACCTTGAGACTCCGCGTCCGCCAGCGTGGGAAGCGCGAGCATATACGCGCCACTCTCCACGATCGCCTGGTGGAACAGTCCAGCTGCTGTGGGAGACGTCAAGTTGGAAAGTACGCTGAGCCCTCCGGCGGATTCGCCAAAAATGGTCACGTTGTGCGGATTTCCGCCGAACGCGGCGATATTTCGTCGTACCCATCTCAGGGCAAACTGCTGGTCCATGATCCCGTAGTTTCCGGAGACGTGGTCGGGAGATTCTGCAGTTAATGCAGGATGGGCGAGGAACCCTAAGGCCCCAAGACGATAGTTGATTGTGACGACTATCACGTCGCCCTGTTGCACCAGCTTCGTCGGAACGTAGTCATCGCTTTCTCCAACAATCAACGCACCACCGTGGATCCACACCATTACGGGATAGCTGTGGGAGCCGTCTCCCTTAGTTGCCTCCTCGTTGGGTGTGATGATGTTCAGGAAGAGACAGTCTTCCGTGGTGCTTGCCACCCCGAAGAATGACGGGTCCTGGGGACAGTGACTGCTGAATTTGGTTGCATTAAGTGGCGCGAACCAGAGATCGTGAGCTTTGGGTGGCCTCCAGCGGAGTTTTCCGACAGGTGGGGCTGCGTAAGGAACGCCGAGAAATTTTCGGAGAATCGGAGTTATTGTGCCCCTGATTGGCCCTCGTTCAGTCATGACGATTGACGGGTCGGCGGTTGCGATAGCCGCTGAGCCCTTAATTGCCGAACAGGAAGCAAATAGAGTGAAGAGCAGAATCATAACTACTTTGTTGGTGGTCATGAAGGTCCTCCTTCTGAGTCCGCAATAGGTCCGCTGTGAACACCCTGATCCGTTTTTCGAAACCCAATAAACCAACCGTCCACGGCGGGCCAAAACAATATTGCTAGTTGTGCTTCAAACGCTCAGGACCGTCAATCCCGCGCGAAACTCATGTGAGTCTTCCCTGGGTATCCGGGAAATGGCTGGGGTAGGAGACGGATATGCGGGCTGTGCGAACGATGCTAGACTACCCATCTCCGGTGGGGTGCTGTCCTCCATGGAAGATATCTATCCATCCAGAGGCGGGGTCATAAGGTTCGGTCTATATGAGCTGGACGTGCGCGGCGGGGAACTGCGCAAGCAGGGTGTCCGCGTAAAGCTACAGGAACAGCCTTTTCAGATCCTCCAGATCTTGCTAGAACGACCGAGGGAGGTCGTCACCCGGGACGAACTGCGTCAGAAAATCTGGCCTGCTGACACCTTCGTCGACTTCGACCACGGCATTAATAACGCGATTAAGCGATTGCGCGCAGCGCTGAGCGACTCCGCCGAGAAACCATGCTACATCGAAACCCTTGCCAGTCGGGGCTATCGTTTCATCGCCGGGATCGATGCCTGCCCACGGCAGATCGAATCGCTCGCAGTGCTGCCCTTGGAGAACCTGTCGGGAGACCCCGAGCAGGAGTATTTCGCCGAAGGACTCACTGAAGCGCTCATTACCACGCTGGCCAAAATTGGGGAGTTGCGGGTGATCTCGCGTACTTCGGCGATGCAGTACAAAGGAGTGCACAAATCTTTGCGCGAGATCGCGCGCGAACTGGGAGTTGACGCAGTTGTGGAAGGTACAGTGCTCCGCGCGGGGGGTCGAATACGCATCACGGCGCAGCTGATCGACGCGGCCAAGGAGACGCACCTCTGGGCCGACAGTTATGAACGGGACATGCGCGACATTTTGACCCTCCAGTCAGAAGTCGCCCAAGCCATCGCAGGGGAGATTCGGGTCAAACTGACACCGCAGGAACGGGCACACTTCGCGCTGGTGCATCCCGTTGACCCTGAGGCGTACGAAGCCTTTCTCAAAGGTCGTTATCACTGGAACCGGCGCAGCGGAGAGGGACTCGGAAAAGCTGTCCAGTACTTCCAGCAAGCGATTGCAAAGGATTCGACCTATGCCGCTGCTTACGCAGGCTTGGCCGATTGCCTCTCCGTACTTGGTTGGTGGGGTTTTGCATCACCCGATGACGGTTGCGGCAAAGCGAAGGGATTGGCACTACGAGCCCTGGAGACGGATCGCGGGCTGGGGGAAGCCCACGCTTCGCTGGCCTGGGCTGCCATTCTTTACGACTACGATTTTGTCACTGCTGAGAGGGAATTCGAACGCTCCATCGAACTGAACCCGCGCTACGCCACCGCACATCAGTGGTTCGGACTGAGTCTTGGCTTCATGGGACGCTACGAGGAGGGCTTCACCGAGCTCAAACGGGCTATTCGCCTCGATCCACACTCGATGATGATCCAGGTAACCTTAGGATTCGTTCATTGGTGCGCGCGCCGATACGATCTGGCAATCGAGCAGTATGAGAGAGTGCTGGAGCTGGATCCTAACTTTGTGCAGGCGCACTTGGACATTGCGCTTGCATATCTGCACAAGTCCATGCATGAGCCTGCCATTGCTGCATTTCGCAAGGCGGTTCAGCTTTCGCGTGGCGCTTCCTTGTTCATCGCATTGCTCGGCAATGCGTATGCCGCGTCTGGGCATCCGGATGAAGCGCAGACAATTTTGAAGCAGTTGCATGAACTCGCGAAACACCAATATGTAGCGCCGTACGCTGTGGGCAGAATCTACGCCGCCCTTAGCAAGAAGGACGAAGCCTTTCGTTGGCTGGAAACTGCGTACGGGGCCCGAGACCCGTTGATGGTATGTCTGAAGACTGATCCTGGGGTCGATGACTTGCGCTCTGACCCGCGCTTTCAGGACCTGATGTGGCGAATGAACTTCCCACAATAGACGAGACCAGGTTGCGAAGCGCGAGGTTCTGGGCGGTTTGTCGGCAACCCTTACCTAATCGGATAAGGTAAGGTTTGCTCATCACTCGTCCTCAACGGCACAATGCGACTAGGGCCCGGGTTTGCAAGAGTTGAATTTGAACGATTGCACATGAGTATGCCAATTGAAACTGCTCGTGGTTTGGTAGTACTCGTTCGTGTACCAGAACGTGCAGTCGTCGGTCGGGTCGATCGACATCGAGCTGTAATCGCCCCAGCGATTGAATGAATGGAACTGCACGCCGGTGCCGGTGATTACGATCAGCGGACCCGACATGGTATCGACGGCATCGGTCGATTGCCGACCGGCTACGTAAATGCTTGGGAACAAGCTCCGGCTCGAGGCGCTGAAACCGAGCGCCATATCGCCGTTCTTATCCATCGCGACGCTACCCAGCCAGAAGTTAATGTTCGGGTCATAGAGCGTCTCCTGCTGGTAAACAAACGGAACGGCGCCAGGGCTGCGAATCTCGTACCAGCGCACCGCTGCCAGCGGCCCTCCAGCGACCGTATGATTCACAACCAGCGATTCATGGTCACCAAAGTTTCGGTAGGCCAGGCGGAACATCACGCGATCGCCGAGCCCGTCGAGCTTCTCGCCGGGTGGTGGCTCGGGAATGCACGCCAATGTGATGGCGCGGGCGCAAATCTCGCTATATGCCGCCACAGGCACCTGAGTTCCGCTGAAGATAGAATTCCCCGGATTTGCGAAATCAACGTGAAACTGGAACAGGTTCACGTCCGTAGTATCTGCCAAACCAATAAAGTAGTTCGGTGAGCCGCTTGGGGGAAGCGTGCTGCCGTCCAGGTCCGATGGCAACAGGCTCGATACCGAAGGCGGCTGCGGGAAGCAGATCATCGAGGCGCTGGCGCCCTGGAGCATCGCATTGCGGTCCAAAGCGCAAGCGTCGGCGCCCACAAAACTGTTGCCGGAGAATACGTTCACAGAGTTGTAGTAAGCATCTGGCCAGACCGCGAACTTCGGATAGTCAGGGAAAAGCGGACTAAAGTCGAATTGATAGCGGTGATAGCTTCCGGTCGCATCAGGCGAAGTCGAAATGGCCACGCATTCCGCGTTGTGGGTAAACGTGCTGTCATACTGGAGTTGGCTGACCAGCCATCGTTTCGCAAGGTGGTCATAGAGCACAATCGGGTCACCGCCATCTGTAAAGTCGGGAGCACCACCGCCGAACTCGCAAAGTCCGCCAAAACCCGTCCAAAGAGTGTGGATGAGTTCCGGCCCGAGCTGCAATTTGCCAGACTTGCCGTATACGGATATGGTGACGTTCACCATTTGAACGAACTGCTTGGCGCCGACTGCACCGTTGGTATCGGGAGGAACGAAGGCCAAGCCGAGAAGGTTCCGCGTGTTGGCGCCGACTGCACCGTTGGTATCGGGAGGAACGAAGGCCAAGCCGAGAAGGTTCCGCGTGTCGTCCGCGCTCTGGCCCTCGAAGTTCACACCCGTGCTGACATCACTTAGAGGACCGGCGAACGTTCCGGCGACAGACTCGGTTTGCGAACTACTCAACGGCGCATGCGTAGGACGAGCGCTGGGTGCCTGTTTATTGGAACCTCCTGAAATTTTGGAGGTGGCCCCAGCAAGCTGGGCAAAGGGTGGCGAAGTGTCATGCCTCGAAGCAACGATGACATCGGGAGTAGCGCCATACGCGAACGAGGAACCTAGCCACACGAAAGCAGAGAGCAGCATTATGAGCACAGGACGCCAGCGATTCATCGGACCTCCTCCGGTCCCTAAGGGCCTGAAAAAGAATTTGCGTTTAAGGTAGATCGGACCAAAACTGGCGTGTGATGTAGGGACTGACCGTTGCGTTGCCTTTTGCAGAAGAAGGGCTCTCTCGGAACTGGTTCTTACAGGCTCAGAACTCCAGCTCGGCGACAAGCTGCACATTGCGCGGGCTGCCGTTGCCGAAATAAGGATTAAACGAATCCGGCGTGCTGGTCAAACGGAAGCCAGAACCGAAAGTCGTAGACGGGTTAGCAAAGTTCGGGTGGTTCCATATGTTGAAAAATTCAGCTCGCAGGCGCAACCGCCAATCACGAGAGATCTGCTGAGATTTGACAAATGACATATCAAAGTCATTCAGCCCCGGTCCGCTGAACGTGTTTCTTCCCAGATTGCCGTACGTCCCCGGCAGAGGCTGCGCGAAAGCTGCTGGATTCAGATATGGACCTGTCGGATTGAACACCACGTGCGCATTACCGACCAAATTCGGGCGGTCGCGAAACTCACCCGTGCCAGAATTATCGAACGGCAAAGTTATGTTGAGCGGCCTGCCAGATTGTAGAGTCGTAATGCCATTCAGTTGCCAGTTAGAGGCGAGCGCGTGCAGCCAACCGGGCAGACGGGTCGGCGGCGATATGCGCCAGGCATAACTCACGGTGAAGCGATGGCGAACGTCAAAATCCGAGCGGCCATAGTCGCGCCGCAGGTTGCGGCTGTCTTCCGGCGGCCCGCGATAAAATCCGCCAGCGCCTGACGCTTCATCCAGCGACTTGGAGAACGTATAGCTAGCGCGAAATGTCACGTTGGCGGCCGAGCGCTCCGCTGATACCTGGAGGCTGTTGTAGTTCGAATACGCGGCAGCCGCAAACGGCCGGCGAGCCTGCTCGCTCACCGGGTCGGAACTCCCGGATGTTGGCTGATTGATGTCAATCACAACGGGCAAATCAGTGCCGCGCGTGCCGTAATACGCGATGCGCAAAGATTGTTGTCCGCTCAGCCGCTGTTCAAATGCGAGGTCAAAGTTCTGGTAGCGGGGATCAGGGAAATGCGTGCTCACAGCAAAAACATCGAATGGCGGCTGCGGCGCTGCGGGCCCAAAGATCTGGATGCCCGGGCCAAACGGCACGGGCGCCGGCGGCGTAATGGTGAAGATTGCGCTGGAACCGATAGGATTGAATACTGGCCCTGCAAGTATCGAGTTCGCGTTATTGCTGTTGTCCATCAATTCGTCAAACGGCTGGGCATCGAAATACATTCCCCAGCCGCCGCTTAGCGTGCGAGAGCCGCCTAATCCGAGCGAAAACGCGGCGCGTGGCGCAAAATCGCCTAAGTTCGGCTCATATTCGTGCTCAAGTCCAACAGCGCCGACCGGCACAAGCCCGGCGCCCGGAACGAAGTTACTAATCCTCCCTTGCTTCTCGGTAGACACAGAGAATTGATCGTGGCGTAATCCAAGGGTGACCTTCAGCGCTGGCCGAACCTGCCAGCCGTCTTCGACGAATGCCGCCCAGCGATGCTGGCGCAGATAGCGTTGCGAATCGCCACGCGCAATGGTGGTGACGCCGGGAGCAGCTAGGCCAGCAAGCAGGTCCACCAAGCTGGCAATCGCGAAGTCGCCTGAGAGTTGGTCGCCAAGCTGCGAACCATCGAACACCAGCCGCCCGCGCATACCGGTGTCCGTGAAGGCATTCTCTTGGAGTAATGTTATGTTGCCGCCGAACTTCCATTGGTGCGCGCCGCGGTTCCAACCGATACCATCCGAGAAATCGAATACGTTGCTGGCGCGGCCTCGCGGCAGGGAAAGAGGAGCGCCGAGGTTTTCGTATTCGCCGGGTGCGATATCGATTTCTGGCAAACCGGAGTCGCGGGCCGAGTTGACTCCGGTGTTCAGGCCGATTGCCGTTACATTGAAGCCCTTGTCTCCAGGAAATGTTGTTTCGTGGTAACGCGAATAACCGAACCGGGCAGAGTTGAGCAATCGCGATGAAAGCGTTCGTTGCCACTGCGTAGCAAACAACTCCACAATCGTGTGGGATTGCGAAGTGTAACTCGGCAGCCGCGAGCCTCCTCCCAACCCGAACTGCCCCTGAGGGAAACGCTGGCGATTGGCGCCGAAAGCGTACAAAGCCGAGATACTATCCTGGCCTGTCATGCCGTGATCCGCCTTCAGCGTCACCGTGTTGCCGTCGCTGCGTCCGATAACAGAAAAACTGAGCGGACCCTGGCCGAGCGAGGCGGGGTAGAGCGCGAGAATGGGCGCGGCCAGCGCGTTCACCGAGCGCCCAGCTCCTTGGACGAGCGATGTTGCCGCAGCGATTTCCGCCTGTGTGGGAAATCGAGATGCGGCCGTAACACCAACTCGCTCGTGTTGCCCTTCGTACGAGCTGAAGAAATAGCTGCTGTACGGCAGCGGGCCCCCAGCGGTGAATCCGAATTGGTTGTTTCGAAATTCAGGACGCGGGCGCCCAAAGGCGTTGTTATAGAAATTGTTAGCAGCTAGTTTGTCGTTATCAAAGAATTCAAACAGCGACCCGTGCAGACGCGGCCCGCCGCTCTTGATCATGGTAAGCACCGCCGCCCCAGACGGAGCATACTCAGCGCCAGTGTTGGTTTGCACTTCGATTTCCTGGATCGCATCGAGCGGCAGCAGAACCGCTGGAGCGGCGAAGGCGCCACCCTGCCCGATGGCTTCTGCACCACGGAACGGGTCGAGATTATTTGTACCGCTGACGATATAAGTATTGAACTGCGCGCGGCTGCCGTTGATTGGAAACGAGCCAAACGTGCCCCCGGTTGCGCCGGCTCCGGGGATGAGGGTCTCGAGAATGCCGGATGCCTGTCCGCGTACCGGCAGTGTGCGCACCTGCTGTCGCACACTCACGCTGTTGACCTCGGTTACCGCATTTGACAGCGCTCGCCGCGAGTCCAGCGTGATCTGCAGTTGCCTGGTCTCCCCTGCCCGCAGCGAAATGCCCGCAGCTTCGATGCTGACATACCCACTGTGCGTTACGCGCAACCGATAGTCGCGCGCGGATGCAAGGTGGATGAATTCGAACTGGCCGAGCTGATCGCTCACTGCAGTTGCCCTCACTTCCGGGGGAACTCCGATATAGAGCAGCACCTGAGCGCCGCCGACTGTATGGCCGCGCGTATCTGACACTCTGCCGCGCAGAGTACCGGATGCTGCCTGCCCAACTGCCTGAACTGCAACAAAGGTGGAAAGAAGAGCCGTGACTGCGCGAATTTGGTTGACCCAACGGCAGCGCATCAGCAAGGACGGTTGTATCCACTTACGCAATGTATTCGTCGAACGCTTTTTTGTGCTCTTCTGATCTGAGACTCTCGATGCTTGCAAGGTCGCTGTCAGCTCGCTGACGCTTTCAGGACTCGCCTCTCTGCAAGATCTCCAAAGTCGTAGAGTTCGTATACCAGGTAATTGGAGAAATTTCTTGCGCCATGTACAAGGTCGTCTCGCTATGAAGAACAGCTCCAAAGCCATAGCCGTACAGCAGCGCCACCTTAGCGATTTCTCGGGTGAGTGAAAACGATGCCGAAGGCATCATACCTCTGATCTGCGCATTGTGCATGAACTGGGCAAAACGCTGAGCGAAAGACAGAGAGCGATGTTTTTATGACAGATTGCCCACAGGTGATCACCTTGTGAAAAACTAGGCCTCAACATGTCAACTGCTGTATCTTCAATCCCGGAGTAGTTCTGATTAGTTCCGGCTTGCTCGTGATTCGGGAAGAATCTCGCGAGTGCCTATCGACGATCGCCGAATGCTGCAATGCTGAAATTATCTGGACCAGCAGGAATTCGGCCCGATCGAATCGAGAATGAGTGCAGCCCGCGGAACCGTGCTGTTAAGGCGCTTCCCAGTCGAGGGCATAGACATCCTGAGTTCCGGCGTCGCGGAGCAGCAAAGGCGAATCGTCGGACGTGAGAGCCAACGAAGTCCCGTAACTTCCGACAGAACTAAAATTCTTCAGGTCGACCACTTGTTCTGCCTTATGGTCGCTGATTCGAATTCTGAGGACCGCGCCCTTTCCCCTCGAATCCAAAACATAGACGTATTGTCCGTCCTTCGACCAATTCGGGTAGCCAAAGACGCCTTTGGCAAGGTCAGTCCACTTCTGCATCTGGAAGTCGAACAGCGCCAACTCGCCCGATCCAATGCTCGTTGCGAGAAGGTACCGTCCGTCGGGCGACCATCGCGGCGAGAAAAACCTGCCTTGCGATCCCGGCAGCGTAGAAACTTGGTGGCTCGCCAGGTTGATGACGCGAATCGACGAAGCAGCGTCACCCGAGCCACCACCGAAGACAATTTTGTCACCCCCCGGCGACCAGTTCGGATCCCACTGCGAGCCCGGGACGTCCGGGATGAGTTGCCGGGGACTGCCGCCCGCGGATGAAACCTCATAGATTCTGGCTGAATTCGTTTCGGTGAACACGATTGTCGTGCCGTCGGGAGACCAGCGAAGGAGATGCGCATTCAAGGGTGGGTAGGTCAATTGCAGGCGTTCGCTTCCATCCGGTTTGCTTCGCCAAAGAGTGCCTTCGGGGTAGGAGACGTAGGCCACCCACTGGCCATCTTTCGAGTTGGCAAAAAATTCCGCAGAGATGCCCCCGAAAAAAGGTGAAAATTGGCCTGACTTCGAATCGTAGCGGGTGAGTTCCCCGCGGTGCAGCTCACCGATCACAAACAGTTTTCTCCCGTCCTTGCTGGGAAGCGGCCAGGTTAAAGACAGCGGGCTGAAAGTCAATTGAACGGGCTTGGGTTCCGAGCGAGGAAAGCCGCCCCCGCGCGGGAGAGCCCATATCTGGTTGCTCGACTGGAAGACGAGATATCTCCCGTCGGCCGTCCAGCGGCCGCAACACGCGGAATTTCGCCAGCCGGGCAGCAAACGGTGTAAGTCCGTACCATCCACCGAGACTTCCCAAAGTGAGTAGGGACCGATATCTTTGTTTTCCTGGGAGTCGAATTGCAAATGGCCTCCATCGGGCGACCAGACAAGATGCTGGATGAAGTTTTTCATCGTGACCAGCTTGCGGGATTCTGTCCCGTCGGACTTCGCCAGGAACAAGTCCCCCGCGTTGGAGTAGGCCAATATTCCGCCATTGGGAGACCAGGCGGCGGATCTGCCCACCGCGTCTCCTAGTTTGCGCGGGGACCCACCCAGCGTAGGTAGACTCCACAGCGGGGTCTCGGTTGCGGAGGCTTGCGCGTCCAACACGAGGAGTTGCGACCCATCCGATGAAACTCCAACTGCGAACATGTTGGTTGAGGGCGCCGGAATCGGCGTGGGATCGCCGCCCGAGATAGACACCTCGGCGATGTTGCGACGAACGTCGGGTGGTACCCCCAGGTAGAGTCTCGCACCGTCCGTTCCGATCAGCGACTTCAAGTTACCGTCATGGGTAAGCTGAACGTAATTGGAGACCTTGGGCACGGGTGCGGGCCGCGTCCAAAAATAGGCGGAGATCGCAGCTCCCAACACAAGCACCAGCGATGCTGTCACTACTGCGGTTCGTAAGGGACTGAGTTTCTTGTCTTCCCGTTCTCTGGGTTCCCGACTAAGCCGGCCCGTGGACGAGGAGATTGCCGAATCCGATGACCCTTGTAGTGCGAAAGCCAAATCGGAGGCCGACTGAAACCGCTGCTCCGGGTTCTTTTCCAGGCAACGATGTACGACTCTCTGTAATGACAGAGGCGTGTCCGGTGCCAGCTGTGACATGGAGGGAGGTTCCTCGTTTAGGATCGCGCTCATCGTATCTGCCGAGGTCGGTTTATGGAAGGCGCGCTTTCCGGTCAGCATCTCGTGCACCACGGCGCCCAAAGCGAAAATGTCGGAGCGGTGGTCGGCGGCTTGTCCTCGCACTTGCTCTGGAGACATGTAACCAACGGTTCCCAGCACGTGACCGGGATTAGTTCGCGCCTGCAGAGTGACAGTCGCGCTGTCTCCAGTTGGGGCCTCGACTTGCGTCAGCTTGGCCAGGCCGAAGTCGAGGATCTTTACTCGTCCATCCCTGGTGACGAACAGGTTTTCCGGTTTGAGGTCGCGATGAATGATTCCTTTGCCGTGCGCTGCCGCCAAACCGTGCGCGATCTGCACTCCGCAGTCAATCGCCTTACACAATGGCAACGGCCCTCCACGGAGACTCTCGCGCAAGGTATCGCCTTCCAACAGCTCCGACACCAGGTACGGCATGCCCTCATACGTTCCCATCTGGTGAACTACAAGAATGTTGGGATGATTCAGCGCGGCTGCGGCTCGCGCTTCCTGCTCGAAACGCCGCAAGCGGTCCGGGTCGGAGGACACGAACTCAGGCAGGACCTTGATTGCGACTTCGCGGTCCAGCCGGGTATCGCGAGCGCGATAGACCTCGCCCATACCGCCCGCCCCCAGGGGCGAGCGAATTTCATATTGCCCGAGAATGGTTCCGGGAGCCAGTTTCACGCGTGGGGCACAGTATACCGTGGAACGATTTGTAAAGCGGGCAGTTCCAGACACGACGGCTTGGCTACCCGGCAGACTTGGGTTCCGATCAACTCCTTGTCGGCAACTCTTACCTTACCCAGGATTATGGAAGAGTCGCCCGTCATCCGCCCAGCCTCGTGCATTGCAAGCACCAAATTTGGAGCACCGGATAGCCAAAATCCGCAAAACCCGACTCGACTGTTAAGGTTAAAGAACGCTAATGTGGCGACCACAAAAGTCATAAAATTAGCCAAGGTCGGGTGGCTCGCGGTCCACGATCTGAAACGGAGAACACGATGTCCAACAGCATATCGACCTTGCTGCTTCGTAATCTGAGCGACGTATTTGGCGAAAATGACGCCGTGCGTCGTCGCGCTGCAATCGACGACATCTTTCATGAAGATGCAGTATTCTACGACCCCAAAGGCGGTATATTTCGTGGCCGTGACGAGATTGATCGTATTGCTGGTGTGATAAAAGCAACACATCCAGATTTCGAATATCAGCCCCTCTTCCCTCCCGAGGAATTAGGTGATGCCGGACGGGTTCGATGGGTATCTGGCACTCCCGGCAAACCACCAGCTT
>WNGL01009897.1_pt1 | contig 28011 bp, 28 predicted proteins | sample 5400591 | NCBI WGS metagenome assembly WNGL01 (sample SAMN13153377, study PRJNA577476) | soil metagenome | isolation source: 80 cm soil or saprolite under Garry oak tree replicate 1 | place: USA:California | collected 2016-06-15 | reverse complement strand
AGCCAGGCATGTTCGCCCACTGGGCCTGGATGAACGAGTTCTGACCAGATCAGGGATGAGACGAGCGGAGTGATGGGAGACTGTCACGCTCCGTTCTGTGGGAGCCCGGGGGTGAGATCCCCCCGGGCCACCCGGCGAGGCTAGCCGTGCTCGGCTGGCTGGCCACCAGGGGGACCTCCTGGGTGCTGCGCAGGTCGACCGACCTGGTGCCGCACCTGCTGGCGATGGCCGCCAGGGACATGCTCGGGTCAGTTGTCTGGCATCGAGGTCCCGGCCCAGGGCGGCCAGCCGGACACCTCCGCGCCGGCGTTCTCGGCGAGCCTGGCGAGCAGGCCGCGCAGGCCGGCGACCTCCTCCTCGCTGACGCCACGCCGCAGCCGCTGGTCGAAGGCCGCCGCGGCGTCGCGGAGCCTGCCGAACATCTCCTCGCCGGCCTGAGTGAGCTCCACGACGTGGATGCGGCGGTTCGCCGGATCGCGCTGCCGGGTGATCAGGCCAGCGACCTCCATCGCGTTGAGGTGGTGGGTCAGCGTCGCCTCCCTGATTCCCACCGCCTCGGCTAGCTGGCGCTGGCTGCCGCTGCGCGTCTTCATCGCGAGCAGCACGAGCCAGGCCGGCAGCGATCCGCCCGCCTCGGCCAGGGTTTCGTCGAACGCCCGGCCGATCGTGCGGGCGGCCCGGGTCAGCGCCAGGCCGACCGGGGGCTGCGTGGGACGCATGCGAGCAGGCTAGCACAATGCATTGATGTCTAATTCTTAGAGAACTAAGCCTAGCCGGGCCTGGCCGGCGCCTTCGCTGCTGCGGGCTTGCCGCACCACTGGTCGAGCGCCAGGCGCAGGGCGCTGTCGCGGCGGGCGTCGTTGGCCTCGTCACTGACCCAAGCGAAATAGCCGTCGGGGCGGATCAGCGCGAGGCGGGCCTGCGCGGCAAGCGGAACCGCGACCGCCAGCCGGTCGTGCGACCCCGGCAGTGCCGGCCGCCGCTCGCCATGGTGTCCGTGCTCGGACCCTGCGAGCGCAGCATTTGCATCGCGATCCGCACGTGGGTGAGCAGCACGAACTTGCCCTCGCGCAGTAGCTCGTACAGGCGGGTGGCGCCCTCGCCGGCCAGCGGGGTATCGGGAGCCCGGCGGCCAGCCAGCGGATGCGCGCCTGGCCCGCCGCGGTAGCCGATGCCGATGCCGGAGATGGCGCGTGCGACGTAGCTGGTGACCGGGCCGATCCCGGTGACCGGCCCGGCAACCGCGCTGAGCGCCTGCCTGACCGGGTCGGATTTGACCAGCGTGAGGCGCAGCAAGTTGTGTGACATGCGCACCACGAACCTGCCGACCGGATACCGCTCGTCGTGGTAGGTATCCAGCAGGCTCAGGTGCGCGCCGTGCCGCGCCACGGCGGCGAGCTTCCAGCTCAGGTTGGCCGCGTCCTGCAGGCCCGTGTTCATGCCCTGCCCGCCGGCCGGCGAGTGCACATTCGCCGCGTCGCCGGCCAGGAACACCGGCCCTGACCGGTAGTGAGGTACCTGCCGCTCGTCGTTGTGGAACCTGGACATCCACCTGGCATCGTGCATGCCGAAGTCAGAGCCGAGCGCCTGGCGGGTGATATGGCGGATCTCGTCCAGGTCGGCGGATTCGCTGTCGGGCACCTGGCGGTGCCTGTTCCAGGCGATGACCCGGAACCAGCCGTCGCCGAACGGGGCAATGAACGCGAAACCGGCCCGTGTCGCGTTGACCGTCAGGATGTCCGGCGGCGGCTCGGCCAGCCGGACATCGGCGAGCATCACCGACCGCATCACCGACCGGCCGGGGAAGGGGATGCTCATCACGTCGCGGACGGTGCTATGGACACCGTCGGCGCCTACCACGAACGACGGCGCGAACGTGCGGACCTCCCCCGAGGCTCCGCCCGCCTGCAGGTGCGCGCCACCGTTGGTCGGGTGCAAGCCGGTCACCTCCATGCCCTCGATGATCTGCGCGCCCGCATTTCTGGCCCGCTCGGCGAGCAGCCGCTCGGTCTCGTACTGGGGCGTGATGAGCACGAAGGGGAACCTGCTCGGCAGCCTGGACAGGTCCACGTCTACCCGGCCGAACAGGCCGACCCGGTCGATCGTATGACCGCGGGAGCTACCGTTCAGACCAGAGGTCAAACGGGAAGATGCTCCCGCGCCCCGCGCCGCCGCCCGGACCATCGACGAGGGGCCGCCAGGCGGTGGCTCGCGAGTTATTCAGAGCCGTCCCAGGCCGGCCCGCCCTAGCCGACACGATCGAGGTCGGGTCCCGGCCGCTCGTGGCTCGCGGCGAGTTCGTGGGTGATGTCGCTGAGCAGCTCAAGCATTCTGGGGTGCTGGTGGGGGTGCCAGCCGTCGAGCAGCGCGGCGATCCTGCCCTGCCTGGCGGCGAAGATCCGCGCGTACGCCGACCGGCCCGACTCGGTCAACTCGTCGGCCAGGTCCGCGCCGTCCGATGAAGGCTCCACGTAGCCGGCCAGGACCAGCTCGCCCATCCGGTCGCGCAGGTCGGCCACGCTGATCGACAGGCGGCGCGCCAGCGCCGCGCGCGACTCGCCGCTGTGCTCGCCGAGCCTGAGCAGCAGCCACCCGGCCCGCGGCGACACGGCGATCCCCGACCTGGCGACGAGGTCGGAGTAGACCTCGCGGCGGCGCTGCCGGACGAACAGGGCGCTGAGCGCCCGCCGCATCTCCTCGTCCGAGGTCCTGACCGTGGGCCTGGACGTCGGTGCTAGCCGGTCGGCCTGATCCACGGCCCGCGCCGTTCGGCGCAGCGGCAGTTCCTTCAGGGTCCAGGTCAGCGCGAACGCCACCGCTCCGACCGGGACCGCCGCCAGGAATACGGTGCGGATCGAGGCCGAGTAGCCGGCCACGAGGCCGACGTGGACGGCCGACGGGAGCTTGGCCAGCTGGGCGGGGCTGGCGCCGCTGGTGATGCCGACCCCGGGAGGCAGCGTGAGCCCGTGCAGCGCGTCCGCGACGTTGCCGGGAAGCACGTGATCGAATATCGCACCGAAGACGGCGGTGCCGAACGAGCCTCCGATCGACCTGAAGAACGTCGTGCCCGAGGTGCCGGCGCCCAGGTCCGTGTAGTCGACGGCGTTCTGCACCGCGATCACGAGCACCTGCATGGTGGCGCCGATCCCGACGCCGAGGAGGAACATGCCGACCGAGGCGAACAGCGTGCCGGTCGACGGGCTCAGATGCGAGAGCAGGTAAAGCCCCACGGTCATCGTTGCCGTGCCGACGACCGGGAACACTTTGTACCGGCCCCACCTGGAGATTGTCTGGCCGGTGCCGATCGACGTGAGCAGCAGCCCGGCCATCAGGGGCAGCAGCTGCAGTCCAGATACGGTCGGGCTCACTCCCTTGACAATCTGAAAGTACTGAGGCAGGTAGGTGAGCGCGCCGAACATCGCGAACCCGACCACGAAGCCGATCGCGCCAGCCGCCGAGAACACTCGCTTCCTGAACAGGTGCAGCGGCAGCACCGGCTCGGCGGCCCGTCGCTCGGCGACCACGAAGCCGGCGGCGAACCCGACAGCGAGCACGCCAAGCGTGAAGATGGGACCCGATCCCCATGGGTAGGTCACGCCGCCGAGCGAGGTCAGCAGTACCAGGCTCGACGCGGCGCCGCCGATCATGATCGTGCCGAGGTAGTCGACGGTGTGCCGCTCCCGGCTCCGCCGGGCAGGAAGCACGGCCGCCACGACGATCAGCGCGATGACCCCGACCGGCAGGTTGACGTAGAAAACCCAGCGCCAGGACAGCGTGTCCACGAAGAAGCCGCCGATCAGCGGCCCGATGACGCTGGTCACCCCGAATACCGCGCCGAAGAAGCCCTGGTAGCGGCCCCGTTCCCGGGGCGGCACCACGTCACCGACGATGGTCTGCGCGCCGACCATGAGGCCGCCGCCGCCGATGCCTTGGATGGCGCGGAAGATGATCAGCTCGGTCATGGTCTGGGACAGCCCGGCCAGCGCCGAGCCGATCAGGAAGATCACGATCGCGGCCTGGAAGAAGATCTTGCGGCCGTACTGGTCGCCGAGCTTGCCCCACAGCGGCGTGGACACCGTCGAAGCCAGCAGGTAGGCGGTGACCACCCAGGACAGCCGGGACAGGCTGTGCAGATCACCGGCGATGGTCGGCAGCGCCGTCGCGACGATGGTCTGGTCGAGGGCAGCGAGGAACATCCCGAGGAGCAGCCCGGTCATGACGACGAGAATCTGGCGCCGGCTCAGCTGTGGCGGAGCTGCCGGTTCGGCAAGGTCTGCGGTCTGGCGCACGACTGTCAGTTCCCCCTCGGCACGGATTCCACGGATTCAACGGACTCGACCGGCGGGCAGTCGCTGGCGACGTGGTCGAGCCAGTCACGGAGCGCGAGCGTGGCCTGCGTGTCGTTCCTGTTGTAGGCGAGCAGCCAGTCGCGGGCTTGCTCGTCGCCGGCGGCCGCAGCGTCGTAGCGGACCAGCGACTCGTCACCGCCCGGATGGGCCACCTCCCAGCCGAACCCGGCAAGCGGCGCGACCTGCTTCAGGCCGGTTGCGTTCCCGGTGACCAGCTGGCGGTCGAATACGCGGTACAGGTCGACCCACTGATCGGAGTCGGTGAAGGCGGAGACCTCCTCGGCCAGCCCCAGGCCGGACGCGATCCTGCGCAGCTGGGAGTTCTCCGCGGACGCGTTGTAGCAGTAGGCGCGCAAGCACAGCCCCGCGGCCGCCGTGGCGGAGCGCAACTCGCCGAACCAGCGCCAGAACTCGGCGAACAGGTCGGACTCGACCTGGCCGGTCATCGGCTTCCAGGTGCGGAAACTGTGATACCCGGCCGGTGCGCCCGCCCAGCCGGACCTCGGCGTGACCAGGGCGCCCCACAGGTAGACGCCGTCCTGCGTGTTCTCCATGTCGATGTCGACCTCGACGTCGCCGCGCGGCACCCGCACCCGGCCGACGCCCCTGCGCCGGTAGGCAGGCTGGTCGCCGAGCGCGGCCCTGGCCAGGTCGATCTGCTGAGGCAGATCGCGCATCGGCTGGTCGCAGTACGAGGCGGTGCGCGGGCACAGGGAGCGCGCGTCGCCGAGCACGGTGACGCCGGCCGCCGCCAGCCGACGGGCCTGTGCCCGCTTGCCCGCGCCGAGCACGGCCGGCACTGGCGTGTTGTCTGGCCTGACCCCAACGGCGCGGATGATCGGACGCAGGTCGACCCGCGAGGCGACCAACGTCGCCGTGCGGTAGTCGAGCGCGGCGAGCGAGGCCCGGTCGGTGACGCCGTGCTCGCGGTGCACGCGCCACTCCCGCCAGCCGATCCCGGGAACCAGGCTCACGTCCCCCGCGCCCGCCTCGAGCCTCGGGCCGCACGCCGACCACCAGGGGCACTGCGCGCACTCGCCGATCCTGACCGGCACCACGAGGGGCGCCACGCCGGGATCGGCCAGGGAGCGCCCGGCGACGGCAATAATGTCGAGGCGGAAGTCGAACTCGAAGTCGTATACCTCCATCGTGGAACGAAGCGTGCGCTTCCCGCCGGACGATCGAGTCCGCCACACTGGCTCGTCCAGGTCGTACCAGACGACCCCTTCCTCGATGCCGATGATGCCGCCATGCCGGCCGCCCGGCGCGGCCAGGCCCGCCGCCTCCAGCATTCGCTGGTAGTGGGCAAGCTGGAGCAGATCGCCCCTGTGCCTGCGCGGCACGCTGGCCGGGTCGGCAGCGGCGGCTTCCAGCCAGGGAGCATCGAGCGCCGAGCAGAGTGCCGGCCGGCCCCGGCCCGGTGCTGCGTCGCGTGCGCGGTGATGCTTGATGTCCACGGCTCGGTAACCAGACCCGGCCGCCGCGAGCAGCAGGTCGGGCTCCCCGACTCGCCGGGCCGAACGGTCGGCGGGCAGGCGGCCAGCGATGACGATCGGCGCCGCAGCCGTCATCGCAGCGACCGTGGCCGCCTCCCGTTCCGCCCGCTCGCTCTGGTCACGGCCGGCCACCGCGCACGCGTCCTGATGCAGGTCGAGCAGCCTGGCCAGTACGCGGGCCTCGAAGCCGATCCCGCGCGCGAACATGCTCTCGAGCGCGGCCGAGGGCCGCAGCGGCTCGCACGGCTCGATGACATCCCACTGAGCCCGCACCGGACACTGCTTCGCGACATATCCGCCCTGCGGCGGCACCGCAGAGACGTCGTAGCGAGTGGCCACGTCCCGAATCGTACGCAGTGGCTGCGTCAGAGCGGCACGTAAGGCACCGGCGACTCGTCCGCGACAGCCGCGATCACCGCGACCACCGCGGCCGGCAACGCGGTCGCCAGCATCGGCGGCAGCAGCAAGGCGGCGACCGGCACCATGCCAGGGACAGGGACAGCTGGCTGTGCCGCGGGTTCGCTGGCCGGCTGTGCCGCGGGTTCGCTGGCCGGCTGTGCCGCGGGTTCGCTGGCCGGCTGTGCCGCGGGTTCGCTGGCCGGCTGTGCCGCGGGCTCGATCGGCTCGGCCTCCGCGGTGGAACTGGCCAGCCGGGTGATCCCCCAGGTCGCGGCCAGCACGGCCACCGCCTCGACGGCGATCCGGACCGGGCCGCCTCCCAGGTGCTCGCGGTAGAGAAGCAGGCCGAGCAGCGAACCGACCGCCGGGTCAATCACCGAGAACACCGGCAGGAACGCCGCGAGGCCCGCGGCCCGGTAGCCGTTCTGCTGCATGGTGTAGGTAAGCAGGCCGACGACGACCAGGAGGTAGAGCCGCACGTCGGCGAGGGCACCGAGCTGGTGCGAGCCGACCAGCGCCGCCACCGTCTTGGTCAGCGCGTCGGTCACCCCCGCCGCGATGCCGCCGCCGACGCCGAGGGTCAGAGCGCGGCGCAGCGGTGACATCCGCACGGCGAGCACACCGGACAGCACGGCTATCACGACCGCGGCGATCGCGGCCAGGCCGAGCTGGCTGGGCCCGGTAGTGGCGTGACCACCGGACGGCTGCGCTACGGACAGGAATACCACGAGTCCCGCGAACGTGGCCAGGGCGGCCAGCCACTCGACCGGTCGCATCCGGCGGTGATCCGCCCACGCGGCCAGAGCCAGGGCGACCAGCAGGCTGCTGGCTAGCACCGGCTCGATGACGACCAGGCGGCCAAGACCGAGCGCTGTCGCCTGCAGCGACAGGCTGACGATCACCAGCGCCAGGCCGGCCAGCCACAACGGGCGGCGGATCAGGCGGATGAGCACGGCAGTGTCGAACGCCGCATCGGTCTTGAGCTTGGCCGCCACACGCTGCTGCACGACATTGGCCACTGCGAAGGTGGCGGCTGCGGTCATTGCCAGCGCGATCGCGACCGGCTGAATGGCGCCGCCGGTCATGAGGCGGTTGCGGGGAAAATCCAATCCATGCCCGACATCATGACGTTCAAACGGCTCGCTCGGCTACCGTTACCAGGGCAGTCGCCGACGCGGTGCGCTCCCGGCCACCATCACCAGGGCAGTTGGCCGTAGGATTCCTCGCCGTCAGCGCTCCAGAGGTATCCCACAGGGATCCGCTCAGACCGTCCTGCGGCAGGGTGGCGAGGTGCACGCTGACCTCCGCGCCCTGCTCCGGCGACCGGAACCCGCTGCGGCCGTTGAGGTCGGTGGCGCAGTACCCCGGGTTCGCGGCATTGACCTTCATCCGGCTATTACGCAATTCCTTGGCGTACATCGCCGTCACCATGTTCAGCGCCGCCTTCGACGACGGGTAAGGCACCGCCGCCGTCGGCCGGCCGCTGCGGTGCCCGGAAGCCGCGAAGCCGATTCCCTTGCTGGCCCCGGTGATCAGGGCGATCGTCGTCATATTGGCTCACGCACCCCAGCGGGCGTTTCGCGCCCTGGCGGGCGTACCCGCGGCCGGCTAGGTCGAGATGTCCGGGTAGGGCACCGTCCAGTGACCGAGCCGGGCGGCGAACTCGCGCTGGAAGCCCAGGGGCTCGGAGTAGTCCCGCTCGAACAGGGCGATGAACAGGGTCAGCAGCAGGAAGTTGTGGCTGCCCAGCTCGAACAGCGTGACGTAGTCGTGCGTTGCCAGCGCCTCGCGCTCGGCATGGGTGAAGGCCAGCCAGGTGCTGCACTCCAACCCTGGGCAGTTCAGGATCACGTTCGCCCGCTCCGCTTCCCACCACTGCACCGTGCCGCGTGGGTCGTTGCGATACCGCTCCAGCAGGTCGGGGTCGCGGTCGACGGTGTACAGGAACTTGTCGAGCAGGTACCTGCTCACTCGATCTCCCCCGCTTCCTTCGGATACCAGGTGAAGTAGGCCTCCATGGTGTGGAACAGGTCGAGCGAGTCCACGTGATCCGCCTTGGCGTTCTCCCCCGCCACCCCCATCATCAGCATGAAGTCCATGAAGCCGTGGGTGGCGTTGCCCGGCAGCCACAGGCTGTCCAGGCTTACCTCGGCCAGCGCGGAGGTCAGGTCGCCGGATGCGATCCACTCGACCGCCTGGCGGTCGAACTCGGGGTCGGGACCGTGCGGGCCGAACTGGCGGGGACCGCCGAGCTCGAGCGACAGGTGCCCGGTTCCGATGATCGCCACCCGCGCCTGCGACGGCCAGGACTCGACGAGCTGCCTGATCGTCTTGCCGAGCTGGACGAATCGCCTGGGCTGCGGCAGCGGCGGAGCGAAGATGTTCGTGTAGATGGGGACGATCGGCAGGTCGGCCTGGGGCCGCAGGGTCATCAGCGGGCAGGTGATGCTGTGGTCGATCCGCAACTCGTTGCTGAACGCCAGGTCGAAGCCGGCGTCCAGCCCCTGGCGCAGCAGGTAGGCCGACAGGTCCTCCTGCCCGCGCACGAACATGCGGGGCAGGCGTTGTAGAAGTTGGCGTCGTAGCACGGCGCCTTGCCGACCAGGAACTGCGGCATGTTGTCCAGCCAGAGCTGGTGGAAGTGGTCGCTGCCGACCATCACGAGCACGTCGGGCCTGGCCCTGGTCAGGGTCTCGCGGAACGCCTCGATCTTGGCCACCCACTCGTCGGCGAAGGGCGGACGGTCCTCGCCGGCCGAGGTGCTCGCGCGGTAGTAGAACGGGTGATGCGTCGATGCGATGACCGCGGCGACGGTCGCCATGGCGGCTCCCCTCAGAGGTCAGGGTTGGGGGGCAGATAGTCGGCGTTGCGCTCGACCGTCAGGTAGATGTCCATGCCGACCGGCCTGCGCTTCTCCTCCGCGAGGTGCCCGAGCAGCCCGGCGGTGCGGGCCAGCAGCGCGAACCCGCGGAGCAGGTCGGCGGGCAGGCCGAGGTCGGCGAGGGCGGCGCCGCAGGTGCCGGCTCCGTTGAGCGGCAGCGTGCGGCCGAGTACCTGCGGGTGGACCCGGCCGATCGCCTCGAACAGCCGCAGGTGCGGCCCGCGCAGCCCCTCGGCCTCGGCGATCCCCAGCAGTACCGGGGTGCGGGGGTCGGTGACCTTGTGCACCGGGTGCCCCAGTCCTGGCACGAGCCTGCCCGCGGCGCGGGTGCGGCGGACCACGTCCAGCGCCAGCGCGTCGAAGCCGGCGTCATCGGACGGCACCGGCTGGTCGGCCAGCGCCTCGGACAGGAACCGGCCCGCGTCCTCCGTCACGCCGAGGAAGCGCGAGCCGCCGCCGAGCAGGCCGGCCGCGATCGCGCCCTGGACCGAGTCCGGCGCGCTGAGGTAGGTGAGCCTGGCCGCGATCGCCGTCGGCGTGAAGCCGTGGTCGGCCAGCGCGACCAGCACTGCCTCGAACACCCTGACCTGCGACGGTGTCGGGCGCCGCAGGATCACCAGCCACAGCGCAAGCTCGCCGAAGCCGACCTTGCCCATCAGGTCGGCGGCGAGGTCCTGCCCGAGCAAGGTGATCGTGTCGGCGTCCGAGCTGCCGAGCGAGGTCGGGAAGGCGGGGGTGTCCTGCGTCATGAGGCGGCTCCTGTCTGCTGGCCGCCGCGCTGCTGGCCGCCGCCGGCCGGCTCGGCCAGCCAGGCCCTGATCTGGTCGCCGTGCTCGTCCAGGCCAGGCGGCGGCAGGTCGTAGCGCGGCGGCGTTGCCGAGTAACTGACCGGGTGCCTGATCGTCGGCAGGCCGGCCGGGCCGGCGCCCGCGGTGACGACCGGGTCGAGGCCGATCTGGCCGGCGAACTCGATCCCCTGGTCGATGGTGTTGATCGGCCCGCAGGGCACCCCCGCGGCGATCAGCTCGCCGAACCATTCAGTCGCCGGGCGCCTGGCGAGTTGCCCGACCAGCAGTTCGCGCAGCTGGTCACGGTTGGCCGTGCGGTCTTCGTTGCGGGCAAATCTTGGGTCGTCGGCCAGGTGCGGCGCGCCGAGCACCTCGCACACCCGGCGGAACTGCGCGTCGTTCCCCGCGATCACGATGAGGTCTCCGTCGGCGGTCGGCAGCGGCTCGTAAGGAAACAGGCTCGGGTGCGAGTTGCCCATCCGGAACGGGACCATGCCGCCGGCCACGTAGGCGGCTGACTGGTTCACCATCCCGGACAGCGCGGAGGCCAGCAGGCTGGCCTGCACGTGCTGACCGGCTCCGGTGGCGGCGCGATGGTGCAGCGCCGCCAGTATGCCGATGGCCGTGTGCAGCCCGGCCATCACGTCGAAGACGGCGACGCCGGCCCGGTACGGCGGCCCCGCCGGGTCACCGGTCAGGCTCATCAGGCCGGACATCGCCTGCACCATCAGGTCGTAGCCGGGCAGGTGCCGGCCGCCACCCGAGCCGAATCCGCTGATCGAGGCGTACACGATGCCGGCGTTGCCGGCCTGCACCGACTCGTAGTCCAGGCCGAACCTGGCCAGGCCGCCCGGCTTGAAGTTCTCCACCATGATGTCGGCGCGGCGGGCAAGCTCGCGCGCGGCCGCCAGGTCCCGAACGTCGTTCAGGTCCAGGGCCACGGATCGCTTGTTCCTGTTGATCGACAGGTAGTAGGTCGATACCCCGTCGCTCGTGACCGGCGGCGCCCACCGCCTGGTGTCGTCCCCGGCCAGGCTCTCGACCTTGATCACGTCTGCGCCGAGGTCGGCGAGGAGCATGGTGCAGTACGGGCCGGCCAGCACTCGGGAGAAGTCGGCCACCAGGAGCCCGGAAAGCGGTCCCGGACTGGACGCGGGTCGACTCATAGACGACACTAAGCCTTTCTGTCCGCCTAACGGACACTAGTCCGGATCCGCAGTGTGGGTGCCGGCCAGTGTCGATGTCAAGACGCCGGCACGGCGAGCGGAACGGTGACCGCGGGCACCGACTGGTAGGCCGCCCAGTCGGCGCCGATCGCGCCCGCCGTCTGCAGCAGCATAGGCAAGTACTCGCCGGTGAGCACCTCCACCGGGGTCTCCGCCGCGTGCACGGTGACGTTCATCGCTGCGATGACCCGGCCGTCGCCGTCGCGCAGCGGAGCCGCCACCGACCTGATGCCGAGGGCGAGCTGCTCGTCGGTCAGCGACCAGCCGCGCGCCCTGACCTCGCGCAGCGCCGCCGCGCGCTCTTCGGGGCCAGGCTGCCACCGCGCGGTGACCGGTGACCTGCTCGGTTCGGCCAGTACCCGCTCGGCTTCGGTCGGCGGCAGCCCGGCGAGCAGTACCTTGCCGAGCGAGGTCTGCATCGCGGGGAACCTGGTCCCGATCGTCACCGCGAGCGCGATGATCTTCGGGACGGCCACCCTGGCCACGTAGACGATGTCCGAGCCGTCGAGCTGGGCGATCGACGACGACTCGCGGGTCCGCGCCACGAGGGCCTCCATATGGGGGCGGGCGACGTCCCACAGGTTGCGCGAGAGCACGTAGGACATGCCGAGTTCGAGCACGCGCGGCGTGAGCTCGAAACCCCCGTCGACGGCGCGGACGTAGCCGAGCTCGGTCAGGGTCAGCAGGATCCGCCGGGCGGTGGGCCTGGCGAGGTCGGCCGCGGCCGCGACGCCGGCGAGCGACATGACCGGCCGGCGCGGCTGGAACGCCCGGATCACGTCGAGTCCTCGCGCGAGCGCCTCGATAAAATCGGGGCCGGTGTCGCGGCGTGCCATCATGTCTCCTGTGCCCGGTCAATGCGTCACTGTAGCGGTCGTCATTCCCGACGATTGTGCCACTTGACAGCCGTCCGCAGACCGGTCACGCTTCCGGTCAAGCCGGATGCGGCCGTGGTACGGACAAATGTCCGGCCCGTGTCACTGTCCCGCCATGCAACGGAGGTCTGACATGACAGCTCTATCTGACCTGACACTGGGCCGGCCGCTGGTGTTCCGCAACGCCACCGTGCTGACCATGGACGACGCGCACCGGGTCGAGCACGGCGCGGATGTCCTGGTGTCCGGCGACCGGATCAGCGCGGTGGGCCAGAGTCTGCAGGTGCCCGAGGGCACGGCCGAGATCGACGGCACCGGCGGCATCGTGATGCCGGGGATGATCGACACCCACCGGCACATGTGGCAGACGGCGATGCGCGGCTACGGCGCCGACTGGACGCTGACCCAGTACTTCGTGTGGAACTACCTGCAGTGGGGCAAGTCGTTCCGGCCGCAGGACATCTACGCGGGCAACCTGCTGAGCGGGATCGAGGCGATCGACGCCGGGGTGACCACGACGGTCGACTGGTCGCACAACCTGCAGACCATCGACCACGCGGAAGCGGCCGCGGACGCCCTGCAGGAAGTGCCCGGGCGGTTCGTGCTCGCCTACGGCAACATCCAGGCCGCGCCGTGGGAGTGGTCGGCCGCGCCGGAGTTCCGCGACTTCGTCGCCAGGCGATTCAGCGGGGGCAACGACATGCTCGGCTTCCAGATGGCCTTCGACGTGCCCGGCAACCCCGAGTTCCCAGAGAAGGCCGCGTTCGAGGTGGCGCGCGACCTGAACGTGCCTGTGACCACCCACGCGGGCGTCTGGAAGGTGACCACCGACGACGGCATCAGGCTGATGCACGAGCACGGCTTCATGACGCCCTCCTCGATCTACGTGCACGCCGCGAGCCTGTCGGCCGACTCGTACCACCGGATCGCGGCCACCGGCGGGTCGGCGTCGCTGTCCACCGAGAGCGAGCAGAGCGCCGGCCAGGGTTACCCGCCCACCTGGAAGCTGCGCGAGCACGGCATCGGCGTCTCGCTGTCCATGGATACCAGCGTGTGGTGGAGCGCCGACCTGTTCTCGGCCATGCGGGCCACGCTGAGCGCGGACCGCGCCAGGGAGCACCTGGAGGCGCACGCCAGCGACGAGACCGTCACCCACCACAAGCTGAGGGCGGAGCAGGTGGTGGACTGGGCCACCCGCGGCGGCGCCAGCGCACTCGGCCTTGACTCCCTGACCGGAAGCCTGGAACCCGGCAAGAAGGCCGACGTCGTGCTGATCAAGAACGACGCCTCGCCGGTCATGTTCCCGCTGCTGAACCCGTACGGTCACGTCGTGTTCCAGGCCCAGCGCGGCGACGTGCACACGGTGGTGGTCAACGGCCGGGCGGTCAAGTACGACCACCGCCTGGTGGGGACGGACCTGGCGAGGGCCAGGCAGGTGGTCAGCGAGACGGTGGAGTACCTGAAGGGCGAGCTCGGGCCGCAGGCGTGGCACGAGGGCATGCACCCGGAGATCCCGGAGACCCGGGTACTCGACAACCCCTACACCTACACCTACACGCAGGAGTGAGGCGGGGGTCACGATGGCGGCGATGACCGCCGCGGCCGGCGCCGGCCAGGGCCCGGGTGGCTCGCGGACCATGCGGGCGGCGGTCCTGCATGGCCACGGCCAGCCGCCCGCGTACGGGTGGCACCCGGCGCCGCGCCGCGGGCCAGGGCAGGCCGCCGTCCGGGTGACCGCGGCCCCGATCAACCCGCTCGACCTGCTCTGCGCCACCGGCACCTCCTACTTCGGCGCGCCGACGCTCCCCTACGTGCCCGGCGCTCAGGGCGCGGGGGTGATCGAGGAGGCCGACGGCCTGCCCGCCGGGCAGCGCGTCTGGTTCAGCGGCAGCGCGGGCATGGCACCGGGTGACGGGTCGATGGCGGAGCTGTGCGTCGTCGCCGAGGACGCGGTGCTGCCGCTGCCCGACGGGGTGAGCGACGACCTCGCCGCCGCGCTCGGTCTGTCCGCGATCGCCGCCTGGATGGCGCTCAGCTGGCGCGGCGGCCTGCAGCCAGGTGAGCACGTGCTGGTGCTCGGCGCGAGCGGCACCGTCGGGCAGGTCGGGGTCCAGGCCGCCAGGCTGCTCGGCGCGGGCCGGGTGGTGGCCGCGTGCCGGGACGCGCACGGTCGGCGCCGGGCGGCCGAACTGGGCGCCGACGCCGTGGCCGACCTGACCGGCGACGACCCGGACGTGCTGGCCGGCCGGATCGCCGGGGCCTGCGCGGGTCGGCTCGACCTGGTGCTCGACCCGCTCTGGGGACTACCCGCGCGGGCCGCGCTGCGGGTGCTGTCAGCCGGGGGGCGCCTGGTCAACCTCGGCTCGTCGGCGGGCCAGAGCGCCAGCCTCGCGTCGGCCACGCTGCGCAGCGGGATGCACGCGGTCCTCGGCTACACCAACAACGCGCTGTCCGGCGCGCAGAAGGCGAGCGCGCTGGCGGAGGTGCTGGAGCATGCCGCCGCGCGGCGGCTCGACACCGACCGGGAGGTGGTGCCGCTCTCCGACGTCGCGACCGCCTGGTCGCGCTGCGGCAAGGCTCCGCACCGGCGCGCGGTCATGATCCCGCCCTGACGTGGGCCGGCGCGGCGACAGGCCGGGAGCTACTTACCGCTGCGGTCCTGCAGTAGAACACGTTACAGTTTGTTGGGGCACGATGCAGCGGCCGGTGGCGTGGCTGGTGCGCCGCTACGCCAGGCCGCTGCGGATCGGAGCCAGAAGCGCGGTGGTACTCGCGGCCGGCGGCTTCGTGGCGAACCGGGCGCTGATGCGTCAGCATGCACCCGCCTACCGGGGCGGACTCGCCCTGGGCACGGTGGCCGACGACGGCAGCGGCCCGCGGCTCGGCGCCGCCGCCGGCGGGGCGACGAGGTTCCTGGACCGGGTCTCGTGCTGGCGCTTCATCACGCCGTCCAGGCGGCCTACCTGCTGACCAGGGCACGAGTCAGCGGCCCCACCCTGGCCGGGGCCGCGGCCGAGGCCGGCGTGGACGCCGCCGGCGTGACCGCCACCGTCGCGGCGTGCAACGCAGCCGTCGCGGCCGGAGAGCCTGATCCGGCCGGGAAGCCGGCCGAGGTCACGGCGGTGCTCGACCGGCCGCCGTTCTCCCTGATCGACCTGTCCGTCCGGCCGCGTCCCGCGTACCCGGCGCCGATGCTGACCCTGGGCGGCCTGGTCGTCGCCGAGGACGCCGGCCAGGTCCTGCGCGCCGACGGGACTCCCATCGACGGGCTCTACGCGACCGGCCGCAGCGCGGTCGGCCTGTGCTCGAACTCCTACGTCAGCGGGCTGTCACTCGCGGACCGCGCGTACTCGGGCCGGCGCGCGGGGCGGCACGCGTCGGTCACCAGAACTGAGTCGTCGCGCCTGAGTTCTTGACGATCGACCCGGGGGTACTCGAAGTGCAGGTACATCTGGACCGAGGGGTCCTTCCAGATCAGCCCGTTGGGCTGGACCAGAATCCGCTCGCCGTGTCCCAGGTCGCGCACGAACGAGTTGCCGGGAGCATGCAGCATGAGCAGGCCAGGGCTGCCGTGGGCGATGGTTGTCGCTGAAGGCGACGAAGCCAGGACCCTGCGCCCGCATCATGATCAGCGGCATCCCGGCCATGACCCGGTTCCAGCCGCCCTTCATCCGCAGCGACTCGAGCCTGACCCGCGGCTCGGTGTGCAGCAGCACATGATGGGAGAAGTAGACCCAGTCGTCGTCGTGCAGCTCCATCTCGGCGACCGGGACGTAGTTGCCGCTGATCTGGCACGTCGACCGGCCGAACCGGATCCTGGCCATGTCGCGGATCGGCGGCTGCTTGCACCACCCGGAGTTCGACACGCGGAGCCGGATATCGACTGGCGCCCCGCACCGCGGGCAGGTCGCGGTGCCGTCGTCGTTGTTCACCATCCGGCAGTACGGGCAGGTATACGTGGACGGGCCGTACGTAGTCATGCCAATTCCCCTACTCAGACCCGTGGTGAATGTACATGGACTGGATGCCGACCCGGCCGGGCCCGGTCATCTCGGCCAGGTACATGCCGCGCCGCATCATGCCGGTCTTGATGTCCATCTGGACCGTGTTCATCGCGACCGTGGAGTCCTTGTACAAGAACCCGCCCGGCTCGATCAGCATCTTCTCGCCCGGCTGGAGCGTCTTCTGGAAGACATTCCCGTTCCCGTGCAGCAGCAGCAGGCCGGGGTAGTTCTGCGTGATGAACCGGTCCATGTACATGCCGCTGCCGCCGTGCAGCAGGTTGGTCAGGCCCTTGATCCGGACGAACGAGTAGTTCAGCGAGTGCGTGCCGATCAGGAAGCCATGCTCGCGGACGTCGATCTCCATGCCGGGATGCAGCGGCAGCACCACGATCTCGCCAGCGGCGTCGCGGGAAAACGCGATCCGGCCAGCTCGGCGACCGGGACGATCTCGCCCTCGACCTGGCAGGTGGAGTTCGAGAACCGGAACTCCGTCATGTCACGCAGGCGAGGCGCCTCGCTCCAGCCGGAGTCCGAGACGAGGTTCTTCTTGTCGAGCGGGGCACCGCAGGTCGAACAACTCGTCCGCTCGGGCTCGTTCTGAGCCTTGCACCACTGGCACTCGATCCGATCCATCCGGGCAGGCCTTTCTCGCACGGTGCCCTTTGGCAGACACACCGGGAATATGGGACGAGATCGTAGCGGAGCCCGGCGGATCGGCGCACGCGGTTGCGCGGTTGCGCGGACGACCGTGCGCGTACTGCCTGGCTCAGAGTTATCCGGCCGGAGTGCCGCACTCGGCACAGAACTTGGACGTCGCGCCCATCGCGGCGTTGCAGTTCGTGCAGTGCCTGGACATGGGGTTGCCGCACGAGTCGCAGAACTTCGCGCCCTCGCGGACCTGGCTCTGGCAGTTGCCGCACTGCACGGTCCCGGCCGGCGGCGGCGCCTGTGCCGGCTGAATAGGGGCCTGCTGGGGCCGCCCATGTTCTGGCCCAGGCCGAGGCCTGCTCCCAGGAAGATCGGGCTCACCGCCGCTCCGCCCTGGGCCATGCCCTGGCCCGCGCCCTGCATCATCTCTGCCTGGGCTGCCTGCATGAAGCCGCCGGCCAGCCTGCTGTAGGCGGTGTCGCCGGCCAGCTTCTTGAGCCTGGTGTTGTCGTCGTCGTCGAGGTTGATGTCGAGGTTGCCCAGCCGCGTGACGGCGATGCCATAGCCGGCCAGCTCAGTGTTGGCCTCTTCCAGGGTCCCCTGCTCGATCTCGGCCCTGTGCATCGACAGGCCCAGGATCTGCCACGCCCCGGACATCAGCTGGGAGGTGACTCCCGACCTGGTGCACTTCAGCAGTTGCTGGGTGACCCAGGAAGTCACGGCTTCGTTGTTGGTCACGTCGACCGTGCCGACCAGGTTCAGGATCAGCCTGGCCGGGTCGACCACGCGCAGCGCGTACTCGCCGAACGTGCGGAGCGTCACGATCAGGCCAGTCTGCGGATCCTGAACCTCGTCCAGGCGGCCGCCGAAACGGATGTTAGGGAACTCCCGCGCGCCGACGAAGAAGATCTCGGCCTTGAAGGCGCTGCTGTTGGACGCCCAGTCGATGAACAGTCCGAGGAACGGCAACTCGGCCGCGTCCAGGGTGTGCTGCCCGGGTCCGAGTATGCCCATCACCCGGCCCTGGCTGATGAACACCGCTGCGGCATCGGGCTCGACGATGGCCCTAGAGAACTTGCGGATGTTGTGGTCGGGCCACTTGAAGACGATCTGGCCCTTCGAGCTGTCGGGTGCCGCGATGAACTCACGGCGGGTCTCGTTCAGAATGCCCATCAAATCGCTCCCTCGCGCCTGGGACGGCCCTCGCCCGACCCAACGGCCACTGCTAGGCGGATCATACTTCGGCGGGGCGATCATTGCGTTCCACGAAGAGGATGACATATTGAGTTCGGTGCCAGCAATGCCCGGCCCGCCTGCCCGGTGGCGGCCGTGCAGCGGTGCCTGCGCATGGTCCGCTCCGTGTGCTCCGTGTGCTCCGTGCCGCCGAGCTGTAAGACCCCGGCGAGCAGCGGGCTCCCGGACGGCCGCCGTCCCCTTGGCATCGGGAAAGCGATTCGCCCGCTTCGGCCCGGTATTCGGGCGCCCGGCGCCCACGGCCGGTGTTCTCTGGGCCGCGGCAATTCGACATGTCACGAGTTGTGGCTCCGCAAAGCTCTCAATTCGGACACCGAATTGACGCAAAGCAGTGATATGACGATTCGACCCGTAGCGGACCGGTCGCGCGGCGTCATGACACTGGCAACTAAGTCCCGTATTTCCTGGTCTGTGCCGTATGGGTACGGCCAGTAGCCGCGGAAACCGGCGCTACTGGCCGACTCTGCCGTCGATCCGCTCGCGCAGGAAGTCGGCGTGGCCGGTGTGCCTGGCGTATTCCTCGATCACGTGCACGAGCACCTCGCGGAGCGAGATGACGCCGTGATCCTCGCCCTGGCCGGACTCCTCGGCGGTGATGTCGAGACTCGGCGACTGCGCGACGAGCCGCTCGGCGAACCTGACCTCCGCTCGCCACGTATCCCAGGCCTCCGCGACCACGTCGGGGTCGGGCACGGCGCCGTCGAAGTCGCCGCCCCGATCGTCGTCCGTGCGGTGGTGCCGTCGCACGTCCTGCCCGGTCATCACCTTCCTGAACCAGCTCCACCCCGGCCAGATGGCGGACCAGCCCCAGCAGCGACAGATTCGACGGCTCGACCGAGCGGCGGGCCATCCCGGCGGCGTCCAGGCCCGAGCATTTCAGCTGGAGCGTCAGGCGCCGGTCGCGCAGATGCCGCACCAGCGTGTCGCGCTCGCCTTGAACCGGACCGCCCTGCTCCCTGGGGTCGCTGGCGGGGTCGACGAACATGTCCCACCAGCCGAAGGTCCTCGCGGCCTGGTCCGGTGACGTATCCTCCGCCGACCGGGACGGTCGTCATGGTCTGCGCCGGAAGCGGTCATTGCGCTAGCATCGACCCGCGGGAACGCCGTCTGCCAGTGGTTTTCTGCTGCCGGCCGGGCGGGTCAGCCCAGCGGATCTTGCCGCCCGGCGATCGACGGCGATGGCGCTAGCTCCGCGCGCGCCTGGTCGTAGACCTGACGGTAGCGGCCCGCGCCTGCCCGGCTCCCGCCGAGGTCGCCGGCGCGGCATCACCCGCCTGCAGGCTGCCGGTCAGCTCATCGAGCCGCTGGCGCATCCGGCCAAGGCCGGACTCCGTCAGATTCGGCATCCCGCCTCGCTGCGAGTAAGCGGAACGGAGTAGGTCATCAAGCTCCTCCACCTGGGTGAATGCCCGCCTGGCGGCTATCCCGGGTGCCGCTGCACGGCAGCGGATGCCGTCTCGTGCCTGGTCAGCCTCAGGCCCTGGTAGCGTTAGTCGGCGACTTGGCTGCAGATCATGCGGTGCGTGGCCACGCCGCCCACGTAGGGATAGAGCGTGCGCGGCTTGCCTGGGATGTTCGCCCCCACCCACCAGGAGTCCGTGCCGAGCAGCAGCGTGGCCACCGCGACCTCGTCATGGTGCGCCACCCAGCCGTGCTCGGCTTCCGGTACGGGCTCGGCCGCGGCGATGTCGTTGTCCCGCATGTAGGCGATGAGCTCGGCGATCCACTCCACGTTCTGCTCGATCGCGACCGGCATGTTGGAAAGGACCGGCGGGCTCTGCGGGCCGGTGGTCATAACAGGTTCGGGAAGCCGTGGGTAGTCAGGCCGAGGTAGGTCCGCGGTCCTTCCGCCCACTTGTCGGCGAGCGCCTGGTGGTCCCGCCCGGTGATACCCAGGTCGTACTTCCGCACCGACAGGCCGAGCCGGCGCAGCGCGTCCGGCGCTCGGCGATCGCCGGCTTATGCCCTCGGGCCGAGCGTGAGATACATCATGCAGCGTGGTCAATAGACGCTAATAGGGGATATCAGCGGGCAACTCACCCTGACCACGCTCGTACACCGGGCAGATGCACGGATCCCTCACCGTGGTCAACGTGCTGCCGGGGGGCCGGCCTGGACTATGTTGCCAGTCATATCGACCGTCACGTCGCCGAGGCGACGCCGCTCTCCTGGGAGGCACCGACGAGCGAGCCCTGGGATCCCGCCCGTCCTGGCGTTCTCCGCCTCCCGTCCGGCAGGCTGGTTCGGGGCCGTGGCGTGCGCTACCCGCTGCCCGACGGCGCTGTCCCGGACTTCGGCCTCTACCTGCTCCGAAGGAAGCCGCCGCCCGTTGCGTGGGAGTCGCGATGGCTGTGCTGGCCGGACTTCGGCCTGCCCGCCGACGGCGAGGTCACGGCGCGTGTTCTCGCCGAGGCGTGGCATCGGGCCGCCGCCGAGCGGGTGGAGGTCGCCTGCGCGGGCGGTCGCGGACGCACCGGCACGGCGCTAGCCTGCCTGGCGGTGCTCGACGGCGTTCCCGGCCCGCAAGCGGTCGCCTTCGTGCGCGAGTACTACGACCGCCATGCCGTGGAAACATTCCGGCAACGCCGCTTCGTCGCACACTTCGGTCAGTGACGCGGCCCGGGTCGTGATCCCGCCGCGGGCCTCGGTCGGTCGCGTTGGGCGCGAACGCGGACGCCGAGTGCGCTTGGACGACGCCTTACGAGTCGTTCGCTGCCTCCCGGCCATCGGATGCCGGCTGTAGTCAAGTGAATACTTGAGCATCCACGGCGGAGCAGATATGACGGCCGTGCTCGCCCGACTGCTCGGCGGCCAGTGGTAACCTGCGTTGCTTGGGCTATCCGGTGCGTAAGACGAGACGCGCGCTGATCGCGGCAGTCGGCGCTGCGATCGCGTTGGCCCTCCTGGCGGGTGTTGCCTTTGTCCTGATCAGCCGCAACACACCGTCGTCGGCGCGGTCGCTGCCGAAGGTCACGCCGTCACCATCGCCGACGCCCACGCCGACGCACCGCGCCAAGAGGCCGCTGACCTCGCCGTTTACCGGGGAACGGATCAAGTACCTGCGCCGGGAGCTGATCTTCAAGATCGACAACGTCCCGCAGGCGCGGCCGCCCACCGGGCTGACCAGGGCCGACATCGTCTACCTGCTTCCCGTCGAGGGCGGGCTGAGCCGGATCATGGCCGTGTTCTCCTCTCACTTCCCTCCCGTGGTCGGCCCGGTCAGGAGCTCCCGCGAGGAGGACGTCAAGCTGATCAGGCAGTTCGGCAGGCCGGCGTTCGCGTTCTCCGGCGCGCAGCCGGCATTGCTGCCGGTCGTCGAGCACGCCAGGATCGCTGATCTGTACGCCGGAAAGGTCGGCGGGTACTTCCGCAGCGGAAACCGGATCGCCCCCTATAACCTGTATGCCCGCACCAGGACGCTCCTCCGCGAGGCGCCGCATGCGAGCCTGGCCCGGGACATCGGCTTCAGGTTCGGCTCGGCACCGGCAGGCGGCAAGCGCATCCACTCCTACCGCGTGTCGTACCAGGCTGCGCACTTCGTCTTCTGGTGGTCGCCCAAGCAGCACCGCTGGCTGGTATCGATGGACGGCAGGCTGGCCCGCGCGTACGACGGCCACCTCCTCGGCGGACGCACCGTCGTAATCCAGTACACCCGGGTCCGCACCTCGGTGTTCCGCGAGCTCGGGATCAGACCCCCGTACGCGGTCACGGTCGGCCACGGCCGGGCCGACGTGCTCCGCAACGGCCGCGTCTACCACGTGCGCTGGCGGCGGCACACGAAGAACGGCGGCACCAAGTTCATCCTGCCTGACGGCCACCGGATGCCGTTCGCGCGCGGCCAGGTCTGGGTCATCTACGGGCTCGGCCCGGGTTCCACCGGCTGACCGAGATGGCCCGGATTCGCGACGTGGTGTTCGACTGCCGTCATCCGGCATCGCTGGCGCGGTTCTGGGCGGCGGCGCTGGCGGGCTATGCGGTCGCTCCGTACGACGATGCTGAGCGTGGCCGGCTGCGGGCAGCAGGGATTGACGACCCGGAGGACGACCCGAACGTCCTGGTCGAGCCGTCCTCGGGCGGCGAGCCGCGGCTGTGGTTTCAGCTCGTGCCGGAGACCAAGGTCGTCAAGAACCGCGTTCACCTGGACCTGGCGTGCGCCGACGTCGGCGCCGACGTCGCGCGCCTGACCGGGCTGGGCGCGCACGTGCTTGCCGATCGGACGGGTGGGTGACGCTGGCCGATCCTGAGGGCAACGAGTTCGACGTGACGCGGGACTAACGGGACTGGGCGGCCGGCCAAAGCCGGCCAACCTCGGCCAGCAGCCGATCGGGCTGGAGCAGGTTCAGGTCACCTCGTCCGGCGGCATTACCCACCTGCGATACCGGGTGCGGCAGCCCCCACAATGGCAATATCTGCGGCGCGACAATATCTGCGGCCCGCCAATATGGCCATATCTACGGCCTCCGCTATCACAATATGAAGTCACAAAGAACGAATCCAGCCCTCAGGCTGATCTGGCGGCGCGATCCTTCGGCCAGCCTGGACGGCCAGAGCCTGGGCTACGGCGCGCTGTCGGTGGCCAACGGCATGGTTCTGGTCGGCGAGTACGGCTGCGGCTCGGTGAGCTACCCGAATGGCTACGTTCAGGCGTTCAACCCCTCGACGGGCGTGCGCGTCTGGTCGAAGCCGATGTCTCCGCTTGGCGGTCCGCTCGACCAGATGGTGGCGTCCGGTGGCTATGTGGTCGCTGCCGGGAGTTCGGCCAGATTCGGCCAGGTGGTGACGGTTCGCCTGCGCCGCCGAGTCACTGGTAGCCAACCACCTCACTACCGGCCCCGGCGTGCAGCCTGCCCGGTGGGTGGCAGCTCCAGCGCGGCCAGCTCGGCGGCACGGCGGGCAGCCACCTGTACGCGGCAGATCCGTCCGGCACCGTGGTTGACCTGGATCCGGCGACGGGAAAGACGCAGTACCCGCTGGACGGGGCAACCAAGGTATTCGCCGTCGACAGCAACCGGGCCTATGCCGACTGCGGCAGCCTGGGCAGCTGCGCCTACGGCCTCGTCAACGGCAGCCGGCGGTGGCACGCGCTGCCTGGGTCGTCCCCGAACCTGGCTGCCGAGGCCGGCGGGGGACCTGCATCTGGACCAGGGATCCGCGCTGAACACCGGGACCGGCCAGGCCATCGTGTCCCTCTGGGACTGCGCCGCGACCGGCACGGCGGAGTCGACGAGCACGAGGCCGGCGATGTCCGACCACGATGCACGGCCCGTTGCCGGCCTGCTGGAGCACCGCGGTGAGGTCACCGATCTGGGTCTCCAGGGTCAGCGGCGAAACCGGATCGCTCGCGCCCAGGCCGGCCCGGTCGTAGGCCACGACCCGAGCGCGCGCCGCGACGATCGGCAGCACTCCCGCCCAGGACAGCGACCCGGGTTCGCCGAGAGACGCGTCGAACACAATCGTCGGGCCGCCCGGGCCAGCCTCCTCCCAGCGCAGTGTGCGGTGATCTCGCCGTAGCTCCCCGCGCCGCACGCCGTCGGGCATCAGCTTGCCGAGCACTTGAATGACAAGGTCATCGACGGGTGGCCGTCCTAGAGTGGGCTGGCGGCTGCGGTCAGTCGAGTATAAGGAGGTGGCCGTGCTCGCTGGCTTCCCTAACCCTGCGCTGTCCGCGGCCGGCATCGTGCTCCGCCGCGTGCAGGCGGCGGACATCACGTGGATTCACGTGGCGTGCAGTGATCGAGAGACCAGCCGCTACAGGTCCCTGACGGCTCGACTCCGAACTGGGCGCAGACGGCAGCTTGCTCAGGCGTCACCGAGATAGTCATCCAGACGCTCACTCTTCGCAACTGATCTCCGGCGGTGTCCCTGCGGGCTAGGCAGCGCCGTCGTGATCTCCGTTGCGGCGTCATTTCTTGAGCAACTCGGCTGCGTTGTCGTGCATGACCGCTTCCAGCTCCGCCGCGTTGAAGCCAAGCTGTTCGACCGCCTGGATCGCTTGCAGCGGGTCGTCGAGCGGGTAGTCGCTCCCGAAAATGATCCGGTCAGTGCCAACCTTGCGCAGCACCCAGGTGAATTGCTCGGCGAACGGGCCGTTGGCGAGTATGGACGCCACCGCCGAGGTGTCTACCCACACCTGCCGTGGCCACCAGGGATAGCGGGCCAGTACTTCGTAGACGAGGAGCTGCGCGAATGAGGGCCCGTGCGCGTGCGCGAGGATCAGCCGGGCCGTCGGTATTGCCATCGCGAGCCTGACGAACTTTCCCGGCTGACTCGCGTCCCATGGAGAGTAAGCATCGAAGAGCACCGGCAGCCGGAGCTCGGCAGCACGCGAGACGAGATCGGTCACAGCAGGATCGGCGACGTCGAAATCCTGCGTGTTCGGGTGCAGTTTCAGCCAGGCGCATCCGGCCGCGGCAACTCGGTCGAGCTCAGCCCGCGCGGCCGACCCGTCTGCCGGGTGGACCGAGCACACCGGGAAGAAGAATCCGTCGGAGTCGTCAGCCAGCTTCAGCACCGCGTCATTGCGCGCCCGAGTCCGCTTGAGGTCGCCCGCGGGCGCCATCGTGAGCGCGGCGGCCCGCGCGATGCCGCTTTCGTTCACGAGCTTCCGGTACGCCTCTGGCGGGTGCGGCTGCTTGCCCATTTTGTCGTCGGCATCGAGCATCGGATGGGTGTGCGCGTCAATGATCGGGCCGGCATACACGCTTCATCAGTCTCCTGCTCCGCAGTATTCTGCTCCGCCACGCCAGGGTCGACATGGTTCATTGCCAGACCCTGCCATACCTGGCTACCTTCTGACCCGTAAGTGACCACTTCTAAATCATTGCCGATATCGACGCGACCGAGGCCGCGACCGAGGCCTAGGCCGAGGCGCTAGCCGAGTCCGGGGCGATGGCTCGTCGGCGAGGGGTGTCATCATGTCTGATCCCACCGAGTGTGTTCTCGGCGCCGATTCGGTCATCGCACGCCTGGGCGACGATCGAGCCTTGGGCGGATTTCTTACCTTGCGGGCTAATGGCGTTGCGACGAGCACAGGTCGGCAGGTGTTTCATCCCGGCCAGGGTGAACTCAGGGTGAACTCGGCGCGGTGACGTAATCGCGTTACGGCCATAATGTCCTAACGCGCACCGTTCAGCTGCACGCCGAACTGACGATGCTGCCGGTCATCGACGACCTAGCCGCTCGACTCGACCAGGAAACCATCGATGATCAGCGGATCTGCGTCGGCTGGTTGCTCCGCCAGCCTGTCGCCGCGCTGGCACGGCAGATCACCGCCAGCCGCTGGGCCCTGTACATCATCGGCGAGACCTTCAGCGGTCCCGGCACACAATCGGGTTGACCAGCCACTGGGCCACGGACGACTGGCTGCTAGACGGCAGTTACGTCGTAGACCATGAGCGTCACTGTGCGCCCGGAGCGGTTGCCAGCGGCAACCCCGCGATCGCGCGAGGGCTCCCGTTCGCGCGATCGGCCGGTAAGGCGAAGACTTTTGGGTAAGCCGAAGGGTTTGTGGCCCTATCTGACGCAGACCTTACGTCTTGGCGCGCTGGACGGCCCGCCGGGCGCTGGAACTCAGAGCGTGAACACGACTTTCCGAATAATTCGCCGTCGATCATGGCGGCGAATCTGTCCGGCGCCTGGCTTAGCGGCAGGACCCTGTCGATCACCGACCGGGTGCCGGTTGCCGGTGCCGCAGGCGGGAGTCGAACCCGGTATGCGCCGCTTTAGGCAGCAGCGCGCCAGATGGGTGGCCGGACTGAATGATGCGCCTCCACCTTGTACACCGATGCTGCTCAACCGCGATGACATTGGCGAGATAGTCGACCGCCGCGCGCGGGTTGTTCTCGCGCGGCACCATCGAGTCGAGCACAAGCCGCTCCTCGTCCCATTCGTTCAAACCTGCCCGACGCTCCCGCACCGATTCCACGACGGCTCAGGCAAACCTTCGATACCGCGTTCCCGAGTCTCCAGACGGCGCCGATGCTCGCGCTCGTGCGAACAGCGCACCTCGATGAACCGCAACAATGATCCGGTCTGTTCGGCAAGCCGGCGCCACCGATCGCGCGCAGGCTCGACGGCATTAGCCGCGTCGCATCGTGTCCCAGCGCCAGCTGTTCAGCCGCAAGCACCTCGACGACCGATTACGCAGCCAGGCCGTGGGCAACACGGCACAGCTCAGCTCCCTGGCGAGGCCCTCGGCCACGGCGCTTTTCCCCGACCCCTGGCAGACCGGCCACCACGACAAGCACGCCACCACCATCGCAGTACCGCCAAGCCCTGTTCGGGCGGGGCGCTCTTCATCGCAGGAACGTCGCGGTCGTCGCCACGAAGCGGTCGGCATCATCGAGCCACGGAAAGTGGCCCGCTGCTGGCTGGACGACGAGCTCGGCGTTCGGGAACAGCTCGGCGAACTCGGCCACAACGCCCGGAATCGTGTTCAGGTCGACCTCTCCGGCAAGCAGCAGCACCGGCGCGTCGAACGCGGCGAGCGCCGCCCGCGTGGCATCCGGGTCGTAAGCGCCCTCAGCGCCGAAGGCGGCTGCGGCTTCCTCGTTCCGGTGGCCGTCCTGGGCCGCCTGGTGGGCTTGCGCCGCCGCATCCCACCGCCCGTAGAAGAAGGGGTCGATCGCCTTCCGGCTGTCGGCGGTCGCGTTGCCGGCCACGATTGCCTCAAGAGCTGCGAAGGCCGGTGCGAACCAGGGCTCGTCCCGGCGAAGCCGCGCGATCTCCCGCCGGGACGGCCCGGTGGCCGCGATGCCGACGGCGAAGGTGCTCGGAGTGATCAGGGCGAGCTTGCCGATGCGTTCCCGGTACCGGGCCGCATACAGTGCCGCGAGGTTCGCGCCGGCGCAGTGCGCGAGCAGGTCCAGCCGGTCAAGGCCAAGGTGCTCGCGCAGAGCCTCGACGTCATCGACAAGCCGGTCACAGCGGTAGGAGGCGGCATCGGCCGGTGTCGCCGACTGGCCGGTGCCCCGAGGATCCACCATGATCAACTGCCGATGGGCTGACATACCGCCGAGTTCACCGAGGTAAACGGAGTCCTGCATCGGGCCGCCCGGCAGGCAGATCACCGGGGTGCCCGCTCCGAACACGTGGTAAGCGAGGACGATTCCATCGTGTGCAGAGAAGGCAGGCATGACGAAGATCCTGTCAACGGCCTCCCCGCCAACGCAACCGGCTATCACGACGTGTTGCACAGGAACCCACCAGGCGATGGCGAGGGGATGTCGACTCTGCTGAGCGCCGAGGCGTGGGAGAACCTTGTATCGGCCGAGCGCGTTCCGTCTCCGTTGCAGCATCTGGCTGATGATCTGATGCGCGCCGCGGGAGTTGAGGTCTGGCTGAAGCGGGATGACCTGATTCACCCCGAGGTGCCTGGCAACAAGTGGCGCAAGCTCAAGTACAACCTGGCCGAGGCCGCGAAGCGCGGTGACCGGACTCTGCTGACCTGCGCCGGAGCGTACTCCAATCACATCCGGGCGGTGGCGGCCGCCGGCTGCTGGCGCGGTTTTGCCACGATCGGGATCATCCGCGGCGAGGAGCATCTGCCGCTTAACCCGTCGCTGGCGTATGCGACGCGGCAGGGGACGCGGCTGGGCTACCTGAGCCGCGAGGCGTACCGGCGCAAGGCTGATCCCGAGGTGGCCGACGCGCTGCGCCGCGAGTTCGGGTCGTTCTACCTGCTGCCCGAGGGCGGCAGCAACGACCTGGCGGCCCGGGGCTGCGCGGAACTCCCTGCGGAGATCGGCATGGGCTTCGACGTCATCTGCTGCCCGTGCGGGACTGGGGGGACGCTGGCCGGTATCGCCGCGGGCCTGCGGCCGGGGCAGCGAGCGGTCGGGTTCTCCGTCCTCAAGGGGGCCGGTTTCCTGGATGGCGACGTGGCCGGCCTTATTGCACAGGCGAGCATGAACATTCGCTGCCAGTAATTCGGCCGAGGCGTCCGGCCAGCCGCTTGATCCACCCCGCGATGGCCCAAATCGCCGAAGTCGGCGCGGGCGCCAGCGCCTGGCAGCTCGCTGATCGTTATGTGCTGCGTGCCGTGCGCTGGGAGGATGCCTTCAGCTCGACGCTTTGCCGAAGCTTCGCTTCTC
>WNGL01004498.1_pt1 | contig 28013 bp, 26 predicted proteins | sample 5400591 | NCBI WGS metagenome assembly WNGL01 (sample SAMN13153377, study PRJNA577476) | soil metagenome | isolation source: 80 cm soil or saprolite under Garry oak tree replicate 1 | place: USA:California | collected 2016-06-15 | reverse complement strand
GAGGGCTCCGCGAAGCACCGGCTCGTGGATAAAGTTGACGCCGAACTTCGCGGCGTGCGGCCCGGCCCATGCAGTCACGTCGTAACGAAACTGGTATTTCTGCTGGTCGCGCGAAATGGGGAATGCCGTAATTGGCGTGACGAATTGGTTGTCGCCAAAGGTTTCGAAGCCCGAGGCGGTATGAAAATTCGCGCTGAACGGGAAGGCCAGCGCTTCACCGAGATGCGAATTGCGATCTTTCGTGTGATGGAAGCCGCTGGCTTGAAAAACGAATTCGCCGAGCCACTGCGGGCTGAAGACATGGGTCTGGTCGGCCAGAACACTGAAGTAGTTTGAGTGCGTAAAGGCGCCGGTGGAAGGCAGGGTCGCTTGCTGGACGAGGTCGTTGCGCGTGTGATTGCGGTCGAAGGCGGCGCGCAGGAACCAACTGGATCTTTCCGATTGCGCCCCGTCCAGGCGAGCGGAAAAGATTGTGTCGCGGAACGGTGTGAGAACCGAAGACGGTACAGTCCCGATGGAAGTGATGCCGGGAAGGCGGCTGGCGGCGGCAAGCTGCGAAAGCGCCTGAAATTCGTTGAGGCTCTGATTGCTGTAAGCCACGCTGGCGTTTTCATCCACGTATTCGAGCGCGGCAAAGAAAAAAAGCTTGTCCCGAACCAGGGGGCCGCCGAGCGAGCCCACTCCGTTGTAGCGCGCGAAGGGCTGTTTGGGATTGGGCTCGGGATTGTCGAGCGCATTTCGGGCGTTGAGGGCGCGGTCACGGAAGTACCCGGCGAGGCCGCCGTGCCAGAAATTTGTTCCGCTGCGCGTGGAGATGATCACCGAGCCGCCGTTGGTGCGGGAGGTATCGGCATCAAATTGCGAAGTGCGCACCGCGAATTCCTGGATGGCATCGGGCGAATAATTCTGGAGGAAGCCGCCAATGAAGTCGTCGTTGTTGTCCCCGCCGTCCACCGAGAGATCCACATTGAGCCCGGAGCTGCCCGCAAACGACACGGCCGTGATGCGCGCCTTGGTGGGATCGGAAGGCTCGACCGGCGCGGTCATGGGCGCGAGATAGGCGATGTTGGCGAAGCTGCGGTGGGCCAGCGGAATTTCTTCGAGGTCGCGGTCGCCAATGATAGTTTTTTCAACGGTGCTACTCGTTTCGATGGGCTGGGCCGTGAGAGAAGGGCGATCCTCATCCACGACCACAGTTTCTTGAACCTTTTTGAGGCCCATGACAATGGACACGGTTGGCCGGGAGCTCACCGAGACACTGACTTCCGTGATGCGTTCCGCGAACCCCGCGGCATTGATGCGCAGACGATATTCGCCCGGCGCGAGAAACTCAAAATGGAATTCGCCGCGGGCGTCGGTGATTGTGGCGCGTTTCAGCCCCGAGTCCGGATGTTCCAGCGTGATGCCCGCGCCGGGGATTCCCCCGCCGCCGGGATCGTAAACCGCTCCGGACAAAGCGCCCTGCGCGCTCTGACAAAACGAGGAGCGGGCCGCCAGCAAGAGCCCAACACAAAGAAGCAGGCGATGAAGGAGCGGGCGGCGCACGGGTCTAGGTAGCCTGCGCCTTATGGATGGCGTCGAGGATGCCATTGATGAAGGGCGCTGCATCCTCGGAAGAGAATCTCTTGGCCAGCTCGACAGCCTCATCAATGACCACCTTGTAAGGCGTCTTTCGCGCCCCCAATTCGTGAGCCGCAAGGCGCAGGATGGCGCGGTCAATCGCTGCCATGCGTTCGAGCCGCCAGTTCTCAGCGTGGAGCGTGACCAGCGCGTCGAGGGCCGCCGCTTCGGCCACAGCGCCTTCAAAAAGGCGGTTGGCGAAGTCGCGCGTTTTCTGCTCGGAGCGGGCGGCCTTCCAGAATCCCGCCTCGATGTGTTTCGGCTCCTGGCGGCCCATTTCCCATTGAAAGAGCATCTGCAGGGCAAACTCGCGGGCCTTGTGACGAAGCGACATTCGGTTAGCGCTGCCGCGAAGTGAGACGGGAGGAATTCACGCGGGGTTTCGCGCCGGAAAGCCTCCGGGAGAGGCGGGCCATTTCGATGGCCGCCAGACCCGCCTCGCAGCCTTTATTTCCGCCTTTGAGACCGGCGCGATCAATGGCCTGCTCGAGGGTGTCGCAGGTCAGCACGCAAAAAATAATGGGAACACCGGTGTCCATCTGGGCAAGCTGGACGCCGCGCGCGACCTCGGAGCAAATATAGTCGTAATGCGAAGTCTCGCCGCGCAGGACGCATCCGACGGCGATCAGGGCGTCAAATTTGCCGGAAGCAGCCATCTTCTTTGCGGCCAGTGGAATTTCAAACGAGCCCGGCACGCGCACGACTTCCGTCTGCTTCCCGGCTGCGCCGGCCTGCTTCAGGGCTTCCAGCGCCGACGCCAACAGCCGCTCGGTGATGAAGCTGTTGAAGCGGCTGACGACAATGCCGAACCGCAGGCCGGCGGCATTCAGTTCGCCGCGGAGGGCATCGGGCTGGATTCGGTCATTCACCGGGCTTCTGCATCTCCCTCAGTTTAATGGACTTGCGCGGAATGTTTCACGTGAAACATTCCGCCATGCCGTTCCGAACCTACGTCAACTGCATCGGCCGGGGCTTCTGCGGGTCCGCGTAATCATAAAAGCCGCGGCCGGCTTTCCGGCCGTTCCATCCCGCCAGAACCATGCGCTTCAACAGCGCCGGCGGCGCGAAGCGCTTCTCCTTGAACTCGTCGAACATGACGTTGGCGATGTAATAGGTGGTATCGAGGCCGACGAAGTCAAGCAAGGTGAGCGGACCCATCGGGTAGCCGCAACCGAGCTTCATGGAATTATCAATGTCCTCAATCGAGGCGGTTCCATCCTCCAGGACGCGGATGGCGTCAAGCAAATACGGCACCAGCAGGCGGTTGACGATGAATCCGGTACGGTCCGTGGTACGCACCGGCACTTTGCCAAGCTGCGTTCCGAAGGCCGCCATTTCCTCGAACACCGCGGGGTCGGTGGCAATCGTGCGGATCACCTCGACGAGCTTCATCACCGGCACGGGATTAAAAAAATGCAGGCCGACAAACCGGCCGGGGCGCTTCGTGGCCGTGGCGATTTCCGTGATGCAGATCGAGGAAGTGTTGCTGGCGAAAATGGTTTTTGGCGGGCAGATTTTGTCGAGCGCGGCGAAGAATTCTCTTTTCGCGGGCACCTGCTCGATGATGGCCTCGATCACCAGGTCGGCGTCGCGGAAATCGTTGATGTCGGTGGTCCCGCGAAGCCGGCCGCGAATCTGATCGCGGATGGAATCGGAGATGGTCCCCTTGTCCACCAGCCGCTGAAGATTCTTCTCGATGTTCTTCAGGCCTTTGTCCACAAGCTCGGCGCTGACTTCGCGAACCACCACCCGACAGCCAGCCTGCGCGCAAACCTGGGCGATGCCCGAGCCCATCAGCCCGCAGCCCGCTACTCCTACTTTCTCAATCGGCATGTGAATCCCCCTGTGAACGCGCACGGCCGCAGCCGCGCCGGGCGGAAGCGAACGAGTCTATCAGATTTGAAGAAGGTTTTTGCTGCGTGGCTCGGCGCGGCTGGCGGCGCCTAGCGCCGTTCCAACTTATTGGAGCAAGTCTCGCCGAAACGGCTGGCCTGCACATTCGGACGGGATCCTCCAGCCAAGATCCGGCTCAAATAGTTGGAACGGCACTAGCGTTTGACGATTTCGGCGGCGATGATGGCATTGCCGCCTTTTTTGCGGGCCTCATCCAGACTGGTTTCCGCGCGGTTCATCAGGTCGGTGACAATGTCTTCATTGTCAAAGTCGGGCCGGGCGATGGCCTCGGCGATTCCCGCGCTCACCGTAAGCGTCGCGCCATCCCACGGCGGACGGACACCGGCGGCGGCCTTGCGCAATTTTTCCGCGAGGTTTCGCGCCCCGGCAAGAGTCGTGTCCGGAAGGATAAAGGCCAGCGACCACGCCGTGTACTTCACGGCGACATCGTTTTGGCGCACCACCGGCTGCAGAGACTTGGCAAGCTGCTCCATGTGCCGCTCCACCGGCGCCTCGCCCTGTTGGCGCACCAGGTCGTTGCCGTGATCGATTTGAAGAATGGTTAAGGCCAGCGGCGTGCCTTGCGTCTTGGCGCGGCCGGTTTCCGAGAGCAAACAATCCAAGTAGGAGCTGCGGCCCAGCAAGCCGGTGCGCTCGTCGGAGACTCCCATGCGCCGGACCAGCGACCGGAGCCGCGTGTGGCTGACGCTGAGGAGCATCTGGTCGCCGACCGCCTGCAGAAAATAGGTTTCGTTGGGTTTCCAATGGTGCGACCCCGCGTATGCGACCACGAGCATTCCCGCGGGGCCCTGCGTTTCTTTATCGGTAAGCGCCACGCCGAGAGCCGTCACGAGTCCCATTTCCCGCAAGACGGGCGCCGCGGCAGCGTCCATCACCAGGCCTCCGAGCGAATCCGGAGAAGCCTTTTCCATCTGCCCCAGGAGCTGAACAATTTGCGTTCCGGGCGCAGGCTTGACGCCGGGGGCGCAGAATTCCGCGGCCATCTCCGGCGGACGCCCGGGCGCGCCGACGACTACGAGGCACCGCGACGCGTGCATGTAGGTGCCGATTTCGTTCACGGCAATGTTGAGCATCGCCCGCGGTGTCGGCTGGCGATACACGGTCTGGCTGATCTCGGAGATTTTCGAGAGGTCGCGCAGCGTCTCCGCGGTGTATACCCCCGACCGGACGACCGGCTGCGCCGGCTCTGCGGACACCACGGGCGCTTCCTCTTTGTGTTTCGCTCCGGGCGGCCACCAGTGCGCCATTTCGTAGAGATTGCTCAGCCGGACGTTGTTCTGCTCTTCCCCGGGAAACATTTCTGCAATTTTCTCAAGCCGCTCAACGGCCTTCGACTGCAGGGAATACTGGAGGAAGATTTCGGTCTGCACGATCAAGTCTTCGAGAGCCTGTTGGGCGCCGGTCTCGCCGACCAGCGGCGCGGACTTCGCGGCGCCCAGAGTGCGGGTCGAAGAGGCCGCAGGAACGGATTGCGAAGCGGACTTGGCCAGGCGCGCCGCGATGCCCTGCAAGACGGCGTTGTCCACGCGGCCGCGCAGCCGCTCGACGCGCTGCTGGTTGCGGAAGTCATAGGCGTCAATGTCCACGAGCTTTTCGAGCGTCTCGCAGGCCTTGCGCACTTCGCCGGCCTCGAAGTAGAGATCGAACAGGCGAACCAGCACCTCGAAGTATTTCGATTCGCGATTCAGCTCGCCGTAGAGCGCTCCCCAGAATTCGGCCAAGAGGATGGAGGCGGGATTGGCTTCGGCGACGCGGTCCATCTGCAACGCAAACTCGCTTTCACGATTGGCCAGAGTCATGCGCTTCTTGACCGAGGTGAGCACTTCGACCGCTTTGGTGTCCTGCTTGGCCTTGGCGTAGTGATCGGCCAATTCAAAAAGCTTCCCGAATCCGGCCGACTTCTCCTGCGCCGAGCGTTCCAGCGTCGCGCGGGCGCGGTCGAGATCCCCGGAGCGCATCAGCGCGTCGCCGTACGTTTCGAGAAACGCGGCGTCGGTCGCCGACGCGAAGAAGGGTTCAAGCAGCTTTCTGGCCCCCGCGGCATCGCCGGCCCGCAGCTTCGATTGCGCGTAAAACAGCGACACGCTGCGATCGTCGGGCACCAGCCGGTGAGCCCGCGCGTAAAGATCGAGCGCCCCCTTGTGATTGTCACCCGCTGTGGCGAGTTGCCCCGCGCGCAAGTACGCGCGAGCCGCCATGGTATTTTTCCCCAGATGCGCGGCCGTCTCCGCAAGCTTCAGATGCCGCGTGATGGTTTCCGGGTCCAGTTCGGCGATCCGTTCCAGGCAGGCCAGCGCATCTTCTTCCCGTCCACGGCCCGGAAAAAGATCGGCAGCAAGATCGTACTGCTCGATGGCTTCCGGCACGCGGTTCTGCTTCTGCAGAAGCAGCGCATAGCGGGCAATGCGCTCCGGCGGCTGCTGCCCGCTGGACTTCAGAAACCGGCTGTAGATGGCTACGGCCTTGGGCTCATCTTTGCTTTCGGTGAGAAGGTCGAAGAGCGCGCCGTAATACACGGCAGCACGGTCGGGCTTATCCAGCCGCGCGTAGAGGTCGCCCAGCGCCTGAGTGGCTTCCTGGTGCGTGGGAGACTCTTCCAGCACCGCCAGATAGGCCTCAATGGCGTCCTGGACTTTGTTCCTTTCCAGGAAGCGTTTGGCTCGGTCCAGATGCCTGCTGACGTCGACTGCCATGGGCGTGGAGACGTTTTCCTATCGAAGACTCTTTCGAAGACGCAAAAGACAATCGCACCCGCCGGCGTGGGGAATCAGGCGCGCCGAAACCTACTTACTATATACCGCACCTGCTCCCTCCACCAAAACAACCGCGCTTCGCCCGTGCGGAATCGGACAAGGCCCTCTTCACTCTTCCTTCTGGCAAATCCGCCGGCCAATGCCGGTCAGGACACGCCCTTTCGTCACGCGGCACGACTCACGAGCCGCAGAGCTCACTGGCTGCGCAGGTGAACTTGTGGCACACTGAATGGCTTAGCGGGGCAATTGGAAACTTTCCATCGAGCGGCGCGTCATTTTTCCGGCGCTTGCCGCCGACCTGAATGCCCGGACTGACGGCCAGATGGATCCCCAGTACATCCGGAACTTTTGCATCATCGCGCACATTGACCACGGTAAGTCCACGCTGGCCGACCGCCTGCTGGAGCTGACCGGCGCGCTGAGCCAGCGCGAGATGACCGCGCAGGTGCTGGATTCCATGGACCTGGAGCGCGAGCGCGGCATCACCATCAAGGCCAAAAGCATTCGCCTGCAATACGCGGCGCGCGACGGCCACACCTATCAATTAAATTTGATTGATACGCCGGGGCACGTGGATTTTTCCTACGAAGTCTCGCGCGCGCTTTCGGCCTGCGAAGGCGCGCTGCTGGTGGTGGACGCGAGCCAGGGCGTCGAGGCGCAGACCGTCGCGAACGCCTTCCTCGCGGCCCACCACAACCTGACCCTCATTCCGGTGATCAACAAAATTGATTTGCCGGCGGCGCAGCCCGAAGAAGTGAAGCACCAGATCGAAAATGTTCTGGCGATCCCCGCGTCCGACGCGCTGCTGATCAGCGCGAAGAGCGGCTTGGGCGTCGAAGAAGTCCTCGAAGCGGTGGTCAAACGCGTCCCTCCGCCCAAAGGGAGTTTCGAGGCGCCGTTGCGCGCGCTGATTTTCGATTCGTGGTTCGACGCGTACCGCGGCGCGGTGGTTCTGGTGCGCGTGATGGAAGGCCGCATGACGCGGCACACAAAAATCGTTCTGTGCGCGAACAACGAAGTCTACGAGGTGGAAAACCTCGGGGCGCTGACTCCGAAACCTGTTGTGCTCGAGGAGTTGGCCGCCGGGGATGTCGGCTTCGTGATTGCCAACATCAAGCGCGTTGCCGACGCCCGCGTTGGCGACACCATTATCGAGGCCGGGCGTCCCGCAGCGCCGCTGCCGGGCTTCGAGGCCATCAAGCCCATGGTCTTCGCGGGGCTCTACCCAGTGCTTGCCGATGAATACGAGCCGTTGCGCGACGCCCTGGGCAAATTGCAGTTGAACGACGCGGCATTTTTCTACGAGCCGGAAAATTCCGTGGCGCTGGGCTTTGGTTTTCGCTGCGGTTTTCTCGGCCTGCTACACATGGAAATTGTCCAGGAACGGCTCGAGCGCGAGTTCGGGCTGAACCTCATCACCACGGCGCCAAGCGTGCGCTACCGCATCACTACGGTGACCGGCGAGACGATGGAAGTGGACAGCCCGACCAAATTTCCTTCACCCGGCGCCATTTCCAAGATCGAGGAGCCCCTCATCACCGGGATGATCATCACCGCCGAGGATTCCGTCGGAGCGATTCTCAAGCTCTGCGAAGAAAAGCGCGGCGTGCAGAAGAATTTCGAGTATCTCTCGCCGCAGCGCGTGATGCTGACCTACGACCTGCCGCTCAATGAAATCGTTCTTGATTTCTACGACCGGCTGAAGAGCGTTTCGCGGGGCTATGCGTCGCTCGACTATCACCTGGCCGGGTACAAGGAATCCGACCTGGTGAAGCTCGACGTGCTGGTGGGCGGCGAGCCGGTAGACGCGCTGGCGTTGATCTGCCACCGCGAGCACTCTTACGAGCGCGGGCGCGACCTGGTTTCGCGGCTCAGAAAACTCATCCCGCGGCAAATGTTCGAAGTGCCCATCCAGGCTGCCATCGGCAGCCGCGTCATCGCGCGCGAAACGGTTGCGGCCATGCGCAAGAACGTTCTCGCCAAGTGCTATGGCGGCGACATCACGCGCAAACGAAAACTCCTCGAAAAACAAAAAGAAGGCAAGCGGCGCATGAAACGCGTGGGCCGCGTGGACATTCCTCAGGAAGCCTTCCTCGCGGTTCTCAAGGTAGCCAGCACAACGGATGACTAACTGAGGCTCCGGTTGAGGCTCTCTTTCCACTCATTCCTTTCGAGAGAGTCCTCTATTGCTCGACCCTTGAGCTTGGAGTAGAGTCCGTTGGGAGCTGCATCCATGGCAAAAGAACGCCAATTCGTCTTAAACAAACGCGGCGAGAAGGTCGCCGTGGTGTTGAGCATCGAGGAATACGAAGAACTCCTTGAAGAAATCGAGGACTTGCAAGCAGTCCGAGAGTATGAAAAGACAAAGGCTTCAGGGGAAACTCCCATACCTTTGGAACAGGCGCTCACGGAATCCGCCGCAATCGTGTGTACCGATAGCATCATTTCGCTTCCTTGCGTTTGACTTCAGTGACGAGGCGGCCGCGCGCGAACTGGAGAGAAACTTCGTCGCCGACAGCCACTTGATCGGCGGAACGAACGACGTTTCCAGCAGCATCGTACGCGATTGCATAGCCGCGCTCGAGAACCCGCAGCGGGCTGCGCTCTTCAAGCTGAACCCGCAATCGCTCGAGGCGTTCGCGTTTGACGCGGAGCAAGCGCTCGGCGCGCACGCCGAGTTCGCTGGTCAGTTCATCGGCAAGCTGGCGGACTTTGCGCAGCAACTCGATGGGCCGGCGAAACGCCCGGTGCGTCGCAAGCGCCTGCAAGCGGTGCTTGCGCTCGAGAAGCAGATAGCGCAAACGCTGCCCGAGCGTTTGGAGGAGTTCGGAAATGTGCCGGTCGAACTCGCGGCGCGTCTGGACAACCAGCTCGGCAGCGGCGGAGGGAGTCGAGGCGCGCATGTCGGCGACGAAGTCGGCGATGGTGAAATCGGTCTCGTGTCCGACGCCGGAGATGACCGGTATCTTTGAGGCCGCGATTGCGCGAGCCACGGATTCTTCGTTGAAGGCCTGCAAGTCCTCGAGCGAGCCGCCGCCTCGCGCCAGAATCAGAACATCGGCGAGCTTCTGGCGATTGAAGTAGGCCAGAGCTCCGGCGATTTCGGCGGCCGCGCCTTCACCCTGCACACGTACGGGATAAAGCGTGATACGGACGTTCGGAAAGCGGCGGCGCAGGATGCGCACAATGTCGCGGACGGCGGCGCCGCGCGGCGAGGTCACCAGGCCAATGCGCTGCGGCAGCAAAGGCAGCGGCTTCTTGCGCGCGGGATCGAACAGGCCTTCGGCTTCGAGCTTGCGCTTGAGCTGCTCGAACGCCAGTTGCAAGGCGCCCAGGCCGACGGGCTCGAGGTGCTCGACGTAAATTTGATATTCGCCGCGCGGCTCGTAGACGCTGATGGAGCCGCGCAGCGTTACATGGAGACCGTCTTCGGGATGGAACTTGAAGAGACGAACCTGGCTCTTGAAGCACACGCAGCGCACTTGCGCCTTGGCATCCTTGAGAGTGAAGTAAAAGTGGCCGGACTGCGCTTCATGGCTGTTGGAAATCTCCCCCTGGACCCAGATGTCCGTGAAATTCCGCGCTAAAAGATCGCGGATGCGCGCGGTCAGTTCCGTGACCGACCAGATTTTGCGTTCGGGAGCGAGATTGAGTTGGAATTGCGGCATCGTGCTTCACCGCCGGAAACGGCCGATGATCCAGAACAGCAAAGTCAATGCAACGCTGACCACGATACAGGTGACGATCGGAAAATAGAACGTGGTGTGCCCGCCGCGAACGGTGATGTCGCCGGGCAAACGCCCGAGACGAAACGGCAAGCGCCCGCCGAAATAGAACAGCGCGCCGAGCGCCGCCGTGGCGACCCCCAGGATCAGCAGCACGCGGCCGAGTTCGCGGACAGGCTCCACGCCATGATTCTACAGGAATGCGGCGCCGAGCGGTCCCCGTCAGATCAGCTCGTAGCCGGCGAAGAAGTAGCCGATTTCGAACGCGGCGGTTTCGGGCGCGTCGGAGCCATGCGTGCAATTGTTCTGGATGCCGGTTCCGAAGTCGCGGCGAATCGTGCCGGGTGCAGCCTTCGCGGGATCGGTAGCGCCCATCGTCTCGCGCCACTTGGCGATGGCCCCTGGCGCTTCCAAAACCATCGCAACGATTTTTCCGGAACTCATGAAAGTAGTGAGGTCATTGAAAAACGGGCGAGCTTTGTGCACGGCGTAAAAACCCTCTGCTTCGGATTTAGTCAGGCGCATCGTCTTGAGGGCAGCGATTTGGAATCCCGCCTTGTGAATGCGCGCCAGAATTTCCGGCGCAAGCCCGCGCCCCACGGCATCGGGCTTGATGATGGCGAGCGTGCGTTCGGTAGCCAAGCGAGTCTCCTGAGAATTATTTTGCCGCTGCTGTGCCGAGCGCGGCGGCGAGCGTATGGCCGATCTCGGCGGGACTTTGCACCGTGTGGATGCCCGCGGCGCTCATGGCGGCGTATTTATCTTTCGCCGTGCCCTGGCCTCCGCTGATGATCGCGCCGGCGTGGCCCATGCGGCGGCCCGGCGGAGCGGTCTGGCCGGCAATGAAGCCGACCACGGATTTCCTCACGTGCGCTTTGATGAATTCCGCAGCGCGTTCTTCGGCATTGCCGCCGATTTCGCCGATCATCACGATGGCGTGCGTATCGGGATCGTCGTTGAAGAGACGGATCGCCTCCAGGAACGTCGTGCCGATGATCGGATCGCCGCCGATGCCGATGCAGGTGGATTGGCCGATACCGAGACGCGTGAGTTGGTCCACGGCTTCGTAGGTCAGCGTGCCGCTGCGACTCACCAGTCCGACGTGGCCCTGCTTGTGAATGCGTCCAGGCATGATGCCGATTTTGCATTTGCCCGGCGAGATGACGCCGGGACAATTCGGGCCGATCAGGCGCGTCTTCGAGTTGTCCACGGTCGCGGCGACGCGCACCATGTCGAGCGTGGGAATGCCTTCGGTGATGCAAATGACCAAGGGCAACGCGGCATCGGCGGCTTCGAGAATGGCGTCGGCGGCAAACGCCGGCGGCACAAAAATGACCGAAGCATTCGCGGCGGTCTCGCGCACCGCGTCGGCAAGGGTGTTGAACACGGGCCGGTCGAGATGTTTCGTGCCGCCCTTGCCCGGGGTTACGCCGCCGACTACGTTCGTTCCGTACTCGATCATCTGTTGCGCGTGAAAGGTGCCTTCGCGGCCCGTGAAGCCCTGCACGATCAATCTTGTGTTCTGGTCTACAAGCACGCTCATAATGGCGATGGAAAGGAGGTTAAGGACGTTGAGGAGGTAAAGGAACAAACCTCCCTACAGTTTTCTCCACTCCTTCCAAAGATTGTGGATCATGAAACCCAGTTTAGAATACTCTGACTGTAACGGTCTGCTCGACCTCGACGACAGGAATGCTTCATCCGTCGCGAGATCCAGCCAAAATTGAGCTTCTGCAACTTCTCCTGCTGCAATCATCAGATGCCTCTTGAACTCCGCTGCCGAATTTCGTTTCGCCCACCCTTCGACAATGTTTGCGGCAATGGACCGAGCGAACCGCCGAAGTTGTCTGCCCAACTCGAATTGTTCTTGTCGCGGCAAAAGCTTTGTTACTTTCGAGACTTCCAGCGCCAATCGGTACGCTTGCTTGTATATCAAAAGGTCCGTGTATTTGCGGACTGGGCCGATCCGAGCGGACCGCTCCTTTACCTCCTTAACTTCCTCTATGTCCTTTCCCTCAGTGCTGCCGGCCATCACGCACTCGCCAATTTGACCACTTTTTCTGCGCCATCTTTCATGCCGTCGGCGATGCCAAAGTTCAGCCCGGAATCGCGCAAAATCTTTTTTCCAGCGTCCACGTTGGTGCCTTCCATGCGCACCACCACGGGAATCTTCAACTGTAAATCTTTCGCGGCCGCCACCACACCGGTGGCGAGCACATCGCAACGCAGAATGCCGCCGAAGATGTTGATGAACACGGCGCGCACGCTCGAATCGCTGATCAAAATCTGGAAGGCGTTTTTCACCTGCTCGGCGGAGGCGCCGCCCCCGACATCGAGAAAATTTGCCGGAGCGCCACCGGAGAGCTTGATGATATCCATGGTGGCCATGGCCAGGCCCGCGCCGTTCACCATACAGCCGACGCTGCCTTCAAGCTTGATGTAGTTGAGGCCGAACTTCGAGGCTTCCACTTCCAGAGGATCTTCTTCGTCGAAGTCGCGCAGTTCGCGCAGGTCTTTGTGACGAAACAGCGCATTGTCGTCGAAGCTCATCTTGGCGTCGAGCGCCACCAGGCGGGCGTCGCCGGTCAGCACGCAGGGATTGATCTCGAGGAGCGAGGCGTCGGTATCGAGAAACGCGCGGTAGAGCGCCTGCAGAAACGGCACGGCGTTCTTGACGGCCTCTTCGGGGAGTCCGAGGCCAAAGGCCAACTTGCGGCACTGATACGGCTGAAGTCCCGCGGGGGGATGAATGGCTTCGCGCAAAATCGCGGCGGGATTTTCCCTGGCGACTTCTTCAATCTCCATGCCCCCGGCCGCGCTGGCCATGAATACAGGCGCGGCCGCGCCACGATCCACGAGCAGGCCAAGATACAGCTCGCGCTTGATGTCGAGGCCTTCTTCGATCAGAAGCCGCTTGACGATGCGTCCTCCCGGGCCGGTCTGCGGCGTCACCAGATTCATCCCCAGAATCTGGCCAGCGAGTTCAGCAGCCTGGTCGGCGGAGCGAGCCAGCTTAACGCCGCCGGCCTTGCCGCGTCCGCCCGCATGGATCTGCGCCTTGACCACCACGACCGCAGTGCCGAGGCGCTGCGCCACGGCGCGAGCTTCATCCTTGCTGAAGGCCACTTCGCCGCGCGGCGTGGTGACGCCGTAGCGCGCGAGAATCGTCTTCGCCTGGTATTCATGAATCTTCATCGGCGGCTTGTCAGTGCTAGAATTCAGGTTCGCTCAAAACGAGCCAGTTTACTCGGAACAGAAGGATGCAGCAAGCGTAAGGAGCGGCATGGGCCTGCAGATGAAAACAGCGTGCGAACAATGCGGCGGGCCAGTGACTTCCGGCGCCGAGGCATTTATTTGTTCCTACGAGTGCACCTTCTGTCCGGAATGCGCGGCGAAGCTCAAGAATGTCTGTCCAAACTGCGGGGGTGAGCTGGCTCGCCGCCCACGGCGAAAAGTCTCTGGAACCGAGGCTATTGGTGTTTCTCACATTCATTGAAAAAGCGGAAGGCGGCACCCAGTTTTCGCGGCGCGAGGCTGAAGCTGTGGCTGAAGAGTTGCTCTCCGGGCGCGTGGAAACTGCGGAGATTGCGCGGCTGCTGGCGGCGATGCGGGGGCGCGAGTATTCCGTGGATGAGGTGGTAGGTTTCGCGACAGTGATGCGGCGGCACGCGGAGCCGATATTCACTGGAGCGGTACCCGCGCCGGAAATGCTGGTGGATACCTGCGGAACCGGCGGCGACGACTCGGATACGTTCAACATTTCCACGGCAGCGGCGTTTGTTGTCGCCGGGGCCGGCGCACACGTCGCCAAGATGGGCAACCGCTCGGTGAGCTCGCGGTGCGGGTCGGCGGATGTGTTGGAATCGCTGGGCGCGCAGATTGACATTCCGCTGGCGCGCACGAGGGCGGCCATCGTCGAGGTGGGGTTCGGGTTCCTGTTCGCTCCCGCCGTGCACACGGCCACACGGCACGCTATGGCGGCGCGGCGACAACTGGGCGGCCGGACGATTTTCAATTTGCTGGGACCGCTGACAAATCCCGCAGGGGCCTCCGCGCAACTGATGGGCGTGTTTTCGAGCGACGCCGTGGAGTTGGCGGCGCGGGCGCTGGCCGAGTTGGGCACGCGGCATGCGTTCGTGGTGCATGGCGACGGCGGCCTGGATGAAATCTCTCTGAGCGGCGAAACCAAAATGGCTATGGTGCGCGACGGCACGGTGCGGATGGTGAGCGTTGCGCCGGAGGACTTCGGCGTGGGGCGCGCGCCGGTGGCGGCGTTGCGCGGCGGCAACTCCGCGGAGAACGCCGTGCTGCTCCGCCGCGTCCTGGACGGAGAGGCCGGCGCCATACGGAATGCCGTGCTCGTGAATGCCGCTGCGGCGCTGGTTGCCGCGGGCACCGCCGCGAGTTTTCGCGAAGGCGTTGCGCTGGCTGAAGGGACGATTGACTCCGGAGCGGCGCGTGATAAACTCACGGAGTTCGTGAGCTTCACAAACGGATAATTGTGCTGTGCCCCCCGCAGGCGTTAAGACAGATTCAGCAGGAGGTCCTATGAATCCGGAGCAGGCAGCAGTTCTGAAGAATTTTCTTCTTGCAACCTTTGAGAACGAAGCCCATATCACGCGGAAGGTGATCGCGGCCGTCCCAGAAGATAAGCACAATTACAAGCCGGACCCGAATGCCCGCACCGCATTCGAACTCGCGTGGCACGTGGCGCAAGCCGACATCTATTTCCTCAATGGCGTCGCCAACGGGGAATTTGCAACGAGAGTGGAACGACCGCCGGAGGTCAAAAGCATCGCCGATATCGTTGCGTGGTACGACAAGAGTCTTCCGGAGTCTCTCGCGCGGGTAAGGGCGCTGCCCGCGGAAAAGCTGACGGAGCCGATCAACTTTCATGGCGTGTTCAACTTGCCGGGGGTGCAGTACCTCATGATCCGGAACAACCACGGCATCCATCATCGCGGGCAGCTGGCAACCTATCTGCGCCCGATGGGCTCGAAAGTGCCGAAGATTTACGGCGGCAGCTTCGACGAGCCGCTGCAAATGGCGGCGCGATCGTAGACCGCGCCTTGCGCTCACTGGGTAGGAACCGTGGCCCATCCCGGAGACGGGACGGGCCACAAGTTTCTACTCCTGCTGCTGAAGGCTGCGGACGGCAAGGGCGAATGAAACAAGGGCGAAGAGCACGAAGGTGACGCCTTCGAAGGCGACCGTGCGCGCGCTGCCGAGACCGATGGAAGTGCGACGCAGCCAGTCGATCTCCCAGGTGATGGGGTTGGCGAGCGCGGCTTTGCGGAACCATGCCGGAAGCGGCTCGAGCGGATAAAACATCGAGCTGGCAAAGAGAAACACAAAGTAGAAGATGGACGTCACGGTATTGAAAATGTCGTTGCGGCGCGTCTTCAACGCAAAAATCGCGTAAAAGAAAAACCAGCCCGCGGTGCCCACAACCAGTCCCACGAAGAGCAGCGGCAACAAATCCCAGCGGACCCGAATCCCCAGCAGCAAGCGGCCGAGGCCGATTGTAATCGTGGCCTGGATCACCGATATGAGCACATTAAACAGCACTTTGCCGAGCAGATACTGTGCGCGGCTCAGCGGATAGGTGAGCATCTCGTAGAAGATGCCGTTGTCGCGGTCCAGGAAGAACGACCACGCCGTATTGGAGGCTATGCCGAAGCTGGCCATGGCCAGCACGCCGGCGAGGAAAAAAGCGTTGTAATCCACGCCGGCGGCGGCAAAGGGCGAGCCCAGCGCCGAGTTGATGCCCACGCCGAAGACCAGCATGTAACCCAGCGGATAAAAGAGGTCCCAGAAGATGAAGGCCAGATTGGTCATGCGAATCTTGGCTTCGCGATAGAAGATGGCGGCAAGGGCATGCATAGCGATTATTTCTCCTGTGTGAGCTCGACGAAAATGTCTTCCAGACTTGCCCCGCTGACTTCGACGCGAAGGACGCGGCGGTCGCGGGCCAATGCGGTGACTACTTCGAGGACGCGGCCCTCTTCGGCTTTGAAGGCGACCTCGATGGAGTTCTGGTTGATGTGAACGCGCAGGGGCTGAAGCCGGGCCAACTCCTGCTCGATGTGTTCCGGCAAAGCGCTGAAGGTCATGGCCACTTCGTACACGCCCTGCGACAACAATTTCAAAGTGTTGAGGTCGCCGCGCGCGACCTGCTCGCCCTTGTTCATGATGAGGATGTCGTCGCAGAGTTCTTCCGCTTCGCTCAAGATCTGCGTGGTCAGAACGATGGTGCGGCCCTGGCGCGCCTCGGCGCGCAGGTGCGCCATCACTTCGCGTTTCAGGAGCGGGTCCATTCCCGTGGAGAATTCGTCGAGAAACAGCAGCGGCGTATCGACCAGAAATGTCTTGGCCACCTGCACGCGGCGGCGAAAGCCGCCGCTGAGGTCCTGCACTTTATGGTCGGCTTCGCTTTGGAGATGGAAGCGCTCCATCACGTCGCCGGCGCGGCGCACCGCCGTACTGCGGCCGAGCCCGTGAAAGCGCGCGTAGGTGAGCAAGTTGTCGCGGACCGCTCGACGACGTCGAAGCCGGCGACGCGGGCCGTCCCGCTCGAGGGCTTGCTGAGCGTCGTCAGCATGCGGAGAATCGTGGACTTTCCCGCGCCATTCGGTCCCAGAAGGCCGAAGATAGCGCCCGGCGCGACGCTGAAGCTCATCCCGTTTACCGCGCGAACCGGGGCGCGGCCGCGCGGATGGTAAACTTTCACGAGGTGTTCTACTTCCAGAGCAAACGGTGTCATAGTGGCCTCGACATGCGCCCGCAAGGAAATAAGCGGGCGCGAGCAGGCTGCATAAATCGCAGGAAGAAGGTTGCCGTACGAACGCCGCGCCCGGCGTCCCTACGCCTTAGGCGCGAGGAACAGGAACGCGGCTCAAAAGAGCGGTTCCGTCAGAGGAGGGGAATGTTGACTCGCATAGGCATCGGCCTTTTTCTTCTTACGCTCTTACCCTATCCGGCGCGGACGCAGAAGTCAAGCGCAGCGCCACCTTCGTCTCCCGCGGTGCCGCCGGCGCAGGTAGCGCAGGAGGTCCGCGCGTACCGCTTGGCGAACGAAGACCGGATTGTACGCGAGTTGGCCGAATTGCTGGCTATCCCCAACGTTGCCACGGACACGGAGAACATCGAGCGGAATGCGGCGAAGCTGATCGAGATGCTCGAAGCGCGCGGCATCGAGACGCACCCGCTGACGATTGCGGGCCGCGGGCCGGTGATTTTCGGAAAGCTGACGACGCCGGAGGCAACGCGCACGGTAATCTTCTACGCGCATTACGATGGCCAGCCGGTGGATGCCAAAGCGTGGACGGAGAGCGGTCCGTTTGAGCCGGCGCTGCGCTCCAACGCGATTGAAGCGGGCGGCAAACGGATTCCCTTCCCCACACCGACGGGGAACGAGCCTGCAGATTATCAGGATGATTGGCGGATTTACGGGCGATCGGCATCGGACGACAAGGCGCCGATTGTCGCGCTGCTGGCAGCGCTCGACGCTCTGCGCGCGGAAAAAATCCGGGTAGGCGTCAACTTGAAAATCATCCTCGATGGCGAAGAAGAAGCGGGTTCGCCGAACCTCGAGCGCGTACTTCTGGCGCACCGAAATCTTTTGGCGGGCGACCTGCTGATTTGCGCGGACGGGCCGGCGCATCAGTCCGGGCAACCGCTCATCACGTTCGGCAACCGCGGCGTAGTGGACGCGCAGATCACGGTATATGGGCCGGTCCGCGCGCTGCACAGCGGCCACTACGGCAACTGGGCGCCGAACCCGGCGTTCGAGCTGGCGCGGCTGCTGGCTTCCATGAAAGATGCCGACGGGCACGTCTTGATTGCGGGGTTCTACGATGACGTCGCGCCCCTGGGCGCCATCGAGAAAAAAACGCTCGCAGAAATGCCCGACAATGATGCCGAGTTGATGCGCGAACTGGAGTTTGCAAAGCCGGAAGGCGGCGGAAGAAAGCTGGTGGAGCTGCTCAACCAGCCTTCGCTGAATATTCGCGGCTTGCGCAGCGCGTACGTTGGCGAGCAATCACAAAACGTCGTGCCGGACAGGGCGGAAGCCTCGATGGACATGCGGCTGGTGAAGAACATTGATCCCAAGAAGCAGTTCGAGCGACTCGTGGAGCACATCCGGAAGCAGGGCTTCTACGTTACCGGCAAGGAGCCGACGCGCGAGGAGCGAGTGAAATATCCGCGCATCGCCAAAGTGGTTTACGGCGGAGGCTATCCAGCTTCGCGCACGCCGATGGATTTGCCGGTGGCGAAGAAGCTCGCGGAAGTGGTCGAAGGCGCGGCCGGGCCAACGGTGAAAATGCCCACGCTTGGCGGCAGCGTGCCGATGTACATCTTCGAGGAGCTGGATTTGCCGGTCATCGGCGTTCCGATTGTGAATTACGACAATCACCAGCACAGCTCGGACGAAAACCTGCGCCTCGGCCACCTATGGCGCGGGATGGAAATCTTCGCGGCGATTCTGGCGGACTTGCGGTGGTAAGTCTCCTTACAGCGACAAAAAATTGCGGAGGAGCTGCATCCCCGGACTGGTGAGGACGGATTCGGGGTGAAACTGCACACCTTCGACGGGAAGTTTCTTGTGGCGGAATCCCATGATGGTGCCGTCGGAGGTTTCTGCGGAGATTTCGAGTTCTTTGGGCAAACTCTTGCGTTCGACGATGAGCGAATGGTAGCGCGTCGCGGCGAAGCGCTGGGGAAGATCCCGGAAAATCGTCTTCCCGTCGTGGAGGATTTCGCTGGTCTTGCCATGAAAGAGTTCCGGCGCGCGCACGATTTTTCCTCCAAAGGCGGCGCCAATGGCCTGGTGCCCCAGGCATACGCCGAGGATCGGGATTTCTCCGGCAAACCGCTCGACTAGCTCCACGGAGATGCCGGCCTCCTGCGGCGTGCAAGGACCCGGAGAGATGACAATCTTTTCCGGGCGGCGGTGGGCAATTTCGTCGGTGGAAATTTTGTCGTTGCGGCGCACCTCGACATCGCAGCCTAATTGGCCGAGATACTGCGCGAGGTTGTAGGTGAAGGAGTCGTAGTTGTCCAGCAGGAGGATCATTTGCGCCGTGGTGTGTCCACCAGTCTGCGTCCTACGGTCCATCTGCGAAAGTCAGCCGGCGGTAGACTTGCCGGGTAAGAACGACGTCCGCCATGCAGTAATCCCGAATCAGCCGAAATTTGCCTTCCTTATAACGCTGGTAGATTTTGCCGCCGGAAAGCTCATCTGATTTCGAAGTCTGCAATCCGAGGACAAGCGCAAGGCGGTCGAGACTAATCCTGTCTTGCCAGCCCCACTTGCTCCACTCCTGCATAGTATCGAAGATCGGCTGATTGCGATAGCGGCGAAAATCCAACTCCACAGAAGGACGAACGCGATGAACCACGGAGCGCTGGTAGATGAACCGAAGGTCGAAGTCGAAGAGATTGTGGCCGATCAAGAGGTCGCGGCGGACATCGAACTCGCGCAGGCGCTCCCAGAATGAGCGGAGGATGGCGGGTTCGTCTTCGTTGAAACGCCCCGCCTGCTCGTCCCAACCCAAGACAAGAGGCTCTTCGGAAGTATCGTCCTCGATAATCATTCCGATGCAAAGGATGCGGCCAAATTCTCCCGACAGCGAAGTGTTCCGGTAGGCCTCCTCCGGGCCCGGCAGCCTGGCATTTCCCTTTGGCCGTTTTCTCTTGCGAGCCTCGCGAAGGCGAGGCTGGACTTCTTTCCACTGATCTTCTTTGGCGGGGAGGGTTTCGATATCGAGAAAGATGCGCGTCACGCGCTAGCTCCTGTTTCTCTTGCTCCGGGAGGTGTGCGGCTTCTCCGCGGCTTCGTGGACGCGGCGCAGCGCCTCCAGAACGGCGCGCGATTTATTGACCGTTTCCTGATACTCGGCTTGGGGCTTTGAATCGGCGACGATGCCTCCGCCCGCCTGGACGTAGGCCACGCCGTTTTTCGCGACCATGGTGCGCAAGGCAATGCACGAATCCAGGTTGCCGGAAAAATCCAAATAGAGAATCCCGCCGGCATAGACGCCGCGGCGCGTGCGCTCGAGCTCCTCGATGATCTCCATGGCGCGGACTTTGGGCGCGCCGCTGACCGTCCCGGCCGGAAAGCAGGCCATCAGCGCATCGAAACAATCCACATCCTCGCGCAAGCGGCCGCGCAGGCTGGATACCAGGTGCATGACGTGCGAATAGCGCTCGACGGTAAGAAGCTTTTCCACCTGCACCGAGCCGTACTCGCACACGCGGCCCAGGTCATTGCGCCCCAGATCCACGAGCATGATGTGTTCGGCGCGCTCCTTGGGGTCGGCGCAGAGTTCGGTTTCGAGGCGCAGGTCTTCTTTTTCGTCGCGGCCGCGCGGACGCGTTCCGGCGATGGGCCGGTAGAAGACGTCGCGTCCCTGCACCTTGACGAGCATTTCCGGGGAGCTGCCAACGACGGAAATGTCTCCGAGGCGCAGAAAAAACATGTACGGCGAGGGATTCAGCGCGCGCAAGGCGCGATAGACCTCAAACGGGTCCGCCTCCGTGCGCGCGGAAAAACGCTGGCTCAGGACCACCTGAAAGACGTCGCCGGCGCGAATGTACTCTTTGGCTTTGCGCACCGCGGCGAGATATTCATGGTGACGGAAATTCGATTGGACGCGGAGAGGGCCTGCGCGCCTCTGCTTGTCCAGGGGGCGCGGACGGGCATCGAGGGGCCTCTCCAGGGTCTGTCGAGTGGCCGCGATTTCCTGGACGGCGGCGTCATATTTCGCCTGAAGGCTGCCCGGGCCATCGGAGTACACGTTGCGGATTATCCAAACGCGTTGCAAAACGTGGTCGAAGGCGACGAGGCCAAGATAGAACGTCATCATGGCGTCGTACTCGCCGACGTCGTCGCGCAGGCGCTCGGGCAACCGCTCGATCAACCGCACCATGTCGTAGGCGAAGTAGCCGATAGCTCCGCCCACCAGCGGCGGCAGGCCGGGGATGCGCACCAGGCGATATCGCGCCAGGCGATTGCGCAGGAACTCGATGGGGTTACGCTCTTCCCAGAGCAGGCGGCCCTCGCCTTCGAGAACACAGGCGTAATTGGCGTAGCGGAAGGCTTCGCTGGGGTTTGCTCCCACAAAGGTATAGCGGGCGATTTTCTCACCGCCTTCGACACTCTCCAGCAAGAAGGCGTAGCGGGCGCCGCGAGCCAGCTTCAGGTAGGCGGAAACCGGCGTGAGCAGGTCCGACGTGAACGAATCGCACACCGGAATGAGATTGCCCTGGCGGGCCAGCTTGCAGAAGGTCTTGAAATCCGGCTGGATCATCGGCGGACCTGGGCGTGAAAGCCGGCCCGCTCTTCCTGCCGCAGGACCGCGAGAACCGCGCGGCGAATGGCTGCTTGCGGGGCGCGCAGCCCGGTCCAGATTTCCCACTGCGCGGTTCCTTGCGCGAGAAACATTTCTACACCGGAGATCGTAGCGATGCCGCGGCGCTCGGCCAACTGCAGGAGGCGGGTCTTCACGGGCCGGTAGATGAGATCCATTACCATGCGACAGTTTAACTCGGCGGGAGCGAGCGGGGAAATGTCGGAATGGGGAAACATACCGACGGGCGTGGCGTTGATGACCGCGTCGAAGAATTCGCTTCGGAGATGCCGGCGCGCAATGGCCTCCCCGCCAATACGGCGAGCGAGAGCCCGGGCTTGCGCCGGTCTCCGCGCGCAGACGGAGACTAGCGAGCCCCCCCGCGCCAGAGCAAATGCCACCGCCCGTGCCGCTCCCCCCGCGCCGAATAATAAAACACGGCTTCCCGCCAACGGCATGCGCCGCTCGAGCGCGCGCAGAACGCCCACGAAATCGGTGTTGTAGCCATAGAGTTTTCCGCCGCCGCGGACGACAACGGTATTCACGGCGCCGATTTCGATGGCCAGCGGGTCGCAATCGTCGAGGTGGCGCAGGATGGCGTGTTTGTGAGGGATCGTCACGCTGAAGCCCGCAATCCCGATCTCAGCAAGGCTCTCCAGAAAATCGGACAAGTCCTTAACCCGGAAGGGGAGATAGACGGCGTCGAGCCGTCGCGCCTGAAAACCCGTGTTGTGCAGCAAGGGTGAAAGCGAATGACCAATGGGGTCGCCGATCACCCCATAAACGCGCGTCCGCCGGGAAATTCTGTCTGCGCGATAGGAGTTGCGCAGGGTTTCGAGTGGAACCTGGCCCGGCGCCGTCGCCGGGCCGATGGGGGCATAAGCAAGTGCGCTGCCCTGGCGCAGAGCAAGGATCCGGAGCGGGAGCGCCGCGTCTCCCATCGGCACCACAATTCTGTTTCGCTTCCTCCCAGCAAGGGAAAGCACGCGCAGAGCGTCGCCGAGGTCCTTGGCCTGAGCGGAAACTTTCACGGCATCGGCGCCCCAGCCCTCGAGGTGTCGGACCAGGCGAGTTAATTTGCGCGGCGTTCTCCGAAAGTCGTGAAAAGAAATGATCAGTTTGACAGGACCGAGAAGAGCGCGTAAGACCTCGGCGCGAAACCGGGACGCCGTCTCCATTTCGACGTCGCACCAGGAGCAGCCGCGTTCGACGGCCTGCTTCAGCACGATCAATTGCCCGGCGATGTCCCCCGTATAACGTCCCCCGGCAGCGCGATGATGGAAGGTGGCGATGAAGTTGGCTCGAACGCCGCTCCGGGCAAGCCAGGCCATGAGTTTCTGACGCTGTGCGTCGTTGGCCAGCCAGTCCAAGCGAAGCTCGATGGTGCGGCTGAAGCGCATCGCCTGGCGGACGAGTTTCCTCATTTCCGCGGCTGTTGGGGCCGCCGCAACGGCGCAAATCCGGTGTGTCCCAAAGGGCAATTGAACCTCGATTCCCGCACGCTGTGTGGCCACAAGCGGGTGCTGGGCTTCTACCATGCGGTATCAAAAGTGTAAAGCGTGCTCCGCGAATGGCTTGACGCTCCTGGGGGGCTTTGCTACGGTCAAATCGAAGAGCCCGCGGGGGACTTTGCGGGCGTGCCTGCTGGAAGGAGCATGCCATATGCGCGCCAAGATTTCGTACTTGTGTCTCGGGCTTGTGCTGGCTGCCGGAACGTGCGCGGCGCAACAGAACACGCCTCGAGTGCCGGACTACTCCTCGGTCTATTGCGCCGGGATTGTGACCAATAAGTCCGTCCCGCACGACACCTATTTGATCTCCGGCGAGGAGTCCAACGTCAAGATGACATTTTCCGAGCGCGACCTGGTTTACCTGAATAGAGGCTCAGCGCAGGGCGTGAAAGAGGGCGATCAGTACTCAATCGTCCGCCCCGTCAGGGACGAAATGCGCGTGCCCTGGAACAGGTATCTGGCGAAATTGAGCCATGCAATGGGGACGCAGTACCAGGATGCGGGCCGTGTGCGCGTCGTACACGTTCTGCCCAAGACTTCGATTGCCGCGGTGGTCTTCGCCTGCAACTACATGCGGCGCGGTGACATTGCACGCCCTTTTGAGGAGCGCCCGGCGCCACCCCTAAAACAAGACCCCTCCCTCGATATCTTTGCGCCCGTGAGCGGCCGGCCAGTCGGCATGGTCGTAACGGCGAGGGACTTCTTCATTGAAGCTGGGGCAGGCCAGATCGTCTATGTGAACCTGGGAAGTGCGCAGTCCTCCAAGGTGGGGGATTATATCCGTGCATTCCGATATCAGGGAACTCATGCGGACTACGTCTATCAAACCATTGGATTTGAATACAAAATGTACGGGTTCGGGAGCAGCCCCGTCCGCTATACCTGGGCCGATTTGCCGCGCGAAATTCTTGGCGAAGGGGTCGTGCTCAGCGTCAGCCATAATGCCTCGACCGTGCTTCTGACCAACACCCGGAGGACCGTGTATGCGGGCGATTACATCGAGCTCGAGTGAGCGCGAGCCGTAACCCTTTTGTTTCGCACTCCGCAGGGACAAAGAAAAGGACCCGCACGGCAACATCCGGTGCGGGTTCTTTTGTTGCGGCATCGGATCTACCCTCTTTGAATAGGCCGCCCGTTTGAAGCGCCGAGGGCGGACCTTCTTTCAACGCCCGGACGACGATTGATTCTCTTTGAATTCGGCTTCGGAGAAGACCTCGTCGGTGAACGCGAGGCATTGCGTTTCGGGATCACGCCACGCGTCGGGGGGAAGCCCGGCCTTGCGGCACGTTTCTTCCAGGAAAATGCTCGCGCTGGACCACCAGGCCATGGGTCCCGACCTTCACTGCTTCCGGGAGAATTGGCTCCACAGGGGATAGGACGGAGATTTCGATGGCCAGCCGGACTAATTCTTCTCCGACGACGGGCGTAAAGCGGGGGTCGTGAAGAGCCGCGCCGACGGCACACTGCGCAACCGTCCTGGCGAGCGGTTCCGTGGGCTCTATGCGTCCGATGCACCCCCGCAGATGACCGTCGCAATACAGCGTGACGAACGCCCCCGTTGGCCTGGCTAAATTGTCCGTTACGGGGGGAACCTCGAACACTTGCAAGTGGGACACAGCCTCCACAATCGCACGACGCGCCAAGAGGAGCAGGGTCCGCTGATCGTCTTTAGGAAGCGGCGACATCCTGCGTTTTTTTTCCGCGCTCCAGCAAGCGCAGACGCCGGCGCTGCTTCACGCGGTCGTCCACCTGGCTCCAGAATTTCAGGAAGTACTGCACCGCTGAGGCGATGGCGCTGGCAACCACGAGCCACAGGAGCAAGTACCCAAGCGGCCTGACAAAAGTATGGCGCGCTCCGAAGATCACGACAGCTACCGCGAGGACCTGCAGCACCATTTTCGTCTTTCCCAGCAGCGACGCCTGAATCGTAAAGCCTTCGGCAGAGGCGATATTGCGCAGGCCGAGCACCATGAATTCGCGTCCGATGATGATGACCACCATCCAAGCCGGGACCAGGCGCATGTCCACAAGCGAGATGAATGCCGCGGTGATCAGCAACTTGTCCGCAATGGGGTCGAGAAGGATTCCCAGGGTGGTCACTTCCAACCGGCGTCGCGCGAAGTATCCATCGGCCCAATCCGTCGCCGCGGCAGTGAGGAGAATCAGCACTCCCCAGACTTCGAAATGGACCTGGACGCCCCAAACCTCCAGATTTGGCGCTCGCGTCAACAAAACGGCAATGAGAAGGGGAACGAAGAAGATTCGCAGAACCGTCAGGCTGTTTGGAAGGTTCATGGCCGTTATTGAAAACCGGAAGGGAGTTCAGCGCCCCCGCTGATTCTGTGACGCGCCCTCACTATAGCCCTCGGCCGTTGTCCCGTCAACGCCCACTCCAGACAGGCCTGTATTCTCTGTGTAATGCTTCCGTCGGTGGACATGGAAGTTCATGGCGTCACCTCGGAGGAAGGGTTGCTGCATTCCTGTGCAAATCCTTGAGAGTGCTAGATTTGCGTCGAGAATTGCGCAAAGGTGTCCTTTCTCGACAATCTCCCTTAATAAGTGACATATTTTCAATGACTTACAATGACCTCCCGTGAGCAAGTACTAGGCTCGCCCGCGTCGGCTTACAAGATCTTGATTCTTCGTGACTTGCGATTTCCACACGGTTTTCCACAGAAGGGGCTTAAGAATGAAGCGGTTAGCCGGCATTCTCTGCATTACTCGACACCGGGTTTCTGCTCAGATGCGCGAGATTACTCCTGCGTTATCCATCAAGACCACTCAAATGTGACGCGGGCCTCGGAGAACACGCGCGGGGAGGAAAAACAGGGCGCGCAGGAACTCAAGCACGCCGGTTACCACAATGCCCAGCAGGCGGAACGGCAGGAGCAGCAACCAAACGATTGGATAAAGCACCAGCGCCAAAAGGGCCACAGGCCAGCAGAGGACCAGCAGGATGCACCACAGTAAGAAGCTCAACATCAGAACCCTCCCGCAATTCTCTTCAATTGGAATACGCAGGGGCCATCCCGGAAGTTCCTCATCGGGCTTGAGGCGCAGGCTGAAGTTTCAGGCTGCGGGCGACCGACGCCGGCAGTTCCGCCTCAAGACTCATGTGAGAATCCTGCACCTCGGAATGGAGAACCCGGCCGAGCGCATGGACCAGCGCGAGGGTCCGGCCATCGGCGAGCGGAACGCGAAAGATCAGGCGTACGACGGGATCCACGGGCATGGCCTGATCAATCCTTTTGAGTAGTTCGTCCAAACCGGTTCCCTTCAGGGCTGATACATAGACCGCGCCGTTTCCGCCCGAATGGTTCAGGCCCGCGAGGGTGGGGACTTCTTCCGCTGAAAGCCGGTCTATCTTGTTGTACACCCGCAGGCGCGGCCGCGATTCGACGCCGAGATCCTGCAACACCTTCTCGACTTCCGCATCCAGCTCCGCGTGATGCGCGTTGGATACGTCGGTGACATGAAGGATTAGCGCCGATTCCTGGACTTCCTCAAGGGTCGCGCGGAAGGCCGTCAGCAAGCCTTTGGGGAGTTCGCGGATGAATCCCACTGTGTCGGAGAGAAGCACGCGGCGGTTCGAGGGCAGGCGGACGGCCCGCACGGTGGGATCGAGCGTGGCGAACATCTTGGAAGAAACAACCACGTCCGCGCGGCTGAGAGCGTTGAAAAGAGTGGACTTCCCCGCGTTGGTGTAGCCGACGAGAGCGACCGTGCCGAGCGGCACGGCTTGCCGCGTTTCCCGGCGAAGCGAGCGCTGCTTGCGAACGGTCTCAATATTCCGCTGAATTTTTTGAATGCGGTCGCGAATGCGGCGGCGGTCCGTTTCGAGCTTTTGTTCGCCGGGGCCGCGGACACCGATGCGTCCGGCGCCGCTTCCTGCCCCGCCGGCGCCTCCGGCGCCGCTGCGCCCGCCGAGCCGCGACATTTCCGTGCCGCGCCCGGTCAGCCGCGGCAGCAGATAATTCAATTGCGCGAGTTCCACCTGAAGCTGGCCTTCCCGGCTGCGCGCGTGCCGGGCAAAGATATCGAGGATGAGCTGGGTGCGGTCAATCACGCGGCACTCGGTGGCACGCTCGATGTTGCGCTGCTGCATGGGCGAGAGGTTGCGGTCGAAAACGATCAGCGGGGCATGGCGCATCTGCGCCTCGATCTTGATCTCGTCGAGCTTTCCCCGGCCGACCAGCGTCGCCGGGTCGGGCGCATCGCGCAATTGGAAAATACTGCCTGTAACCTGGGCTCCGGCGCTGCGCGCCAGCTCTTCCAGCTCCAGCAGCGACTCGCGCTCCGGTTCACCTGCAGACACACCCGGCACGCGAGGGGCGCGCTTCCAGCCTACGCCGACCAACAACACGCGTTCGGCAGCCGCAGTATCGCGAAGGGTTTTCATGGCCATTGCAACCGGGCGGAGAGTGAACCGTGAGTCAATTGAGTTCGGCCCGCGTTGTTCCTGTGCAGATTATACGCCGTCTGGAGCGGCGGCGCGAGCCGACAGCTCTTGCTGCATTGGGACCAATTTCCGGTTAGCGCCTTTATCAGGAGTTGAAGCCAATTTTCATTCATGGCGGGAGGTCGGCCCCGCACCACCGGCCCTCTTCAGGCGAATCACGTGGTTTCCCGCAGGAGGAGCGCTGCCTGAAACGGTCTGCGATTCGAAGCCTTCCTTGCGTACCGTGATGGTGTACTTCACGCCGCGCTTGTGACTGAGGTAGGTGAAGACGAACCCGCCAGTGCTGTTGGTCGGGCGCTTCACAGTCCTCACAAGTGTGACCGCCTCGTAGACCGGGCCGTTGACCTCAAGAGTGACCTCGGCGTCCTGGACTGGCGCATCGTCTTTAGTTTTTACCACTCCAGTGACGCTAAAAACGTAATCGTGGACTGGCGTGGGCAGGGCCGCGCACAGTAAGACCAAGACCGCTGAGCCAAGGACCAGCAGTGCCAGCAGTTTGCTCGTCACCTTCCACACCATTTTTATGATACTCCTTTACGTATAAGTCCTGGTAAGTTCTATAAAAGGGGAAGTCAAGAAAAAACATCTCTCCGGCGGCCGGATTTGTTCTTGCTCTCCTGCCCCGTGTGATTGAGCAAGATTTGTTCTGACCTTCCGCTCCATGAGCTCGGGCGCTGCGC
>WNGL01004814.1_pt1 | contig 28021 bp, 65 predicted proteins | sample 5400591 | NCBI WGS metagenome assembly WNGL01 (sample SAMN13153377, study PRJNA577476) | soil metagenome | isolation source: 80 cm soil or saprolite under Garry oak tree replicate 1 | place: USA:California | collected 2016-06-15 | reverse complement strand
AAAAGTGGTACTATGACCCCATGTCTCCTTAACGGCTGTCGCACGTACCTGCTCAATCCACGGCCTTAAACACCCTCGTTTTGCATCAAAAACAGTATAACCACGATCACGTAACTTGCAGGTTGCCTGGTACAGAGGAACAATATCTGTAAGCGAATAGGAAAGAGCACCAGAAAATAAGTAACAAAGCCCATCAAGAGTCTCCATCACTTGTCTTCTTTTTTCTGCTGTTAACTTGTTATCATATTTCCCAGTGACCAATGGCAGAAGATATTCTTCTCGCAAATCAGTATAAAGATGAGTCAATTCCATTTCCAGAATAAACAGACACATCTGAAGTTTCTGATTGCGATTCTTCCCACCAAGATACATCATATCGAAGTATTCATGGTGCTTCATCTGTGCTGCAAACTGACTGGTTTCGGAATCATACGCCTGATATTTTTCCCCGATAGATAGCTTCTTCCCCCGTTGAAGATTGACAAAGTAAAGTGCCTGCTCTTCTGGACTTAAGCGATCAATTTGAATGATGATAATATCACAGAAGCTAAAAGCTTCCTGATATTCTGGAGACATCTGAGAAAATTTCTTTCCTGGCTCTATCGGTTCTAATGTTGACGAAACAGAAACCCACTTACGGAATTCTTTTTCGTTAAATGTCGTAAATCCATCGTGCAGAAAATCAAGCAAGACGGTCATGCGTTGCAGACCATCAAGTACAAAAAATTTTGTGCCTTCGCGATAGGTGATAATTGCTGGAACAGGTAATTGCCGTAACGTGGTATAGATAAGTGATTTCTTATCTGTTTTTGTCCAGATACCTGCTTCTCGCTGGTAAGGAGGAACGTTTAGGTAGACACCACGCTGCATGTCGATAGACGACAGAGGCAGCGTAATCATCTTTGATGGGATCTTCGTTATTGTCATATTTGCTATTACCACTTCTACTTAAAAAACGCATATAATGGCGTTTTCGTCCAGATCTTGTCTCTACGTTTCCCAGGATTTTCTGGATCAACCTCTCCATTAGGTTCGACAATATACACCACACAATTAGGCGGATAATCCTGCTCTAATGTTTGCGAAACCTCCACACAACCACGCACAGACGCATTTTTCGAGCGAATATTAGGATGGACCTGCATGCGCCACACAATATAGTCATTCATAGATGTAGGGATAACAGTATCGATATGAAATTTCCCTTCCTCTTCCTGCTCCTTGCGATTTTTTCTCTTCGCCTTTTTTTCTATGTCATTATTCATCGTTACCCTCAAGTATTTTTCTTGTAAAACAGACTGCTTTCTGTATGCCTGGATCTTTTATCGTAGCAGAACCGCGAATAAGTTGTTCTAACACTCTTTTGTCAATGAGAATTTCCTGTTTTTTCTGCTCTTTTAAAAGATCATCTCGTAGTAAGAGCAATTCCCCTAGTGTCGTTCTTCCCAACACAACATCTCGATACGTTTCAAGAATATCGTATGTGATATCCTGTACCACTACCTGGATACTGATTACCTGGTCATACAAATCGAAAATCACGACGGGGGAGAGTCCTTGCTGCCTTATAATGAAAAGAAATTGCTCCATTCCTCTCCTTTGCTGTAAAGCATACCACGTACACCGTAAAATATCAAGTTTTTCACTGTGTTTTTCCTGCGTTTTTCTCTTAGTATACCAGGGGAAGCAAATAAAAACACCTTCCAGAAACTTCTTTGGAAGGTGCTTCTAGACAGAAAGGCATTAGCGAAGAAACCTTTTTGGCAGACCACGATCTCGTGGATTTTCAGAAATTCCTGCTGGTACGGGTTTTTGATAGAGCGGAGCCTGTTCTGACCCTGTCAAAAGGAGTTTTCTTCGCTCTGCTAAAGAAAGCGATTTTAGGTAGAGATTCACTGCCCCTGTATGAGCACATAACCCATACTCTTTGAAAAAATCACAGGGACACACAAATCTCCCATCTCGTTCATGTAACACTGGATAATAACGTGATGGATCATCAGAGTTGACCCAGAAGATGCAACGACCATTCTCACCTCTTGATGTAGTGAGAACATTACAACCTGTCTTGTTCGCTTCAAAAATAGACCAGGCAATATCATAGTCCTGGTCCCTATCATCTGTAGGCATCGATTTACTCCTGCTTTTTGTAAAGAGTCTGCCCCAACCTACCCCAGGATTGAAGGAGAAAAATGGCAATTTCTTCACTGCACTCTTGACAATAAAAAACAATTTGTCGTGCATTACTAGAGGTTTTTAAACGGAACACTTCAAGAGATCTTTCTTCGGACCCACACCCGGAACAATGCTTTATTCCTATTTTAAGGTCTGGATGATCAATCAGTGGAAATTCTTCCATGCTACACACCTATAGTTCATGAATGATATAGAATAAAAGTTTGGAAACACGCTCAGACTGCTGAAAGTAAAGGCCAGTTTCCTTATTCATGGTATCCATAAAAATTTTCGCAACTAAGCTTTGCTTCATATTTTTTAGCTCAAAAGCTACACCCTCATCTACTTCATTTTCGATTGCTGCCTGAGCACGATCTTGAGCCTTCTGTGTGTCATAATATACTCTCACTAAAAGTTTTTGAATGTCTTGCGATGTTAACATGATTTGTCCTTTCTTTTACAACTTGAAAACAGTATAATATATTTTGTCAATCTACTGTTCTAAGAATTCTTGGTTTTCCTTATTACAGGCGGAACAAAAACCATTGTTCTTTTCGAGAATAGACAGGGGGATGACTTTAGCGCACGCTGGACAATGCGTCCTGAACCATTCAATCTCCTTAGCCACCTTCCACTCTTCTTCTCCCCATTCAGATTGTTCCCGGCAATCTGGACAGATAGGTTCTCCTTCAATACATGCCATGATGGGTTTACCGCAGATCTTGCAGTATACCATAAGCATCTCCTATATGAAAAACTGCTGCCACCCGGCTCGTGTTTTTAACCAACGCTCAACAACACTCTGGTGTTGTTCCCAATAGTAGGGATCTTTTATCACGTGCATATACTCTTCAGCATTTCCTACCTGAATAACGAGGAAAACACTGGAAAGATACAAGCATCGCGGATCTTTCATCCCCCTTTCTCGTGCCTCATCCTGCGTCATCTTTTGCTCCATAATCAATCTTGTAGGAAGAATACAACACGATCAGTACTTCACGTTCATACTCTTCGTCCGGTATTCCGCAGAGATACACATGCCTCCAGACAGGATTACCACCTGGTACAAATTCTGGATCTTTTATTTTGTCCATGGTTGTCATTTCTACACCGAAAAAACCTGACAACTCCAGATTAATAGCCTCTCGGTGCGATTTCGCGTCGATAAAACCAGTATCGATTACATCCCCCGTGGCAGTATTTATAAGACCTACCTGCATGACTGTCATGTTCTACTCCTCGTTGTGTTCCCCTATCTCGACACGAATAATATCTTCCACATACGTATCTTCTAGATTTTCACACTCTCGCAAGATCGCATCATCTGTTGCTTCCTTACTTTCAAACTCTTCCTCAGTTATCCAGAAACGTAAGGGGTTTCCTGTTTTAAAGTGAAAAATGATTTCTTGTGCCATAACTCAATATCCTTAATTTCTCCAACTCATCTTTAATAGCCGATACCAGGTATTCTGACTCACATCCACAGAAGAGATACCCTGATTGTATTCCATATTTCATGTCTACTTCACGAATATCAAACAGGTCATACATACGGTACTCACAACCAGTGTCTTCATTCTTGCAAACATACACATAAAGATGCAAGTAAGGGTGTTCAGAAAGAAGTTTGTTTGCTTTCTCTTCCTGGTCTACGATAGATTTGGCAATCTTCTCTCTTTTATCGGAAATGTCTTTCGCTACTTTTTCATAGTGCTTACAGAGTTCACCTCCAAGGAGGGCATAATCGTACGGTTTTCTTTCCTGAAGTGTAAGAGATTTAGCCATGTCACGAGCAGCATCGATTCCACCCTCGTTGATTGCCATGACAAAATTTACATTTTCATGCTCATAATCGAGTAACCAGATGATGTAGATCATAATTTCTACCGTTCTTTCTTATGATCGATTACTGCCAAAGCAGTTCAGAAGTCATGAACCTTATTACGTGGAACACGTAGACCAATGGAGTTTTTACAGTAAACCTCCTGAGCAATATTTTCTAATTAAGATGAGTATAACATATTTTTAGTGTTTTGTCAACCAAAAGGCTCAGAAATATGTTTGCAGGGGTAAAAAAAATAAAAGCCAGAACATTTCTGCTCTGACTAGTAAAATGGTAGAGGGTTCAGCGACTAACCACCTGAGTAACAGGCAACTCTACTTCTCTAAGGATACCTTCCACAAAGGCACGAACAATAACGTGATCGAGAAATGCTAGAACCACCACGGCTGAATAGGGTACTTCCTGTTTATATTCATCGATAATATGCGCAACAACAAGATCGTTTTCATGAAAATTAGCCATGATGAATAAGCCTTGATACCTGGATAGTAATTTCTGGGAATGCACAAACTAAAAGAACGGAAAGTAGTAGAAGACTCAGTACCCTCCACCCGACATATCTATGCTGCAATCCAGTATACAAAGTTCTGTGTCCGAGCACAATTAAGATAAACAGCAAAACATACAGGACCGAATTCGTGAGAGAGCTAGGCATCGCTCATCAACCTTTCTCTTGCTTCCAGATTCTTTTCAAAATGTTCAGGATACACCGTATCCTGTGCTGGAGAGTCCCGAAAAAACCAGGAAGGAAGTTCTTCCTGGTTGTCTGGAAGCACAAAAATGTCTGTATTTTTTCCTGTTTCACCTAAATCTGTTAGAATATATTTCATCGAAAGTACTCAACCTTTCTTGTGTACTTTTGTTGTGCCAGAAGTAGTTGTGAATTTCTGGCACATTTTTACCATTCGCAAGAATTATAAGACAATTATCCAAGATTTGTCAAGCTAATAATCATGTATTTTCATGGATAACTATTCTGATATACCGTACTTCTTTAGAAGATGGGAAAGTTGTGCGCGTTCTTGCGTTTCGATAGAATCATCAACAAGTTTTTGATACTTTGCAATAAAACCATTTTCTTTAATCCAGGCACTAAAAGCCTTTTCCACATCGGACCAGGTATACTCTGGATGACCTGCACCACCCGGCAAGTAGCCACCTTTAGAAGCATACTTTAGCCATTGCAACTGTTTATCTATCCCATCAAACCAGACACAATAAAAACCATACTGATTGTATTCAGCTATGTGTGAATACATATGGATGTACAGACCATCGTACAAACCCTTTCTCCATCCACTTTCAGGGAAACCACGTTGGACCCACGAAGCCATAGCATTTGCCCACTTTACCTTGTCTTCAGCAGTGTTATATGGAGTTGCGGTAAATTGCGCAACACTGAATATATTTTTCATAGGATGTATCCCCTTTCTGCTACAAATCAGACAATGCTTCATCTTCTTTGATCCACTGTTGAAATTTTTCAATACCTTGCTCTAAGGTGGTCCAAGAAAACAATGATTCTTGACCAGAAAAATCATACAGATCACCGGAACCATCAACACGAAGAGCAAGTACGTGTGTATCTCTCAGACGAAGACTAGCATTGACCCATTTGTGAAAGAGCCAGAACAGCTCAATAAGTTGCTGATTCATTTAAAAGAACGCCTTTCGTACTGTGCTTGTATCTGGCAAATTCGATGGATCAATACCATAAGATTTTAGTTTCTTAGCCAGAGCCATTACATCTAGTTCAGTTGCCACAATAGCTAAAGCATAATCTTCCTTGTTTTCTCCCTCAACCACAGTACCTAATTTTTCAGTACGTTCAATCAGGGCAGATTTTGTCCAATTACGGGAACGCATAAGTGCCACATAACGATCCCCCCGTAAAGCAACACGAAGTGTAGATTCAGCAACTAGATTTGCCAGTTCTTGTGGACCATCAAGAAGCATTCGTTGTCGTCTTGCCCATTGGTCAATCATCTCTGAAAAACCAGAAGGTCCTGGATCAATTTCACCAGGTATCCAACCCTTTAACCCCTTGTAGGTTCCTATGACGAAAACCTTTGGAGGTGTGATATACACCAGGTATTGAAACCCTCTGCTCTCGAAAGGCCATGCACTGGTATCTTTGTGCTGAAGCTTTATCCAATCAAGCACAGCATCTTTGCTATTATTTGCGTACAGAACTGTTTTTCGTTCCGGGTCAATACAGAACCAGGTGTGATAGAGATTGAAACCAGCTACCCACAACTCCTGAGAAAACATTTCTGGATTTTTTGAGACTGCTAGTGCAGCAGGCAGTTCTGCCTCTTCAGATGAATATGCCATACTATTCTCCTTCAGCCATAACAAACTGAACTATTTTTTCAACATCTTTTTCTGTTTGTAGTACTGTTCCCAGGCATGTCAGCACAATATACCAGGTTTCCTCAACCTCAAATCGTACTTCAGAACACAGTATAGCAGGCATCCAGATTGGAAGTTTCCGAATACGATCAAGTGACTGTAGAGCAACACTGTGTTCCATATTTCCTCCTACGTTACATTCTTCTTTCTAATATCTTAGCATATTTTATTGTTTTTGTCAAGCTATTGTGATGAAATTCTTTTTCTCCCTCTCTTTCGCGGGGGAGGTGGTACAGGTAGCAAGTACGACTGAAGTACCTTGTAGTAGTTCTGTAGCGGTATAGAAAGCTCGTGAAGATGTTCTTGTAACCAGTAGAGTTCGTCAACTATACTCGACAGATACGCCATACAAGCTTCTAGCAACGTCTCTCCTACTTCATAGATATCAGAAATACTACTGGTAGAAGCATAGCTTCCATCCTCTAGTTGCTGAGTAGCAACGAAAAATCCACACAGGACCTTTACCGGTGGATATTGCTCTGTTCGAATAAAAGAATCTTTTTTAACAAACATGGCTACGTATTTCTCGTAAAAACAGGAGTGCCTCTTCCGGTGTGGAAGCCAAAAAAATTGAACCATCCTTTGGCAAACTTTCCCAGACCCGTTGGAGCACTCCATCTCTGCCTCGTATTGGTGGTCTTTTCTGCTGGACACGATACCATCTATCATGTCTCCACACACGCAAACCACGATACCCCTGCTCAGAAAAGTAACCAGACATCCCTATTCCACCTCTTCAACCCATTTAATAGTGCCGAATATATTTTGATGCGAAGCATGCATCTTTCCAATGGCTGCTACTTCAGAAGTAGCCACCTCTTCCCATTTTCTATTGTGGATGTAGCAGGATGCTATATATCCATCTTCGTGCTTGCGAAGAGTAATCATTGGAAGTGCTGCACTGCTATCAGTGAAAATCCCTCTATCCATACTCCATTTCCTTTAATTCATCATAGCCTTCTGGTTTGCTATCCACCAGTTTACCACTTCGTCAATATCTTTCCTACTAAGAAGTTTCTCATTACTTACCTGAGAATACAGTTCCCACACTGAATCTGGAGTAACTTTCATGTTTTTTCTTCGCATCTCATGGATAACCACTACCACCACCATATAAATCATTCCGTTCATACTGTCTCCTATGTATTTTATGTCACACAGTACGTATAGCATACTTTTATACTTTTGTCAATGTATGTTACCAGGAAATCTCGGTAAGATCTTCGAGGAATAATTCAAGGTATGTTTTGATGGAAACAAGAAGAGAAGTAGCTATCATACGATTTTCAGCCGTATCATCGTTGACCAATTCCAGCACATCTTCAACTGAGCGAACATATGAACGAACGTCATTTTGGACCTGGTAGATTTCCATAGTCTTCTGCTCTACTCCATCAATTTGCTTCTTAATGAACTCATCAACATTGTTCCAACCAATAACAGGTGTGTACTGCTGCTTAAGCTCTCCGAATGTCATCACACTTCTCCAAATCTACTTCTATGTAATTCAAACATCTCATTGAGCATGTCATGCAGCCATTCGTGAGCAGTAATGGCTTCAGGAGCATCTTTCACTCTGAAAAGCCATTGAACATCATCCTTCATATTGAGAACAGTAGTCATATCGTCAAAATCAAGAGTTTGTGCGTCTAACACGCCAACTGCTACTAGATCAATTGCCCATGTTTTCAATGTGCGAGTTAGTTCATTGTAGTATGTCCCTGGAAGATTTGTAGTGATGTAAAAATCTCGTAACATGATCATGCTCCTTTTCGAATAGTGTTAACCATACGTTGCAAGATATACGGTTGAAAACAGAGCGGGGGAAAGTGCTCAAGACGTACAGCTACTTCTTCAGCTCCCCAATGGTTATCAGTCATTTTTCGAAGCACATAACAAATCAGTTCTTGAAACTCTTCGTGGTCTGCATCAAAAGAGGTACAGGGTAGTGTTTGTGGTTCCTCGTATTTCATGGCAAGTCCCCATTCCCACAGGCGTTTATCAGTCATCATATCCATGATCTCCTTCATGTGAGAACAGACAGATTGTTGGCTTAATCTCCTCAAAACAATATGGCACATATCGATAGAAATGTGCATGCGTATAGTAGGTATGAAGCATAGCATGCATACGACCTACTTTTAAATCTTCCACCTCACCACTTTCCTGTACTAGAAGTGCAATTTCTTGCCAGATCTGTTCAGTACTGAGTAACTGTATGCGTTCTACTTCTTCGTGCGTAACTTTATCACCAGGTTTAAGCATGTTGTTTTTTCCATTCCTCTAAAATGTGTTCGCGAGACAGGTTCCAATCCTGCAAATCTGTCTCCCATATATCAAACCCTACTTTTCTAAACACCTTTACAGCCAGATCGCGCAATCCCCAATCAGAAAAGTAGATACTATCATTGAGCATCTTGATCGGGTCCATCCCTTCCTGGTAAAACCAACGAGAATGCACACCGGACCAATCCAACCAATAGCACATACCCTCTTCATCTTTATACCAGGCTTCTTGATGAAGAGATCTCATAATCTTTGAATGTAAGTCACACAGATCTTGATCTAACATTACTCCTCCTGCAAGAAATCGTGGGAAAACCATTGAACAAGAAACCCACATTCAGGTTTCGACACCGGACAGATACTTGCATGGTGACAATCTCCACATGACTGGCAGATGTGCCCATAACATTCTCGACACGATATCCAATCATTCGTAAATCTGGTTTTTCCAGAAATGACCTGATCTTTATCGATTAGCATACTTGTTCCAGGAACTTCAACCCACTCGGCAACAGGACCACCATGTTCTACCACTCGAAATCGAAGACCCTGGAACTCTGCATACCCGTAATCGTAACTTCTTTCGTGATATACTCCAGTAATAGGAATATCTACAATAATACACTGATAGGTAGATTCATCTCCTAAAACTACTTTTGGCATGCTGCTTTTCCCCTTTTATCGTGAAAAAGAAAGCTGACCCCATGGGCATAGGTGGATATTCTTTCTTGCACGATCATTAATGAACTGTTGCATTTCTGGTAACAGCTTCTCGATGATTGAACTAGGCGTACCATAGTACCAGAACTCTGGAAGAATGTGTGAATCCAGGCACATACAAAGAGCGTCTATCAACGTCTGACAATTGGATAGAGGAAGGTTAACAGTATCGATGTATCGAATAAAGGACTTAACAACAGCTTCTCTGTTACTTAGAACAGTCGGCATGTATGGATATTCTTTTGTGAATTTTGGAAGATCAATCCGGCAATTCTTCCCTTCGAGTACATCAGACCACATACCAGGCATAGTATTACTCCTCTTCTGTTAATCTACAAGGTGTTTTCCGGCAATCGTCTGGACAATTCCTGTGCTTCATACAGTAGAGATCCCCTGAGTACCGCCACAGATAATCATAGGCATCCAGTTCCACTCCTGTAAGCATCTCATAACACTCGCTACAACATAGCCCACGATAATTTTCCCACTTCTCTACCTGATAACCTCCAGCAACAAATGGAACTGCATTATTAATAGTGAGCCATGTTTGAAACGCTTCATAATCAACAAAACCAAGTGTTTGTAATGGTTGAGGACTAATAGTTGCGACAATATTCTTTTCATCTTCAATCGTGTACGTAATAAAATTCGTCATGGTCTATCCTTCATGTAGACAATTGCACTCTTCAATCTCCGGTGGAATACCATCGTCATAATTCCAACCACACGATGTACAGGGACCACTTCCATCTTCCTCTAAACCATTTTCACCACACCTGGCACAATGTGGGCCATCTCCCTCATGAGCAGTACACATTTCACACGGATCTATCCCACCTGGATCATAAAAATCCGAAGCCTGGTAAAATTGACCATACCCCTTACAATTTTTACAATATTTCGGCCAGCGCTGTTTCCACTCTAGAATAAGCTTGTTGCGGTGAATACACTCCTCATCGCACTCTTGCGTATGCGGCCAATACTTTGGACGATAATAATCAATATACAGGCTCTCTAAAAGAATGTCGAAGTGACCAGGGTCACAGTGAAAATACCGTGATTCGTGCGGTTCTTTCCACTCTACCCCGTTCCATATTTGCGTAGCCCACATCCCTGACTCGATATTTTTCCAGACTCTCCGATCTCCCAATAGAAGATCTTTCGGCACTTCTATCTCTTCTGGCGTATACACTATACAAGCTCCATTTCACACTCTTCCTCAAGAAGAAGAACCAACTGTGCTAACAATGCGGAAAGATCAGTATGCGGATATGCTTTGTCTCCTTCACCATAAAGCATATAGCATCCAGGTCCCTCCTTTGAAACAAGGTAAAATGTCTTCCCACCAGACAGCAATATTTTTCGATTGCTCAGTATTTCATCTAAACCCATAACAGACTTCTCCGTTCTTTAAACTTCTTTACAATGTAAGTATAGCATACTTTGTAAAATTTGTCAATCAGAAAATGGTGAAGATTCCTCGTTACCGTACCATTCAAAAAGTCCGAATCGCGTATACTTAAATTCACTGTCGAGTGCTTCTTGCAGTGGGATATCACGTACGTGTTTCCAGGTAGATTGGTTGTTGTATTGCCAGGAGTGCATAGTTATTGTAGTTATACGTACCATGTCTGGAGCAAGCAATACATATTTATAAAAGGAAGCAGAAAATCGGTCAATGAAAAAACCATGTGTGAGCAACCAGACAATCTCATTATTTCCACGAAAATGTCCAAGAGTCATTCCAGACATGACAGGATAAGCAGGTAAACCATAAAGCAGCATTAGAATATTCTCCTATACGTTGGTAGGATATTTGGATTACTTGCATAGCGATCATATGCCTCACGAGAAAGTCGATCATGACGATGCCTTTCTGGTCTTCCACCCCATTTTCGCTGGTACTGCCAGGCACAGGAATATTTCACCCATTTACTTTCATGGCAATCCAGGCAACGATTACATGTGAGGCACTGACCTTCATAGAATTTTGTACCAGACTGTTTGAATGGAGCACATTCAGCATACACACCACCCCATAATCCTCCACATCCCTTGCAGCCATCAGCTATTTTTACGGGAAGATTAATCGGATTTTCAAATGAGTAGTCGCTCATTTTGTCACTCTTTCTCGAAGAACGGACAGTATTCCATCTGCCACATCTTCAGAAGTTCTTTTATCTTGCGGATGAAGGTGGGTATAGACACTCTGAATAATCGACCACCTCCCCCGCGTATTTTCTGGAAGATGAGATAGGATGGTATCCATCGCACTATTGACAAATCCGGTATTACGACGTGCATACTGCTCACGTGCTGAACGTAATATGTGTATAAGAAATTCTCTGTCCATAGTTATCTCGCGGGGGGTTGTTTCAGAACGTCTGAATCTTCTACTGTCCATATTTTTGCAGATGAGGAAACACCAAACGCTGAACAAATCGCGTTAAGTATTTCCGGTCCTGTTAGTGATTGAACACTGTATACATCATGAAGACTAGAAAGTCGGCAACACAATGAATGTTCTATCGTTGTATCTTTCGTCAACAAGCACACATACGGATGAGCCTTTTCCCATCCAGATTCCATACAGGCACGTTCGGTTGCAACGTGCACATTGAGTAGCGGTGTCAATGGAAAGCTGATATGTGTGTACTTGCTGTAGAAGTAGGGTTTGACGTTGTCCATACTGACTAACATGACTCATTCTCCTTTAATTTCTCTGCAATAGTGTGCAACAATTTAATCTCATCACTCCAGATATCTTCACCTTTCCACTGATGTAGCGAATACGCCTTGTCCTTTTCCTCTTCAAGTAAAGCTATCCTATAGCGTGACAATCTTAAAAGCAGCTTACGTTCCTCTTCTGAAAACATTCTATTCTTCTTCCGAGAACACTAAGTATATTTCGTGATTTGCATCTTTTCCATCGAACAGGTATCTAGTTCTCTGAAGACGTTCCAACAACTGAAGCAAATTATCCGGTGAAACATTGAACTTGTAACCAGTTGCCGTAGGTGTCACAGGAATATCAATCAATAGCCCTTTAAGAATATGGGCGTTTTCTGTGTGTAATTTCAGGCGAATATCCAGTTTCATGTTTCCCTCTATGGATGATCAATCTTTGTACAGCTATTTTCCAGATAATCGACCGCTATATCCTGATAGAAATTGGTCACACCTATCCACATAAAAAGTGCTCGTACCATTTGTGTTTCAGTCGATGACCGGGCCTGCCCTATTCTTGGATAATAAGGCTTGTCGTGGTCATCTATCTGATATATCCAGTCATTAACACGATTATCACGATAGTATTTCATAGGTGAATTTACCCTGTTTAGCTCTATCTCAATTTCCAACAGGTCACAAGATTTTACCTGCTGAAAGCAACCGATATCATGACAGGCACCACACCATGGACACCTGTCATGCTCACATACAGAATTAACCATAGACTGTTTCTCCAAACAGAAAACATTGTACGAGAACATCCCCCGTATCAGCGTCTTCGTTCTCTTCAACCATATCGGTAAAATGATTGGGATATTTGCTATGCATAACTTGCAGACCAGTTGCTAACGAATCCAGATCTAATCTGTACGTTTTTCCTGGCTCATCGTCGTCAGCCGTGATGATAAGTGCTCCACCAGGATTGCAGGGAAGCTCGTGGCGATAATGACCACACTCTGGATCATCATTACTCTCATCAGCAAAGGTGTATTCAGGCGGAACGATATCAACAATGTCTGTTACCCAATAATTGATACCACCTTCAAGTGCGGCACACAGTGCATACGCTACTCGCTGTAGCGAAACTTCATGACCAGAAACAGCGAACATAACCTGTATCTCCTTTTGTATATTTTGTACTTGAGATAAGTATAGCATACTTTAATAAAATTGTCAAGCTTTTCTTGTGTATAAAGCTTGACAATTTTATCGTTGGTTAGTGCTGCAATGCTTGAATGGTTTCCTTCCAGGAACGGGTTAGTTCTCTAAAATCTTCATATTCATGATCTTCCTCCTCATCCACAGTAAATCCCAGGTCTATGCACTGTTGAGCTGAAAGTTTGAAGTGGGGACATGCTCCAAAGGTGTATGTCCCAACACCAATCCCTACACCAACTTGACCGAGAACACAACTCATTCCGTACATCATATCCAGTTTATCAAGATCAACATACTGTAGCCATCCAGGACACTTCTCATTAAGAAAAGAGACACCACGTTGGATTTGTTCGGAATACTGCATAATGCTACCCTTCTAAGATTTTTAACCACGCATTTGTCAATGCCTGATAATCAAGCTCTTTGAACTCAGCGCGGTGACCACTATTCGGCAGTTCGATATCAAAGCCCATCTCAACACACTGTTCACGAGTAAGCTTGTAATGGGCAAGCAACTCTTCATACGTAGCATAGGGACCAAATGCAAGTTGCCCTAAGATGCATTGATCGTAGTTTCCCATCCACAGAAGAGAAGGCTGAACACGTTCTCGCCAATTGGGATAGTTCTTATCGAGAAAAACAACACCAGCCTGCACACGTTCCTGTAGAGCAGTCATCGTACTAACACCTCTTTCCAGGCTATGTCTAAATCATTGTACGTATAATCACAAAAAGTAATGATAACAAAGCCATAGGACTGAGAAGTTCTCTCGTCCAGTCCCAGGTAGCTGCACATATCCATATAATTATCTATATCGTAGTCATCGCTAACCGGATCAACAGTAGGTGCTAGCTGTCCAAGAATACAATCCCACCCATCTTCCATTTCAAGAATATCTGGATCGATCCTTTTCTTCCACCCTGGAAATTTTTCGTCTAAAAATGTCACACCATTTTGAACACATTTCTGTACGCTCATAACATCCCCTTCCAAACTTCTGTAAGTTCATCATACGAATAAAGAGGTTCTGCGTTTTCATCGCAAGAAACAGCGAAACCATAATGGATAGCGTCAACACCGGCCAAACCTAAAAAGTCGCGTGTTTCAACATAAGGGTGCAAAGGAAAAAACGAAGGAATACCGTAGGATACTTGTCCAAGGATGCAGTAATTCTCATCTGCCATATCCAGACGATTGAGACTGACATACTCTTTCCACCCTGGCAATCTGTTGTTTAAGTACAGTATTCCAGCACAAACACGTTCTTGAATGATACTCATACTTCCAGTGCCTCTTTCCAGGACATTGTTAGTTCAGCAAACAAAAGATCCGATTTCTCTCCTTCATCCTCGCTTCCTTCGAAGTCAATGAAAAATCCAAGTTCAACGCAATCTTGATGTTTTAGTCCCAGATAAAACTGCATAGAAGGGTAATCATGGACACTTCCACTTGCAACTAGCGCAGAAACTTGCCCTAAAACACAGCAAGTCGGGCGCTGCAAATTTAACATTTCAAGATCAATAGATGATTTCCAGCCTGGCATATGGTCATCTAAAAATGCCATACCAGATTTCACACATTCATAAGCATCGAGCATTTATCCCTCCTTTGAACTTTCTACGAGTGCAACATATTTTCCAAAGTATTTCCAAAACAGTTGGTTTATTTCCTTGTGCGAAATAAACGCACTAATACCTGTTCTCCAACGAAGATGATTGCCAGCTACCTCCTGCATATCAACATGCCAGGAGTGCCAAACAGTTTTTTGCAATATATCGGATGGACTAACAACCGCTACTGCCTTAGAAAGACCTACGGAACCAGATCCATATTCAGGAAGTGTCTCTTCAAGAATACGTTCAGCAAGAATAATTTTTATCTCATCAGTTGCGTATTCTATCGTTCTGAGTCCATCTTCATCTAATTCCATTATTTTTCTCCAGGCCATTTTCTGTCATCTGTTCTGACTATTTCGTTCCGATACACAATTGCATCTTCCATAGGATCTCCAAAGTACATTCCAATATCGCTATAGCTGCAAACGACGTACCCCTTATCTTCCACCTGGACCACGTAACGCAACTGGTTAATCAAGGAATTCTGGCGATCTGCATTCGAAATAGCTTCGTTCAGATCCGTCTCAATAGGAAGACCACCATGACCTCTTTCAGGAGTAGGCCAGATTGTCAGCTTCCCACCGACTATCCCATAATTGAGTGGCTTCCGTATCGGCATACCGTTCCTCCTAGTTTAAACTTGCTTTTATTAACTATAACATACTTTACTTAATTTGTCAACCATAGGACACGACGGCAAGAAAAGTTGCTAATATTTAGAACATAGTATCTATAAATTACACTAATTGTATGGGGAATTATCTATTCTATATAAAAAGTACGCGCTCTACGATTGGTCAGAGGTGGCCTCAGTCGATCAGCGTGTATGTTTGTATGGGTAGGGAAAAAGATCGTCTGAGGAACGTCTCAGCGCGATTAGGAACATTTTGACCTCTCTAGGAGAGAAAAGTATGTGGTTTTAGGGGCATTTTGTGGCTTTAACAGATATTTTTATGGAAAACAGGTATATTTGGAGTTGAATTATATAAAAGCTACAATTTCGGTCCATTAGTATACTGAAAAGTAGAAACTATTGGATGGAAGAGAAGAAATGCACTATCAGAAAATATAGAGACTCCGACTCCACAGTATCAGACGACTATTCACCATCTACCAGGGCAAGTTATTTCTGTTGGTGATACATGGGACATTGTTGTGAATGGTGTTTCAACGAGTAAAAAAGATCCATTTTCACAACTTGGAATAGGAGATGTCTACCTTCTCGTGGATATGACATTCACAAATATTTCAGGAAAGACTCAGGACCTCTCTAGCTTCTCCCTGTTGAAGTTGCGTGGAACGGATGGAACAAATTATGAAAAGGTGATGTTCGGACCAAATCAGGGTGAACTCAATGGAAAGATCGCACCAGGAGAAGTAGCAAGAAGCACTATCCCCTTTAAGGTGCCGCAGAATGTGAAAAAGTTCACCCTGAATTATGCTGAGAATGATCGGGTTGTTGTGTGGGATCTAAACATATGAAAAGAGTACCATCATCTGTGTAATAGATAACAATGCTCTTTCTTATTATGCCATCATAGCCAACAAACCTTTAGCGACAACATTGGGATCAGTTTCCTCGGCAAACGACTGCACACTGACAAATCCAGGATTGGCTTGAGATGCAATATCGTACTGCTTATACGCCGTATCGTGTTCAGACCCATACCCAAAAATTGCCATCTTTACATAGATGTGGGCACGAGTCTCTAACAGCAATTGATAGAGTTCTGGGTCAACAAACTTTTTAATGGTGCTGATGGCATCAGGATTACCAAGAATAGCAAGAACTTTGGAAAAATTGAGGTAGTCTGTAGCCTCTCCATCGGTCAGAACAATTACTGCTGGTGTAGGCTTATCAGCCTCATCCGCAAACTCTTTCATAAAATTCTGAAGAAGCTTTTTGAAACCAGGCAAGATAAGCGTACCACCTCCCCATTTAATTTTGTCCCACTGTTTCTGATAGTTATTGGGATTGATATCTCCGATCACAACAGTATGATCGGTGGAGAAGGTCACTACCATAAGACCACCACCATCAGCTTCTTTTTCAGCCTGGCTATCAGCAGCCGCCAAAGTGCTCACAATAATGGGAAAAGCTTCCTGAAGCAGTCCACGACGGGACGTATCTGACCCTTCTGCAACAGGCCAGTTCATAGAGGTAGTAACATCAAACAGCACAATCGGTTCAAGTTCGTCCGACATAGAGTACTTTTCCTTTTCACAATTTTCTAATGAGAACATCTCACTACTAGTATAAACGTACGATGATCAGAATAATCAAATCTGCTAAATCTGTCAAGCAGAACACAAGAATTTTACCCATGAAAGACTAATTTTCCTTCGAAACCACCTTTGCATACTTGCTGCGCAACTTAATATATCCTTTGTCTTTCAACCACCAAAGTGTGCTTTCAGAGGTTAAATTTGAAAGAGTAAGCCAATCATACGCTCTGGATTTGTCATGATCCCACAATTCCATACACATAAAACAATCAAAGCAAACATCAGAATAAGTGACCCAGTCATTTATGCGTGCTGTAAGTACCATTGGAAGAACTACTTCTTTCCTACATTCTTCACAAGAATAGGAAAGAAGTTGTCCCCTTGTCACCTTCTCAAAAAATTGTCGAGAAGCTATTTTATCCCATTCCATTTCTGCTTTACCAGAACCTTTAAAAATCATTCCACAAGCAGAATTTTCACGATAGGTTTGAAGCATATACCTGTCCTGTTCATAAATTGATTTGTGAACCGGCCACCCAGAATCATTTTTAACAAATCTAGCAAACTCACCAACCACATCTGATCGACTTACTTGTTGCATAAGCCAGGAACCAAAAGTCTTTGGAATTTTCTGTACCATATGACTACCTCCAGACTATATTCTTACAAGAATGCAAGCTATGAATTATTCTGCATAGCTTCTTCAAAGAAATCATCAGGACAATTATCGTTAATATCATGTAGCCACTGATCATACTCTTCCTGGCTATCAAAATGCCATTCAGGAACGTCTATATGAACTGTTTGACGAGTACTGGAATGAACAGGACGTTGAACACCTGTCTGTCTTCTTTGTTTCTTACGGGCAATGCGTTGCTTCTTCGACATAATTTATCCTTATTTAGGTTAGTAAAGGAGCATTTTCAGGCTCTTTACTGGATATTTCTATACTATCAGCTTCAATATTCCCTATTGAAGTCATATTATTTTCATAACTACGGTGTGTGTGTGTGTGTGTGTCCCTATCCTTACGCCTTTTTGATTCCCGAACACTATAAAGGGTTACTTCTCTTAAGCATTCGGAAATCACTTCTTTTTTTGCTTCTTCCAATCTTTTTTGATCTTTATTCCATGCTGTAACTGTTTTTGGACTAACATGTACAAGTTGGCAGATATTTCTTTGCGTGGGAGCTTCCCCCCGTCCTGTCAGTTCTACAATGGCCTGTTCAATTTTCTTGAACGATCTGTCTCTTCTTGTCTCTGTGAGAATATTTCCATTTATGTCAACTTTTCCCACAGTAAAATCATGTGTAACTGGTATGTCTGAAATTTCTGCATCACTTAGAGTAATGATGATTCTATCCTCATAGCGCACAGGACGAATACGATGAGCAGATTGTCGTAGTTCGTCATTGGAAATGGTATCGTTAATTTCTTGACATCTGGGATCAACATATTTCCATCGAAGAGTTTTCGGGTCCTGGTGCATTTCTTCTATGATTGGTTCAGGGTCGTTTCTATGAATAAGTCTGGCCTGCTGAAAAATGGTGCAGTTAGGATAGGTATGTGTTCCGAATACTAATCCTACTTTACATTCGAGTAACCTATTGCTTCCTGCTATTCCACCAAACCATCCGTAACATCCTTCTGGTATTTCAAGAAGTTCTGCGAAAAATTTGGCACAGAACTTATAGGTAATAAATCCAAACAATCTGTTCTTGCGTAGTTCTTTGGTTGGATCGAATCGATTGACAATGGCTCGGAGCACACCAATAAACCGATCCAGGTCTCTCCCCCCATCCTTGATCGCCTTTTCTACATACTGTTTTCCATAGTGGCGATGATAGTGATAATGTTTGGTTCCTTTTGCGAGAGGTGTGTGTTGCTCGTACAATTCAAACTCCAATTCTTCATGAAGGAGCTGAAGAAATTTCATATTCACGGTAGCACTACCATAGATATGCGGATTTCCAATCAGGTGCCGTAAATTTGTAGGACGTAAGAGAATCCTCATCATTTTCTGGGTCAATGTTGAAACTTTTAGCACTGGCCTGATGTTTCAGTATTTCTGGGTGGGCACCAACACGTTCCATGAGAAAACCAATAGTTGGAGTTTGCTTTTTAAGAAGATCATAGAGTGATTTTCCTGTAATCGTGTTCTTTTTGTGATCTACCTGGTCTTTTATACCATGAGAAACAAGCAGATAGATCGAAGAAATGAACCGATAGAGTATTTGATCATCTTCATATTCTTCCATTAGATCGTGTAGTTGTTTTGCATTCAACATGGATTTATGTGTATGAGAAGAGAGAGACATATCATCGATAAAAGAAGCATGTTTTCCGGCTACACCATTTTCTAGATGAATATGCTGGTATATTTTATTGCGTGGATCGTTCCATTGCTTCCAATATTCGCATGTATGATTCCTGTGAAGCTGCTTGACGCTAATTCCTAGCTTTACGAGAATATTGTGTATTGCCCAGTCTATACAGTTGTGCTCTGTACATGGCATGATATGCACGTAAATTTGCTCGTCCTGGAGTGCTGGAATTTGTGCTATCTGATCATGTCTTCCCACAACTACGTCAACTTCCAGTTTTTCTTTTCGAATTGTTTCTGTGATAGTGGTAGTTTTCCCTGTTCCTGGTGCAGAAGGAATAACGAGAATACTATTCTTTGTAGCAAAGTGCTCTTTTGTTATACGTTCTAAATTTTCCTGATTTTCCTGAAGAATTGTTGCATGATTACTATTTTTCTCTATTTCTTTTGGACGCTCTTCAACGAGAATACCTTCTGGTTTATAGAAGTTTTCTACCAGGGAACAGGCTTCGTCAATGAGCTGGCTCCCATAGGTCCCATCTCCTCTTTTACTATCCCATTTCTCTCGCATAAGACCACTATTACGATAGATGCGATCCATCTGAAGTCTGTCTTTGGAAGTCCAGAAGGCCAGGAGATTCATGAAGCTTAGTTCAGCATCATTGATTGAGTTTCCCTTTTGCCATTCCATATAGTCGTAAAAAGCCTGAACATCTCCAGCAAAGAGTATTTCAAATTTGAGGGAATCAATACTCTCTCTGATACCACGGATAAGATCAAGATCTTTCCAGGTAAGATTGGGAACATAAACGGGGGGGATGTAGCTTCTCTTCTTACTACAGACCTTTTTACCAATCTTCATATCTTTTGTACACAGCATGGTGTAGAGCCTATTGATTGCATCTTGTCCATCAGTAATGTCAAACTGGTTGAGAGCATGACCGGTGACTGCAATATACCTGCTATGAGGATAAAGCTCTATACCAAGGTCTTTTCTTGATTTTCCAGAAGGTGCTGTGCCTAGAGCAAAGATATGGATACCCTTCCCCCGCAACGAACGTTCAATATAGGTATTAGGAAACATATCAACAATTTCTTGTACTTTTGGAAGATACGTGATGTCATCTGCTTCAAAGGCATGATCTATATCAATGCAAACAACTCTGGCTTTCTTAGTGAGCACAAAAACCACACCAATGTATCCACCACACTCATATTCTGCTTTTACTGCTTCAAAGCTGTGGTGATTGCTCCATCTTTGCCAGGATGCTCGTTTGTGATATCCTATGGTGTAAGGCTCTTTCTTAAAGCTATCTCCATCCCATTCACCTTTTGTCAGCATCCAGACAGCATGTCTTTTTAAATAGCGCGGAATACGCTCAAAATCAGGACAAAGAAGAGAAAACTCTACCCCTCTTGGATCTCGAATAATTATTTTTTCGCCGTTCATGAAAATTAACTCCAAAAAGTATCGACACATCTTGATCAATGTGGTATACTTTTCCCGAATAGGATATGTGAGGAAACACATACCCTGGTACGACGGTTTAGGTTTGTTTGTGTCGCTATCAATCATTTCCAGGTGCTTCCAACTCTACCGCCAGCGAAGCACCTGGTAGATCCCTTTTTGAGGGTCTTTTTTATTTCTAGCAACTCAACACTTTGTAATGCTGGTATTATAACATTGCAATTTATTTCATGCAAGTGTTTTGAGTTGATTTTAAGGGAATAATTAGTTATAATAAGTTGAAACTAGTTTCAGGAGGTTTCTCATGGCAAATAAAAACAATTTAAAATACCACCGTATAATCAAAGGGTATACACAAGATGGTCTGGCAGACCTTGTCGGATCTTCACAGTCATATATTGCAAATATTGAAAGCGGAGCAAGAAATCCGGGTCCTAAACTACTTCTTCGTTTTACCCAGGTTTTAGAAGTTCCAGCAGTGGAGTTGTTTCCCTATCTAGCTAATAAACTAGTTACTGCTCAAATGGCTGTTGCATCATAGTACACAAGACGAAACCTCCTTGACTATATTGCTTTCCATCGATTGACTTTGTCTTGTACAATAGAAAGAGATGGGAAGCCTTCTAACACCGATAAGTGGAGATGGGGCCGGTTCTTTTTATGTTTCTAGCCCGGTCCTATCTATATCTCCCCAACTTCCATATATCTTTCCACAACTTTTTGAAACTCCTTATCACTCCACTGCTCTGTAGCAATTCCAGCAAGAAAACAGGTCAGCAAGTAACTCTGTACATTTTCTCCTTCCTCGTACGGTGCCAGATCTACGACTTCTCCATAACGAATAATTTCACACTGGAAAAAGTGCTGTTCAATCTGCTTCTTTTCTTGAGAAATTAACATTTCTAGCATGCCAAGAGATTCTTTGCGATCTGGAGCGCTTTCCGGGTCAATAATTTCTTCTCCAGCAACATTTCGATAGATGTACCAGAACTCCTGTACCAGATATAAAGAACAGACAGACTCAGGTGTAATAGCCTCTTGTACTGCCAGCTTTCTTCCCATCAGAAACAGGAGCTTTTCACGTGAGAAGGTGTCCTGGTTCCATTGGTCAAAATTTTCCACCGGCAGACGATAGAAATCATCATATGTTTCCACAAAGATAAGCGGTGCATGATTTCCATAGGTGAGCAAGTGTTTTTTGGCAGTTGCAAATATACTGGACCTATCCACTTTTCCCAACTTCCCTTTTCTATCCAGTATACTACCCTCTCAAAGTATTTAATTGTTAAAGTACAAAAGAAAATAATTAACGAAGACGTGTCTCGCGTAGTTCAACATGGAGCAGGGCCATTTCAGTCAACCAATGGTCCTGCCCATAGCCATTTTTATCCGTTTTGTACGGACATTTTAATTTACTGGACATTTTTTTGGCATGGAGTATCCTAATTGCCAGGTCCCTTGGTGTTTTCTTCATAGAATTTCGTCTCTTCAATCATCTTGCGGATATGCTCTTCATTCGTTTCCAGGTAGATTTGCATGAGAAGCTGGTGTAATCTTGTGATATAGGAAAGATTTGACTCTACTCTGCTGATAGCGCCACGTGCCAGGTTTAAACTTCCTGCTACTACTTCGCTTTTTGCATCGGGCAATGTTTGTATCTCTTTGTCCATTCCTTGTTTCTCCTGGTAACCATGTTTACAATTTACATAAAGTATACCATGGTTTTTTAGAATGTGCAAGTGTTTTGCGTATGTGTTATACTGTTTTTTAGATTCTCTTTCGATATAATTGCGACCAGACCTGCCCTCCAATGCTGTAGGGCAGTTTCTTTTTGAATAGCTCCTGCTTTTTTCCGTCTTTTCTACAGTACTGTATAGCATATTGACATTTTTGCTAAAATATGCTACACTATTGTCAATACATAAAAGTGTATCGAAAGGGAACATAGCATGCACACGCTTATCGTAGCTGTCTCAAAAAATAAGAATCGCGTAGAGGAACTTCTTGCTGCTGCCTCTATATTGAGCAGACAAGGGTTGCTTGAGTTTTTTCCTGTGGAATACCTCGATGATCCCAACAATATTATGTCCTTGTGGTCAAACGTTGGAAGTGCTGATATGGTTCTCTGCCTTGAAAGTGCCGCACTTCTACGTACATTTGAAAAGTATCATAATGAGCAGAGCACCCTGGTGGAAGATGCTTTGCAGAATAGAAAAGCTGATGGTGGCCTCATTATTCCAATTGTTTTAACCCCTTGTGAATGGGATCAGCCTGGTCATGTTTGTCACAAACTTGGTGCACTTCCTCAAGATCGTCCCATTTCAAAATATAGCGATAGTGATGATGCCTGGCACGATGTTGCTTTGGGATTACGATCTATTGCAGAAAATACAGCGTTGACCTCAAAAAACCCAACGCTACCCTACCAAAACAGTGTCGCAAGGAATACACAGGTGGTTTCCCCACCTTTCTGTAATCGCTGTGGAGATCGTCTAGACCCTGGATCTGTTTATTGTGTGAGTTGTGGAACGCAAATAGTTCCGAAACCCGCCAGAAATCGTGCTATTGGAGTATTATTCTCGTATGCTCCTTATGATCTGGCATTAGTACAGGAGTGTCGTAAATTCTTAGAGGCTCCAGGCATCAATATCCGAGTTTTCGATGAAAAAGATGTTATTAGTGGTTCAGGACTACCTGGATGGGTCGTCTCCAAGCTTCCTCAGATAGATGCTGTCATTTACTTTACGGATGCCGATTTAATTGCGCTGTCTTCTACGTATAATCGTGTAAGCATTCTCTCTCAAACATTCACTGATATTCCTGATACGATTCTCGAAAAAAGTTACAAAGTTATTCTTCGTCCCTGTATGGACGACTACTTCCTACCGATTGTCCCAAATACCATAATGACTCTTGATGGAAGGGAATTTGCTAGTTCTAGAAATCGTGAAGCGTCCTGGAAGGCATTTGCAAAGCAGTTGAAAAATGATTTACAATAGCCATGGAGCAAATAGGACGGGGGGAGTCACTCTGTTGTGTCTTTTCCCGTACATTTTATGGGGTGGTAGGGTATGCATCCGTACGATATTTCGCAAATAAAAAAGACTTCTCCCTATCTTTGTCAGGCATTGAAAAAATATGGTCTGGATCTTTTAAAATTTCTCACCGTTGAAGTTCCTCTCAAGTTTGATTGGTGGAATGACCAGGATATGTGTTACTACGCCTACTATCAAACACCCCTCTTAAAAAGTGGTCCTTGTGATAAATGCCAAAAAGAAGCCTATCTTCACATGACTTCCCCTTATACTTCCCCCCGTGAAGCCTGGTGTATTGAGTGTATTATCCGGGCCTGGGAAGATGGAGATGAGCGCTATGACAAATATACTGATCCAGAATCTCCTGAATATAGTTATGAGTATGCCCATCCGGTAGGTTGCTTCGAACCTGTCACCTGCATTCTTTTCGATGAGGATGTACCGATTGACAGACCTGCTGATGAGGCTTAGAATAAGGGTGATCATAGAAGAACTACAGCAAAAGTATCTCTAGAAGGATAGCGTTCATTGCTATCCTTTCTTGTTGAAAGGTGGTTAGGGTTGAGAAAATTTCTTCTTACCATGATTTTTTGTGCCGTACTGTTTGTGTGTTCTGCATTCGTAGCTATTCCCCCCGCCCATGCTCAAATTCCTTATAGAGGTCTTGGAACAGTCACATCTCTGAGAACCGGTCTTCATGAGTACTTTAGCCCAACATATATTACCTGTCGTATAGGATATTCTTGTGTGACTATTATCAACCGAACACGGCATCCAGTAAGTCTTTATGATAGTCGGAGAGTGTTCTGGGGAACTGTCTATCCTGGTCAAATGAGTCAGACATTCATCTATTATCGTCCGGGAACGTACACAGTAACATTTCCTGGGAATTACGTTCGTGTTCCGTTAACAATCACGGTGTATGGAAGATGGTGGGGGTATGGGCGCTACCAGTTTTGATTTTAGTGATGAGGAACGAAGAAAACAAATAGAGTCTAACTTTTCCTATCACCCTCCGACACCAGAGCAAGCGAAACTCTATGAATATATTCGTGAAGAATACAAGAAGATGGCACTCATTCTTTGGAAATATGTCCCGGATTGCCGTGAACGTTCGATTGCTCTGACAGAACTGGAAATTTCTTGCATGGAAGCCAACGCTGCCATCGCTCGTCATACATAATAGAAAATACCCCTGGCACATATGTCAGGGGTATTTTCTAGAACATTTGCTTTTTTCTGAAACCAAGCACTTTGGAAACGATATAGCTTCCGATTGCAATAACAACAACTGCTACGAATATGTGTCCTCCAAATCTAGCATTGAAATTTGGAACGTACTCCATGGCCTGAGTGTAGAGCCAGAAAGCAGTCACGAAAAAACTGATAACTATCGTTTTAAGAAATGTCAGAAACTTCACCCCCTTTCATACGAAAATAGCAGCAATTCTTGGAGGGACGACTCCATCTGAAAGTGTCTTCGTTGCCTGTACAATATTCCATCCGAAGCAGAGATGCTCCAGTTCTAAAAGGTACCCACGATAAATAGGATTGTTTGACGTTGCCAGTGGTACCAGAAGAGGATACTTTGTACGAAGTAGCTGCTCAAATTCCTCGGTGTTGTCATTGGCAATCGCGTTTTTCCAATAGGTAGTCAACATGGTATAAACTCCTTTTTCTTTCATTGTACTGAAGAACGTTGAAAAAAGACGTTTCTACATGGCCTGATATAAGAACAGGTGTCACTCAGTTTTGAGAGGTCCTTGCCTTTTCCTGGATTTTTGAGTAGATGCCAGAAAGAGCAATCCGCAATTCTTTTCTTTCTTCCAGCAATTCTGTATTTTCATCACGTAATCTTTTATTCTCAAGCTGAAGCTGTTTAATCTTGTTTTCATTTATTTGCCATACATTTAGCTGTTGAATAAGTGATTGCATGATTGCTCATTTCCTGGCTATGTAATCTGTTTTGTACGATGAAGGAAGTATACATGGAAGATTTGCGGTTGTCAAGTACTTTTCGTGAAGTTCCGTGTCTTTTATTGATATTTGACAAATATTTATTGCACACCTTGATCTTGCGAGAATGATTCGGTATACTTAGGATAAGGTGAGCAAGGTTTAGTATGTTTATTGCAATTTACACAAGAAGGAGATATATGCCTCGCTATATACAGAGAAATGTGCCAGCCGGATTATTAACTGGTGAGCAAGCTCAAAATGTTTTGGGAGTGAGCGATACTACGTTAAGAGAATATGTGAAGGATGAACTTCTTCGTAAGTATGGTGTTCCTGGAAGTAAGCAAAGACCTTATTATAGTGAAAAAGAAGTAAATCGTCTTAGAACAAGATTAAATGGTACATATGAGATAAGAGCTTCTTTTGAGCAAGCTCTAGAGAAAGATATAGATAGTATCATTATCATAGATAAGAAAACTTTTCCTGAAGAAGGTGCTGCTGCTTCTTTGGATACATTAAAAGCTTGGTACCGGGCAAATCCTCATACTTTCTATGTTGTCAGGGATGCAGAAAGGGTTGTTAGGGGATATGCGTCTTTAATACCTACTGACAAGAAGACTGTTGAAGAATTTATTCATGACGCTATAGATGGTGAAAATATTCTTGATAAGATACTTCAATATGAGCCAGGAAGGGAAATAGCTGTCTATTGTATGGCTATTGCTGTAGATCCTGATTTTGTGGGTACGTGGGAAGGTACCTACTATGGAAGACAACTTATTGAAGGAACAAAAACTTTTTTGCTTTCTCTAGCTGAACGGGGTATTGATATTGCTAGTATTACAGCTAGAAGTTATAAACAGGATGGGTTACGTCTGCTACGAAGACTTAATATTCCTCAACTCCGTTCACCAGTAGAGAGGAAAAGTCTTTTTCAACTGGATCTGAGAACTTCTGGTATCAAATTTGCAGAAGATTATCGAGAATTATTAGACACATGGAAGGAGAAAAACAATGCTATCAACAGCAATACCCACCAACCTGCCCCCCCGTTCGAACGATGAAGTATTGCATATGTGGAACCAGTATGGGGATATTGAACTTCTTGATTGGAGATTTCTCTATCAGGTAATGTTCAATAGGAATACTATGAGCAAGTACAATGAGGTCCTATCACAGGATCTTTCAGCTATTGAAACATTGTTGCGTAAGCGTTTACTCATATATTAGTTAGGAGGAAGTATGGATTTCGGTGAAAAGAAATACTTTGTATACACAAAGGCATATCCAGAAGGCATGGAATTAGCTGGAGAGGTTTTTTATGTTGGAAAGGGAACAAGTAAAGCTCGTATAGCTTTTCACGACTGGGAAGCAAGAACCTCTTGTGCTTGTGAAAAATGTACTGTCATAAGGTCTATATTCTCTAAAGGGTTGAAACCTGTGGATAGCATTGTGTATGAAACTTTAGATGAGGATGAAGCATATGCTGTTGAAGAGTTGGCTATTCGTTATGCCTACACACAAAAATATCTCGTAAATAAAGTTCATGTTTCCAGAAGCAAACCGAAACAACAGATTAAACGTAATTCTGTGCTTAATTTTACAGATATAAGACTTACTTTTGGATATCTGGATGCAGATTTTGCCGAAACTATTACTATGGAAGAAGTTCAGGAGGGAAAGAAACTGGAGCCGGACCAGAAATCTTTGACTTTAGAAGCATACAAATTAGGTTGGTTTTTTCTCAGTTCAGGAGAACTATCCACCGAAAACGAAGAAATTATATTATGTTGGGCAAAGATCAGGATGGAAGAAATAGAATATGTGTAGGAGAAATACTATGGAGCGTATCACAATACCAGGTGGAGAAGTATTCTTACATGGCCTGGAACGAGATCATATAGATAAGCGGGACCCGTACACTTCTGGCCTGTTGATTCGTAAACGTCGATCAATCATTGTGTTGGATAGCTCGAAGTATACCAATGAAGAGGTAAAGCAAGCATTAAAGAAAATAATCGCCTGATTTTCTCAGGTTCAGTTCATCTGTCTCGTGTATACGTGTCTGAAGT
>WNGL01008869.1_pt1 | contig 28023 bp, 23 predicted proteins | sample 5400591 | NCBI WGS metagenome assembly WNGL01 (sample SAMN13153377, study PRJNA577476) | soil metagenome | isolation source: 80 cm soil or saprolite under Garry oak tree replicate 1 | place: USA:California | collected 2016-06-15 | reverse complement strand
CGCGGCTGGCCCAGCTGACACCTGGTTTTGTGGGAGCAGACCTGGAGGCGCTTTGTCGCGAGGCAGCGATGATTGCCTTGCGCAGGGTCTTGCCACATATCGACTACCAGCGCGGCTATATCCCCTACGAGACGCTGATTGCGCGTGTTGTGGCGGCAGAGACGAATGCCTTTTTTTCCACTATCAATGGTCCTGAAATCGTGAACAGTGTCTATGGGAAAAGCGAGTCACTGCTGCGCGACGTTTTCCAGGAGGCTCAGCGGCGAGCGCCAAGTATCATTTTCATCGACGAACTGGACGCGCTGGCGGCGAAACGCGAGACTTCTGGCGAATTGGAGCGCCGTATCGTGGGGCAGTTGTTGACATTAATGGACGGGATGGCCTCGCGCGGACAGGTTGTGGTGACGCGGCTGGCCCAGCTGACACCTGGTTTTGTGGGAGCAGACCTGGAGGCGCTTTGTCGCGAGGCAGCGATGATTGCCTTGCGCAGGGTCTTGCCACATATCGACTACCAGCGCGGCTATATCCCCTACGAGACGCTGATAAACCTGTATATTACCATGGCGGATTTCCAGGGCGCCCTGCGCGAGATCGAGCCTTCGACGACCCGCGAGGTCTATGTTGAGGTCAGCGAAACTTCGTGGGATGATATTGGGGGCATGGAAAAGATCAAGGATCTGTTGACCGAGGGGGTCGAATGGCCTTTACGCTTCCCCGAGGTCTACGCGAATGTCAAAGCTGAGCCACCGCGCGGCGTGCTGCTGTCAGGTCCCCCCGGATCAGGGAAGACGCTGATCGCGCGAGCATTGGCGAACCAGTGCGAGGCGAGCTTCATCTCTATTAAGGGGCCTGAACTGCTCTCAAAGTGGGTGGGAGAGGCTGAAAAAGGGATACGCGAGGTCTTCAGGCACGCCAAACAGGCAGCCCCCTGTATCGTTTTCTTTGATGAGATCGATTCGCTGGCTCCACGGCGTTCAGGCGATGCCGATAGGAACTTCAGCAATGCGGTGATAGCCCAACTACTGACAGAGATGGATGGCATAGAGGGACGCGAAGGGGTCATCGTGTTGGGCGCGACCAACCGGCCTGAGCTGATCGATCCAGCCTTGCTGCGCCCCGGTCGTTTCGATCTCGTGGTTGAACTGGAGTATCCCGATGAGATAGAACGACAGGCCATTTTCGCGGTGCACACACGCGGCAAGTCAATTGCACCGGAGGTTACCGTTGAGGAACTGGCCAGCCTGACGCCAGGACGTAGTGGAGCGGATATCGAGGCAATCTGCCGCCGGGCTGCGCTGCTGGCTCTGCGAGAATGGATTACGCCAAGGCTGAACATGAGTCGTGTTCAGGTCACCGAAACAACCGTGGAGGGAAAGCCGGTGAATGCTCAGGAAAGTGAGACGGCACAGGAAGAGGCGCTCCCGGCCAGCCGTTTCCTGATTCGCCCCGAGCACTTTGCGCGCGCAATCGATGAACAACGAGAACGTTACGCCATTCAAGAAGAGGCTGAGGAGTCCATTGCCAGGCAAACACAGGGGAGGCAACGGTTGATCGAGATGGCGGCCAACATGGATGGCAGTGGGCGTCCGCCGCTACGAGGTTTCCGTCTCTGGCTGGCACGATTATTTGGCCTGGCCCCGCGAGAGACGTGACCGAGCCAAACAAAACAGCAGAGAGAAAGGGTACGTGCTGCGGCATGTGCCCTTTCTCTCTGCTGTTTCGCTTCATAAGAAAAATCCCAATGTCTCACCTATTGTGACAAAATAGATATGGTAACCGTTGATAATTATGAAGGGAAAAGCATTGCCAAAGCTAAATACATTGAAAATCAAGTCCTATTTACTTACAATATGCAGTAGAACTATGTTATAATAAGTAACGGAGAGCATAGGCCAAATAAGCGAAGGGAGGAACATATGTCTGACTACTCCTCTTCCGTCTCCCGCGAGCAGGTTGTAGAGGCGTACCTGAAGGCGCTGCGGTTGATTGACGATAGGGTTACCCCTTTTCTAGGGAAAGTCACAACGCGTGTCCTGGTACAGGGCGCCGCCAAAAGAGTTTCGAGTACTTATCCGTTTCTTCATTTCCTTATCAAAATGCCCTACACTGAGGTTGTCCCGGCGGTTATGCAAGAGCAGCTTAGCGGAGTTTCCCCTGCCGAGTTGTCCGCCGCGTTAGATGCGTTGTTGCAGGAATGCTTTGCCGGCCTCAAAGAACTGACCGGCGACCTTATTGCCCCCTCTATTCACGAAGAAGTTACACGCCAATTAGAACAGTTACAATAGGATAAACTTATGGAGAGCAGCGTGCAATCACAGTCAAGGCTAACAGAAAGCGCGTATCGCTCATCCCACCTGCACAATGGCGATCGCATAGCAGCTATCCGCGAGGAGATGGAATATCTCAACACCATCGGCAAAAGCTTTGTAGCTGCTCTCGATCGCTTTCAGGTACACCGGGCACTGCTTGCCGCATTACAAGAGCTGTACAGTTTCGCCGCCTGTTCCATTTTACTCAAAGGCGATCCCTACGAATTATCAATTATCCCCTGTTATCCTCTTAGCCAGGCATTTTTAGCCGCGATGATCGAGCGGATCGCCAGCGCAGCCAGTGTGATGGACTTTCCCCCGGTACCTGTCAAAGAACTGGCGATTACCTCTTACCTCGACGCCCCTGATGAACTCTCCCTTACACAGGAACAGCATATGATAGGAGGAACCAAGATAGGTTCCTTCTTGAATATCCCTCTCACTGTTGAGAATCGTATTATCGGTATGTTGAGCTTATTTGATGAACACGCGGGGGCGTTCGACTCTAATTTGCTGAAGCTGACCACAATGATTGCTGATTACGCGGCGGTCGCTTTAGAGAATGTGCGTTTGCGCGAGCGCGAGACCGCGCTCTGGCGTCAAGCTGAAATAGGCCGGCAACGCCTGGAACTGATTATCAGCAGTATGGCCGAGGGCTTACTGATCACCAATGAACGAGGCGGGATAACATTGCTCAATCTTTCAGCGCAGCATCTACTGGAACAAGCACGAGTAGACCTCACGCCAGAGTCTCCCCTACGCGACCTGGCAGTGAGCAGCAATGTGAGCTGGTTACCCAGGCTCGTCGAGATCATCGATAAAGCCTTGAAAGGTGAGACCGTGATGAACCAGGAATTGATCGCTGGTGAGGCTGGCGAATCCGTTCCCCTGATACTCAGTATTAGCGCAGCTCCACTCCATGACGGCAACCTGTCACGATCGCGCCCAACCGGTGTTGTTGCTGTGCTCAATGATGTGACGGCAAACAAGCAGATTGAAAAACTAAAAGATGAATTTGTCTCTGTTGTTTCGCATGAACTCCGCTCTCCCTTAACGGCGATTAAGGGCTACACACAACATCTCGTGCGTCGCATCGAGCGACGATTACGCAAAGCGCAACAGGCGCAACTCCAGCAGGGCAGGGCCATTACTACCGTGGAACTTCCCGAGAGCTATGACTTACGAAGCCTGAGTATTGTACAGAGCCAGGCTGATCACCTTGAACGGTTGGTAAACGACCTGCTTGATCTCTCACGGGTACAGTGGGGGAAATTACATCTACACTATAGCAGTTTTTACCTGGTAGATGTGCTCAGTGAGAGCGTAAGGTCAGTGCAGGCCAGCGCGGAACAGCACACAATTTATCTTGATATCGCGGTAAAAGATACAGGCATTGTGGCCGACAAATTGCGTTTGAGCCAGGTGATAGGGAATATCCTGGATAATGCGATCAAATATTCTCCACAGGGCGGGTTGGTGACGGTAAGGCTGGAGAGAAGCCATGACGGGTACCTTGTAAGTATCACCGACCAGGGAATAGGCATCAGTCCGGAGTATCTCGACCACATCTTTGAACGCTTCTATCGAGTGAGCAACACGGCCAGCCGTCAATACTCCGGTATCGGGTTGGGATTATATGTCACCAAAGCCATTGTCGAGGGGCATGGCGGGCGTATCTGGGTGACGAATAACGAGGGCCTTGGTTGTACATTCTCTTTCACAGTGCCTGTAACAGGTCAGTTGGGCTAGAGTCAAAACGATCACGGAGGTAGGTGAGACCAAAGGATGTGAAGTGGATGGAGGCCCAACTGGCGCGCAAAGATTGGATGCTTCGCAGGATACGCGCCTCGCCCCACAATGGATAACGCAGATCACGCAAGGTATTTAAGATATCGACGGAGCTTGTGAGGAGCACCCCCGCGGCAATTACCAGAATTTCAACGAGGGGTTGCCGTGGCAAAGGAACGGGCGCAAGGGATGAAAAGAAGCTAATATAAAGAATTGAGCCTGAAACAAACGCGGGAAACAGGACATTCAGCCAGATGTACAACGCGGAAGGTTCGTGCAGAAACATCACGGTCACGCCCAGGGGGCTGACAGCCCAACCAATCAGGGGACCGTGTCGCAGCAAAGTGACCAGCGCGTGGGCGCCTTCAAACAAGACAATCCATAAAACAAAATATCCGGCCAGGCCCACCAGGTTAGATACGTGAATGCTGGTCAAAACAACTGACATATATGCCTCCTCGCCTCCCTCTATTTGGACTGAAATGAGCGCCTATACTACAATAGTATACTATTTTTTCTGGTCAAATGTGCAACTATCAGTCTTTTTACTCACTCCATCCTTTTTCTCCGACCAGGGGAACGAAAACGCAACCGCCTAATGAGCGTATCTCGGGACCCCACGGGGCGCGATACACAACCAGTAAATCCTGTCGTACTTGACTACCGACCGGTATAACTAAAATCCCCCACGTTACCAGTTGATCCAAAAGCAGTTGAGGCACTTCGGGAGCTGCCGCCGTCACCAGAATACGATCATAAGGGGCAGCATCGGGCCAGCCGAGCGAACCATCACCTACATAGAGAGATACGTTTGTGAGTGACAACTGCATAAGATTTCTGGCTGCCTGATATGCCAGTTGCTGATGCCGCTCGATACTATAAACGCGCGCGGATAACTGGGCCAGGATAGCGGTCTGGTAGCCGGAACCGGTTCCTATTTCCAGCACGCGTTCTTTTCCACCGAGTCGCAGCGCCTGTGTCATGATAGCAACCATCAATGGCTGTGAAATGGTCTGTCCCAGGCCGATGGGGAGGGCACAATCGGCATAGGCTACATTGCGCCGCGCCTCTTCAATAAACAATTCTCGCGGGGTGGTGGCAATGACGGTGAGGACACGCTCGTCATGGATGCCAGCATTACGGAGCGAGGATATCAGTTGTTGGCGTTGTGTTTCAATATTATGCGCCATTGGTTTACATTGGTATCCACTTGCAGAGAAACTGTAATGAAAAGCGCTACGGGGATGGTTTCCAATAGTGTATGGTGTACAAATGCATGCGTCAAGTCTGGCGAGGTATCCCATTCAATGAGTGTGGTGGGCGCTACTGGATTCGAACCAGTGACTTCTTCGGTGTGAACGAAGCGCTCTCCCACTGAGCTAAGCGCCCATGCTCTAGTTGACAGAAGCAACTATAGCATTAGAGGTAGGGAAAGTCAAGCATTCTCTTGCTCACCGGCGGTCTTTCTCATGGCAGGGAAGAGTATGACGTCGCGAATGGATTCCTGGTCGGCCATCAACATAGCCAGGCGATCAACGCCAATGCCGAGGCCGCCTGTGGGGGGCATTCCAACCTCCAGGGCCTCGAGGAAATCTTCATCCAGCACCTGCGCCTCATCATCTCCCAGCTCGCGCTGGCGCATCTGATCCACGAAACGGGCGCGTTGATCGAGCGGATCGTTCAATTCGGTGAAGGCATTCCCTAATTCCAGGCCACCGATAAAGGGCTGGAAACGGTCGACCAGGCCAGGTATCTCGCTATGGTCCTTTGCCAGCGGCGAAACATCGCGGGGGTAGTCGGTGAGGAAGATGGCCTGGCGCAATACAGGAATACCCTTGCGGAACATTGCCCCCTTGAGGTCATCGATCAAGCGGCCACGGCCGAGCTTTGGATCTGCCTCATAGCCATTGGCGCGCATTGCGGCGGCAAGGCTTTCTTTAGCGGGGAACAGATTGACGTCAATGCCGGTAAATTCCGTGATAGCCTCGAGCAGGCGTTTGCGCGGCCAGGGAGGCGTAAGGTCTATGTCGTGACCCTGGTACGTAATACGTGGCGTTCCGTGCACTTCGAGAGCGATAAAATGTATCATCTCTTCAACAAGCGTCATGATATCTTGATAATCAGCATATGCCTGGTAGCATTCCATCATCGTAAATTCGGGATTATGCGTGCGGTCAATGCCCTCGTTACGGAAATCGCGGCCAATTTCATACACTTTCTCGTAGCCACCCACGATTAACCGCTTTAGATAGAGTTCATCAGCGATACGAAGATAGAAATTGCGATCGAGGGTGTTATGGTGCGTGATAAATGGGCGCGCGGTGGCGCCGCCGTAGAGCGGCTGCAAAATGGGGGTCTCGACCTCGAGGAAGCCCAGTTCATCCAGGTAACGCCGCATGGCGGTAATTGTGCGGCTGCGGATGACGAATACCTGCTTAATCTCATCGCCGTTGGCAATGAGATCGAGATAGCGCTTGCGCTGGCGGATCTCCCTGTCTTCCAACCCGTGATACTTCTCCGGCAACGGTCGCAGTCCCTTGGATATCAAGCGATACTCTCTGACGTGCAGCGTACGTTCACCCGTGCGGGTCACAAAGAGAAATCCGCTCACCTGCACAAAATCACCCAGGTCAAGCAGCTTGAGCCTACGATAGGCATCTTCGCCCAGGTCGTTGACGCGAAAGTAGACTTGAATGCTGCCAGCGCCATCTTCAATCTTGAAAAAGGCGGCCTTGCCCATTTCGCGCATAAGAAGAATGCGACCGGTGAGAGTAAACGATCCTTCAGGGCCTTGCCATTCCTCAAAATGTTGTAGAATTTCTGAGATTGTATGTGTACGCTGCACGCGATTAGGATACGGGTTGATGCCCTGTTCCCGCAAGATATGCAGGCGTTGCAGTCGCGCCTCTCGTTCATCAGACATAATTGTCTTTTTCCTCCTCCTGTAAATGATGCGCATTCATTGTAACATTGATTTCAAAGAACGAATAGTCATAGAAACAACCCGATTTCATTGGCAGGCGCAAAAAAACCGACCCGCGGCTGTGTTCTGTGGGCCGCGAGTCGGTCGATTGCTGTTACTACCTGGGAAGATTATGAGATGGAAAGAATGGTATACTCCTTCACACCGCCGGGTGTAGAGACAATGACCAGGTCACCTACTTTATGGCCCAGCAGCGCTTTCCCTACCGGAGATTCGTTGGATATACGCCCGGAACTTGGTTGTGCCTCGTATGCCCCAACAATTCTATATTGGTATTCACGATCATCGCTATTGCGGAGATGTACGACAGATCCGAGGGAGACAACATCTGTGCGTACCTCATTAATCAATTTTGCCTTCGCGAGTAACTGCTCCAGGTACTGGATCTTGCCTTCGAGGCGCGCCTGCTCATTCTTTGCATCTTCGTAGGCGGCGTTGTCGATGACATCGCCTGATTCCTTGGCATCGTGCAGGTACTGAGCAACTTTTGCGCGACCAACGGTATACAGATTTTCCAATTGACTCTGCGCTTGTTGTAGTCCATCACTGGTAATGACTTCCTGTGTCTCCATCTCTTTGTCCCTTCAATTCTCTAGCCGAGACAACGTATGCGCTGTTCTCTAGCCTATTTCTCTTGTACCTATCTTTTCTTACACCGTTCAATGAGATAGGTAATTACCCTGCCGGATATCCCACATCTCCCCAAGTAATATTGACCAATTCGCCAGAATGAAGACGGAGTAACAGCTCCCCGTTCTCATTCACGTCTTCAGCCACACCGTTCAAAACGGAATTGCCCTGGCGCACCTGAATTGGGCGGCCAGGCGTTGATAGTTGGCTGCGCCACCGCTCCCATATGGCACGAGAGACGGGGCTATGACCGTATACTGTAAAAAAGGGTTCCTGGACCTCCTGTTGCAACGCAAGATAATCAGCCTCGATGTACCGCAACAGGGAAGCGATGAACGCTTCTCGACTCACTGCATGTCCACATGCTAATTCCAGGGTTGTCGCTGTTGAACTCAGCGATGCTTGTCGTACGTGATCTCGTTGATCTGGCGATCCTCCCCCATGCTCATCTCCAGATTGGGAGTCCACGAGAGCCGCCTCTTGAGGCATGTCCTGGATACGCCCGTTGACATTGACGCCTATACCGAGGATAGCAACCAACTGACTGGAGCGATCTCGCTCCCCTGCTCCAACAAGAATGTAGCTTGTCTCTATCAGAATACCTGCAACTTTGCGGTCTCCGATAAGCACATCATTAGGCCATTTGATGGTTGCAGTAAGGCCACATAGCTCGATAATTGTATCCACTATAGCAAGTGAGGCGACCATCACTAAAAAATGTGGCGGGAAAAGAGGTTGGAGCAATATAGATGAGAGTACATTGCAGCCAGCCACATCCACCCATCGCCGGCCTGACCTGCCCTTGCCGGCAGTTTGACTGTCGGTAAGAACCACCACCCCCTCTTCTGGCCGCTCATTGGCCAGTTTCATAGCTAACGAGTTCGTCGAATCTACTGTGGGTAGGTACAACAGCTTATCGCCGATCCCAAATATCCGCGTCTCGAGTTGACGTCGTATTTCAGAGATGTCAAGACCTTTGCTCTCTGAAGAGACCCTGAACTGCATTCGGTACGCTGTGGAAAGGTCAATTCCAGCTTATGAAGCGCGAAACTGACAGGCAGAACAAAAATAATTATGTATAAAAAGCCCAGAGTGAAGGCAATCTTTGGGGTGCCATCACTCTGGGGGGACGCTGCACAGGCAGGAAGCATCAGCCGCCTACCAGTGAGCTTGAAGCGGCCCTATGGCCGGCTACCTCTCATCTGGAAGGTGCGGAAAATCATTGTGCTGCCTGTGCAGCGACTACGTTCATTCATTACACACCACCTCCTTTCATTGCGCATATTGTACATTGCAATTTGGATGCTGTCAACCCTTTTTGAAAACTCGTTGCAACCTGAAAGATGCTGATTAAAGATGAACTGGCCTGAAGTGTGAGTCGAGTTGATACGTTGCGTTGTGAAATTCTTGTGAAAGGGGTATGATGTGATAGTGCAGTTGGCGCGTGTGAGCGCAGAGGATACACTACACAGTGTGAGCATAGTAACCGGTGAAGGAGCTCCAGCTTGTGACTATTGAACGTACAGCACATCCTTATATTATCCGTGACTCGGACTTATATGGTGGGGAACCGATTGTTGAAGGTACTCGTACAGCCGTACGCCATATTATACTGCTGTTCCAATCGGGTAAAGATCCAGAAGAAATAGCTAATACTCAAAGTATCACCCTGGCACAGGTGTACGATGCTATTAGCTATTTTTATGATAACGAGGCTGAGATAACGCACTCAATCCGCGATGAATAGATTATTTTTTTCTCCATTTCAAACGGGAAAGTTCAGATAGAGCCAATCCCGCTTGACAATCATGGCGTAAAAGCCCTGTCTTTGATTGCTACTCCGTCCTTAACGCTACAATCGGGTCTAGCCTGGCAGCGCGCTGGGCCGGGTAGAAGCCGAAGACGATGCCTATCAGTGCCGAGACGCCGAAAGCGAGCAGAATCGAGAGCGGGTCAATCACTAAAGGGTAGCCGTTGGAGTTGGCGATCGCAAACGCGACAATGGGGCCGATAACCAGTCCGATGATACCGCCCAGCGCGCTCAAGACGAACGCCTCGATCAGGAACTGCGCCAGCACGTCGCGCTGGCGCGCCCCGATGGCGATGCGAATGCCGATTTCGCGCGTGCGTTCGGTGACAGAAACAAGCATGATATTCATGATACCGATGCCGCCGACTAACAGCGAAACAGCAGCCACGCCTACCAGCAGGATGGTCAGGGACATTGCAGTTGCCTGCACCGTCGAGAGCACCTGTGAGGCGTTCTGAATGGTGAAGTTGTCATTGGCAGGATTGGAGATGTTGTGGCGTTGTTCAAGCAGCGCCTGCGCGGCGCTCTGAACGCTGTTCACATCGCCGGTGTTATCCGCCGTCAGGACAACGCTGTTAACAAACTGACTACCGCTCAAGCGCTGCTGAGCCGTGCTGAATGGCACGTAGACCACATCATCGGCGTTGGCCCCGAAGCCTGTTGAGCCTTTAGAGGCCAACGTGCCGACAATCGTGAATGTCTGGTTGCTGATGCGTATCTGCTGTCCAATCGGATCGATGCCGAGCGGGGTAAACAGGTTGTCTACCACCGTTTGCCCCAACACCGCGACATTCGTGCCGCTCTGTTGGTCCGATTGTGTGAAAAAGCTCCCTTCCTGCATTTGCCAGCTGCCGATTTGCTGGTAGCTGGGGTAGACGCCCTGGACGCTGGTTGACCAGTTCTGGTTACTGAAGACGACCTGGCCGTTCGCGTTGAGGGTAGGACTGACGGCGGTGACGCCTTGAAGCTGTGCCAGCGCGTCCGCGTCGGCTTGCGTGAGCGACTGCAGCGTACCCGCGCCTCCTCTGACGCCGCCAGTGCTGGTGCTGCCGGAACGAATGGTCAACTGCAGCGGGTTCAGTGTTGAGAGCCGCTGGTTGATGGCAGCAGTATTGCCTTCGCTGATGGCGATCATGATGACCACCGCGCCCACGCCGATAATAATGCCCAGCGAGGTGAGCAAGGAGCGCAGCGCATTGGCTCGCAATGCCTGGAGCGCGCTCCTTGTGCTTTGAAAGATGCCGCGAAATCCGCGCGTGCGGCGGGACTGTCGTGGTTTGCGCCTGGTCATGGATTTGGCTGTCTGCTGCGGTTTGCGCTCGTCAACGGCGTTTGTCTGTATGGACGGGGCAAGCCCCGCCCGCGTCTCCTCCTGCTCAGGTTCTTCTCTGGTTGTACTCATGTGGTCACCTGCTTTTCATCTATAGGGGCCGGCATTAGCCATTTGACCGCTCCGCCCGCGTTCACCTGGCGCGCCATCGTCATCGGTAGAGGAACCAACTGCATTGCGCCAGAATCATCGACAATGCGCCCATCGCGGAACTTCACCTGGCGACGCGCATTGCTAGCGATATCCGCTTCGTGCGTCACCAGCACGACCGTCAAGCCGCGCGCATTCAGTTCTTGCAGGATAGCGATGATCTGCTCGCTGGTATGGCTGTCCAGGTTGCCCGTTGGCTCATCTGCCAGGAATAAGGAGGGCGACGTCACCAGCGCGCGCGCAATCGCCACGCGCTGCTGCTGGCCGCCGGACAGTTCCGCCGGGCGATGGCGCGCCCTGGCTTTCAATCCCACGATCGACAAAGCTCGCTGCGCGCGCCTCAGTCGCTCAGCTCTCGAAACATTTGAGTACACCAGTGGCAACTCCACATTGTCCAGCGCCGTCATCCAGGATAAGAGATTGAAGCTCTGAAACACAAATCCGATCTTCTGATTGCGTATATCGGCCAGTTGATTGCCGTTCATCTTGCTCACTGGTACCCCGTCCAGCAGGTAGCTGCCACTGGTTGGGCGATCCAGGCAGCCCAGCAAGTTCATGAAGGTAGACTTGCCGGAACCGGATGGTCCCATCAGAGCCACAAACTCTCCCTGCTTCACTTCCAGGTTGACCCCGCGCAGAGCGGGCACAACGGTGCGGCCCAGGTAATAGTTCTTGGTGAGCTGCTCAACGCGAATCGCCGCTGGCCTGACAACCTGACTTTTACCGTTCATCCCGTTTGATTGCTCGTCGTGTTGCATGTTTACCCTCCCGAACCAGTTCTGGAGCCGCCGTTCCCGCCGTTTCCACCGTTCCCGCCGCCAAATCCCCCAGTTCTGAAGGGATTACCGCCAGTGGTAGTGGCGCCTGTTGACAGGTTCGTAAACGCGCCGCCCGTTGCCCCTACGACGACCTGGTCGCCCTGGTTGAGGCCTGAGAGGACTTCCGTGAAGGCGCCGTTGGTCAGGCCTGTGGTAATCAGAACCGGAACCAACTTGCCATTGCGCAGCACCAGCACGACGCGGCGACTGCTCAGACTCTGTGCGCTGTTGCCGCTCTGTACTCCTGTGCCGTAAAGGTGAACGCGCTATTACTGACAAGCAGCGCGCCAATACGCTGCGCTGTGGTGATGTTGGCGGTCGCAGTCATGCCAGGATAGAGTCGCGCGTTGCCGATGCTGTTCATATCGACCGTCAGGGTAACGGGGTAGCTCACCACGCCTGAACTCGTCGTTCCAACAATGCTGATGCTCGACACGGTGGCCCTGAAGGTCTGCGATGGGTAGGCCGTGATGCTGAAGCGCACCGGTTGGTTGACCTGCACATTGGCGATATCGGCTTCGTTGACCGCTGCAGTGATGGTGATTCCGCTGGTATTGAGCAGCACTATGAACGACGAAGTAGAGGCGCTGCCGCTCGCCGTTTGTCCCACGGCGCCGTTGATGGCGGCAACGGTCGCGTTGCCGGGAGCGGTCAGGGTAGCCGCCGCCAGGCTATTCTGAGCCGCTTGTAACTGCAATTGGGCGCTCTGCAGGCTGTTGTAGTCAGCATCCAATGTTGTTTGCGCATCGCCGTTGTTGACCGCGGTGTCATAGGTCTCCTGGGCATTGTTGGCGGTGAGTTGCGCCTGCTCTACCGCGATTACCAGGCCGGGCGCATTCAGTTTGGCCAGCGCCTGTCCGGCTTTCACCTGTTGCCCAACATGCACATCGATCTCTTTTATCTGCCCCGTTGTGCCGAAGTTCATGTCATACTCGGCCTTTGCCTGCAGTGGGCCGCTGGCCGAAACCGTTTTGGTCAGGTTGCCGATGGTTACAGGAATTGTTCTATATTGCGCCTGCGACGCCCGCGCGCGCTGCATATAGAAGAGCGCGCCGCCGCCGATCAACGCCAGCAGCAGCACGCTACTCACCACGATCATCCAGACGCGCAGACGCCTGTTGGGGGGGGCTACAAGCGCGCTGTCATCCTCATCGTCCTGGAAGAGTGGTTGGAAACTGATTGCATCGGCATCTTCATCGTATAGATCCTGATTGGGAAAGCCGACAGCCTGAACATCACTATCAGTTACCGCCTGAACATCACTATCAGTTATATCCTGATTTGTTTTTAACGTGTCTGACATCGTATACTTCTCCTTTTTATGTACCTGGTGTTGGTGTCGGAGTTGTTCTCCTGGTCGGGAGAGCTTGCAGAATCGACACACTGCTGGCATTGATCACGCCCTGGCTGTTCGCGCTGCCGGTGATCGTGACTGCTTCACCGACGCGCAGGTCGCTGGCGCTAAAAGTCTGCTGCGAGCTGATACGCGTTGTAGTGGTGAGGGAGACGGTGAAGTCGTTGCCGCTGGTGTCCGTTACGGTGAGGGAACCGGCGTTAATCTGATTGACTGTCCCGCTGATGGTCTGGCGACTCTGTCCACTACCTGGCGCGCCGGAGCCAAACCCTGGTCCGCCAAACGCGCCGCGAGGGCGTTGGCCGTTGCAAAGCGCAGAGCCTCTCGTGAATCCCCCTGTGCGTGTCAAAGAGGCGCGGACATTCACCGCCAGCGCGGAGTAGGTAGTATCGGGGTTCTGTGTGACGGTGACTGAGACAAGCATGCCCACCTTGAGATCCGCCGGCGTGAGCGTTGCCTGGCGGGCGAACGTCGTTTTGCTCGTCAACACCGCTTGCACATCTTTCCCTTGCATGTTGGTTACCAGTAGGGTAGTGCCGTTAATACCCTTAATAGTACCAGTGGCCTGTGAAATACAACTTGTCGCAGTTGCAGTTACTGTGGATGTGGTTCCAGCAGCAGCGCTGGAACTCCCGCAGGCTGCGATGACAACTGTAAACAGTAAGAGTATTATCCCAGCCAGAACCTGGCTGAGTATTTGCTTTACGCGCATACCGTTATTGCTCCTCTTTTTTATATAATATTGGTCGAAGTTGCCTGAAAAGGCATCATTTTATGCTCTCAAACAATGAGAACAAGCAGCAGGGAAACCACCAGAAGCTACCACTACTCATCGCTATGACATAGTTTTATGCCGGCTAATGGTAGTGTAGCAGGGGGGATATAAAGCCTATGTTAAGACTACAGGAGGATTAGCAAGAATTTGCAAAAAAATTGTAAGGAAAGCCTCAAGTTACAGAGGCAGCGTAACAGTGAAGGCGCTGCCTCTGCCGGGTATGCTCTCAACCTGCGCCTCGCCTCCGTGCTGCTGCACAATGGCAGCCACAATGGAGAGTCCAAGTCCCGCGCCTCCATTATGACGAGCGCGGGAGCAATCGACACGGTAGAAACGCTCAAATATATGGGCCTGCTTATCAGCATCTATGCCGATACCTGTGTCTGCGATGGTCACCAGCGCTTGCTCTTCTTGCAGGTCGAGAGTCACAACAACCTCTCCACCGGGATGGTTGTAATAAATCCCATTTTCGACCAGGTTGCTAAACGCCCGGGCGAGCAGTTGGCTATTCCCGGGCACCGTCACTTCCGCGCTGTCGATGAGCCGCAGCGTGACTTGTCGCGCATTGGCCTGTTGCTTAAGGTCGCAGAGAACTTCCTCCAGCAGAGGAGCTAAGGCCACTTCACTGCGCACAAGCGGTTGTTCGCTTGTTGCCAGGATGAGCATGTCCGCTACCAATCGCTCAAGCCGGGTCAGCGCGCGTTCCTGGGTAGCAACCATTGCGCGATAGTCATCCAGCGAGGCGTCTTTATCTGCCGCCACTATTTCCAGGTTGATGCGTAATGAAGCCAGGGGAGTACGCAATTCGTGAGCAACATCGGCAACAAAACGGTTCTGTAGCTCAAAGGTCTGCCCCAGGCGTTCAAGCATGGCATCAAAGGTATCTGCCAGTTCCTTGATCTCGTCTTTGGGGCCTTCCAGAGCCAGGCGCGTATCGAGGGTGTTTGCGCTGATTTGCCTGGCTGCCGTGCTGACCCGCCGGACCGGGCGCAGAGCTATACCTGCAAACCAGTACGCTCCTGCTCCTCCCAGTAAAGTAACCAGTCCCAGGCCAATCAACGAAATGTTTCTCAGTTCGAAGATGAGGGCAAGCTCCAGCGGATTCGTTGGTCTTGCAGAGAAACACACAAATGGTATGACGGAAAAACATCCCGGCTGTGCGCGGCGCTCAATGGTTACCGGGGGAGGGGTTCTATCCCTGAATATCCTGTTGAAGGAACTGAAGGCCACCGAATTGATGAAAAGCAACAGGCCAAAGCTTAAAACCAGCACCAATCCGCCCGACCAGAGCGCCAGTCGCAGCCGCAGTGGGAGTCGCCGTTTCTTCCACGGCTGGAGAAGTCGCCATCGAGGCATGTTCATCTGGTCTCCTCCAGGATTTTAGCTGTGCCCAAACGATATCCGTGGCCGATGCACGTCTCAATATAGCGCGGGGTTTCCGCCATATCCTCCAATTTCCGCCGCAGGGAATTGATATGCACCCGCACAGTATTCGTGAGTGGATTGGCCTGCATATCCCAGACATGCTCCAACAATGCTTCCTGGCTCACGACTTCTCCCTGGCAGCGCATCAGGTACTCCAGGATGCTAAACTCTTTCCCCGTCAGTTCCAGGCGGCGCTTGCCCAACCACGCAACGCGCGCCATCGGGTCCAGTTTCAAGTCCCTGTACTGTAGTAGCGGCGCGCGCGCGCGCATATCTCGCCGTAGCAGCGCCCGGATGCGAGCAACCAGTTCGGCAAAGTGGAAAGGCTTGACCAGGTAGTCGTCGGCGCCGAGGTCAAGTCCGGCAACACGCTCATCGGGACCACTGCGCGCAGTGAGCATGAGGATAAGTAATGCCGGGCGGTTGGCGCGCACGCGGCGGCACACCTCTAAGCCGTCCATAGCCGGCAGGTTGAGGTCCAGGATCAAGAGGTCATAATCATTAGTGCTGGCCAACTCCCATCCCTGTAGCCCATCGTAGGCCATATCTACCGCGTAGCCATGGTGGCGCAGACCTCTGGCCAGCCCTTCAGCTAAGTCAGGCTCATCTTCTATAATTAAGAGTCTCATAGATATTCCTACTCCTCTGGTCATTCGATTCTTTCTCAGTCTATCATCCCCTCCTACTTTTCGCCACTTATTTGCAGAGTGACACACTTTTCTGCTATACTTTATATAGTAGCATCCCTGGGTAAAGTGTAGAAGATGGGTAAGCGCTACGCTCCGTATTACACAAGTATCCACCGTAGTATACTACCAGGTCACAGTACAAGTTAGATTCACATATGGTGCACCTCAGCATATGTGTCTACCCAAAGTTGTTTTTGTATGTTTGTTCATCTGTCTGGACATTTGTTAGAGGGAGGACATTGCAATGCAGCAATACATTGACCTGCTCATCGACGCCCTCCTGGATGAGGGCTTTACGGTAGAGGAGGCCAGCAGACTGATTCAATTTCGCGAAGAGTTTGAAGAGAGGCGGGCAACCGAAGAAACGAATCATCATCGTTTCGTGCGCTGGCTTGTTGAACATGGACGGTTAAGCGACTGGTAACTATTGGTATAGGGTTTCCCAGTTTAACGGGGTTGTCCTGCTTAAACACGCGCCACGGGGACACTCGCCCTGCGCGCGCGTTCTTGCGACGTTCTTTGTCGATGTAGTACAATATTGTAGGCAACACGCTGCCAGGAGGCCTCCATGAAAGCGGTTGTTATGGCTGGGGGGGAAGGCTCGAGGCTAAGACCATTGACGATCAGGCGCCCCAAGCCTATGGTCCCTATCGCTGGCAAACCAGTGATGGAACATATCCTCAACCTCCTTAAACGTCACGGTATTACTGAGGTAGTGATTACTGTTCAGTATTTAGCAAGCAACATTGAAGATTATTTTGGCAATGGCTCGCAGTTCGGTATGCGCATCACCTACTCGCGCGAGGATATGCCTTTGGGAACTGCGGGCAGCGTAAAAAATGCAGAGGATCAGCTTACCGAGCCATTTCTTGTTATCAGTGGCGACGCGCTGACTGACTATAACTTAACAGACATTATCAAGTTCCACCGCGAGAAAAAATCAATGGCCACACTGATGCTGGCGCACGTACCTGATCCGCTGGAGTACGGCGTAATTATCACCAATCAGGATGGACATATCACCGAGTTTTTGGAGAAACCAAGTTGGGGAGAAGTCATTAGCGACACCATCAATACGGGCATTTACGTCCTGGACCCAAAGGTTTTCTCGTATTTTGAAAAAAACAAGCAGTTTGATTTCAGCCAGGAACTCTTCCCGATGATGCTGAAAAATGGTGATCCACTTTACGGGTACGTTGCCGAAAGCGGCTACTGGTGCGATGTCGGGAATCTCACCGAGTACATGCGCGCAAATGCCGACGTTTTGCAGGGGCGTGTCGAGGTTGAGATTTCTGCAAAGAAAATGAACGGTAATATCTGGCGCGAAGAAGGAGTCGAGATTGCGCAGGACGCCCAACTGATCGGACCGATCTACCTGGCTCATGATTGTAAGATCAAATCCGGCGCGATTATTCTTGGTCCGAGCACAATAGGTAACTACAGCATCATCGACGAGCGGGCGCAGGTTGATCGCAGCATTGTCTGGAATAACTCCTACATCGGGGAGCGAGCCGAATTGCGAGGGGCGCTGGTAGGATCATCGACCGGTATCAAGAGCAAAGCGGTCATGTTTGAAGGGTCGGTGATTGGAGATAGCTCCACTATCCAGGAAGGGGCCATCATTCAACCGAACGTGAAAGTGTGGCCTGATAAGGAGATCGAAGCCGGCGCGGTTGTCAACACGAGCATCATCTGGGGTTCACAGGGACGCAAAGGGCTTTTTAGCCGCTTTGGAGTGACTGGACTGGTCAATGTTGATCTGACGCCTGAATTCGCCACGCAGTTGGGGGCAGCCTATGGAGCAATACTCCCGAAAAGCTCGGTCGTGTGCATCAATCGCGATTCGTATCACCGCACGCCGCGCATGATTAAACGCGCCGTGATCGCCGGTCTACCCTCGGCAGGGGTCAATGTGCACGACATCAACCAGGTTCCCATTCCTGTTGCCAGGTACTTTATCCGCAACACCGATGCGGTGGGAGGCATCCATGTTCGCCTCTCGCCGCACGATAAGCGGGTGATCGACATCAAGTTCTTTGACCAGTACGGCCTGGACATCAACAAGACGACTGAACGCAAACTCGAAAATCTCTTCTTCCGTGAAGATTTCCGCCGTGTTGATGTAGACGAGGTGGGAGCGATTGAAGTGCTTGAAAACTCAGAGGTACTGAATCGATACCTGGCGGGTTTTGCAAAGGTTGTTGACCACGAAGTTGTGCGCAAACGGAAATTTCAGCTGGTGGTAGACTATGCCAGTGGCAGCACTATTCAATTGCTGCCGGGCATTTTCAATCGTCTGGGATGCGAACTGGTGGTTTTGAATACCAGTATAGACGAGGCGCGCTTCTCGCGTACGGTAGATGAGATAGAGAAGGATCTGCAACGCCTGGCAACTATTACTGCCGGATTGAACGCCGACATGGGCATACGCATTGACCAGGGTGGAGAAAGCATCTCGGTCGTAGACGAGCGGGGGCGCATTCTCGAGGGGACTAAGATGCTGGCAGTAATGACAAGTCTGGTCTTGCGGCAGCGCCGCGGCGCGACTGTGGCGGCGCCTGTGACGGCGCCGAGCGCCCTGCAACACATCGCTAAAAGCTACGAGGGGAATATTTTGCACACCAAAGTATTACGTCACGCGATGATGTCCGCAGCTGGGCGGGACGGCGTTGTGCTGGTGGGCGATGGTCTGGGAGGATTTATTTTCCCCAGTCTTCATCCAGTCTTCGATGGAATGCTGGCCATCGCTAATCGACGGCATCAAGATTGATTTAGGCAAAGAGTGGGTGCTGGTGCTTCCCGATGCTGACCGACCCCTTTTCCACGTGTTTGCGGAGTCTGTTTCTAGCGAGCAGGCGCAAGCATTGGCTGAGAAGTATGCCCGCGTGGTAAGCGGGCTGCAGCAATAGTCTCTTGTCATGCTGAGCACACTGTCATGCTGAGCGCAGCGAAGCATCTCGACCCACACGAACAGAACAGGATACCTATGTCCAGGATACTATTGATTGTGAGTGATCTGCATCTTGCCGACGGCCATACTATTCTCGATAGCTTTGGCGATAGACAGCAAGCGGCTTTTGAAGGATTGATCAACGCGGCATGCAATAACGGAACTGGCCCATGGGGAGATGCTGACAACATTGAACTGGTCTTCAATGGAGATAGTTTTGATTTTCTGTTAACAGCCCCCTACGATTTGGGAGGGATAAGTGAAATAGCTATGAGCCTGGAAAAGCTGCAGAAGATCATAGCCGCTCATCCAGCTTTCTTCAAAGCTTTGCGTCGCTTCATCGATACACCCGGACGGTATGTGACTTTTATGACCGGAAATCATGATATCGAGCTACAGTTTGCAACAGTGCGTGAGTTAATTTACGCGGCTATTGGTGGAGACCTGATCAAAGAACGAGTAACCTTTTGTCCGACGCGCTTCTATCGACCGCTGCCGGACGTCTATATTGAGCACGGCAATCACTACGACTTCTGGAATCATGCTATCCACGAACTCTGGAACGAAGCGGGGGAACCGTTGGGTCTCAACCTGCATAGCATTACTTTACCTGTTGGCTCGTATTACTTACAGCACGCGGCTCATCCTATCAGTATCAGATACCCCTACTTCGATTGTTTCGAACCATCAATGAATAGTATGCGACAGTTAGCGCTGCTTTGCCTCCTGGACCCTGAAACCATTGTGGAAACAGCAACCCTGACAACCCAAATGTTCTCCGCGCCATATACTGCTTTAGCGGGCCTTGCTGCGGGCGAAGAAAAGATCCCTTCCAGGCTTTTTGAACACACGATGATCGATTTTGTGGCTTTTCAACAAGAAATGCGGCGTCACAAACCTGATTGGGTTGAACTTGCAGGGCTGAATTATGAAGAGTTACAGGTCGCAACAATGATTGAATTCAACATGTTACGAGAAACTCTCAAGTTATCTCCTCTTGAAGCCATCGCGGCAATCTGCACTCCAGCAACGTACCAGATGGGAGAAGCGGTGGCAGCAGGCATGCATGGTGTGCTGAAGAGCGACCCGACGCTGCGCTATGCCATCGCAGGCCACACACACATGGCGCGTATCGACCCTGTAAACAATGGAAGCCAGAGTTACCTCAATACGGCCAGTTGGACGATGAGATTGGCGCTGCCTGCGCCCGGCGAGGTCAATGCCGCGTTACTTGAATGGCTCCGCCAACCCGATTGGGAACACATTCCGCTTTCTCTTGTGCGCGATGCAACGCAATTCATCTTTGCCATGGTACAGGGCGCAATGCATTGGGCACGAAGCGCGGCCCCTTCAGAGGGACCATCGTGCGCCAGTCTCTGTGTTTGGGAAGGCGGTTTAAGGGGAAGCTATCGAGTGCTGGCCTGGCCAGAAGGAATGATGTTATGACAGCACAACATGTTGGAGGCCAGGAGATGCCAAAGCTCAACACAGAAGCCTCTCACTCTGCTCAGACTGTGGCAACAACGCGTAAGAAATTGGTATTGATCGACGGGCACGCCATCATACACCGGGCCTTTCACGCTGTCCCGGAAACGCTGACGAATAGCAAAGGCGAGCACGTCAACGCGACCTTTGGCTTCACCTCGATGCTGATGAAAGCGCTGCTAGAGGAGAAACCTGATTATATTGCTATGACTTTTGACCGGCCTTCGCCGACCTTCCGACACCTGCAATTTAGCGACTACAAAGCACACAGGCCAACGTTACCCGACAATATGCGGTCGCAATTTGTGCGTATTCGCGAGGTTGTCGAGGCATTTAGCATTCCCATTTATGAAAAGGACGGCTATGAGGCAGATGATGTGCTGGGAACTTTATCGGTGCAGGCAACCCAACAGGGAGTTGACACAATAATCTACACAGGCGATATGGATACGCTGCAGCTTGTCAATGAACATGTTTTGGTCAAGGTGGCAAAGCGCGGCATTACCGAGATTGTAGAGTATGACGAAGAGGGCGTGAAGAACCGCTACGGTTTTGATCCAGAGTTATTGCCTGATTTCAAGGGATTGGTGGGAGACAAATCCGATAATATTCCCGGAGTGCCTGGCATCGGGGAGAAAACGGCAAGCAAACTCATCGCTGACTATGGGAACCTGGAAAATATACTCGCGCATCTAGACGAGTTAACACCGAAAGAGCAGAAGTTGCTGCGCGAGAAAAGCGAGCAGGCCAGGCAGTGTAAGTATCTCGCGACTATTGTGCTGGCCGCGCCGGTGCAACTAGACCTGGAGGCGTGCCGACCTGAGCATATGCAGCGAGAAAAAGTGCTGGCAGTTTTCCGGGAATTGGAATTTCGCACGATGGTAGAGAAAGTGCTGTCGCTCTTTCGCGAACTGGGCATAGCCCCCACCGGAGAAGATAACGAGGTATCCCATGACCGCGAGAGCACCGGTGGTCGCCCTGGTCTTGACCTGGAGCAGGAAGAAGATCTTTTGCTGGCCCCGCCAGTGGGAGTAGTGCCAATTTTGACACCACCTTTACCACCAGCAGCGAGCGTCGAAACTATCTACAACGAAGCGCCTGATAAGATGGAAGGAAGCAAAGGGGATAGCGAGGGAGAGAGCGCTGAGGATGGCCTCAAGCAGGCACAAACACCGGACGGACCTGAACAACTGAACCTCTTTGGAATGGATGAACCAGCGCGGGAGATTGTGCGAAAACTGCGCTTGCCGGGCCTTCCCAGTACCCCTGGCGAACCACGAGGAGCGCCTATCCATATCGTTGATGAAGGGAAGGTGAAGGCCACCAGTACGATGGTCGTGAATAGCGAAGATGCATTGCAGGTACTCATCAAGAGCATAGTTGATGCTGGGGCCGTCGCATTCGATACGGAGACGACGTCGGATGATGCCTGGCACGCGGACCTGGTGGGGATATCGTGCAGTATGGCGGCCGGGGAAGCCTACTACATTCCTGTTGGACACACAGAGACCATTGAGAACCAGGCCCCTGGTTCTCAATTAGCCAGGCCCTACGTGCTAGAAAAGTTCCGCCAGGTTCTTGAAGACGCGACCATCCAGAAGTATCTGCACAATGCAAAATACGATATGCTGATCCTGGCGCGCAACGGGATTTCGCTGCGTGGGCTGGCTTTTGATACGATGCTGGGGGCCTATTTAACTGATCCTGGAAGACGCGGACTGGGGCTGAAAGACCAGACCTTCCAGCGGCTGGGTATCGTTATGACACCCATCTCAGACCTTATCGGCGCCGGCAGTAAAATGATCAGTATGGCACAGGTGCCCGTACGCCTGGCGGCCGACTACGCGGGCGCCGATGCCGATATGACGCTGCGCCTGCTTGAGCCAATCAGAAACGAATTAGGTCGCTACAGTTTAGTAGATCTCTACCATAATATCGAGCTGCCACTCTTACCAGTCCTGCTCAAAATGGAGATGCACGGTGTAGCGCTCGACGCTGCTTTTCTTGCCGAATTGGAGACAAAACTCGGCGAGCAGATCAGCGCACTTGAACAGGAAATTTATGCCTCTGTTGGCCACCAATTCAATATCAAATCTGCCCTCTGGCAAGAGAACGAAAACCGGCTATTCCGTTAGCGCTGATGTCATAGAGAGTCTGCGGGGCAAACACCCAATGGTCGATTCACTGTTAGCATATCGCCAGTTGACCAAACTCAAATCGACCTATGTTGACGGCTTATTGGCATTAATGGACCCCGTGACTGGCCGGGTGCATACGTCTTTCAACCAGACGGTCGCTTCGAGCGGGCGTCTCTCGTCGAGTAACCCGAACCTGCAAAACATTCCTGTACGGACCGAGGTGGGACGGCAGATTCGTCGCGCGTTCCTTGCTGATCCCAGTTATGTCCTCCTCACCGCCGACTATTCGCAGTTCGAGCTGCGTATCCTGGCGCATATCACACATGAACCACGCCTGGTCGACGCATTTAGCAAAGACGAGGATATTCATACGATTACCGCGGCCTCCCTCTTCAACATTCCTGTTGCAGAAGTCACGAAAGATCAGCGCAGGCTGGCAAAAACGGTGGTGTACGCGGTTCTCTATGGTCAGTCGGCCTTTGGCCTGGCACAAATTACAGGCATGAGCAATAGTGAGGCGGCGGACTTCATCAAACGTTACCATGAGACCTTTCCCAACATTAAGGGCTACGTGGACAGCACGCTTAACCAGGCGCGTACTCAGGGTTATGTCAACACGCTTTTCGGGCGCAAGCGCTTCTTCCCCGAAATGCAGCGACTGCCCTTTAACGAACGCCAGGCACTTGAACGTGAAGCAATCAATATGCCCATTCAAGGGGGCAATGCCGATTTGATCAAAATTGCGATGATTCGCATCCAGCACGCGCTCGAAGAGAAAAAACTGAAGACGAGGATGATCTTACAAGTGCATGATGAACTCGTCTTCGAGGTTGCTGTGGAGGAGCTTGAGCACGTTAAACGCCTGATAAAAGCTTTGATGGAGGGGGTAGCTGCATTAGACGTGCCGATAAAAGTTGAGATGAAGGTCGGGCGAAACTGGTACGAAGCGGAACCGATGGCATAAAATAATAGGGAGCAATTTTGTGCAATTATCTCAATTAATTCAACAATTACCACCGTATCATTTTGCCGACGCAAAGAAGAAGATTGCTGAACGCAAAGCGGCGGGTGTCGACGTCATCAGTCTCTCGATGGGCGATCCCGATCTGCTAGCCTGTGCTCAAGCTTGCAAAATCCAGAAAACACGCGCTATCCAGAGTATTTCGGGATGCGCGCGCTGCACGAGGCTATCGCGGACTGGTTTGAGCGGCGATTTGCGGTGCGCCTGGCGCCAGAGCGAGAAATATTACCGCTGCTCGGCTCAAAGGAGGGGCTGGCTTACGTCGCTGCTGCTGTGCTCAACACGGGAGATATTTCACTGATTCCAGACCCCTATTATCCTGTGTACGTCACCGCAAGCACGAGTGTTGGGGCGCAACCCTATATGCTGCCGCTCCTGCAAGAGCATGGCTATCTCCCCGAGTTCGACAAGATTCCAGCAGACGCGCTGGCACGGTCCCGCCTCCTGTGGTTGAACTATCCAAACAACCCAACGGCGGCCAATGCCGACCGCCAATTTTTTGAGCAGGCAGTTGCCTTCGCGCGGCGTCACAACCTGGTCATTATTCATGATATGGCCTATGCAGAGGTTTATTATGATGATTTCCGTCCAATGAGCATTCTACAAATTCCTGGGGCCAGCGAGGTAGCGGTTGAACTGCATTCGCTGAGTAAGACGTATAATATGGCGGGATTTCGCGTAGGGATGGTTGTAGGGAATGCTGAGCTGGTTGACGCTGTTGGACGTCTGAAGAGTAATATCGATAGTGGAATGTTCCGGCCTGTGCAGTACGCGGCGATTGAGGCGCTCAAATTGCCGGCTTCGTGGATTGAGCAGCGCAACGCGCTCTACCGGCGGCGACGTGATATGCTTGTGGCAGGCTGTAATGCCATGGGAATGCGCACGCGGTCGCCTGGCGCGGGACTGTACATCTGGGCAGCCGCGCCCACGGGATTTACATCGCGAGATTTCGCCAACTGGCTCTTCGACACAACAGGGGTCTTTGTGACGCCCGGCACGAATTTTGGCGACAGCGGCGAGGGTTATGTACGGATATCTCTAACCGCGCCAGAGGAGCGGATTGAGACAGCGTTGCAGCGCATGAGAGCGGTGCTGAGTTATGATGAATGAACAAGACGGGGGCCAGATCGAGGGCGCGCCAACCAATGCCTGGAATCTGTACGTGGGGCGCGCTATTTGCTCAGATGTACAGGCGGGACTCGACCATGAATGGCTGGTCACAAACGGTATAGGGGGCTATGCTGCCGCTTCGATTGTGGGGGCGACCACGCGGAGCTACCATGGTCTCCTGGTGGCGGCGCTGCGTCCTCCTGTCGAAAGATATGTGCTGGTAACGAAGATAGATGAGATGGTTGACTTTCCCAACGGGCAAAGCTGCAAGCTGGGCGTTAACGAGTACGAGGACGGCACCATCGATCCTCGGGGGTATACTTACCTGTCGAAAGTTGCGCTCGAAGGTGATATTCCCTGCTTTACCTACGCCCTGGGAGATATGCTGACATTGGAGAAGCGCGTCTGGATGGAGTATGGTCAGAACACAACGTATGTGCAGTATATGTTGCGCGGGGCTTTCGACGAAGAGGGTGAAAAGAGTGCCCATAAATTGACACTGAAGTTGTACCCGTTCTGCCTGTATCGCGACCATCATAGTACAACGCGAGGTTCCTCTGCCTGGCATTTCCTGGTAGAGAACGAACAGAACCGTTGTCACATACGTGCGGTTGAAGAGGCTACCGTTACAACCATGATCGCAGGTCCAGCGTCAGCTTTTATTCCCACCGGCGAATGGTACTGGAAGGTGCTACATCGTCGAGAGAGAGAGCGTGGACTGCCAGAACACGAGGATGTGTATCAGCCTGGATATTTTCGGATGCTCGTTACACCCGGCATGCGTGTGACCCTGGTACTCAGCGCTGAAAGTGAGTTACCGGGCGAGTTTGGTCTGGCGCAGCACGAGGAGCATGCGGCGCAGGCGCTGCACCGTCATCAACGTCGTTTGCAGCAACTGCAGGTGGTGGCTAATCGTTCGGTAATCAATCTCTCACAGCAGGACCCCGTACTGGCGCGCCTGGTTGTTGCCGCAGACCAATTTATCGTGGCGCGCCCGCAACAGACAGCCGGTGAGACCACCGGGAAAACGCAGAGTTTGAAATCCATCCCTGCCACGAGTATCCGCCTATCGCCGGATAGAAAAACGGTAATTGCTGGATATCCCTGGTTCACGGACTGGGGACGGGACAGCATGATTTCGCTGCCAGGATTACTATTGAGCACTGGAAGATACAGCGAAGCGCGTGGCCTCTTGAAAGCCTTTGCATCATTTACCCAAAATGGGCTTATCCCAAATCGTTTTCCTGACAGTGGAGAAGCTCCCGAGTATAACACGGCAGATGCGACGTTGTGGATGTTCCAGGCGCTGCACGGCTATCTGGAGACAACAGGAGACTGGCCACTCTTGAAAGAACTCTTTCCGGTGCTGCGCGATATCATCGATTGGCATGTGCGTGGCACGCTTTATGGCATAGGTGTGGATGCGCAAGATGGTCTGCTCCACGCCGGAGCGCCTGGGGTACAGTTGACGTGGATGGACGCCAAAGTTGATGATTGGGTGGTTACGCCTCGCCGCGGCAAGCCCGTAGAGGTCAATGCTCTCTGGTACAGCGCGCTCAGCTTTATGGAAAGCTGGGCCGTGCGGCTCTCCACCGATGCCACACAATATAGCCAGCTGCGCTCCAGGGTACAGCAAAACTTTGCTGCGCGCTTCTGGTACGAAGGAGGGGGGTATCTCTTCGATGTCGTCGATGTTGAAGGGGAGGCCGGGAAAAACGACGCGGCACTGCGCCCCAACCAGTTGTTGGCCGCATCGCTGAGTCGCGACCTGCTCTCAGAGGCCCAGGCGCAGAGCATACTCCAGAAGGTAACCGATCACTTACTTACGTCCGCCGGTCTGCGCACACTGAGTCCCAGCGACCCGGCATATCACGCGCATTTCAACGGAAGTCGCCGGGAACGCGATGGAGCGTATCATCAGGGCACGGTATGGCCATGGTTGATTGGGCCGTATTGTGATGTCCACCTGCGGGTACACCATGACCGCAAAGCCCTGCGCTCGCTCCTGCTCCCGATGATAGAGCATTTATGGGACACATGCCTGGGAACGATTAGTGAAGTAGCGAAGCCAGAACCTCACTTCACAGCAGCGGGATGCTTTGCGCAGGCATGGAGCGTCGCTGAAGTATTGCGCTGCTGGCTGCTGGCAGAGGGGTAGAGAAGCGACATATCTCATTGAACGCGTATGACGATGGCGCTGATATTGCCATCACCGCCAGCCAGGTTGGCGGCATCGACCAGCGAACGCGCCAGCTGCTGCGAATCCGCCTGGCGGCTCTTGCCCAATAGTTCCCCCAGGCGGGTATCTGGGAGCATGCGCCAGAGACCATCTGTACAGAGCAGGATAAGATCGCCCACAGCGACTGCAGATTGGAAAAGGTCAACGACTATGTGATCGTTCTGCCCAAGGTAGCGATAATGCTGCTTACTTTTCGGGCTGGCACTCACTTCATCAGGCTGGAGAAGGCCAGCTTCTACCAGGTTGGCCGCCATGGTATGATCTTTAGTCAGCCGGCGCAAACCGTTAGTTGCATTGTAGTGATAGGCACGGCTATCACCGACACTGGCAACGTAGAGAAAACGCTTGTAGACGATCGTCGTGGTTAAGGTACTAGCCATGGTAGCTTCGTAATCGGCGTTGCAATGATAAATAACTTGATTCGCCTGCTGCACGCCTTCCCTTAGCCACTGCCCTATCATCGCATCTGGCGGCGTCTTGTACGAGACGGAACGCGACGAAGCTGATAACAGGGGTACCAGGACATCAGCGACCGTTTCTATCGCCAGGCGACTGGCCTCGTGTCCGCCAACCGACTTGCCTTGGTGCCCGCGCAGGCCGTCTGCGACAGCGAAAAGGCTAAAAGGACGGAGCGGCGGCGCAAGGTTCATACATAAACCCTGTACGACCAGCAGCATATCTTCATTCTCCTGGGCAACGTAGCGACGCCCTACATCGCTCACGTAGCCAACCTGGCAGACTTCGATCAGCAGTGGAGAAGTGTCGTCCAGATTATGCCCGCAATGACGACAGAAGCGCGAACCGCCGCGATTCTCTTGCCCGCAGAGACCACAGGGATTCTCGGGAATGACGGTGTTTACCATGACATTGGCGCTACCCGTTAGATCATGAACGGTGGGTATATCTGCTATTGGTGGCGACGAAAGAGCTTCATTAAGGGCGTCGGCAAATGCCCTGGCAGTACTGTAACGCATTGCCGGCTCGATCTCCATAGCGCGTTCAATCACCGCGTCCACGGC
>WNGL01001943.1_pt1 | contig 28023 bp, 29 predicted proteins | sample 5400591 | NCBI WGS metagenome assembly WNGL01 (sample SAMN13153377, study PRJNA577476) | soil metagenome | isolation source: 80 cm soil or saprolite under Garry oak tree replicate 1 | place: USA:California | collected 2016-06-15 | reverse complement strand
ATCGGCCGCGACGGCGAAGCGTTCGATCACGTCAAGCAGGTCCTCGACAAAGGACGTATCGGCATCGGCGCGCTCGCGATCGGGCTCGGCCGCGGGTCGCTCGAGGTCGCGATCGGATATGCGAAGGAGCGTCGGCAGTTCGGCAGGCCGATTGCCGAATTCGAGATGATCCAGTGGAGACTCGCTCGCGCGCGCACGGAGCTCGACGCGGCCCGTTTGCTCGTGCACCGGGCCGCCGCATTGGCCGACGCCGGCCTCCGCTTCACCGACGCTGCGTCGAAGGCAAAGCTCTACGCGTCGGAAGCCGCGACGCGTGCGGCCGACTCGTCGCTGCAGGTCCTCGGCGGGTACGGCTACCTGCAGGACTTCCCGATCGAGCGGCATCTGCGGGACGTGCGCCTCATGGAGATCGGGGAGGGTACGAGCGAAGTCCAGCGGATCGTGATCGCGCGCCAGCTCCTTCGCGTCGACTGATGCCGGCATCGAGGACCGCGACGGGCGATCTGCTCGCTCGCGCGCGCTCGGGGGACAAGCGATCGATCGCGCGCCTCGTCTCGGTCGTCGAGAACGACGAGCCCGGCGCCGCCGAAGCGATACGCGAGCTCTACCCAAAGACCGGCCACGCGCAGACGGTCGGGATCACCGGCCCGCCGGGCGGCGGCAAATCGACGCTCGTGAATCGCCTCGCCGGCCTGTATCGAGAGCGGGCCGCTCGCGTCGCGATCGTCGCCGTGGATCCCTCGAGCCCGTTCAGCGGTGGCGCGATCCTCGGCGACCGCATCCGCATGCGCGAGCGGTTCCTCGACGACGGCATCTTCATCCGCTCGATGGCCAGCCGCGGGCACGCCGGCGGTCTCGCGCGCGCGACGGCGCGAGTCGTGAACGTGCTTGACGCCCTCGGTACGGACATCGTCCTCGTCGAGACCGTCGGCGTGGGTCAGGAGGAGGTCGACGTCATCCGCGTCGTCGATACCGTTTGCCTGGTGACCGTTCCGGGCCTGGGCGACGACATCCAGGCGATCAAGGCAGGGATCATCGAGATCGCCGACGTCCTCGTCGTGAACAAGGCCGACCGTCCCGGAGCGGACGACACTGCCCGCGATCTCGCGCAGATGCTGTCGCTCGCGAAGGATCGCCCGTGGAAAACTCCGATCGTCCGTACCTCGGCGCAGTCCGGCGACGGGCTTCCGCAGCTCGTCGAGGCGATCGACAAGCATCGCGCCTGGTCGCGCGAATCCGGCGATCACCTCGAGCGCCGGCGCGCTGCAGCTCGCAGCGAGGTCGAGGCGCTCCTGCAGGAGGCGCTGCTCCGCGAGCTCGAGGGCCGCGTCGGCGAGTCGCGTCTTGACGCCGCGGTCACGCGCGTCGCCGATCGCACGATCGATCCGTATGGCGCGGTCGAGGAGCTCCTGCGGCGGTGATCCCGGTCAACCGATGGCCCATCGCGCGTGGTCTCGGCCATGCGGTTGTGCACGGTGCCCATTCGTGATCGACCTCACGATCTTCAGGACGGGTGGCGTGGAGATCGGCGCATCGGCATTCGTTCCCGGGGCGACCGACGAGAAGACGCTCGTACCGGTGTGGTCCGCCCTGCTGCGTACGCCCGAGGGCAACGTGCTGTTCGACACCGGACTTCACCCGGTCCACGTCGAGCGTCCGGACGCGACCTTCGGCCCGGGCAGCCTCAAAGTCGTCATGGCGAAGGAGGACGCGGTGGTCGCGCGACTCGCGTCGCTCGGCGTTGGCCCGGATGAGATAACGGTCGTCGTGAACAGTCACCTGCATTTCGATCACGCAGGAAACAACGGCGCGTTCCCGAAGGCGACATTCATCGTCCAGGGCGACCACCTGGCCTTCGCGAAAGGAAAGCCGAACTTCCCGGGCGTGTACTGGGATATCCCAGAGCTCACGTACATGCCGGTGGCGGGCCGCGTGCGCGTTGCGTCGGGGCTCGAGGTCGTGCCGACACCGGGACACGCGCCGGGTCATCAGTCGCTCGTCGTGGATCTGCCGGAGACCGGCCGCGTTGTGCTCTGCGGTGACGCGGCATTCACGCGCGAGAACCTGGAACGCGGTGTGATCCGCGCGCCGGACGAACCGGCGGCGAGGGACTCGCTCGCGCTGATCCGATCGATCGTGAAGGACGACCTCGATCGCGTGTTCACGAGCCACGACGCCGCGAGCTGGCCGCGCTGGAAGCACGCGCCCGCGACCTACCGGTGACGCCCCTGTTCAGCGGTGTACTCGCTCACGTCAAATGGTTCACCGATCCGCGGCTGCATCCGACGCAGTACGGGCTGCTCCTCAGCGTGCCGGTGACAGGCGCGTTCCTGCTCGCCGTCGGTGCGGCCGGCGTCGCCTACCTGATCCAACACCGCGTGCCCGAGCCGAAGGCCGTCCGCTCGCTGGAGCGATACGCCAAGACCGGACCGCTCGCGCTCCGGATCGCGCTCGGCGTCGCGCTCATCGCCGCCTCCGTCGCGAACTGGCTCTTCGTCCCGTCTCTCGTTCTCGCTCAGGACCCGGTCGGCCTCGCGCTGCGTGTGGTCGAGGCCGCTTGTGGGCTCTTCCTCCTTGCCGGGCTGTTCACGCGATACGTCGCGATCGTTCTCGCGGTCCTCGGGATCGTGGCGATGTTCCCCTTCAGCGTCGAGAGCATCCTCGAGCAGATCCACATCCTCGGGATCGCCGTGTTCCTTGTCATCGCGGGGCCGGGGGTCATGTCCCTCGACGCGCGCCGCCAAGCGGACCGATCGATCGCGCATGAGAACGCGCCGGCCGCCGCTATCAACTTGCTGCGAATCGCGATGGGCTTCGGCATCGCGTACGGCGCGCTGACCGAGAAGCTGCTCAACCCTCCGCTGGCGCAGGCGTTACTCGATCAGAGCCCATTTCTGAACGTGCTCCGTCCCGTTGGCGTCAGCGATCCCGTCTTCATCTGGCTGGCGGGCGTCACCGAGCTTGCGGTCGGCGTCGTGATCCTCTCGGGACAGATCACTCGCCCCGTGATGGCGGTCGGGTTCGCCCTCTTCACGGTGACGCTCATCGTGTTCGGGCTGCCTGAGCTGATCGGGCATCTCCCGTACTACGGGATCATGCTCACGCTCTTCATAGCTCCCGACGCGGACTCGTGGCGCGTGCAGCGGGCGCTGCGCCGCGCGGCGTAGCTCAGCCGAACGCGAGCTTCATATCCTGGCGATCGTCCTCGACGTCAGGGTTCCGTACGAGGTCCAGGAGCCGCGGACCGTTTGGAAGGACGAGGCCGGCGAACCCCTGGGCCTCGCGATCCGCGCGGAGCGCCTTCCACTCGGCCCGGCCAGCCGGTAGCGGAGCAAGCGCCCAGCGCTCGGAGACGCCTTCCGTGTCGGGAGCGGCGACGGTGTCACCGGTTCGCTCTCCGATGACGAGCCGTCCGCGGGAAAGCCGGTCGAGGGTCGTACGCGTCTCCGGGCGATCGATCGCGCCGACCACGACCAGCCGAGCCCGCCACGTCGTCGCGGCGAGCGCGGCCGCGAGAATCCAGGGGTCTTGATCATCCCGCGCGAGCACCCACAAGGAGTCGGCCCCGGCCGACTCAAGTGCGCGAGCGTCAGCGAGCAGCTCCCCGACATCGCCTCCGAGCCGCAACTCGGCCCCGATCTTCATCACAAGGCGATGCTAGCGACCCCCTAGGATCGAGCCGTGCCGCGTCCGCAGGCTCCTCCGGTCCGGATCGCGCGCTGGCGTGCCGGCGACTGGCGCGACGATCGCGATCAGGTCGCCGCCGAGGAACCCCTCCAGCTCTCCCTGGATGGGAAGCCTCTCTCGATCGTCATGCGGACGCCGGGAAACGACCTCGAGCTCGCGCTCGGACTCCTCTGGGCGGAGCGGGTTATTCGCTCACTCGACGACGTCGCGCGCGTGCGCATCAGCGCCGAGGCAGAGGAGAGCGAGCCGCGCGTCTCGCTCGCGAACGACCTCGTCGAATCGAATCAGGTCGACATCTACCTTCGGTCGAGCGGCGGCCGCCGCCCGGAGCGCTCGTTTCTCGCGACATCTGCGTGTGGGGTGTGCGGCGCAACGACGGTGGAGTCGCTCGCGCTCGACTTCCCGCTTCTCGCCGCAGGTCCGACGGTCGGCGCCGCGATGTTGCCTCGCCTTTCAGACCGCCTCCGGGAGCAGCAACGCATTTTTGAATCGACGGGCGGCCTGCACGCGGCGGGGCTGTTCGACACCGGTGGCGAGCTCGAGCTTCTCCGTGAGGACATCGGCCGCCACAACGCGGTGGACAAGATCGTCGGCCGGTCCCTGCTCAACGGCCGCCTGCCACTCGCGCGGTCGGTGCTCGCGGTGAGCGGTCGAGCCGGGTACGAAGTGGTGCAGAAGGCGGTCGCGGCGGGGATTCCGATCCTCGCCGCGGTCGGCGCTCCTTCGAGCCTCGCCGTCGCTACCGCCGAACGCTTCGGGATGACGCTCGTCGGTTTTCTTCGTGACGACCGCTTCAACGTGTACACGGCGCCGGAACGCATCGGGAGGTAAGGGTGGCCAGGATCGCCGCGGACAAGCTCCACCCGAAGGCACGCGCGATCGTCGATCAGATCGCGGCCCTTCCACAGCTACCGACGCTGACGCCCGTCGAGGCACGCGGCCGCCCGGTGCCGCTCGAGGCCGCGCCTGAGGCGGTCGGGAGCGTGACCGCGCGGGCGATCCCCGGGCCTGGCGGTCCCATGGCCGTCCGCATCTACCGGCCCAGGGACGCGCTCCGCGCAGCGCTCGTCTACTTCCATGGAGGCGGCTGGGTCGTCGGCTCGCTCGATAGCGCGGATGGGACCTGTCGTGCGCTCACGAATCGTTCGCGCTGCGTCGTGATCTCGATCGGTTATCGACTCGCCCCGGAAACGAAGTTTCCAGGTCCGGTCGAAGACGCGTACGCCGCGACGCGGTGGGTCGCCGACAACGCGGCGGATCTGCGGATCGAGCCGACGCGCATCGCGGTCGGTGGGGCGAGCGCCGGCGGCAACCTCGCTGCCGCGGCGGCGCTCGTGGCACGCGAGCGAGGCGGACCGAAGATCGCGTTCCAGCTGCTCACCGTGCCGGTGACCGAGCTCAGCTCGAAAGCAGAGTCGCACCGTGAGTTCGCCGAGGGCTACGGGCTCAGCGCCGCCGACATGACGTGGTACGGGACGCATTACGTTCGGACTCCCGCCGATGCGGACGATCCGCGTGCGTCAGTACTTCGCGCCGATCTGCACGGACTCCCGCCGGCTTTCGTGATCACCGCCGAATGCGATCCACTGCGCGACGACGGAGAGGCTTACGCCGATCGTCTGCGTGAGCTCGGGATCGCCGCGCGTTACAAGCGCTACCCGGGCATGTTCCACGGATTCATGAGCTTCCCGAGCGTCCTGCCTGAGGCGAGCGAAGCTTTCGAGGACGCGGGTGCCGCATTGCGCGAGGCCCTTCGCTAGAACCGTCTTGAAGTAGCGCGGCGGGTCCTGTCCCCAGGGGCAGGGGCCCCTGACCGCGTAGCGGTTCGGGGGCGCGCGCTCGCCGCACCCTCCCCACCTTGCGCGTCGTTCGCTTCGCTCACTCCGCGAGGCGGGTCCCCGGGGCACCCGCGGCTCGCGCACACCCCGCTCACCGGTGCCACCCGCCGCGCTCCGTCAAGCTGGCGGCTCTTTCTCCAGCGCCTCTCTGACTTCTCGGATAAACGCTGCGATCATCTCAGGGTCTAACTCTTTCGCTTCTCGCAAACGCTCGGCGGCGATTCCGGCCGTGTAGGTCGCGAGCGGGGCGAACCGGCGCTCCTTCGTATGAGATACGACACGAGCGAGCTCCAGAAGCTCCTGCGCCACCTTCGGATCGAGACCTGGCTCTTCGATCTTCACACCGCGACGCTCGGCGGCCTTCTTCCACCGACTGCCGAGGAACTCGAAGAACTCGTTCATCAGGCGAGAACGTTAGCGCCGTTGGTTGCGCGTCGGGGATTGCCGGAGTAGAACGGGTATCCGATCCGATGACGGAAATCACTCGTCGTGAGTTCCTGAAGCTCGGAGCCGCCGGCACAGCCGGGATGGCGCTCGTTCCCCTTGCGAATCCGCTCGGCTTTGACCTTGCCGCCGCGAAAAAGCGAGCACTCGATCTGCGCATCGCCGGTGCGAAGGAAGTCCACTCACTCTGTCCGTATTGCGCTGTCGGCTGCTCGCTCATCGCCTACACGAAGGAAGTCAACGGAAAGACCCAGCTCCTTCAGATCGAGGGCGACCCGGACAGCCCGGTGAACGAGGGTCGTCTCTGCCCGAAGGGCGCGACGGCGATGCAGCTCGCGACGAGCGCCCGCCGTGTCGAGCAACCCATGTACCGCGCTCCGGGCAGCACGAAGTGGGAAGCGAAGAGCTGGGACTTCATGCTCGACAAGCTCGCCCAGAACATCAAGTCTTCGCGCGACAACACGTTCGTCGCGCAGGACGCGAACGGGAACGTCGTCAATCGCACGGAGGGAATCGCGTTCGCCGGGGGCGCCGCGTTCTCGTCGGAGGAGGGGTACTTCGCCACGAAGCTCATGCGGAGCTTGGGCGTCGTACACATCGAGCAGCAAGCCCGGGTCTGACACGGCCCAACGGTGGTCAGTTTGGCCGCCTCATTCGGACGGGGAGCGATGACCAACCACTGGCGTGATATCAAGCACGCCGACCTCATCCTCATCAACGGCGCCAACCCTGCCGAAGCGCACCCGGTCGGGTTCCAGTGGTTCGTGAAGGCGAAGCTCGACCCGACCAAGGGTCCGGGTGCCGGTGGTGGCGCGAAGATGATCCACGCGGACCCGCGCTACACGCGCACGTCGGCGATGGCCGACATGTATCTCCGCATCCGCACGGGCACCGACGTCGCCTATTTCGGTGGGCTCATCAACTACGTCATCCAGAACAAGCTCTACCACGAGGAGTACGTCAAGAACTACACCAATGCGTCCTTCATCGTGAAGCAGGGCTTCAACTTCACCGACGGCCTCTTCAGCGGCTACAACGCCTCGACGCGTTCGTACGACACCTCGACCTGGACGTACGAGACGGAAGGCGACCCGATCGCGGGCGCCCCTGCCGGAACGACCCAGGCGCGCGCGAAGCGCGACATGACCCTGCAGGATCCGCAGAGCGTTTGGCAGCTGCTGGCGAAGCACTACTCGCGATACACGCCTGAGATGGTTTCCAGCATCACCGGCATACCCGTCGATCAGTACATGCAGGTCGCGAAGCTCGTAGGCGAGATGGGGAAGCCCGACAAGGTCATGACCATCGTGTACGCGGTTGGTCTCACCCACCACACGACCGGCGGTCAGCTAATCCGATCGGGCGCGCTGCTCCAGCTCATCCTCGGCAACATGGGCCGTCCGGGCGGCGGGATGAACGCCGAGCGCGGCCATGCCAACATCCAGGGCAACACCGACCACGCGATCAGCTGGGAGATCCTGCCGGGTTACCTCCGCATCCCCGCTCCGGGTCAGAAGAACCTCGACGACTACGTCCGTGTCAGTGCCCCCAAGAAGAGCGATCCGAATTCGTGGAACTTCTTCGGAACGAACTACCGCAACTTCATGGTCAGCCTGCTCAAGGGCTGGTACGGCGCGAAGGCGACGAAGGACAACGAGTACGCCTTCGACTACATCCCGAAGCCGGCCGTGAACTCGTCGTGGATGTCGATCTACGACCAGGCCCTCAAAGGAAAGATGGAGGGCGTGATGCTCTCGGGCATGACGGCGACGTCGATCGGACCCGACTCGAATCAGGTGCTGACGGCGCTCGGGAAGCTCAAGTGGCTCGTTGTGATGGATCCACTGCCGACGACCAGCTCGGAGTTCTGGCACGCTCCGAACGTCGATCCCGCGACGGTCCAGACCGAGGTCTTCATGCTTCCGACGACGCACTGGATCGAGAAGGATGGGTCGTTCGTGAACAGCGGGCGCTGGTCGCAGTGGAAGGACCAGGTCATCCCGCCCGAGGGCGAAGCGCGTCATGACCACTGGATCCTGGCCGATCTCTACGACCGCGTGAAGACGCTCTACAAGAATCAAAGTGGGAAGTTCGCCGATCCGATCATGGCGCTCACGCTTGACTACAAGGATCCTAAGAAGCCCGAGCTCGACGAGATCGCGAAGGAGATCAATGGAAAGAATCTCGCGACGGGCGGTCAGATGGCGAGCTTCGCCCTCCTGAAGGACGACGGAACGACGACGGCAGGTGACTGGATCTACACCGGAAGCTATCCGGACGCCGGCAACCTTTCGAAGCGGCGCAACGGGATCTCAAATCCGCAGCAGAACGACCCGACGGGCATGGGCTTCTATTCCAACTGGGCGTGGAGCTGGCCACTCAACCGCCGCGTCCTCTACAACCGCGCCTCCGCCGACCTGGATGGGAAACCGTGGGACCCGAAGCGCCCCGGGATCCAGTGGAACGGCACGACATGGACCGGTGATGTGCCCGACTACCCGGCCACGATGAACCCGAAGGACCCCGCCGCATGGCTCCCGTTCATCATGAACGGCGAGGGCGTCGGCCGGCTCTTCTCAAACTCGATGCTCGACGGACCGTTCCCCGAGCACTACGAGCCCTACGAAGCGCCGATCCCCAATCCTTTGCACCCGAACGTCTCCGAGGACCCGGTTGCCTTCCTCTACGACCAGGCCGCCGGGCGGCCGAACCGCTTCGGCAAGGTGGCCGATTTCCCGTATGTCGCCACGAGCTACCGGCTCACCGAGCACGAGCACTACGTGACCCAGCACGTTCCGCTTCTGGTGGGTCTGCAGCCGCAGGCCTTCGTAGAAGTGCCGCAGCAGCTTGCCGACGAGAAGGGCATCAAGAACGGCGACCGTGTCCGTGTGTCGAGCGGGAGAGGAAAGCTCGAGGTCGTCGCTCTCGTGACCAAGCGTCTCGGGCCGGTGACCCTCGCCGGGAATAAGACCGTCTACCAGATCGGGATCCCCATCCACTGGGGCTTCGTCGGGCTATCGGCCGAGCAAAATCCCGATCGCTCCAAATTCTGGTTGGCGAACGCGCTCACCCCAATGGTGGGCGACGTCGGCGCTCGCACGCCTGAGTTCAAGGCGTTCCTCGTGAACATCGAGAAGCTGTGACGACCCTCATCGCGGAGCCGACCACGAGCCACGCCCGGCGCCGCGACCGGGCGCGCGAGCTCGGCGCGCGATTCGAGTTCGCGCATGAGCCACTCGGGCTGTACCTCGCTGTCGTCGATGCGCAAGAGCACGCCTACGAGAGCGCACGCGATGATCGTCCGGTCCGGGCCGATCTCGCGGCTTACGTCGTCCGTGTGTCGCTCCCACGAGTGATGGAAGCGGCGGTCGCGGCCGGCACGGAGACCTTGCGCGAAGCGACGCTCTTGCGGTTCCACGAGGCCGATCTCGAAGGCCTGATCGAGGCGTGGCTCGAGGGCGATGAGACGTCGCTCACGGACACGTTCCTCGCGCGCGCGAGCACCCAGCCCGTCTTGGAAGCAGTGCCCGAACTCCCCGCTGCGCTCCGCCAGAGCGATCCTGGCGAGCGTCGCTGCCCGCGCTGCGGTGGTCTTCCGCAGCTCGCCGTATTCCCGGATACGGGGGAGGCGCTTCTCACCGGGCAACGCGTTCTGGTCTGCTCGCGGTGCTCCAGTGAGTGGGCGCTGAGCCGGATGACGTGTGCATCGTGCGGAGAGACGTCCGGCGGCAAAATGCCCATCCTCTCGGATGTCGACCACTTCCCGCACCTCCGCATCGATGCCTGCGAAATGTGCCGGCGATATCTCATCACGGTCGACATGCGCAAGGACCCGCGTGCCGTTCCGATCGTCGACGAGCTCGCCGCGCTGCCGCTCGATCTGGTCGCCGCCGAGCGCGGCTATACCAAGATCGCGCGCAATCTGATGGGGTTCTAAGTGGCTACATTCCAGGAACGACCGATGGGTTTCTTCACCGATACGTCGATCTGCATCGGCTGCAAGGCGTGCGAGGTCGCGTGCAAAGAGTGGAATCAGCTCGAGGGAAACCCACCAAAGTTCACAGCGGACTCGTTCGACAACACCGGCCAGCTCGACGCGCAGAACTGGCGCCACGTGCAGTTCATCGAGCAGGTGCCGGACAACAACGGTGTCGTCTTCAACCCGACGCCCATCGCCGGCGGGCAAGCCTGGCTGATGATGAGCGACGTCTGCAAGCACTGTAAGAACGCGAGTTGCATGGAAGTCTGCCCGACGAACGCGCTCATGCGCACCGAGTACGACACCGTGTACATCCAGAACGACGTGTGCAACGGCTGCCGTAACTGCATCTCCGCGTGCCCCTACGGCGTGATCGGCTTCAACGAGGAGAAGGGCATCGCCCAGAAGTGCACCCTCTGCTACGACCGTCTGCAGGGCGGCCTTCAGCCGGCCTGCGCGAAGGCCTGTCCGACCGAGTCGATCAAGTTCGGCTACGTCGACGACCTGCACAAGGTCGCGGACGATCGGCTCGCCAACCTCCAGAAGCAGGGTTACGCCAAGGCGCAGCTCTACGGCCGCGATGAGAAGGTCTACGGCGGGCTCAACGCGTTCTTCCTGCTCATGGACAAGCCCGAGGTCTACAAGCTGCCCAACGCCGAGAACGCGACTCTGCCGAGCCGCAACAACCTTCCGGGTTATGTCGGCGGCGTCGCGACCGCGGTCGTCGGGCTGATCGCCGGCCTCTTCGCGTTCCGCAACGGCCGGATGAATTCGAACAACAACAACACGACGACGCCCAACTGATGCCGCCAGCCGAGCACTTCGCCTCACCGCCGGAGTGGCAATGGTGGATCCTGGCCTACTTCTTCTTCGGCGGTCTCTCGGGCGGCAGCTACGCGCTCGGGACCCTGCTTCGTTACGGTGGTGACGCGCGCGACGAGAGCGCGGCGCGTCTCGCGTTCATCACGAGCTTCATCGCGCTCATCCCCTGCCCGATCTTCCTCATGGTCGACCTCGGCCAGCCGCTCTTCTTCTGGCACATGCTTGTCGACGTCAGCCCCGGCGGAGGGCTCGCGTTCAAGCCGGACTCGCCGATGAGCCTCGGCTCATGGGCGCTCCTGGCGTTCGGTCTCTTCTCGTTCGTCTCGTTCCTCGGCGCGATCGCCGAGGTCGGGTGGTTCCGTGCGACGAGTGGGATCGCCCGCATCCTGCGCGGTGGAGTCGGACTCGTGTGGAACGCGATCGGCACGGTCTTCGGTCTGTTCATCTGCGCGTACACCGGCGTGCTGCTCGCGGTGTCGAACCAGGCCGTGTGGAGCGATGCGGGTTGGGCGCTCGGCGGCATGTTCCTGGCGTCGGCGCTCGCCGGCTCCACGGCGTTGCTCCTGCTCCTCGCACGCTCGCGCCGTGACGTCGATGCCGACACCGGCGTTCGGCTCGAGACGGCCGATCGCTACTTCGTGATCCTCGAGACGATCCTGATCGTCGTGTTCCTGATCACGCTCGCGATCGCCGGCACCATCGGAAAGGTCCTCGGCGTGTGGCTCGTGCTCTGGCTCGTCGTGATCATCGGTCTCGCCGCGCCTATCACGATGCTGAGCTCAGGCGCCGCGCGGCGATGGCCGCCGGTCGCGGCTCCACTTCTCGCGCTCCTCGGCGTGCTCGCGCTACGCGCGCTCGTCATCTTCAGCGCGCAGATCTAGCGACCGCGCCTCGGCACCATCTGCGATGCTATCGGCCAGAGCGCTGTGGGAGGACTCCGATGAAGTGGATCACGCGCGAGCATCCCCGGGTCGACCGGGTCGCCTGTCCGTGGTTGATCGAAAGGTTCGTCGACAAACAAGCTGAGTTCATCTACGTCCCCTCGGATCAGGTCGCCTCCGAAGCGCAGAAACGGAGTGCGACTCCCTACGACATCAAGGACGTGGAGCTCGGACATCACGGACCGGAGTGCAGCTTCGATGCCTTCGTGCACAAGTACGGGCTCGACAAGGATCCCGCGATGGTCTACATGGCCAAGGTCATCCGTGGCGCGGACACGGCGGACAAGACCATCACCCCCGAGTCGCAGGGGGTCGAGGCGATCCTCGACGGCATCAGGCACCTTCACTATCCGAACGACCAGAAGCAGCGCGAGACGTCGCGTCCGCTGCTCGATGCGCTGTACGCGTACTGCCAGAAGAAGGTGGAAGCGAAGGCCGCTTGACGTTGCGGCAGGTCGGCGTCACTGCCGTGCCGCCGGGCGCCAAGCCCGGCTTCGATCATGCCGACACATACCTCGATCCGCGCGGCAGCCGACTGTACGTGGCCCACACCGGCGCGGACCGGATGGACGTGTTGGACTGCGAGACCGGTACGTACCTCCGATCGATCGCGGGGCTTCCTGGCGTAGCGGGCGTGCTCGTCGATAGCGAGAACGATCTGCTCTTCACGTCGGACCGCGCCGCTGCGCGAGTGAGCATCCTTCGCCTCAGATGAGGCGCTGCTTGGCCAGGTCGCGGTCGATCCACGGCCGAACGGCCTCGCCTTCGATCCGGACGCACGGAATCTCTACAGCTTCAACCTCGGAGAGCCGGCCGGCACGAACTGCACCGCCTCCGTCGTCTCCGTCGACGCACGCCGAGTCCTCGCGACGCTCCGGCTGCCCGGGCGCCCGCGCTGGGCGGTATTCGACGGCGAGAGCCGGTGCGTGTACGCGAACATCAGCGACCCCGCCCTGATCGTGGTGATCGACGGTGACTCGCAGGCGATATCCCGCTCGATCTCGGTGCCCGCGGCTGGGCCGCACGGACTCGCCATCGTCGGCGGTCCCGGCGCATCGTCGCTGTGGTGCGCGGCCGATGCCGGTGAGCTCGTGGTGCTCGAACCGAAATCCGGCGCCGCTTCGGCGAGCCTTCCCCTGCCTGGCGTCCCAGACGTCGTGATGCACGACGGCGATCTCGGTCGGGTCTACGTCGCCGTCGGCTCCCCGGGCACCGTCACGGTGTTTGACACGCGCCACCGGCGAGAACTCGAGACGATCGTGACCGAGGAGGGCGCCCACACGATCGGGTGGGATCCGGTGACGCGCCGGCTGTTCGTCTTCCAGCCGAAGAGCTGCGGTGTCGGGATCTACGAGGAGTCCGACTGATGGTGGAGACGCCTCCGCGGCTGTCACTCGCACAGATCGCGGGATACTTCGTTCGTCTCGGAACGTTCGGATTCGGCGGGCCGATCGCGCTCGCCGGGTACATGCAGCGCGATCTCGTCGAACGCCGTCACTGGTTCACGCAAGAGGAATACCTCCAAGGCCTCGCGGTGTCCCAGACCCTGCCGGGCCCTCTTGCGGCGCAGCTCGCGATGTGGCTCGGATACGTCCGCCGCGGGTTCTGGGGCGCCTGCGCGGCGGCCGTGCCTTTCATCCTTCCGCCGTTCATCATCGTCAGCTCCGTCGCCGCTCTATACGTGGCATTTCGCGGAACGACGATCATCCAAGCCCTCTTCTATGGCATCGGTCCGGCGGTCATCGCGCTGATCCTTCGCGGCGCGTGGAAGCTCGTCCGGGTGACGGTCAGGGACGAGCGGCGGCTGTGGGCGATCTTCGCCGTGGTCGCGCTCGTCACCTTCTTGGCGCGCGGTGAGGTCGCGGTGCTATTCATCCTTGCCGGGCTCGTCGGCATCGCGATCTACGCGCCTCCCGGTTGGCTGCGCCGCGCCCAGGCGGCTCCCCTGACTGTGCCTGTCGGGTTCGGCACGCTCTGGACGGCCGCGCAGAGCATCGACCCCAACATCCTTCTGCAGCTTGGTGTGTTTTTCTTCAAAGCCGGTGCGTTCACATTCGGTTCGGGTCTCGCGATCGTGCCGTTCCTGCAGCAGGGTGTGGTCCGCGACTTCGCCTGGTTGAGCGAGCGCGAGTTCCTCGACGCCGTCGCGATGGGAATGATCACGCCCGGGCCGGTCGTCATTACCGCGGTCTTCGTCGGGTATCTCGTCGCCGGTGTTCCGGGCGCCACCGTGGCGGGTCTCGGGGTGTTCCTCCCACCCTTTCTCATGGTCGTGCTCTTCGCTCCATGGATCATTCGGTATCGGAAGCATCCGATCGTGGTTGGCTTCACGAAGGGAGCGACGGCTGCCGCCGCCGGCGCGATCGTCGGTGCCGCCGCGGTGATCGGGACGCAGGTCATCGTCGACGTCACGACGATCGTCATCTTTCTCGCGGCGCTCGCCGTGCTCTGGCGGACGAAACTCCCCGAGCCTCTCCTTGTCGGTGCGGCGGGACTCATCGGCCTTGCCGCATTCGTGGTCCGATGACTCGCGCGCAGATCGAGGTGTTTAAGCGGCGGCGTTCAGCTGCTGCGTGAGGTCCTCAGGGCCCGAATACTCGCGCTCGGGAAGCCTATTCAGCGCCTCCTGAATCGTCGAGCTCAAACTGGCTTCGCGACCCGCGGTCACGATCTCCGCCTTTGCTATGGGATAGTCGAGGCCCTTGACGAACTGATCGGCGACTTCGCTCTCCTGCATTTCTTGCATGTGAGTTCTTAGAGCGAGTGGCATGCCAGCGTTGTTTGGCGCTGGTCGGCTGACCGAGGGCCCCCGCGCGACGGGGAGCCGGCCGAGGCGTCCGAGGCCGGGGGGACCCCGGCGCGAACAGAGGGTTTCGTTCGGCCGACCGGCGCGGACCGCACGCCGCCTATCCTGCCCGCATGAAGACGACGGACCGGCTGCAAGAAATGCGGGCGAAAGCTTCTCTCGGGGGAGGAGACCAGCGGATCGCGCAGCAGCATGCCAAAGGCAAGCTCACCGCCCGGGAGCGGATCGATCTCGTGCTCGACGAAGGCTCGTTCACGGAGCTCGACGCATTCGTGCTGGCGCGACCGACCGAGCTCATCCCCGATGACGAGCGTGTTATGGGCGACGGCGTCGTGACAGGTTTCGGCCGGATCGACGGCCGTCCCGTCTACATCTTTTCCCAGGACTTCACCGTCTTCGGCGGCTCGCTCGCCGAAGCCCACGCCGAAAAGATCTGCAAGGTCATGGACCTCGCGATCAAGACCGGCGCGCCGATCATCGGACTCAACGATTCGGGCGGCGCGCGTATCCAGGAGGGCGTCGTCTCCCTTGGCGGATACGCCGACATCTTTCTGCGGAACGTCCTGTCGTCCGGTGTAGTCCCGCAGATCTCCGCGATCATGGGTCCCTGCGCCGGCGGCGCGGTCTACTCGCCCGCCATCACCGACTTCGTCGTGATGGTGCGCGACACGAGCTACATGTTCGTCACCGGGCCGAACGTCGTGAAGACGGTGACGCACGAGGACGTGACCTTCGACGAGCTCGGCGGCGCGGACGTCCACGCGCACCGCTCTGGCGTCGCGCACTTCGAGGCGGACGACGAGGTGAGCTGCGCGGCGCTGCTCCGACGGCTCGTCGGGTTCCTGCCTTCGAACAACCTCGACCCCGCGCCGATCGTCGCGACCGAGGATCCGCCGGATCGCGAGGACCCCGCGCTCGACGAGATCGTTCCCGACGCGTCGAACAAGCCATACGACATGAAGGACGTCATCCGCCGCGTCGTCGACGACGAAGATGTGCTCGAGGTCCACGAGGGCTGGGCGCAGAACATCATCTGCGCGTTCGCGCGGCTGGACGGCAGGTCGGTCGGCGTCGTAGCGCAGCAGCCGATGATCCTCGCCGGAGTACTCGACATCGACGCATCGGTGAAGGCCGCGCGCTTCGTCCGCTTCTGCGATGCCTTCAACATCCCGCTCGTCACCTTCGTCGACGTTCCCGGGTTCCTTCCGGGCACCGTCCAGGAGCACGCAGGGATCATCCGTAACGGCGCGAAACTGCTGTACGCCTACGCGGAGGCGACCGTTCCGAAGCTCACGATCATCACGCGGAAGGCCTACGGCGGCGCGTACGACGTCATGTCGAGCAAGCATCTCCGCGGCGACTACAACGTGGCCTGGCCGAGCGCGGAGATCGCGGTCATGGGACCCGAAGGCGCCGTGAACGTCATCTATCGCGAGGAGATCGCGAAGGCCAAGGACCCCGACGAGCGGCGGACGCAGCTCGTCGCCGAGTACGTCGCGCGGTTCGCCAACCCGTACGTCGCCGCGGCGCGCGGCTATCTCGACGACGTGATCGAGCCGCGGGAGACGCGGCGGCGGCTCATTGCCGCGCTACGCTCTCTCGCAAGCAAGCGGGACACGAACCCGCGTCGCAAGCACGGCAACATCCCGCTGTAAGAGGGGGGAACGGCGGCGCTCACCTCCGTCCTCGTCGCCAATCGCGGCGAGATCGCGCTCCGCATCATTCGCGCCTGCCACGACCTCGGCATCCGGGCGACGGCGGTCTACAGCGATGTCGACCGCGACGCGTTGCACGTGCGCTCCGCGGACGCCGCCTATCCGATCGGCTCCGCGGCGCCTCGCGAGAGCTACCTTAACGCCAAGCGGATCATCGAGGTCGCGAAACGCTCGGGATGCGACGCGATCCATCCCGGATACGGCTTTCTCTCCGAGAACGCGGACTTCGCGCAGGCCGTCGCCGAGGCGGGCCTCGTCTTCGTCGGCCCGCCCGCGAAGGTGCAGCGGCTCCTCGGCGAGAAGACCGCGGCGCGCCGCCTCGCGCGCGAGGTCGACGTCCCGGTCGCCGAAGGCACTGAGCCGCTGCGCGACGCCGCCGCGGCGCGCGTGGCCGCGAACAAGATCGGCTATCCGGTCGTCCTCAAGCCGGCGGGTGGAGGCGGCGGCAAGGGGATGCGCCTAGTCGGCCGCGACGAGGATTTCGAGGCTGCCTGGCGGGGCGCGACCGGCGAGGCGACCGCGGCCTTCGGAGCGCCGGCCCTCTATCTCGAGCGGCAGATCAGGAACGCGCGCCACATCGAGATGCAGATCCTGGCGGACGGGCAGGGGAAGGTCGTCTGGCTCGGCGAACGCGACTGCTCCATCCAGCGCCGCCACCAAAAGCTGATCGAGGAGTCACCGGGACCGAGCGTTACCGAGGGCCTGCGCGCCAAGCTCGGCGCGGCCGCCGTTCGCATCGCCGAGCGTGCGGGGTATGTGAACGCCGGCACGGTCGAGTTCCTCGTCGAGTGGACCGGGGAATTCAATTTCCTCGAAGTGAACACGCGCCTGCAAGTCGAGCATCCGGTCACGGAGATGGTCACCGGCCTGGACCTCGTCACGCTGCAGCTCCGGATCGCCGGGGGCGAGCCGTTGCGTCTCACCCAGGACGAGATCACCACACACGGTGCGGCGATCGAGTGCCGCATCACGGCCGAGGACCCATTCGCGGGCTTCGTGCCGGCGAGCGGACGCGTCGCGCTTGTGCGTGAGCCGGCCGGTCCGGGGATCCGCGTCGATTCGGCGCTTTTCTCAGGGATGACCGTGCCGAGCGAGTACGACTCGCTGCTGGCGAAGGTCATCGCGCACGGGCGCGATCGCGAGGAGGCGATGGCCCGGATGCGCCGAGCGCTCGAGGAGATGCGCGTTGCAGGCATCCCGACCTCGCTGCCGTTCCACCGTGCCGCGCTCTTCGAGCAGGATTTCATCGCGGGACGCTACGACACGGATTTCGTCGCGCGATGGGATCCGAGGAAGGTCCCCGAGCTAACCGACAGGGCCGCCGCGGCCGGTGCGCTCGCCGCCGTCCTGGCAACGCGCTCACGCGGCGAACGGCGCGCGGTGGCCGTCGCCGATCCGGCCTGGACTCGCGCAGCGCGCGAGGACGCGCTCCGCTGATGCGTTACGAGGTCACGCTCGAGGATCGTCGCGTCCGCGTCGAGCTCGGCGAGGACGGGCGTTTCACGGTCGACGACCGCGTCGTCGCTGCCGATGTCCACGAGACCGTACGCGGACGGCAATGGTCGATCACGCTCGAGGGCTCCAGTCACGAGATCACCGTGGTGACGCACGACCCGCTCCGTCTCGACCTCGATGGGCACGATGTCCGCGCCACCGTCGTCGACGAGCGCGCCCTGCGCGCGAACCGTGGTGCCGTCGGACTGCGGACGGGGCGTGTCGAGCTGCGTGCGCCGATGCCGGGCCTCCTCAAGGCCGTGCATGTGAAAGAGGGCGACCGCGTCGACGCCGATGCTCCGCTCGCCACGCTCGAAGCGATGAAGATGGAGAACGAGCTGCTGGCGCCCTCCGCCGGGCGAATCGCGAAGGTGCGTGCGACCGCGGGCGCGAAGGTTGAGGCAGGCGCCGTTCTTATCGTGATCGCGATTGACTAGCCGCCGTCGCACGGCCGGCATAGTCGCAGGCACCATCGCGCTCCTGGTCGTCGCGAGCATCGTGGTGACTGGGCTCATCCTCGTGTATCGGCCGCTCGCCACCATCGACGGCGAGTTCCGCCTGCTCGGGATTGACGCGCGCGCAGAGGTCCTACGCGATAGCTACGGCGTCCCGCACATCTACGCGCAAACCGCGCACGACCTCTTCTATCTCCAGGGCTACGTCACCGCGCAAGACCGGCTCTTCCAGATGGACCTCTATCGGCGAGCCGGCGCGGGTCGGCTGGCCGAGGTGCTCGGGGAGCCGGCGCTCGATTCGGACAAGCAGTTCCGCACGTTCGGACTCGCGCGCGTCGCGGCGCGGGAGCTTCCGCGTCTTCGCGACGACACGCAGAAGAACCTGAGCGCGTACGCCGACGGCGTGAACAAATTCCTCGAGGGGCACGGCGATTCGCTGCCGCTCGAGTTCGTGATCCTCGGGTACCGCCCCGACCGTTGGTCGATGCTCGACTCGCTCGTGGTCGCGAAGCTCCAAGCGTACGACGCTGCGAGCAACCTTGACCAGGAGCTCCTCCGAGCGGGACTCGCCTCTCGCTTCGGGACCGGTGTTCTCGCGACGCTGATGCCCGACCCGTCCGGCCACGCGGCCGCGGTCGACGAGCGCGCGTGGGCGGCTGTCGCGCCGTATCTGCGGGCCGGCTCGTCATCGCTGCCGGGCGCGGTCGCGCTCTCGTCGCTCCTGCCCGGCGCGGGTGACGGCACCGGATCGAACTGCTGGGCTCTGGCCGGATCGAGGACGGCGACCGGCAAGCCGATCCTCGCCGGCGACCCGCACCTCGCGGTCCGCAACCCATCGATCTGGTACGAGATCGGCCTCGAAGGCGTGGGCTACAAGCTCGTCGGCTTTTCTTTCGCGGGAATACCCGGGATCGTCATCGGCCACAACGACCGCATCGCGTGGAGCCTCACGTACGCGTACACGGATACGCAGGATCTGTTCGTCGAGCGCCAGGATCCCACCGATCCGCGCCGCTACGAGTACAGGGGACAGTTCGAGACCGCCACGTTCGTGCGCGAGACGATCAACGTGAAGGGCCGTGCCGATCCAGTGATCGTCGACGTCGCGATCACGCGTCACGGACCGATCGTCACGCCGGTCCTGAAAGGCCAGACCGCGCCGCTCGCGCTTCGCTGGACCGCGCTCGATCCAGGACGGCTCGTCGACTTTGTGTTCGCGCTCGCGCGAGCCCGAACCTGGCAGGACTTCCGCGCGGCGGCCGCGGACTTCAACGGCGCGGCGGTCTCCGCCTGCTACGCGGATGTCGACGGGCACATCGGTTATCAGCTCATCGGCCAGCTGCCCGCGCGCAAGGGCGACGGGCAGATGCCGGTGCCGGGGTGGACCGGCGAGTACGACTGGACCGGCGTGCTGCCCGCGGACGCGAATCCCACGCTCCTCGATCCGTCGACCGGTGTGATCGTCAACGCGAACGACCGGCCGACACAGGATCCTCACAGCACGGGGTACGTCGGCGAGTGGGACCCGGGGTTCCGAGCGACATACATCGCGCAGCGCCTCGCGGGTCTGCCGAAGGCGGACGTGCCCGCGATGCGCGCGATCCAGACCGATTACACGTCGACGCCGGTGGGCCGGTGGCGCGAGGTCATCCTCGCGGCCAGTCCGAAGACCGACCTGCAGCGTCGCGCCCAAGCGCTGGTGCGCGACTGGGACGGCATGCTTTCCGCGCAGTCGGGCGGCGCGGCCGTGACCGAGGCGTGGCTCATCCGGATGGTCGCGCGGACGTTCCACGACAAGCTCGGGGACGTGCTCTACGCGGATTACCTCGGTCACGGGCGCCCTGTATTCGCGTTGTATGAGCTCCTCGCGCACCCCAACGATCCGTGGTTCAGCGACGCGGGCGACCCGTCGGTGCGCGGGCGCGATGGCGTGTCAACCGTCGCGCTCGAGGACGCGACGCGTGAGCTCGTGGCGCGGCTCGGCGCCGACACAGCGAAATGGCGCTGGGGCGACCTGCATACGATCACGTTCGCGCACCCGCTCGCGATCGGTCCGCTTGGCCTTCTTCTCAACATCGGGCCATTCCCGCGCGCCGGCGACGGCTTCTCCGTGAACAACGGCGCGTACGATGCGGCGACGCCGTACAAACAGACGACGAACGCGTCCGAGCGCATGATCGCCGACCTCTCGGATTTCGATAACTCGCTCTCGGTCACGCCGGAGGGCGAATCCGGTCAGCCGGGATCGAAGTACTGGGGAGATCAGGCGCCGCTCTGGAACTCCGGCGACTACAAGCCGATGCGTTTCTCCAGGGATCGCCTCGGGCGCATCGACGGAATGCTTGTGTTCAGGCCGCGATAGGTCGGTACCATCGGCTCGTGCCGAAGAAGAGCCGCGACCGCGCCGAATGGGAGCGAACGAAGTACGCGGACGCGATCAAACGCGTTCCCGAGCGCGCGAAATTCGAGACGACGTACGGCGCCCCGATGCCGCCGATCTTCGACCCCGACCGCGCCGATCCGGGACTCCCCGGCGAGCCGCCGTACACCCGCGGCGTCCAGCCGACGATGTATCGCGGACGCCTGTGGACGATGCGGCAGTACGCCGGCTTTGGCACGGCCGAAGAGTCGAATGCGCGATACCGCTACCTGCTCGAGCACGGACAGACGGGTCTCTCCGTCGCGTTCGACCTGCCGACCCAGATGGGGTACGACGCCGACGATCCGCGCGTCGCGGGCGAGGTGGGGAAGGTCGGCGTCTCGATCAGCTCGCTCGAAGATTTCGCTCGGCTCTTTGAAGGCATTCCGATGGGCGACGTGACGACGTCCATGACGATCAACGCCACGGCGGCGATTCTCCTCGCCATGTACGCCGCCATCGCGAAGCGTCAGGGAGTCGCGGCGGACCGCGTCGCCGGCACGACGCAGAACGACATCCTCAAGGAGTACATCGCTCGCGGGACGTACATCTTTCCTCCGCGGCCGTCGATGCGGCTCGCGACCGACCTCATCGCGTACTGCTCCGAGCGGCACCCGCGGTGGAATGCGATCTCGATCAGCGGCTATCACATCCGCGAGGCCGGCGCGGACGCGGTGCAGGAGCTCGCGTTCACGTTTGCGGACGCCATCGCGTACGTGGACGCCGTGGTGGAGCGCGGGCTCGACGTCGACCGATTCGCGCCGCAGCTCTCCTTCTTTTTCGCGGCGCACTCGACCCTCCTCGAGGAGGTCGCGAAGTTCCGCGCGGCGCGTCGGGTGTGGGCCGCGATCATGCGCGACCGCTACGGCGCGAAGGCGCCGGCATCGCTCGCGCTCCGGTTCCACACGCAGACCATGGGCTCGACCCTCACCGCGCAGCAGCCGCGGAACAACATCGTCCGCACCGCGATCGAGGCGCTCGCCGCGGTTCTCGGAGGAACCCAGTCGCTTCACACCAACGCGTACGACGAGGCCCTCGGGCTTCCGACCGAAGAGTCCGTGCGCGTCGCGCTTCGGACGCAGCAGATCATCGCGGAGGAATCAGGCGTCGCCGAGACCATCGACCCGCTCGGGGGAGCCCACACCATCGAGGCGCTCACGACCGACATCGAGCGCCGCACGCTCGCCGAGATCAAGAAGATCGACGGCCTGGGCGGCGCGCTCGCCGGCATCGAGCGCGGGTACCAGCAGCGCGCCATCGAGGACTCCGCCTATAAGCAGCAGCGTGCGATCGAGAGCAAGGAGAAGGTCATCGTCGGCGTCAACGCGTACCGCGACGAAGGCGACAGACCCGAGATCCCGATCACGCTGGTAACACCGGCCGTGCTCGAGCGCCAGCGCGCGCGCCTCGCGGAGCTGCGCGCACGACGCGACGCTCCCCGTGCGAAGAAGGCCCGCGCCGACCTCGTCACCGCGGCGCGCGGTTCGACGAACCTGGTGCCGTTGATCGTCGCGGCGGTGGAGTCCGACGTGACGCTTGGCGAGATCTGCGCCGACCTACGCGAGGTATTCGGCAGGTACGTTCCGCCACGTCTGTGAAGCTCGGCCCGCTGCATCACGTCGCGATCGCGGTCCCGCGCATAGAAGAGGCGCTCCCGTTCTTCCGCGACACCCTCGGCCTTGCCGCCGATCGCATCCGCGAGCTTCCGGACCAGCACGTTCGCGTGGTATTCCTCGGCGACGCAAAGGGCCGGATCGAGCTGATCCAGCCGACCGACAGCGAGTCCGGAGTGGCGAAGTTCGTCGCCGAGCGCGCGAGGCCGACACTCCATCACGTGTGCTACCTCGTCGACGACCTTGCGGTCGTGCTCGAGAGCCTCGCGGGCGACGGGGTCGAGCTGATCGACCGCGCGCCGCGGCGAGGGGCCGAGGGCATGGTCGCGTTCATCCACCCGCGCGCATCCGGCGGGGTCCTCATCGAGCTCATCGACCGCGCGAGCCTTCGTGATTCCATACCATGACCAACGTGCGTCCACGTATCGCGCTCACGCTCGCACGGCCGTCCGCGTTCCACGGCGCATCACACCAGCGGTACCGGGATGCGCTCGAGAGCGCCGGCGCGGACCTCGTCGTGCTGCACCCCGGCGACGCGGTGCCGAGCGACCTCGACGGACTCTGCCTTTCGGGTGGCGGTGATATCGAGTCGGCCCGGTACGGCGAGGCAGACGTGGCGTGCTCGGACGTCGATACCGACCGCGACGCGCTCGAGATCGAGATCGCGAAAGTCGCGATCGAGCGCGACATTCCCGTCCTTGGCATCTGCCGCGGCTTCCAGATCCTCAACGTGGTGCGCGACGGCAGCCTCGTTCAGGACGTTCCAGGACACCGGCATCTGGAGCGCGAGGGTCTCGTCGAGCACCGCGACGTGATCGTGCGGCCCGGCTCGCGCCTCGCGAAGGCCACGGGCGGAGCGCCGCTCACGGTGAACTCGCGGCATCACCAGGCTGTGACAAAGGACACGCTCGGACGGGGCCTGGTCGCGACCGCCGTCGTCGACGATCTCATCGAGGCCTTCGAGCTCGACGATCGGCGGTGGGTGGTGGGCATCCAGTGGCATCCCGAGCGGACCAGCGAGGTCTCGCCCGAGGCACGCCGGATCTTCGACGCCTTCGTCCAGGAGGCGGCGCGCACCACGACGGCGTCGCGATGACGGTCTCGACCGGGACCCGTGCCCCAGGGGTAGGGGCCCCTGACGGGGTAGGGGTCCCGGTCGATGAGACGCGTGTCGCGCTCCGCCGCGCGCTTCGCATCGCGCTCGTTCACGGGCGCGAAGAGGCGTCACGTCGCGCGGTCGCTCATCTTGCGCTCGCGTCGGGCGCCGAAATCGTCGCGCGCGTTCCCGCGACCGACCCGCGATCATTCGTCGAGGCCGCGCAAGTTCTGCGCGACGCGAAACCCGATGTCGTCGTGATACAGGGTGGACCCAAAGACGAGGGCGCGCTCTCCGAGCTTCTTGAGGCCCTGCGTCTCGGTTGTGGTGCGCAGCGCCCGATGCCGCGCGTTTTTGCCCTCGTGGACATGCGCGTCGCTCATGCCCTTCGGATGCGGGCCAGCCCGTTCGAGTTCGAGCGCTTCGCGGCGGCGTCCGAGATGGTCGAGAGCCTCCGCCATCTGCGCCGCGCCGGGAACGGGGATGTCGTGTTGCGTGACGCGCTCATCGAGGACGGCGCGCGGGCTCTTGCGGCGACGAACGCGACCACCGCGCTTGCTGTCGACGTGACGGAGCGTTCGACGTCACTCGTCCTAGCGCGCCCGGACGGTCAAATTGAAGCCGCGCACCTCGTCCCTCTCGGATTGGGTATGGGCGCCGATCACGTCGTCGTACGCGCGAGCCTCGACAACGTGCGCCGCTGGCTGCCCTGGCCGATCGATGCACCGGCACTGCTCGAGCGCGTCTTCAATCGCACGCGCCAGCCGGTCGGAGGTGGCGCGACGACCGAGGCCACCGTCCTGCTGGAGATGGCGCTGGCGCGCGAGGCGATCGCGCACGCGCTGCGTGACGCGGCTGACGCCGGGCTCGACGTCGCAGCGATGCGGTCCGCGCCATCCATCCTCATCACCGGTCAGGCGGCGTCGCTCCCAAAGGCCGGGCAGAGCCTTCTCGTGCTGGTCGATGGCCTCGAGCCGAATGCGGTGTCGACGGTCTACCGCGAGCCCGACGAGGGACGCGCCGAGCGCATCGGCATGGTGGTTTCGGTGGTGACTCGCCGGTCTGCGAAGATCCGGATCGTTCGCGCGTCCGGCCGAAACGTGGCACAGGTGGCTCCTGGCTCGTTCGGTCTCGTGCCGATGGGGGCCGACGTGGAGGTCGCGGTGAATGGCGCGGGCGTGCGAGGTCACGGACGGTCGGGCGAGCTCGGCGTGCTCATTGATGCGCGTGGCCGACCGCTCTCGCTTCCCGAGCGGGACGCCGAGCGCATCCCAGCCGTGACGCGATGGCACGCCGCGCTGCAGGCGATCTCCGAGAACACGGCCCCGACATGACGTGGCGTCGCGAGCGCTGGAGCGCCGATCACTCGCTCCCCATCGGGGTCACCAAGCGTGCGCAGGTCGGCGAGCTCGTGCGGGCCGGCGACATCATCGCCGCAGGCGCCACCCTCGCCGGCGCCCTACGCGTACCCGGCGCGCGCCGTCTCGGCCTTTCGCCTGCCGATTTCGATCGTGAGCTGCGGGTCCGTGTCGGCAGCGACGTGGTGGCCGGAGCGGTGCTCGCACGCGTCGGGCGCCGCTTCGCGCGCAGCGTCACGGCGCCGATCGAGGGACGCCTGTTGCATGTCACGGTCGATGGTGACCTCTACATCGCCCCCATCGTCGATCGTTGGACGGTGCGCGCGACTCTCGACGGCGTCGTCGCGCGGTCAGACGACGCGGTCGTGGAGGTCGAAGGCGAGGCGTGGTGCCTTCAAGGTGCCGCCGCGTTTGGGCCCGACGCCATCGGCGAGCTCACGCTCGGCGTTGACGGACCGGACGTGGACCTCGCCCCGAGTCGTATCGACGTGCGCCTCGGCGGCCGCATCATCGTCGGCGGCGGGCGGGTCGGCGGAGGTCATCACGCGCGCACACGCGTGCGGCGTCGCTGGACTTGTGGCGGGCGGCGTCCCGCCAGCCGGTCTCCGTGTCGTCTATGGCGACGCGGTGACCGCGGCAGGGTCGCCGAGCCGCGGCGACCGGCCGACCGTTCTCTGCCTGATGGGCTTCGGGTCGGGAGCCCTACCGCGCGCCGTATTCGAGCCTTTCGCCGCACTCGCCGGCGCGCGCGCGGCGATCCATACGGTGTCGGCGCGACTCTTCGTGTTCAGCACCGCGAACATCGGTCGGGCCGAGACGCCGTCGCCCGATGTCGCGTTGACCGATGACCGTCCCGTGGCCACCCCGCCGGTGGACCGCGCGGATGCTTACGACGAGAGCGAGACCGAGCACGAGGAGCCGGCGCAGAGCGACGAAGAGCTCACCCCGAGCGCGAGCGACCGCAGCCCCAGGGGTAGGGGCCCCTGACCGGGCGGGGCCCCGCCGAGCGCTAGCCTCCACTCGTGGCAAGACGGAGAAGGCGCCGCGATCGGCGAGGTGACGCCGAGCATCGTCCGGCGAAGCCCGAGAAGCGCGAAAAGCGCTCCGACGAAAAGCGCCGCGAAGCGTTCGAGGCGGACCAGCTTTCGCTTCGACGACGCCGCAGGTTCATTGGCGCGCTCGCGTTCATACCGCTTCTTGGTACGCTCGGTTGCGGCGTCGGCATCGCGCCGGTCTGCGCGGTGCCGCAGGAGTGGTGGTTCGCGATCTTCGCCGCCGTCTTCGGGTCGTATCTCGGCATCAACCTCCGGCTCTTCCTCGAACGGCGCAAATTCCAACGCGAAGTCCCCAGTGGCTGATCGAAAAAAGGAAGTGGCTTCGGTCGATCTGGTGAGCCACTCCTCTCTGCACACCGAACGGCTCGGCGAGCGCCTCGGGCGCGCGGCGCGGCCGAACGACGTCTTCGCCCTGTCCGGTGAGCTCGGGACCGGAAAGACCGTCCTCGCGCGCGGTGTCGCGATCGGCCTCGGGATCGACCCGGCGGACATCTCGAGCCCGACCTTCATCATCATGCGCGAGCACGGCGGCGGCCGGCTGCCGTTCTTTCACATCGACCTCTACCGCCTCGAGGGCGTCGATCTCGCCAACACCGGCTGGGAAGAGTCTCTGGACGCCGGCGGAGTCACCGTGATCGAATGGCCCGACCGCGCCGGGCCGCTGCTGCCCGACGATCGCCTCGAGGTGAGGCTCGAGCACATCGCGGACACCAAGCGCCGCATCGTCGTCGCCGCGACCGGGACGCGTTCCGCCGAGTTCGTCGAGGAGCTGCGGGCGAGTGTTATTAGCGCTTGACACGTCGACCGACTGGGCGTCGGTCGCGCTCTTCGACGGCCGCGACGTCCTCGCGGAGGAGACGTGGCACGCGCAGCGGCGGCAGGGCGACGAGCTCTTCCCGGCGATCGAGCGCGCGCTTCTTTCGACCCGGACCGCTCTCTCGTCGGTCGATCGCGTCGCCGTCGCGGTCGGGCCCGGATCGTTCACCGGCCTGCGTGTGGCGATCGCGGCGGGACAGGGCATCGCGCGCGGCAACGGCGCCGCGCTCGTTGGCATCTCGACGCTCGACGTGCTCGCGTATCCGCACGCGCCCTCGAAGCAGCGCACGTGTCCATTGCTGCGCGCGGGCCGCGACACCTTCTACGCCGCCTTCTACCAGGAGCGGAACCGCAAGTGGATGCGCCGTTCGCCGTTCCTCGTCGCGACGCTCGACGAGATCTGCAGGCAGATCGGCACGCACACGCTGTTCGTCGGCGAGATCGGCGCCGACACCGAGGCGGCGCTGCGTGACCTGCTCGGCCCGAAGGCGCTCTTCGCGTCGCCGGCGTCGCGCGTGCGCCGGGCCGGCTACCTCGCCGAGCTCGGCTGGCGCGAGCTCGAGACGCGCACGCAGGTGAAGATCAACGAGATCGAGCCTCTCTACGTGCGGCAGCCGTCCATCCGCGGGTCCTTCGAGCAGCCTTTCGCGGCGCCTCCGTCGGACGAGCGCGCGCTCGGCCTCCCCAAGCGCGCCTGATGGTGGTCACGCGTCGCTTGCTCCGTGTGACCGTCCTGCTGCACCCGGCTGCGCCGGGATGCACTAGTTTCAAGAGGCATGGTCGCCACATTTCCGATCGTCATCGAGGACATGACCCCCGACGACATCGACGGGGTGCAAGAGGTGGAGCGCGCCTCGTTCCCGGTCCCGTGGCCGGCGAACGCGTTCCGCCACGAGCTCACGCAGAACAAGAACGCGCGCTACCTCGTCGCGCGCGAGGGCGGCCGCATCGTCGGCTACGCCGGGCTCTGGCTCATGGTCGACGAGGCGCACATCACGACGTTCGCTGTTCACCCCGATAACCGCCGTCAGCGGATCGGCGAGCGGCTCCTCGTGCGCGTCTTCGAGCTGGCGGCGGCGCTGAACGCCGAGTGGCTGACGCTCGAGGTCCGCGCGTCGAATCTTGCGGCGCAGAAGCTCTACGAGAAGTACGGGTTCCGGCGCGCGGGCGTGCGCCGCCGCTACTACTCGGACAACAACGAGGACGCGCTGATCATGTGGACGGAGCGGCTCCGTGAGCGGCCCGTCCGCGAGCGCCTCGCGAAGCTCAAGGCAGAGCTGCAGGAGACGGGTTGAGGATCCTCGCGATCGAGACGTCGTGCGATGAGACCGGCGTCGCGATCGTCGAGGACGGGCGTCGGATCCGTTCGAACATCGTCGCGTCGCAGCTCGTCCACCAGGACACCGGCGGCATCGTCCCTGAGGTCGCGGCGCGGGAGCACCTCCGCACGCTCGACGTCATCACCGAGAAAGCGTTGCGCGACGC
>WNGL01006151.1_pt1 | contig 28034 bp, 25 predicted proteins | sample 5400591 | NCBI WGS metagenome assembly WNGL01 (sample SAMN13153377, study PRJNA577476) | soil metagenome | isolation source: 80 cm soil or saprolite under Garry oak tree replicate 1 | place: USA:California | collected 2016-06-15 | reverse complement strand
CCCTCTGCCGATCTGACGTTTTACAAAACGGTTGGACAGAGCAACAGCAATGCCCAGTTGACGACGAATGATCGCGGAAACAATACTCAAAACAGCGCAGCGGCGTCCGAGGCCAAAAACGACCCTGCGAATCCGCCCGCGCCGGCATTGAATGGCTATTACGTGCAAGTAGCGGCAGTCAGCAAACAGGAAGATGCTGAAGCGTTGGTCGACGCGCTAAAGAAAAAGCAGTATGCCGCATTTGCCGGCAACGCACCCACCGACAAGCTTTTTCACATTCAAGTGGGACCATTTCCCGATATCAAGGATGCCGAAACCATTCGCGCCAAGCTGGTAAGTGATGGGTACAATCCAATCTTGAAGAAGTAGGATGATCCTTTGCGAAAAATCCCGCTCAGGACGGCTTGGGATACCGCTCAACTAAATCCTGTATGCGGCTTTGCCGATTCGGTCGCCTCGTAAGTTCCTTCGCGAAAAATCCGCTCAGGATGACAGTTCGGGGATAGTGCTCAACTGTTATCTGCTGAATCTTTGTTCCTTCCACGGATCTCCGTACATGTGATACCCGTTCTGCTCCCAGAATCCTGCCTGATCGTGATCGAGGAATTCCAGGCCGCGAACCCATTTAACGGATTTCCAGGCGTAGAGATGCGGAACGATCAGCCGCAAAGGATATCCATGATCCGGGGTCAGCGGTTGGCCGTCATGATGCGTGGCTAGCAGCACCTCTTCGCGATTGAGATCAGCCAGAGGCACATTGGCGGTGAAACCCTGCTCCGCATGGATCAGCACGTATGCGGCTTCCGATTTCGGTTTAACTCGGCGCAGCAACTCCTGAAATGCAACTCCGTCCCAACGATTGTCAAATCGACTCCATCGCGTTACGCAATGAAAATCGCTGGTGCGCTGAACCTTGGGCAAAACGTTGAATTCTTCCCATGAGAGTTTGAGTGGCGACTCTACCAATCCATAGACACGAAAATCCCAGGTTCTCGGATCAAAACGAGGCACCGAGCCATAATGCAGGACCGGCCATTTCAGAGTGAGCGATTGTCCCGGAGGCAAACGGCCCGCGCTTTTCATCGCCTGCTGCAGTTCTCTGCGATCCTTGCCTTCAAACAGCATGACACTCCTAAACAAATCCCGTCTTTTATATTGACAGGCGTCAATTCACATTTTATTCCTATCTTGCCATGAGCACGCCTGAAGAAACGCTAAATCGGATTCTGCATGCCGTCGCTGATCCCACACGCCGGAAAATCCTGCATGCGCTCAAAGAACGCGGCGCCTGTTCAATTGATAAGAATGTCGGCCTTTGCGCCAGCGATATCGAAGCACGCGTTCATCTCTCCCAGCCTACTATCTCTCACCATATGTCTATATTGATCAAGGCAGGATTGGTGCAAGGCAAGAAACTTGGCCAATGGATGTGGTACCGGCGCAACGAACCGGCTCTGCGTGACTTTGCACGAACCTTGCGGGAAAACTTATAACGACGGCGCTATTGCTAGCCAGCAGTCGCGGCTAGTGCCTTTTGCGATAAGCGGCGAGCTTGCGCAATCAGATCGGCGACTTCGAAAGGCTTCACCAGGTAGGGCAGATTTTTCTCCTGCAGAAAACTGCGGATCTCGGGCTCCAGTACGCTGGAAAAAGTGAACAGCATGTGTTTCTCCAGAGTAGGACAATTCTCAATAACCCAGCGATACGCCTCTTGTGCGCACCACCCGCCCGGCATTTTTCCATTCATGATGAGCGCATCAAAGGTTTCGCTCAGCAGCCGCGATTTCATGTCTTCGCCGCTCATTAAGGTGACCACTTGTGCTCCAGCGCCGGTCAAGACATCGCGCTCAAACTCCAGCACGGCCTCCTCATCTTCCACCAGGAGTATGCGGCCTTCGATCGCAAGTTCATGCCGCGGGGCAGGCAGGCTTTTTTCCGGAGAAGGCGTCCGACCCGCGGACGGAAGCCGTACTTCGATAATCGCGCCTCCCTCCGGCCGATTGCGGGCAGTGATATCGCCCCCGTGCTCCTTCACAATTCCGTAGCAGATGCTCAGTCCCAGTCCTGTGCCTTTTCCAACACTCTTGGTGGTATAGAACGGATCAAAAATCCGGTTCGGTTCCTTAATGCCAGCTCCCGAATCGTGAAATTCCGTATGAACGTTTCCGTCTTTTGCGTAGATGCACACTTTTAATGTGCCTCCCTTGCCGGCTTCCAGCAGGGCGTCTACGGCGTTGTTGATGATATTGAGAAATACTTGTTCCAACTGATGAGGATCGGCGGTCACCGCTGAAATTTCCGGTTCGATCTCGCGCTCCAGCGTGATGTCATTTACTTTCAGATCGTAGTCCCGCAAGGCCAAAGTCTCATCCAGCACCTTGCGAATATCCACCTCCTGCTTCAGGGGTTTGCGCTGCCGGGCAAACGAGAGCAGGTTCTGCACTACGCGATGGGTGCGTTGTGCCTGCTTAAAAAGTTTGCGCACAAAGTCGGACGCTCGCTCTTCCAGCCCCTCGCTTTCGAGAAGCTGGGCATAACCCAAAATCGCCGTCAGTGGATTATTCAGCTCATGCGCTACGCCTGCGATTAGCTGGCCTACGGCGGACATCTTTTCGCTTTGCAGCAACTGCTCCTGAGCAGTCCTCAGCTCTTCATAGGCGCGGCAGGTCTCTTCATATAGACGAACCTTTTCGATAGTAGTGGACAACTGTCGTCCAATTGCGACCAGCAGGTTTTCATCATTGCTGGTGTACTCGCGCGTCTCGCGGCTGCTGATTCCCATAATTCCCATGGGCTTATCTTTGCTCCACAGAAGCACCCAAATCCAGGAGCGCAATCCGTCGGCGCGGATAAAGTCCGCCGCCAGTGGAGGCAAGTGCGGCAGGTAGTCGGGCGTGATTACTTCGGTCCGGGAACGGGTCACCAGATCGCCAAAACCGTCCGGCAGCTTGACCTCGGAAAGGCGAGCTCGGTCGGCACTGCGCTGGCCCCAACCGGCACGGCGCCGGAAAGTCGGTTCTTCGTTCTCGCACAGGTAAATGGAGCCGGTTTCCGCTCCCAGCAACGAGATCACCTGGCGCAAGGTCAAATTCAAAATCTCGTCGAGATCGAATGACTGAGTCGCGATCACGGCCATCGCATTCAAAGCATTTAATTCGCGATTGCGCCGCCGGATTTCATCTTCTGCGCGCTTCTTTTCCGTCATGTCCAGCAGGAAACCTTGATAGCGTTCAATTCTGCCGCTAGCGTCCCGCGTGGCAAAGCTGCTTTCCATCGCGGTCAGCAGCACTCCATCTTTGCGTCGAAGTGTAACTTCAAAGTTACGGACATAGTTGTGCAGTTCGACCTCGCGGCGAAAGGCATCGCGCTGTTCAACCGAAACGTAAAGCTCAGTATCAATATTCAGCGCCATCAGTTCTTCGCGATTACTGTGACCCAGCATGCGCACGAAAGCGTCGTTGCAGTCCAGCAGTTTGCCATCGTGCGTCGCAACAAATACTCCTTCCTGCACCTGTTCGAACAGCAGCCGATACTTTTCTTCCGCGACGCGGCCGTCCGTGGTATCGCGAACCACGTGGATAGTGCCCTTTTGTTTGCTGCCCTGATCGGTGAACGAAGATGTCGAAACCATGGAAAAGCCGCCGAAGCAGGGATCTACGCCCTCGTGAAAGCCTTCGTCGTCTTTCTTGCAATAGGGACATGCCGTCCAGGCTTCACGGGTTCGGGGCAGAACCGCCTCGCACAGATTCCCAACAACGTCGGCGGGAGCACGGCCCAGGCGCTGAAGCAGTGCATGATTTGCCTTCACCACTCTAAATTCGGAATCATGCAGCAAGACAAAATCCTGAATGGAATCGAAAGTGTTAGTCCACTGTCGCTGCGCACGCAGGATTTGCTCCAAAAGCCGTACATTCTCTACCGCGAAACCCAATTGCTGCGCACAGGTCGAAAGAAATTCCATCTCTTCCAGGGTGTAACAAATCGAATGACGACGTCCAAACATGAGAGTGCCGATGGAGGATTTCTTTCCCTGCACGGGCACGATCACAACATGGTGAAATCGTTCGCTCTCCAGGAATGCCCGCATACTCTCGCTGGCAGTGGAAGCCTTGATCACGGTTGGCTTCCCTTCCCGCAGAACGGGTGCCAGCGTTTCATCCATGGTGGACGAATCATGGTGCTGCAGAAATTCTTGCGAAAGCCCAATTTGTTGCGCCATTACCAGGTCGTCGCCCTCGAGCAGGTAGGTCCAGGCAGCATTCGAGCGCATTAGCCTCTTAAGCTGGTCGAGGGCGGTTACCATCATCGGTGCGTGTTGCTGGGCGCCAGCGATGCTGGTCATGAGCGTATTGATTGCGCACAAACGCCGGGTGCGCCCCTTGGACTCGTCGAAGACGATCAGCAGTATGCTCAAGCTAAAAATCAGGTCTGCGGTGGGAGCAAGGCCAGGCGGAAGGTAGACATTCAGCGGCGCCCAATCCAAGTGTAAAAACAGGAGACTCAAGCCCAGCAACCAGGGACCAATCTCCCACCGTGCCCAGCGAAAGCGCAGCAACTGGACGGCTGCTGCCAACGTGATAATTCGATACGACACTTCGAGCGCCACGCGCAGCGTGAGCGAATCCGGCCACCACAGCGCGCGAAGAACGGCATAGCTGATGACCGCCGTTGAAGTCAGCAGGAGCGGCAGTAACAACTTGCGCGCGTGCGTATACACCAGCACGGCAGCCGCAAACAGGCATACCGCCAGAATGAATTCTGCATGGGAAGTTGCTATCAAGTAGCTTGGAACATGGTCTCCGCCACCTCGCAGGGTCCAGCGGGAACCGAAGTAGGCCATCCATCCCACAATCCAAACCAGCAGATAGCGCTCGCGAAAGGTCCGAAACACCAGCAGGCTGGCTATCAGGATGATCAGGGCGAGCGACTCCTGCGGCATCAACTTGGGGACAGCAATGTCCCCGACCGTGAACCAGATCCACCAGGCAGGCATATTCCTCGCGAGTAAGTAGGCTGCGCTCGCCTCTTGATACCATGCCCGGACGCCTTACCTGGCGGTTTTCCCGGCCCAAATGGTTACTTTCGGAATCTGATAACTCGGGATAGAATGACGCTACACTGAACCAGCCCTATGCCAGTTGAGCGAATCCTGGTGGTCGATGACGAGGAGACTATCCGCGAGATTGTCTCTTCCATGCTGACCCATGCCAACTATAAGTGTCGGCAGGCCGCTTCCGGCCTTGAGGCAATCGCTCTGCTCGATTCCGGCGAAGAGTTCGAACTGATGCTCTCCGACTTGATGATGGCCGACCTGGACGGCATTGGCCTGCTGGAACGCACCAAAGAAAGATTCCCCGACATGCCCGTGGTCATGGTGACCGCGGTACACGATATCTCTGTGGCCCTTGCCGCTATACGAAACGGGGCCTACGACTACCTGCTGAAGCCTTTCGAGCGCGAACAACTACTGGCCACGGTGCGGCGAGCAATGGAGAACCGCCGGCTCAAGCTGGAAAACCGCGCTTACCAGACGAATCTGGAAACGCTGGTCGCTGCCCGCACCGAACAGTTGCGCAAGGCCATGGTCGAACTGGAACGCTCCTACGACATCACCTTGGAAGCCCTGGGCGATGCTCTGGATCTCAAAGACAGAGAGACCGAAGGGCATTCCCGGCGAGTTACCGCTTTCACCATCGCTATAGCCCGCGCAATGGGATTAACCGCTGACCAGATCCGGGTGATTGCCCGCGGCGCGTTTTTGCATGACATCGGCAAAATGGCGATTCCCGATGCCATCCTTAACAAGCCCGGCGCTTTGACCCCGGACGAGGTCGGCATCATGCGCGAGCATTCCTACCACGGCTATCAGATCGTAAAGAAAATTCCGTTCCTACAGGAAGCCGCGGAGATCGTCTACGCCCACCAGGAACGTTTCGATGGAACTGGCTACCCACGTGGGTTAAAGGGCGAGCAGATTCCGTTGGGCGCTCGCATGTTCGCCGTAGCCGATACTTTGGACGCGATAACTTCCGATCGTCCCTACCGGCCCGCACAAACGCTTACCGCAGCTCGGGAAGAAATCCAGCGCTGGGCGGGACGCCAGTTCGATCCTGAGGTGGTGAAAATGTTTCTCTCGATGCCGGAGAACATCTGGGACGATTTACGCAAGGAAATCAATTCGCGGGTCTACCGCTTTGCTCTATCCGCTGCCGCCAAAACCTCGGCTTAATCGTCTGCGTTCTACGCGAGACACTTCGGGGTGTAAAAGCATTTCAAATTTCGCGGAAGGCAGCATTTTTCATTCTGTCCACATCCAACGAGCTAGCAAGCCAACCCCTAAATTGAGGTCCCAATATGGCCCATCCACGGTCTCGATGGCTGTCGTGTGTTCCACTCCTGTTGATTAGCATTCCACTGATAGCTCAGCAACCAGGGAATCCTGCCGCTGTCTCGCGCACCATTCCTGAGGGCAAACTGGAACAAGGCAAGCACTTCAAAGCCAAGCTTGCCGAAGATCTGATTGCTCCGGATGGCTCGACCATACCGCGCGGTAAGAAAATCAAAGGCCACGTTAGTTCCATCCAACAGGGACTGCATGCCCGCATGCTGCTCAGCTTCGATGAGATCGAAACCAATCATGGATCCATGCCGCTGATCGCCACCGTCACCGGAGTCCCGGGAGAGCACGCAGTAAAACCGCCCGACGCCGAGGGTGAGATCGAGCGCAAAGGCATGAGCAAGCGTCACATGATTGAAGCGATTGCCGTAGGCGCAGGACTGGGCGTAGCTACTGGCGCCGCCGCAGGTGGTCGCCATGGCGCCGCAATTGGCGCGGGCGCTGGGGCCGGGGCGGGCGCCCTTGCCGGCTTCTTCACCGACCGCAATTTAAAGCTGGATAAAGGAACAACGCTGGAACTGCGTTTGGATCATCCTTTGCAGGTGCCTTTGCGTTGAGTTGTGCGGTGTGCCGCGGACTCGGGTCCTTTTTTTAAGAGCGAAACTATCGTTGCAGAGCCGATTCCGACGAAGGGCACGGATTTCCCAAATCCGCGCCCCTTTTCTTATCTGTGTACGTAGCCGCAAGTTGCACCCATCTGGACGTTCTTTGGAGTAGCCGCGTCTCAGGCGTATAAATCTCATTGATCTTTTAAGGGAGAAAATCGTGAAAACTTCTATTGCAGGGGTCTCATTTGTAGTCCTGGCCTGCACGCTCGGCCTGGCACAAGATCGGCCTACAGTGACCGCACAACCTAACACTGTCTTCGTAGGCGCGGATGGCAAATTTGAAGCGAATCCCGACACCGCGCTGGTGCAATTCAACATCTCTGCTCAGGAGGAGAGTTCGCGGGCGGCATACGATCGCGCTTCCAAAGCAGCCGAGCAGATTCGCCAGATCCTGCGCTCCAACGGAATCGAACCCAAAGCCGCCGAAATTGGATTCTTTTCCCTGCAACCGGTCTACGATTTCAGGACTGCAAAGCGCAAGCTGGTGGGATATCGGGTGAACACGAATGTATCCTTGAAACTAAAAGATTTTTCCAAGATCGCGCCTATTGTGCAGCAACTCGCCGACACTGATATTACAGAGAATCAGACCGTCAGCTATACTCTCGACGACATCGATTCCGCGAAGACTCGCGCCGTCGAAGACGCTTACCGCCGCGCCCGTGAATCAGCAAACGCCGTAGCCCGAGCCGGCGGCCGCACCCTGGGAGAACTTTCCTACGCCTCGGTGGATACTTTTGAGAACGTGCGGATTGTGGCTCCGATGAACGCACGCGTGATGCAAACCATGGGCGCAGCCAACGCGCCCGCGCCCACCGCCGAGTTCAGCCCCCAGAACATCCAGGTGACAGCCCACGTCAATGCCATGTTCGCGCTAAGGTAGAGCCGGCGTCCCGTAACGAGTGTGTCTCACCCGCCGCTGGGATTATTTCACTGGCGGAGGGATGCGATTCGGATCCAAGGGAACAGCGCGCTGAAAAACCATCTCCACGGTCGTGCCAGCATCCAGTTTCACATCATTGCCCCGTGACAGCAGGGCGATGGCGGTCCCCACCGCGCCGCCGATCCCCGCGCCAATGGCAGCGCCTTTTCCTCCGCGACTCAAGCCACCAATCACCGCACCTGTGCCGGCGCTGCTGGCGACGGTTCCGATCTTCTCGCCTTTCTGGCTGTCCTGGCGGATCGTCCCTTCCTGCCCTTTAATGGACGTCTTCTCCGCGCCGGGAACGTTTTCTACAGCTCCGGGCAGCATCACGGTGTAGCCGCTGGGATAGATGAGCGTGGTGAAATGCATCAAAACTTCGGCGCGCCCTTTAATGCGTCCCGCACGCTGCACGTGGCTGATCCTTCCTTGCACGTACGTCCCGGCGGGAATCAGGACACGATTATCCTGCACCACAGGAAAAGTGGTTTCCGCGTAAACCGAGTCCCCTTCCCGCGCGCTTTTGGTTGATACCGCATGCTTGAGCGCGAGCGGGACCTTTGTCCCCGCCGGGACGACGAGCTCATTAGGCCCGGCTGAGGATGAAGTGGTGGCGCTAGTTGGATGGACAGGGGGGCTGGCTTGAGCCATCACCAACGCGGAGAGCAGAAGAACCATCGCAATCGTGCGCATGGACGACCTCCCGTCGAATCAGAATGCAGCAGCAGCCGAAAAGGCCTTGAGTATAGACCGCCCGCTAGCAGTATTTGGTTCCGATGAACGTAGGATGCGGGCACAATACGAAAAGGTTTCGTGGGACGCGCCGCGCTGCTATGCGCCGGTCCGTTTGAACTGGCCCTCTAGTACATTCCCCATAAATTGCGACTGCAACCGCTGGGCGCATCGCTCACCACAAACGTGGAGAGTACCCTCTTTCTTTGCGATCTCCTCTTCCCATGCGCACAGGTAAAGCAGCGGCCGGTTGTATTCCCCAAAAGATGTCCACATCAACCACCAGCGGTCGGCGGAGCCTTTCTGTACTCCGCAGTTGGGACCGGCACAACGATAGAAGGGATTAGCGAGGTTAGAGGGTCCAACATTCATTACACGACTCCCAGGGTTCGGAAAATGTTCGGACAGGTGTTCAGACATTGTAATGGAACGGCTGGCAGGTCGAACGTCGGATAATTTTTACTTATAGATGAGGTACTTCTGTCGAAGCTGCTGAAATTTCTCCAGCGGCTCGCGCCAGTCCTCCGCGATGCGACGCGGATCTTGTCCTTGAGCGATGGCGTCATACACTGCCTGATTCACCAGCAGCTCAATCAATCGTTCCATGTGAAACTGCTGGGGATACAGCTTGTGTAAAGCCGAAGCCAACTCGATGCCCAGTTCAGGAGCGTCCAACGCATTGCGGTCGGTAACTACGATGTTCACCCCAGCACACTTTTCCGCCGCATAATTGCTGGCGTTGGGAGTGAAGGTTACTGGCACAAAACGCACGCCAGAAATGTTTCTAGCATTCAAATATTGTGTGAGTTCGCGGCCGTTGATCCAGGGAGCACCCAGAATCTCAAAGGGAGTGTCGGTTCCGCGGCCCACTGAAACGTTGCTGCCTTCGATGAGAGCCACCCCAGGATAAAGCGTGGCTTCGGTGAGGCTGCGCAGATTTGGCGAGGGATTGATCCAGTTCACGCCCGTCGAATCAAACCAGTCGCCGCGCATCCATCCATCCATCGCCACAACCTGCAAGCGGGCGTTAATGTTGCGCTCCGCATTGAACATCTTCGCCAGTTCGCCGGTTGTCATGCCGTGACGCACCGGCACAACAGTGTAATTCACGAAACTCTCGCGTCCCGGGTCGGGCATGGGGCCTTGCACGAACGAACCGGTGATGGGATTAGGACGGTCCAGCACAATGATCTCAATTCCCGCCTTGGCCGCAGCCTCCAGGAAATAACCCAGAGAGGCTTCGTACGTGTAAAAACGTACGCCTGCATCCTGAATGTCCACCACCACCGCGTCGAGATTCTTTAGAGACTCCGGCGATGGGCGTCGGGCAGCATCCGTGGCGCCATAGACGCTGTACACAGGAATTCCGGTAGCAGCATCCTTTGAGTTGCTTACATCGGTGGTATCCAGTGTGCCCGTCACACCATGCTCGGGGCTGAATAGGGCGTCCAAAGAAACTCCAGAAGCCTCGGCCAGGACGTCAATGGTGCGGCGTCCCTGAGAATCAACTCCAGTCTGATTGGTCAGCAGCCCGATTCTCTTCTTGGCCGCGCCCCCGCGAATCAAATCAAAGTTGTGCGCTTCCAAGACGTCGATTCCAGTTTGCACCGATCCGTTCCGTACCGACAACCGGCGGGAACCCGTCTGGGCTTCGTTATAGCCAGTAATACTTTTCAGTCGCAGCTGTTCTTTTTCACTGACGGTCAGTGGCAAGGCCGCGGCTACGGCGGTGGCAATCTTTGCGCGCAACGCAATCACATTTCCCTTGCCGCGAGGATGAACTGAATTAGTGAGCAGGATGATGTAAGTGCGGGTAGTGGGATCAATCCAGAGCGAAGTGCCGGTCCATCCTGTGTGCCCAAACGAACCTACCGGCAACAGTTCACCCCGATTACTGGATAAAGGAGAATCGATGTCCCAGCCAAAGCCTCGCAGACTGTCAGATGTAGGCGGCTGCTGCGGCGTGGTCATTTTCTCTACCGCGAGCGAACGCAATACCGTGCTGCCATTCAGCAGAGCTTGGGCAAATTTCGACAAGTCTGCGGCCGTGGAGAACAATCCTGCATGTCCGGCCACGCCTCCCATACGGCGTGACGTGGGATCATGTACCATCCCGCGGAGCATCCTGCCCTGTTCGTCATACTCGGTTGGCGCGATCGCCGACTTCCACGCGGCTGGCGGAAGGTAGCGAGTGTGCGTCATCCCCAACGGAGTGAAGATGTTCTTCTGGCAGTACTCGTCCTCTGATATTCCCGACACACGCTCGATCAACGCACCCAGGACAATAAAGTTGATATCGCTGTACAGAAAGCGTGAGCCCGCAGGGATGACTGGCGTTTCGGCGAAAGCCATGGAGAACGCTGTGTCGCGTCCCTGCCATGGCTGCGTCAAATCCAGATCTCCCCGCAGACCCGAATAGTGCGTAAGCAAATTGCGGACCGTAATATCTTCTTTGCCGTTTTGCGCGAACTCCGGAATATACTTCGCGACCGGATCGTTGATCCGCACCTGCCCGCGCTCCATCAGTTGCATGATTGCGGTCGTTGTAGCTACCACCTTGGTGAGAGAGGCGAGGTCGAAAATCGTATCCAGCCTCATGGTTTCGCGTCGCGGTTCGAGAGACCGGTTGCCAAACGCCTTGCGATACATCACCTGCCCGTTGTGCCACACCAGCAACACTGCGCCAGGCATCTGGCCTTGACGGATTGCGTTCTGAATGATGGGGTCAAGGACACCCAGCCGGTTCGGGGGGCCTGGTTTGCTGCCGGCCGCCGCCTGTGCGCTTTCGGGATAGATGAAACTGCTGAGCAGAAATGCTGCCGCGAGCAGGCAGAATGAGGACCGCTGGATTCGCGAATTTGCTCTGATTATGCGGATATCCCGACTTTACACAACCGCCGCTGGATTACTCAAGAACCTCAAGTAGGGGGTACCGTGTGTACCACTGATTTATCGCTCCCGTCGTTGGCTGTTGGTCGTTCGTCGTTGGCCACCGACCAAGGACGAACGACCAACGACGAACTTAAAGTCACCTTTACCCGCTCTGCGAACTTTGCTATAAACCGAACATCGAGCAAATTACACCTTTGTCAGAAGGCTCCTCTTCCCTGAATACCGCGGCCAAGACCTCCGCGCATTTTCCCCCGCCTGCTTACGAGCAGCAGGACGTTGTGTTCTTGCCTGCCTTTGAGTTGTTGCGACAAGCGATTGCGCAGCATGTTTTCCCCGCAGCCTCGGTCGCGGTAACACATCAAGGAAAGCTGGTTGGGTTGAAGGCCATTGGGCGCTTTACGTATGACCTGAAATCTCCTGAAGTGACCACGGCCAGCATCTTTGATCTAGCTTCGGTTTCTAAGGTCGTCGCCACCACCAGCATCGCCATGATTCTTTACCAGCGCGGTTTGCTGGATCTGGAAATGCCAGTTGTCTCGATCGTGCCGGAATTTTCAGGACAGGATGAGCGTCGCCGCGAAGTGACTTTGCACATGCTGCTGGCCCATTCGTCAGGATTGCCGGCTTACGAAAAGCTGTTCCAGAGAGCCCCTACGAAGGATCGCCTGCTGGACGCGGCCTTCGCAATGCCGTTAGTCGCGGATCCAGGCGCACAAGCCACCTACAGTGACGTCGGTTTTATTGTTCTTGGCGTCGCGCTCTCGCGTATTGCTGACGAACCTCTTGACCGTTTTTGCCAACGCGAAGTGTTCGGCCCGCTGGGTATGGCAAACACAGCTTTCAATCCGCCTCCGGCTTGGCGACCTTCGATTCCGCCCACAGTTGATGACGACTCCTTCCGCCACCGCATCATTCAAGGAGAAGTCTATGACGAGAACGCCAGTGTGCTAGGAGGCGTAGCGCCACATGCCGGCGTTTTCGCCCCTGCGCAGGACGTCGCCGTCTTCGCCAATGCTATGTTGAAAGGAGGCCAACCCATCCTTCATTCGGAAACACTAGCAGTCTTTACCCGGCGCGAATCGTCACCCGCGGGCACGTCTCGCGCGCTTGGATGGGACACGCCTTCATCCCCTTCGCAGTCGGGAAGGTATTTTTCTCCGCATTCCTTCGGACATCTCGGCTACACCGGCACTTCACTGTGGATCGATGCTGAGCGCCAGCTTTCTGTCACCTTGCTAACCAATCGGACCTGGCCGGATGGCAGCAATAACGCCATTAAAGATATCCGTCCAAAATTTCACGATGCGGTCATCGAAGCGCTGGAGGCTCGCGGTTGAAAGGTGCCACAAAAAAACCACGCACCGATTTAGGCCGGCTCGTCACTGAAAAGCCGAATCCGGTTTCCACGAACCTGGATCTGAAACCATCCCTACAACTGGCGCGCATCATCAATTCCGAAGATGCCAAAGTCGCGGCCGCCGTCAAGCGTGCACTTCCACAAATCGCGCAAAGTATCGATATCATCGCATCTGCGTTGCGACGAGGCGGTCGGCTCATCTACGTTGGCACCGGAACCAGTGGACGCATTGCCGCACTCGACGCCGTCGAGTGTCCGCCTACATTTGATACTCATCGGCAAACAGTGCAGTTCATTATCGCCGGAGGGCTAAAAGCACTGGGCGCGGCGGTGGAAGCCGACGAGGATTCTCCTAAACTCGGCGAGCGCGAGATCGCGAAGAAAAAACCAGGAAAAAACGACGTAGTGGTGGGGATCGCCGCCAGCGGCCGCACTCCGTGCACCGTGGCTGCAATTTCGTATGCTCGCCGCCACGGCGCCAAGACAATTGCCGTCACCTGCAACCGGAATTCTGCGCTGGAAAAAGCCGCGGACCTGGCAATCGTCACCGAGGTTGGTCCCGAGGTTATCTCCGGATCCACTCGCATGAAAGCCGGGACCGCGCAAAAGATGGTCCTGAATATGCTTTCCAGCGGCGCGATGATTCGCCTGGGCTACGTTTATGGCAACCTGATGGTCAATCTTCATCAAAAGAATGAAAAGCTGGTAGATCGTGCCGTGAGAATCCTGCAACTTACTACTGGCATGGGTAGAAAAGCCGCGCAAAAGGCGCTCAGAAAGGCAAAAAACAGCATTCCCCTGGCGTTAGTCATGTCGCAAGCGAAGGTCAACCGAGCCGAAGCCCAACGGGCACTGAAGGCTGCGAATGGTCATGTCCGTCATGCCATTGCCGCAGCCCGAAGTTTGTAGGAAGCCGTCGTTGGTCCTTGGTCGTAGGTCCTTGGCCGCAGGCGAACGGCCAACGACAACCAGCCATGCACTCCCGATTAATAATTTCCTCAATGTTGGCCACCTTATTCCCCGCTAGAATAGAAGCAATGGGGCTTACTCAAGGAATTATCTAGATATGGATAAATTCGTGATCCGCGGCGGCAATCCGCTGCTGGGGACAGTTCGCGTCAGCGGGGCCAAGAATGCCGCCTTGCCGGCCATGGCTGCCGCCATTCTGACCGACGAGCCCGTCATCCTGGAAAACATTCCGCAGGTGCGCGATATCGAAACTACGCGCAAGCTGCTGGCTGCGATGGGTGCCGAGGTCGAACTCGGCTACGGTCGTGCCCAGCATCGCACCACGATCTGCTGTCGCAATCTGACATCGCCCGAGGCCTCCTACGAACTGGTCAAGACCATGCGCGCCTCTACGCTCGTTCTCGGTCCGTTGGTGGCGCGCTGCGGACATGCCCGGGTTTCACTACCCGGCGGCTGTGCCATTGGATCTCGTCCCATCGATCTGCACATCAAGGGACTCGAGCGGCTGGGCGCGACCATCACTCAGGATCACGGCTACGTAGAAGCCAGCGCGAAACGTCTGCGCGGCGCGGAAATTGTCTTCGACAAAATTACCGTTACCGGCACAGAAGACTTGCTGATGGCAGCCTCGCTCGCCGACGGCGAAACGGTTATGCAGAATTGCGCGCGCGAACCGGAAGTCGCCGATCTGGCCGAGTTGCTCAACAAGATGGGGGCTCATATTGAAGGTGCGGGCACTCCCACGATTCGTGTGAAAGGTGTGAGCAAACTTCATGGCGCCCGGCATCGCATTATTCCCGACCGCATCGAGGCTGCCACCTTCATCATTGCCGGAGCATTGACTGGAGGAGATCTGAATGTGGCGGGTTGCGATCCCCGTCACCTCGACGCTTTGCTGCAGAAGCTGGATGAAGCCGGCGTGAAGACTGCACACAACGCGGATTCCCTCCGCGTGATGGGTGATGGGCCGCTAAAAGCTGCTGACATCGTCACTGCGGAGTATCCCGGATTCCCTACCGACATGCAGGCGCAATATATGGTCCTGGCCACGCAAGCGGAGGGAACATCCAACATCACAGAAAATATTTTTGAGAACCGTTTCGTACACGCCCAGGAACTCCTGCGCATGGGAGCCAGGATCAAGATTGAAGGACGGCGCGCCGTGGTTCGCGGCAAATCTCCGCTGAGCGCCGCTGCGGTGCTGGCTTCCGACTTGCGCGCCTCCGCCTCGCTGGTGCTGGCAGCATTGGTCGCGGAAGGCGAATCCATTATCGACCGCGTGTATCACATCGACCGCGGCTACGAACACATCGAAGAAAAACTACGCGGCGTCGGCGCACAAATTCGCCGCATCGGGGAAATGCTTCCCAAGCGGGCGGTGGCTCCAGCAGTACGTGCTTAAAGCAAACTCGAGTTTCAGGTGTACGTTTCAGGTTTCTAGTACTCCGCGCCCGCAGAGACCAAAGCCCGTCGGTTGCGTGAGGCGAACGCAGGCCTGAAGCCCCGCTCTTCCACGCGGGGTCCCAAGAATTCGAGGAGCACGGAAACCCACGATTCTTACTTGATGGCGGCTCCGCCGGCGTGGCCCACCACTTTCCTACAAGCTCCCGCCAATTACCTGCGTAACTTTGTCGGTTGGCACACTCCGTCATAGGCTTGGCGTGGAGGCGTGCGGAAAATGAAAAAGATTGGATTACTTCTGACGTTGTTGGTTGCATCCCTGCCGAGTGTCGGCCAGGCACAGCGGCCCACAGTCTATATTGCGCCGCAAAATGGTTTTGAAACTTACCTCGGTGCAGCGATGGCGAAGAAGGGTGTCCCGATCGACGTCGTCACGGATCAGACGAAAGCTGTCTATTTGTTGAAAGCCGCGCCCGTCGAGATCAAACAGGAATCCACCGGGGCCAAAATTACACGTTGCCTGTTCGCTTCTTGCGCGGGGATTGAGGACAAAGGAAGCGTCTCTGTCCAATACATTGAAATCAGTTCAAGCAAGATGCTTTGGGCGTACTCGGTGAACAAACAGAGAGGCGGCAGCAAGAACCAGCAATCCATGGCTGAGGCAGTTGCCAAACACCTCAAGGAATTCATCGAACATAAATAGGCCGATAATTGACACCGGCCGAGAGTCTGGCGCCATTTGCGTGGGGGGTGTGTCCATGCCGCCCCGCAATCCTAGTATGACCACCAGGCGCAGGATTCGCCAATGGATGGTTTCACCCTGGTAGAACGAATCCGGCAGAAACCTGAATTAACCGCAGCCACAATTATGATGCTCACGTCGGCCGGCCACCGAGGAGACGCTGTGCGAGGCAATTGCCCGGTCTCTGGGAGCCGCGGAGGAAAAGGGCACAATTCCTCTCATTACACGCTTCTCTTTACAAGATGCTCGCCACCCTGCCGACGTTCTGCGTGTGTTGCTGGCAGAAGACAATCTAGTGAATCAGCGACTAGTCACTCGATTACTCGAAAAGCGAGGGCACCGCGTCGTGATCTCGGGGAACGGGTACGAGGCGCTTCTGGCCCTCGAGAAAGAAACATTCGACCTGGTTTTCATGGATCTGCAGATGCCAGAAATGGACGGCTTTGAGGCCACAGCAGCAATCCGCCAAAAGGAAAAAGGGACCAAGATCCATCAGGAAGTGATCGCCTTGACCGCCCACGCCATGACCGGCGATCGCGAACGGTGCCTGGCGGGGGGATGGACGGTTATCTTAGCAAACCTATACGGCCAATGGAACTCGACAATCTTCTGCAGAAATATGTGGACCGTCGGATGAGCGCTGCGGCCAGTTCCTAGCCTTGGAAAAGAGGCCAAGCATGGTAGAAGCGATCGATCATTCCGCGGAACTACCCCTGAATATTGGCGAGCTGCTGTCACGAGTGGATAACGACCAGGAATTGTTGCGCGAGCTGGTGCAACTCTTCAAAGAGGAGTGTCCCCGCCTTATGAAGTCACTCCAAGACGCCGTGTCGAAGGAACAGATGAAAAAACTGGAAACCACCGGTCACACTTTGAAGGGTATGCTTGCGAGCATGTCGGCGACCCGGGCAGCCTTGGCAGCATCTCGCCTTCAGGAGATCGGTCGCGGCGGGAAACATTCCCAACTAAAGGAAGCGTTGGCAGCCCTAGAATCGGAAATTGCGGTCCTGATACCAGAGTTGGATGCCTGCCTTGTGGACGCAGGGCTTTAGGTTTTGATCGCGGTGGATTCAGAATGGCGAGATCATGTTCGCGTGCGGCGATCTACGCACGGGTTTCGACGGCCAAGGGCCAAAACCCGCGATGCAGATTCGAGAGATACTTGGATCCCGCAATTCGTCTAAAGTGAATCAAATAGACTCTTTGTGCACATAGTAATATCTCTTCTCTCTGCCCCAGCTTAGGACTCGTGCCTGATGCAGCAATCTACGCTCTTGCGCTTCTGTTTGGTAGATTTTTTCCCACTCTGGCATAGCATGCTGTCTGGTCCGATCGGTGCGCCCGCGACGCACAAGTCGATCTTGTAACACTCTCGCCTGATGCCGCTCACGTTCTTCGCGTTCCGCGCGGATATCAAAGCGCACTCGGGGCTCATAAGTTTGCCCAATCCATCACTAGCCTACGTCTTTATCACTGGGTGGGATCATCAGGTCGACTGTGCCATTCTCGAGCAATCCCAATTACGGTATGCTTTTCCGATCACCCGAACAAGGGGCGACCCAAGCCAAACACGTTCCACAGCAGCAGGTGTCACGCGCTGACCTGCTTGCGCGAGATGCGCGGCAATCTCTAGAGAATTTTCCAGACGAAGTGTGCCAGGAAAGCTACCAGCAGCAGAGCGCCGGCTCCGCAGATCCAGAAAAGGAAGTTGGCTGTCAGTTTCGGGGAGTTGATTTCTTTTTTGTCCATCGAGGCTGAGACGTAGCGCCGCGTCTTTGGGAGGTGCCTAGCATAGCCGGCCCGACGCCGGCGCTAATTAGAATGGCGGATAATTCGCGAAAAGTGAATCGTTCCTCCCGATACGCGAGGTGATCTCGCTATCCTCAGGGAAATCACAAAAAATCGGGTAATACATTGGCCCCCGAGAGCTCCACTCCACTAAATGGCAATGAGGGGCAACGTAGTTTAGGTTGCCGTCTTGTCTGAACACCGGTTGATGACAGCGGGAGCCGTCGCAATCGTAGGCGGCCTCGATCTGGATGCCAGCGTTTCGCGGCGTGCGTTCTTCAACGGGGGGAAATAAGGTCTGCATAAAAGCACCGTACCTTGGATTCCACCTCCTCCCTACAGGTTTTCTGGTACGTAAATTTTTTTGGGGGACCGTCGAAAGATGCCAGTTTTTCGGGTGCCGACGGCACTCAGGCGCTACGGCCGATTCCCCCTTCTTGGCAAAGCAATGAAAATAAAAGGCCGCGATTCTAGATCGCGGCCTTTCGTGGAATGCTCGCGTGGCGACAGGCGACTCGCCTATCCACCTTAAGTCTTAGTGCTTCACGCTTTAGTGACGCGGGGGTCCACCATGCCCACCGCGCCCGTTATGCCCACGGCCACGACGACGTCCACCGCCGCCACCTCCGCCTCCGGGGCGGCCGCCGCGTCCTCCGCGTTCGGGACCACGATCAGGACGATCGCCGGATCCGGCTTGTGGGGCGTCACGATTAAAATTGGGTTCAGGTTCGTCAGGAAAGTCGCCGCCGCCCTCAATAGTGATGGCTGCAGCCGCAGTCTCGGGTGCTGCTTCGCCTCCACCCATTTTGGCGCGCTGCTCTTTGAGAATGGCTTTGCGCGAGAGCCGAATGCGGTTGCCTTCGACGGCCAACACTTTCACTAGCACCTGATCGCCTTCCTTCAGTTCATCGCGGACGTCCTTAATACGGTGCTCCGCGACTTCGCTGATGTGGAGCAGGCCGTCCAGCCCGGGGAGGATCTCGACGAATGCTCCGAAATCAGCTAAGCGAGAAACTTTTCCGAGATAGGTCTTACCTACTTCAGCAGTCGCGGTGAGATCGCCGATGATCTGCAGGGCTTTCGCGGCGGAAGCTTCGTCGTTCGAAGCGACGTTGATTTTGCCGGAATCCTCGACGTCGATCTTCACCCCCGTCTGCTCGATAATGCTGCGAATCATTTTGCCGCCTGGTCCGATCACGTCGCGAATCTTGTCCACTGGAATTTGCAGGGTGTAAATTCGCGGCGCGAATGCCGAAACCTTTTCCCGCCCCGTGGATAAAGCTTCGTTCATCTTGTCGAGCAGGAACATGCGGGCGCGCTGCGCCTGGGCAAGAGCTTCACGCATGATCTGCGCCGTGATGCCTCCAACCTTGATGTCCATTTGCAGGGCAGTGATGCCATCCCTGGTGCCCGCAACTTTGAAGTCCATGTCGCCGTAGTGATCTTCGGCGCCGGCGATGTCGGTCAAGATGGCGTACTTCTCGCCTTCCTTCACCAGTCCCATGGCCACGCCTGCAACTGGAGCTTTCAACGGAACGCCTGCATCCATCAGCGAAAGCGAAGCTCCGCAAACCGTCGCCATCGATGACGACCCGTTCGATTCCAGAATGTCGGAGACCACGCGCATTGCGTATGGCCACTTGTCCTCCGGCGGCAGCACCGCGGAGACTGATCGTTCAGCGAGAGCACCGTGTCCAATCTCTCGCCGGCCTGCACCTCGCAAAAACGCCACTTCTCCAACGGAAAACGGCGGAAAGTTATAGTGCAGCATGAAGCGTTTTTTGGCTTCGCCTTCGAAGACCTCCAGGCGTTGCATGTCGTCGCTGGTGCCCAGGGTGGTGGTGACCAGGGCTTGGGTTTCGCCGCGAGTGAAAATGGCGGAACCGTGAGTACGCGGCAACACGCCGACTTCTATGGAAATAGCGCGGATCTGATCGAAGGCGCGTCCGTCCGGACGCCGCTTCTGGTTGATCACCGCTTCGCGGAAAATTCTTTCTCGCAGAATTTCGTAATAGGTTTTCACCTTGGTCTGCGCGGCTTCGTCCTCTTCCGGAAGCGCGGCTACCAGCACTTTCTTCAATGCCTTGACCAGCGCATAACTCTCTGCCTTGGGATGCTTCTCTGTATCGAGGCGATCTGCCAGGTCGGAGCCGATTCTTGCCTTCAGGTCGTCGTAGTACGCCTGATCGAATTCCGGTGGCTCGACTTCCCGCTTGGGCTTACCGGCTTTTTGCCGAAGGTCATTGATGGAGGCGCAGATTTTCTTGATTTCCGTGTGAGCGAACTCGATGGCGTCGACGACCGTTTCTTCTTTTACTTCTTTGGCGCCGGACTCGATCATCACGATGCCGTCGGCCGTGCCGACTACCATGATGTTGATCAGGCTGTCGCGCATTTCGCTGTAGGTAGGATTGATGATGAATTGGCCGCTGACCAAGCCGACGCGCACGGCGCCGATGGGGCCATTGAATGGAATATCGGAAATTGTGAGTGCGGCGGAGGCGCCGTTGATGCCGGCGACATGCGGAAGCCTTCGGGGAATAGTGGACGAACCGGGCGGTCAATCTGGCGACTGGTAAGGATTTCCCGTTCGCTGGGACGTCCTTCGCGCTTAATGAAGCCGCCGGGAATGCGTCCGCCGGCATAGGTGTATTCGCGGTAGTCGACAGTCAAGGGGAAGAAGTCAATGCCTTCGCGAGGATCGAGGTTGGCGGTGGCAGTGGCTAACACAACGTTATCGCCCATGCGCACCACTACCGCGCCATGAGCCTGCCTGGCCAATTTTCCGGTTTCAAATGAGACTCGTTTACCGCCGGCGAGATCAACAGTTACTTCATGCGTCATAATTCAAGTTCCTTCTGGGCAGGAGGAGAGGTCCTGGAGGGCCAGTAGAGAGTTTGGAGATGGCCGGAAACGCACCTCTGGAAGCTGCAAATTTCCTTCAGCACACGCTGAATCAGAAATTACTTGCGCAGCCCAAGCTTCTGAACGACGGTCTTGTAGCGTTCGGAATCGTAAGTCTTGAGGTAATCCAGCAGGCGGCGTCGCTTGCTGACCAGCATGAGAAGACCGCGGCGTGAACCGTGATCTTTCTGGTGCGTTTTGAAGTGCTCCGTCAGGTGACCAATGCGCTCGCTTAACAGCGCGATTTGGACTTCTGGACTGCCCGTGTCGGTGGGATGCGTACCGTACTGGTCAATGAGGGACTTCTTCTGCTCTCTGGCTAACACTAAGCTGGTGCACTCCTGTCGTCAGTTTTGATTTTTTCTTTGTAACTTCATTGAGGGTAACACGTTGCAAAGAGGGTGTAAAGTGAAGTAAGGGCGGGCAACGAACCCAACGGGAAGCTGATATCTGACATCCAAGAGAGAACAGGAATTCACATTTATGCTATCGCGATGTCCAAAATGCGGATTTGAAAATAAGGAACAGCATCGCTTTTGCGGTATGTGCGGTACGCGATTGACGGTGCCGGTGTCGAGTCCCGCTTCGTCTTTTTCAGGCTCGTCTTCGACAACTCCGGTTCCGTCGGTTCGCGAGACGCGACTGCCTGAAAGTCCAAGTCAAAGGATGCGGACCGGAGTTTCACCTCACGAACGAACTTCTTCGATTTTGGGATTGGGTGACGAACCTGTCGTTCGTGCAACTCCGCCCGAACGTGGTACGCCGGAGAGCCCAAGTCAAAGGTTGCGCACGGGAGTTTCTGCGCCCCGCGAACGGACGCTGTCTTTTTTGGGATTAGGGGACGACCCTTCGGTCGGTCCGACCGCACCGGTTCGTGAATCGCCTTGGGATAGGATTCAACCGCCTCAAACAAGTGCGCCTCGCGAACGGCCGCCGCTGCCCGTGAGTGGTCCGTCGTTTCTGGGACTAGGTGGCGAACCTGCTCGCGATCTTGACTACCTGCTCGAGGATGAAGAACCGACCTCGGGACATAAGAGCATGTCGATAGTTCTGCTGTTGCTGCTCGCCGGCGTCATCTATGCGGGCTGGCGTTGGCGGGCAGAGATCTACCCTCGGGCGGCGTGGGCGTTGCATCGTCTGGAAGAGATGGTGCCGCGGTCAAGTTCGCCCAATTCGTCCCAGACGGCAAGTGCGCCCACCGAACCGCCGCCAGTATCGGGGACAGAATCCCACACGATTACCCAACAAGACGAGCACTCAACGACTCCGCCAGAAAAAACCGATGCCGCAAAGAAGCAAGCACCAGCGGAAACTGGCGCTCCAACTTCAACGGCTCCAGCTTCAGCAGCTTCAACCGCTCCTCCGTCGACAACCGCAGCTTCAGCCGGACCGGCTGCGCAAACCAAAACGCCGGAATCTGCGGAATCGCAATCTAGTCAGAGTTCCAAGTCGGAAGAATCCGCCGCGAAACCAGACGAGGCAACAGCTGCTGAAACTGAAACTGTGCCGGCGAAAACCACGAAGCCGCCCGCGGCCATCCCGAAATCTCAGAAAAGGGAAACTCAGCCGACGACTTCTTTCGACACCGCCGACGAAAAATTAGTTGCCGAGGGCGAGAGATATCTTTACGGCAATGGCGTCCCGGAGAATTGCGATCGGGCGCAGAAGAATTTGCAAGCTGCCGCGCAACATTCGAACTCGAAGGCCCAGACCATGCTCGGCGCGATGTATGCGACCGGACATTGCGCTGCGCGCGACCTGCCTACCGCCTACCGATGGTTCGCGCGAGCCCTCCATGGAGATCCAGGAAACACTCGTCTTCAGCGTGATCTTGAAATTCTTTGGAAGGCCATGACGCCGGATGAGAGGCAGCTCGCTATGCGTCGAGAGTAGCAGGGTGTGCGCGGCAACCCTTGGCTGCCGCGCGCAAAATCTTAGGAACCTTCCTGCACCTTGGTTGATTGCATATGGGCGATTTTCCATTTTCCGCCCTGTTTCACCCACACTTGACCAATGCGATACTTTCCGCTGATGTCCTTATCTTTGAGCGTGCCTTTCAGGTCCGCGGTGGCGGTCAGTACAGCGGTGTTGCCGTAGACTCGCACCTTCTTGTCCGATACATCGATAGCGGAGTATTTGACGTCACCACTTTTCCGCATCTGTACGGCATCGGACTTTGACATGACATTTCCCATGCCGCCAATCGCGGTGTAATCGTCCGTGGTATTGCTTTCCAGGAAGGAGACGTCGCCCTTGAGCGCGGCTTCTCTACCTTCGTCCGAGAGTTTTTCGATCTGCTCGGCGACACTTCCGCCTTTTTTGCCTTTTTCCTTGGGTGCCTTGTCTGCCGTTTGCCCGATTGCGGGCTGTAGGGCGAGCACCAGAATTCCCGCCCAGAGTAATAACTGTTTCATTGAGCCTCCTCGTTACAATTTGGCCTGCGGTCCAGGCCGGTGCGCATCGTAGTATCGGGCCTACAACAAGTCAAGGATGCAACCTCGCCAGCGGCTCAGGCTTCTTCCTGCTCCTGCAATCGGGCGATCACACTTAGATCTTCCAGCGTGGTGGTATCGCCTTTCACTTCGCCGCTGTTGGCCAACTCGCGCAACAGGCGTCGCATGATTTTTCCACTCCTGGTTTTAGGGAGTGTATCCGTGAAACGAATGTCATCCGGTCGCGCGAGTGCTCCGATTTCTTTTGCCACCCAGCGGCGAAGTTCTTCCTTCAATTCGGGACTCGGCTTTCTTCCCTGCTCCAACGTTACGAACGCAGAGATCGCCTGGCCTTTCAATTCGTCAGGACGGCCGACCACAGCCGCTTCAGCGACAGCTTCGTGAGCCACCAGCGCCGACTCGACTTCCATGGTGCTGAGGCGATGGCCGGAAACGTTGATGACATCGTCGACGCGCCCCATGATCCAGAAATATCCGTCTTTATCTTTGCGTGCGCCGTCGCCGGTGAAGTACACACCCGGAATCTGGGACCAGTATTGCTTCACGTAGCGGTCGGGATCGCCGTAGATAGTGCGCAGCATTCCCGGCCAAGGCTGCGTCAGGACCAGGAAGCCGCCGGAGCCGAGAGGGACGGGCTTGCCGTCCATGGTCACGACTTCGGGGACGATGCCGGGGAAGGGTCGCGTGGCCGATCCGGGCTTGGCAGCAATTGCGCCGGGCAGCGGCGTGATCATGATTTGTCCGGTTTCGGTTTGCCACCAAGTGTCCACGATGGGACAACGGTTGTGGCCGATCACTTCGCGATACCACATCCAGACTTCTGGATTGATTGGTTCGCCGACAGTACCGAGCAATCGCAGACTCTCGAGCTTATGTTTCTTCGGCCACTCGTCGCCCCACTTGATGAACGTGCGAATGGCGGTGGGCGCGGTGTACAAAACATTTACCTGGTGGCGGTCAATGATGCTCCAGAAGCGATCGGGCTCAGGGAAATTGGGCGCGCCTTCGTACATCAAAGTGGTGGCGCCATTTTGCAGCGGTCCATAGACGATGTAGCTATGGCCGGTGACCCAACCGATGTCCGCTGTGCACCAGTACGTGTCTTCTTCTTTGAGATCGAATACCCACTTGGTGGTGAGATACGTGGCGACCGAATATCCGCCGGTAGTGTGGACCACGCCTTTGGGTTTGCCAGTGGTGCCGGATGTGTACAGGATATAAAGAGGATGTTCGGCGTCGAGCGGCTCGGCGGGACAATCATCCGAAGTCTTGGCCATGAGCTCGTGCCACCAGTGGTCGCGGCCGGACTGCATGTTGATCGGAGTACCAGTGCGTTTGTAGATGACAACATGTTTGACCGTCGGGCACGAATTCACAGCTTCTTCCACTGCCGGAAAAAGTCTTACTTCGGAACCGCGACGATAGGAGCCATCCTGTGTGATGACGGCCACAGCCTGAGAATCGTGAATGCGATCGATTAACGCGTTGGAGGAAAATCCGCCGAACACCACAGTATGCGGAGCGCCAATGCGGGCACAGGCCAGCATGGCGATGGGCAACTCGGGCGTCATTCCCATGTAGATGGCAACGCGGTCGCCTTTTTTCACGCCCAGCGACTTGAGCACGTTGGCGAACTTTTTTACTTCGCGATGCAGTTGCTGGTAGGTGAGAGTGCGAACTTCTCCGGGCTCACTTTCCCAGATGATTGCGGCTTTGTTCTTGCGCCGGGTCTGCACATGGCGATCGAGGCAGTTATACGAGAGATTGATTTGTCCGCCCACAAACCATTTGGCCCAGGGGTTGTTCCACTCCAGAACTCTGTCCCATTTTTTGAACCAGTGCAGTTCTTCCGCGATGCGTCCCCAGAACTTTTCTGGCCGCTCGACTGATTCGCGATAGATGCGCTCGTATTCTTCCAGGCTCTGGATGTGCGCCTGCTGGCGGAAATGATCCGGACACTCGAATTTTCGCTGCTCATTGAGAGTGGAATCGATGTTGACGAAGGCCGTCTCTGCCATTCGGTTCTCCCGGATTGGTTCTTGTGCAACTTGCAGATTGTACCGTGGGAAGGGGAATGCCGGTATCCAGACTTGTGGGCAAGCCTTTTAGAGATCGAGGAACTTGCTGCGATATTTTTCGCTCGGAATCTGGCAGGTCTGGAGTTTTCCGAAAAGCTGATAACGGTTGCGCGCGATCAGGTTGTAGGCTTTGTCTCGAAACCAGCGCGGCAGATGTTGCACTATGGACGCCAGAGAGCCCCAAACTCCACCCAGTTCCGCGAGTATCTGAATCGCAGCGTCGGAGCGGGATGCAAGCTGCTCGTCGGGCTGCGAATAATTCAACAATAGATACATCGTATCCAAAATCTGTGGGTTAATTCCGTGTCGTTGGAGCACACGCCCAGCAAACTCACTCTGCAGAGCGGCAAAACGGAAGCGGTCATCTCTGTCGCGCTTAAGAACAAACTGATTGAGGCGATTGCAGAGTCCACAAACACCGTCGTAGAGGATGATTGGATTGGAGATCGTCATCAAACTCGGCTCAGTAGCGAGTCTAATGTATGTGAAAAAATTCAGCGCACAACTGCCAGGTGATGATTTATGTCCGGCACGAACTCTTCGACCTTACCTCTCTCCAACAAGTAGGCTCCCGGTCCCTGTTTGCCGCGAACTGTCCGGCAGAATTCGGCGACGAAGAATCCCGCTTTCAGGGCTTCGGTGAAAGCCCAGCGAGTAGCGTCACGCCATTCACGGGCCAGAGCGGGATCTTTCTGTTCGATCGAAACGATATCACTTGGAATCTCAATTGCAATTCTTTGGCGGGTCAGAGCTGCGTCAAGGTCGGTCCTGGCAGGTTTTCCGTCTCCGTTGAAGCGAATCAGAGGAAGCAGCCGGGAAAGCACATCCAGCAATTCGGCACGCTTGTCTTTTCCCTGTAGACGTTCCTGCACGCGGCGGCTTGAAAGCGGCCATCTCACCCATAAACGATCGGTGCTGTTGCGATGCAGAACGCTGGAAGTTTCGGGTCCATAGAAATCAATCTTGTATCTATCGGAAATCACGCCGAGTTTCCCGAAGTTCAGATGGGCATTTCTGCTCTGCAACGGATCGAAGGTCCAAGTCATGCCATGGATGCGCATGCTTAAGGCACGTTCTCGCTGGGCCACCTTCAGCTTGTAGCCCAAATCCAGATCGCGATATCCGTCGCGCACTGCCAACATATGGGAATGCACCATCACCTGCCCGTCTTCCATGCCCAGGAAACCGAAAGCAAAACCAACCAAATGGGCGCCGTCAAATGCGCCAAGCCAGATGCTGCCTGCTTCTCTTGCGGCCACACTCATGGTCAAAGGCAGCACGTCCCGGTCGGACAGGCCCCAAACTTCCTGCTCCAGGGTTTCAACCTTCCGCAAATCATCGAGGCTATTTAGATCGCGGATCACGACGGCGGGTTTGGACTTAGGCTCGGGCATGTGGGTGGCGGCCCACTAAGGGCGTTCAATATACGCGACCCCGGGGATACGCGCCAGTGCGGTAAAGCTGGGGCGCTGCCTGAGTGGCGGCCCAAAGCGCATCTGCCGCAGGCTAACTGAAATTACTGTTTTTTAAAGCCGGGCTGCTGATAGGTCGAATGAGTGGAGAATCACGCAGGCGGTTGGGTTGCTGCGAAGAATTTTTGCGCCAGATGAGAAACAAATTTGTGCCATCGTTCACCCATATCTGCGGCTGCGCGAGCCATTCGATCGAAAGCAGTCACGCCCGCAAGCGGGACCATGAACAAGTAGTCCATCATTACACCTCAATTTCGTTATGTTGGGATGAAATGTTTCTGTCTTCACGAAGCAGATAGGCTTGTTGCTCAAGCTCTCGATTCAATTGGTCAACCAGCGCCAGCAATCTCTGCGGATCTTGTTCCTTCATGATGGCTGCGCATAGTTGCTTCCAGGGGGAATTGGTCACGCTGCCTCCCTTCTACTCTGTCCCAAGCTGCGGCACCTATCTGTTGCATGTGCCCTGCCAAGATTGAAATAACAAGGACTTACGCGAGCATCCACTCTGAAATGTAGAGATTCTGCCGCGGATGAGAGCAATTAATTCCTACAGGGCACGCTGTAGGCTTGACGAAATTTCCCTGGGACATCATGGCAACGGCGGAATGGATGGTCGAGAAAAAGAGAGCGGAGATACATCGGCTACAAACCGATTTTTGAAGTGCACGCAGAATTGCCCAGTCAGGCAATTCGTGGTAACAGTTTGATTCACACGATTTTCACATTTCTGAAACCTGGCTGAAACGTAGGATCTCTATGATCCACCCTCAACATGTACCCTTCGGGTGCGGGTTCCCGCAGTCAAAGATTTCGGTTGCCCGCACCCGCCTGCGCGCCCAGCACCGCGGTTCGCCAGCCCTCCGAAGGTCGCACATCAAGGGTCTATGAAGAGAAAAAGCCCTCCCAAGTGGGAGTCGACCAAAGAGCCAACTGAAATTGCACTACGCGCCTGCCTCATTGCAAAAGATGCCGCGTTTAATGCTCAAGACTACATTGCGACCAGGTCGCAAATGGCCTTGATCGCCGTGCAGCAATGCGAGAAGGAACTGGATCAGATCGAGCGGCAGATCGATGAATCCATGCCTGCGGCCATCACCGAAGTTACCGAACCGGAAGCTCGCGAACTGCTCGGTTGCATGAAGTTCACCATTGATCTGGAACGGGTTGGCGACCTGATGTGGTCGGTGGCCCGGCGAATTCAAAATTTACCGTCGCCACTAAATGCAAAAGAAGCTGGCTATTTGACCAGCATGGCTGAAACCTTGCAGGAAATGCTGACGCGGGTTCACCAGGGATTCCTGAGCCGGGATCTCGAACTG
>WNGL01001562.1_pt1 | contig 28057 bp, 9 predicted proteins | sample 5400591 | NCBI WGS metagenome assembly WNGL01 (sample SAMN13153377, study PRJNA577476) | soil metagenome | isolation source: 80 cm soil or saprolite under Garry oak tree replicate 1 | place: USA:California | collected 2016-06-15 | reverse complement strand
CTCTGAAACAGGCCCAAGCCGTTCCCTCTTGGGTTGTAGCCAAGACTGAGGGCAAAGTCAAGAGAAACCCGAAACAGCGACACTGGCGAGAAACGAAGATCAAAGTGTAATGTAAATGACAGGAAAAAAAATTGCGCTTGAAGAGGACTCTGACATAGAACTATCGAAGGAGACCGAAACTGCAAAGCCCGAGGACGAAAAGGCGGAATCCACAGAAGAAGAAACGGTAGAGCTAGAATCAGAGGCGAAAGTACCGGAAGCACCAGAGGCTCCGGGGGTTGAAGAAGCTGAGGAAGAAGACGAGATAGAGATCGTTGAAGAGAAGTTCTACGACCTCAATCTAAGGCGTATTTGGACCGCTCCGAGAGAGAAACGAACACCCAGAGCGGTGAGATACGTTAGACAATACGCGGCCCAGAGAATGAAAACCGATAATGTCTCGTTAAGCGAAGAGACGAACAGTCTTCTCTGGAATAGAGGAATAAGCAAACCACCACGGAAGATTAGGATCCGCGTTGTCAAAGACAAGGAAGGCAAAGTTATCGTGTTTCCCGGTGAGGGAAAATGAATAGTGCCTATCATTCTCTCTGTAAGACTCGGTCATAGCCGAGAATAACACTCTGCGGTCGTCTCTCAAACGGCTGAAAAGCTTCCCTTTTGCCTTTTCGGTTTCAGCGATGAGCTTGTTCTTCCAAAATAGTTCATTGTAGGCGATTCCAAACCCCGAACCTTGTTCCTTTGAACAGGTGTTTTTTCTGCGGTTGGCGCTTATTTTTGACGCGTGGCAGAGACTCATGACAGTAGGACTCTAAATCATCTGAATCAGTGTTAGAGCACCAGTAACTCTTTGAGAGAAAGTGAAATCAGAGCTAGCGCCGCCCGTCGCTGGTTGCCCTTCTCGAGTTAGCATTCAGAAGGGGGCGTCAATCTAGTCGAGTGATTGTGAGAGTGTGTGATCGTCTCTTTCTTTGATTTTCTCGTCGACAGGCGTCGTTCTTACCTTTACTATGATATTCTGTCAGGTCTATTTCATATATTCAAGCATCATCGACTATTCGATATTAGCGCTATGATGTCATTTGACGATTAGCAGAGGAGAAAATTTGCCAAACGTAGCCGATCACATACCAGTGAAGATGCCATATCCAGGGCATAGAGCGAAACAAGTCGCTAAGGCGGGTCTTGTATCGGCTCTGATATTTCTCACAGTACTCGGTTCCGTTGGCCCGTGGTTGCCCGGAATCATAACAGCGTTCGCAGACTTGTTTCCAACCGGGCAACTCCCGACAACATGTCCTTTCGCTCCCTCGAACTCGACAACTATGTCCACAAATCCCGCGAACTCATGCTCCCCCTCCGAGACTCCCAAGTCAAACAATCCAAGCCTAGTTGGGGCCGACTCTGTGCCGAATCTTTCTCTTCCAAAGACAGTCCTATCGAGGGTAGATGACCTGATCCCAAAGACTAGAGTAATCCAGAGTTCATCTCAGAACCTCACAATTCACAATTCCGACTTGACGGTTAACCTGCTGGGGGGTCTCCTTCCTCATGACGATATACGATCATTCGACCAGCGCATGTTAGTTCCCAACTCTCTGTGGAGAGCCGAAGTCTTCGTTAACGGAGTATGGCAGCCTCTCCTCCCCATCACTAGCGAGTTCACAATCCTTGGAACGAACAGAACAGGGACGTATGTAGCCAGGACGATGAATGTTAGCCGCGCCGCTGATTCAGGAACCTTGAAGATCATCTACAAAGCTACATCCACAGGCTCTCTGAAGTGGGACCTAGTTTTCTCGCCACTTAACGCAGGACATTATCGTTTGACGTACACCATATCGAATGTAGCTCAGTCTCTGGTGTCGAACACCGGCAATCAACTAGTTCTGGGCTTCGGCTCTACGAGAGTCACCCTTTCCTGGACTGACGTTGCAGCCTCTTGGAATGCAACCGGGATCTTGGCTCAGAATGGATTCGTCCTAGCTCTAGACCTCGGTACATTGACCACGGGTTCACAGGTTGAAATCGATCCCAGTATTGTAGCGAATGGCCTAAGTTGCGGGATGTCGTGCTCAGCCTATCGATTTCAGAGACGGGTCTTCTACGAACCAAGTGGAGGCTATTATTGGGTCTTCTACTGGGACGGGACCAATAACGTTTACAGGAATTCGCACGACGGATCGCAATGGTCTGCTCCGGTCGTTGTGCCTTCCAGCGTTAACACGCAAGCTCCTTGGGACCCTGACATTTTCAATTTTGGCCAAGCCGTAATCATAGCCAGCGGCTCCCAAAACACAGGGACCTGTTCTTCTCCATGCTCAGTCTCAACCATTCTTAGTTATTACGTGGGAACGATAGTCGGGCCAAACATTTCCTGGGGGTCTCTCCAAACAGGAGACACGATCTCGCGCACCTGCAACAACGGTAATCCGGGCAGCTCTTGTACTGCAACCGTTGGGATAAGATACGTTGATGCAGTTCTAACTGGTAGCGGTCAGCTGGCCTTTTCGTACAACTTGTACGACAGTGGACCAGGAACAGGCTATTGCTCCAGCAACTCAGCTGAGAGCGGAATCATAGTCGCGGACAACGGGGGAAGGGTAACAGCTTCATGCGAGGCAGATCCTAACGGTTACCTCTACATGGAGTCGATAGTCCTCCCTTCTAACTCACAATCCCAAGTGAGGGTCGTATACGAGTATTGGATTACAACAGGAGGGCAGTTAACCGCACAACAGTTGCAGTCTCGATCGTTTGACGGGGTCAATGCCGGGCCAACAGACTCTCTAGGTGGAATAATGGGCGCCTCTGACACTATATCTGGTGTTTCGGACGCAAATTATGGTGTTCACGTGCTGTTCAGTGGGTCTGATGGGAACACCACGTACGCGTATCTGAGCTCTTCAGCCGGATCGTCTTGGACGTACTCGCTCAACATTTTCACTGGGTCAGATCAACCCGCTGTAATTACCGCAGACTATTCGACCAACGACGTATACGCCTTTGCGATCAGAGGGTCCTCAATCGTCATGAAGACCAAATCTCTCTCTGGGTCTTGGTCTGATCGGTCGATGATCTTTCCCGTTACAGGTCGGACCGCTCCTATCGAACTCGGGTCAAACTTCGCGTCTTCTAGCTCAACAGCTGCAAATCAGGCGCTGTTAATTTGGAGCGAAGGGTCTGGACCGTACAGCGTGGCATTTGCGTCGATTCCAATGGAAACAGTTTGGTCTCCATACGCGGCCCCCTCGGACCCGTGGGACGGAAACGGCCTAGCCCCTTACGGTCAATACTTCTCAAACCTAGGCGAATATGTGTCTCCGAGCACGGGGATGCTGACGATACGACAAACGGACCTGACCGTTCCCGGCCGCGGGATCAACCTTGCTTTCACCAGAATTTACACTGAACCGTATTCGTTTCTAAACAACAGCCCATACAACTATGAAAAAGACCCCTGGGCACCGATGGGGAGCGGGTGGCAGCTGGATTTCCCCTGGCTGAATAACACGAATAATCCACTTTACATCCACCTTTGGGATGGGCAAGGATATCGTATTCCCTCGAGCCTTTGGACCGGCAGCCCGGTGAGTTTCGAGAACAGCCAGGGCGAGCATTTCGTCCTCTCACGAAACTTCTTCGATGGGTCCTTGGTTCTGTATGTCAAGTCAGGAACGTCTTACCACTTCGACCCGAGTCATCGACTTACCACCATAGTCGATTCTACAGGGAACAATACGATTACGTTCAGTTACACCAACAACTTGATCTCATGCATTACAGATACAGTGGGTCGAGCGTTCTCCTTCTCCTACTCCAGTGGTTTGCTGCAAAGTATCAATCAAATCAATGGAAGTTGCTCAAACCAAGGCTCGATAATAAGAAGTATAACCTATGGAAACAACGGCCAAACAATTACATCGGAATCAGATCCTGTCAACAGAATAACAACCTACGGCTATCAAGGAGGGCCCTCTGCTGTAGCACCTTGGCTCCTCTCACGCATCACCTATCCTACCGGATGGTACGCAAACTACACCTACGGTCCTGTGCCTCTCGGAACTCAGGCAACAACGTATCGCGTCACGCTGCAGCTAGTGCGCAGTTCAACCAATTTCCCAATTCGCCAATTTGGGTACAGTTACACCCAAAGTGGAGGTGATCAGATAACTGGTGCAGTTGTCGCTGCTTACAATGGAACCCAACTCCAGACCTATACCAGTTATGCCTTTTCCTTTCTAGGAGACAGTGTAAACACCACCGATGCGAATCATAACCTATTGCGGGGGACGCAGGAAATCTTTGGCGTCAACGGCCAAATTCCCAAAGAGGTGGTCCTCGTGAGTGACGGACAGGGACATCTCGGAAGTTATACTAATTATTACCAGTACGATCTCTGGGGCAATCGAATCTACAGCCGTCAGGTAATCAATCCGTCAACAAATTGGTATCATGAAAACTATAACGCGTATTACAACAACTACCTTCCGGCCGCGCTCGATTCCTATGAACAGGGCCACTTCTATGGCGCCTTCTATGGTCTAAATCCAAGCGGTGGTTCGAGCGCTGCGACCGGTGCGGCCCAGAGCTTCAACTTCACGGGGTCCGCCACAACTATTGGCAATGTGTATCTGTACCTCTGGTATCTCCCACCCTCCGGAACGGTGGACAATGGGCTTCTTTGGGTGGACCTTTACTTGGGCAGCAACCAAGCGGACCCGACCAAGGCGCTGGCCTCAGGTAGCAGCCTTGCTAGGAGTGCCTGCTGCGTATATGCTCGCGACGTTCCCTCAGCACCTGTGCTAGTTCGATTTACATTCCCAGCCAATTCTTACGTCATGCAGCCCGGCACTGTGTACGTGCTTGCTCTCACGGGTCAGTTCACGACAACGGCAAGCCAATACGTCTATGTTGGGGGAGGACTGACACAAGCACACAGAGGAATCGGAAGTTACGAGGTAGGAACAACATGGTACATGTTCGGCTCCGGTGTCAACGATGTCTTCTATGTCTATGGGGCGAGCCAGAGTCTTAACAACTTCTACGCGTTCCAGGATTCCTTCAGCCGGAATCAATGGAGTAGCCCTGACAACCCGTGGTCGGTGCAGAACGGCTATTGGATGGTTAAGGAAGGGTCCTACAATGGAACCGAAACCAAAGGATACCAAGAGAGCATCTTTGCCTCGTATGACCTAAACAAAACCGACATTAGCCTTCAGGCACAAGTCTACATCAACAGACAGATCAATGCATCAGACCAGAGAATCGGTATCTTCAGTCACAATCCGGGAACGGGAACCAACAAATGGGCGCTAGTTCTTCACAATCGGGGACCAGGCGGGACCTTCCTTGAACTACTCGACGAGTGGAATATTTGGCTCGGAGACTCTCAGCCTTCAGCGAAGACATCCTGCGCCATTACAACTGGAGTTTGGTACACTTTCAACTTCACTGTTCATGGTTTCTTCGCCTCCGGCTGGGCCGCAAAAGCTGGCCAGTCCCCTTGCGTTGTAAGCGGAGCCTTTCCGCCTTCAAGTCCTGCCGCGTCAGGCAGCCGTTTCGGACTCTACGCGGGAGGATATTCTGCCCTTTTCGAACATGTCGTCGCTACAGCTATCAACCCGTTCTTGACAACTACAGGATTCTCCAACTCGTTCTATCCTAGCGGAGCTCCAAGTCCGAGATTCCATACAAGCTTGGCAGGCAGTGCTGAACTTGCAAACGGAACAAGCACCGTCCCTATAGAGACATACTACGGCTACTACATGTGGGGTGCCTTAAACAAGGAAACGAAACGATTCGATCCTCATGCCACTCCAGGAACAACGAACCCCTTGGCCATTGACGGGTCATCTGCTGCAGCTTGCAGTAACACAACGAGTTCATGCTCCACAACCCTAACAACCATCCACCCCAACGACATCATAATCGCATACGCATCTGAGACGCTTGACCTGCAGACAACTTGCTCGTTCTCGGTTAGTGATACGGCAGGGCTGTCATGGATGATCAGAAGCAAGAGTGTTAGCGGGAACGGGATTAGAGATCAATTTCAAGAGTTTTGGGCCCTGGCCCCCGTAGCGTTATCCTCGGATACGATTACCGAGCGAATAGTTGGTTGCGGTACCAACTACAATTCCCTCCAAGTCTTCGGAGTTAGCGGAGCAAACACGAGTACCCCCTTCGACCCTGGCTACGGCCTCCCCGCTTCCGCGAGCGGAAACAGTTATGGAATGTCAGTACCACTTACAACCACCAACTCCAACGATATACTAGTCGCGGGCACACAACATGGCGGCTCGCCTACACCAACCGCGGGGCAAGGTTTCACCCTCCTCCTCGGGGTAGGTGGATTCAGCCTCGCCACAGAATACGAGACCGTAAACGCCCTCGTGACAAACCTCCCCGCCACCTTCGGAGATACGTATTCAGCTTCCTGGGAAGAGATCGGCGACGCCTTACAATCAACCCCACAAACCTCTTGGATTACTACCAGCAGAACCTACGATTTCTTTGGCAATCTCGTAACCGTCACCGATACCCGGGGCAACTCCACGACGCTCGGATACTCGTCCAAGTATCAGTATGCATATTTGACCAGTCAAACCCTGACATTGATCCCAAGCTCTAAAGTCATCGTGTCTTCGTTCGGTTACAACCTCACGACAGGAGCAAGAATTTGGGCGCAGCAGCCTAGTGGCTACAATACTAACAGCTACAACACAACTTACACCTATGACATTCTTGGACGACAAACGAAGATTACGTATCCGGTGGGCGCTCAAACCTACCGGCTGAATCTTCAAGGGTTCGACTATGATGGGGCGGGCGAGGAGAGCCTCACTCTAAACGGACATTTCCTAACGTCCTTACCTGGAGTTAATAGCCCACAGAACGCCCAAAAAAATGTCACTTTCACAGTTCCGCTGAATTCTCTAGTGACTCAGGGCGCAAACACTCTAGTGTTCACCCACGCCCAATGGGATTGTCAGGTAAACGATTACACGCATGACGTGCAGATCCTGTCCAACACGACAGTGGTGTTCAGTGATTATTCAGTCCATCCCTTGAACTGCTCTCAATCCATTTCCTATGCGTTCAATGTCGGACCCGACTATGTTGCTTACACTTACAACGACCAGGCTAACTACGTGAATGTTACCAACGAAAATGGCTGGAAGACCCAGCAGATCTACGATGGACTCGGAAGACTAGTCTCAACCCGGAGATTCCTTGCTGGCGTCCCATACTCCAACGAGTCTTCAACCTATAACGCAATGAACCAAGTAACCGCGAGCACTGACGCCCTTGGCTACAAGGTAACCTATCAGTACGACGGACTGGGAAGAATAACTAGAGTCACCCATCCAGATGGCAACTTCACCCAGGAATTCTACAACGACACCGCGTCCTGGGTGCGTTTCACAAATGAGTACGGAGGTCAGACCGGTAACTACCGATGCACAGTCAACGACAGGCAAGGGCGTCTAATTTCCGTTGTTGAAGCGGCCGACATCAAGTGCCAGACTGGAATCGTCACCAACTACTATTATGACGAAGTCGGAAGCCTGACCAGAATTATCAACGCAAACCAGCAGTCTACCCTATACCTCTACGACAATCTGAGCCGATTGACCCAAACAACATTTGGAGATGGAACGACCGAGCTATACGTCTATGATCCAAGCGGGAATGTTATCAAAAAGACTGACCGAAATGGCGTCAAAACACTTTTCGGATACGACTCTTTGAACAGGCCTCTCACAATAACCTTCTGCGGCACCACCACAGCAAGCCAAAGCTACGCCTACGACCTGAACGGGAATATGCTCTCGCTTCAGAATCAGAATGTGACTCTAAGCTACACGTACGATTCTCGAAACAGAACAGTAAACGAGACATACACTGTAAACCCAGCCTCAAGGCAAGTCGTTGACCTCGGATGTTCCGGTATCGGCGGCACAACCACTACCTTGGGAGGCATTTCGAGGACTTACACGGTAGGGATCTTGCATGCTGGTGAAGCCCTCGGGGTTATCTCCTACCCGACTACCAGTGGCAGCAGCCAAGATGTCACAGTCAACTACGCATACGACTCGCTTGGAAGAATACTAAATGTGACCCAGCTAGGGAGTAATACTTACTACGCTAGATCTTTCACCTACAACAAGAATTCCCAAGTTCAAGGCCTACAGTTCGGAAACAACCTAGTCGAGAACTACACTTACGACCGCCTATCCCGACCACAAACGATCACGCTCAGCGGAACTACTACTATGAACCTGAGATACAGTTACAACAAGACTGGAACTGTATCGAGCGTAACAGGTTCGGTAGCTGGCGCAACTGTCAACGAACAATACAGATATGATCAACTGCAACGCCTTACCAACTCAACCGTAACCAGTAGCGGAAGCACCACCACCCTATGGTACCAGTATGACAACGTCGGAAATAGAATCCTCCAGAGCCTAAATGGAACAGTCACGACGTACACCTACAACCCGACAAACAACGAGTTGGTCCGCTCGTCAAATCCCACGACCACCACGACATTTGCATACGACAAGAATGGCAATCTCTTGAACAAGAATGTAACAACGAGCGGCACCGTCAAATGGTACTACGCCTGGGATGCTTCAAACCGCCTTCTAAAAGCCACGAATGGGACGGGAAACGTACTTTACACATATGATGGGATCGGGCGAATGGCAGAGGCAATTGAAAGCGGCTCAACATGGTACTTTGCCTACACAGGAACCGAAATCCTCTACGAAAACCTCCTGAACACGTCCAACTCCGCATACTTGTACGCAGCCGGGCTGCGTCTATGCGATGCCGTCAACGTGAACGGAGCCATGTACTATTACCACACTGATGCGATTGGCAGCACTCGAATAATCACTTACGCCAATGCTACGTATGCCTACGTTAACAACTACCTTCCGTTCGGTCAGAATAACGGCAATCCGACGGGCAACTTGAAGAGTAGTGAGACTGACAGATTTGCTGGGAAAAGATGGAGCGCTGCGACCGGGCTCTTCAACTTCTATCGGAGGTGGTACGATCCATCCGTAGGACTATTCATATCCGCAGACCCGAAGCCGGGCAGGTTATCCGCGCCACAAAGTCTCAATCAATACTCATACGTGGGCAATGACCCAGCCAGCCTATCCGATCCTTCTGGAGAGGGACTGTGGGGCGCCATTACGTCGTTCGTGACAAATACAGCCAATGCAGTCCTCACCACAACCGTTCACACTGTGAATGCCGTTGCCAGTGTTGCAACACAGGTCGTAGACACATCTATCAAACTGGGAACTCAAGCGGTAAACACTATCGCAACCACGGCAGTCAATGTCGGTCAGACAATAGTAAAGGATGCTCAGGCAACCGTTGATACGGTTGTTAACACATGGAATCATTTAGACTCCAACACCAAGATGATGATCGTGTCTATTGCAATCATAGGAGTAGTGATAGCTACGGGGGGCCTTGCGGCTCCGATATTGGTTGGAATGGCGATTGGTGGAGGAATATCTGGCGGATTGTACGCCGCAACTTGCCAAAACAGTAGCGAAGGATGCTCACTAGAGGGCTTTGGTGCACATGCCCTTTCCGGCGCAGCAATAGGTGCACTCGGGGGTGTTGCCGGACCGCTCGCAGGTTCCGCAGTTGACGCGCTCGGCGGAACTGCTGGAGGAGCTTTCTCAACTCTGCTGGAAGGCGGTATCACGGGAGCCGGTCAAGCTGGCATAGACGCGGCAGGAGGCAAAAGCACCCAACAGATCGGCGGCGATTTCTTGTTGTCGCTCGGAACAGCGGGAATAGGCGATGAATTTTTCCCCACGAAGGGAATGGATACCGTGGACCAAGTCGGGTTCCCAAGCCTAAGATCCTTCGGAAGAGCTCTGATGGGAAGTTCCGAACACACCTTCAATGCAAACATGATCATGCAGGGCGACGTCGCAACATCGTTAATAGGGGAGGCGGTCGACAAATATCTCTTCGGTAACTAGAAAAAAGCTTGCCAATCTCCAACAAGATAAAACTCGGGCTCCTCTTGGGCACCTTTTTGTCTATCGTAATTGTGTTTTGGACCGCCTATACGCCCCCAGAATTCTTCCGATCTCCCTTTTACTGGCTTGGATTCGTACCCTCAGCAATCGTGGGCGCCTTCTTCCTCTTACCCAGCGGACCCATATTTCCCATCGCAGGCAAGCCCAGAGGACGGAAAAATCTTGGATACATCCCGGTTGCCATCGCCGCTGGAGCATTGTTCGTAGCCAGCAAGATCTTTCCAGGCGCGCTTACCGTCGAATTTGGAATCCCTATCGCTCTCTTCGGAGGCGCGGGCCTACGAGTATACTACTTGCTCCTATTTCGTTCGCGATGGTCCTGGTGCCCAACGTGTGAGAACAAGTCATGGATCTTGGAGATGAAGGGCAAATGGTACTGCAACAAGAAAGGACATGTCTTCGACTCAAGTATCCAGCACGATCCTGGGTAAGGCCCCGAACTATATTGGCTGTATCGATGATCGTGCCTTCGGCCTTAGACTCGGCCTGAAACTCGGGCAGTTTCGGGAGTGCGAAGCGGTCGTGTTCGCCTATAGCGTCCGAGTCCAGTTCCCTCATCAAAGGACAGGCCACCTCGGCCCCCGCGTCCTGACCCTCTTCGCGGGCCAAGCAGGATGCTTCTTGGTTCGACTACAGGCCAAGGGTAAGACAAGCTTACCGGATGATGGGCACTTGGTTCACACCCTCAAACAGTGCCGCGACCAAAAAGAGAAGCGACGAAGTGGTTTCGGTCAAAACAGGTCGTATGCCGCTGTTCGGTTCCCTCCTTGGGCGGGACGACTCGCATATGGAGCCTACCGGAGATGCCGGCTGGTGTCTCCTGTCAAAGTCTCTGTAAGACTCGGTAGTAGCCGAGAATAACACCCAAAGGTAAAGATTTTCCCAAACGGGTGAAAAATCCGTCGGGCATTACACTCTCAGTCTCAGCTTTCAAGGCGATACTGTTTCATCATCGCTTGTCCATATCGCAAATAGTTACGCAGCTAAGACCAGTGGCGCGGAACCCTAGTTGGTTCAGACTCCCTTGTGGACTCCAAACTAGATTTCAGGACCTTCACATGTAAGAGACGAAATTGGATGACCGACAAGTTCCGACTCGCTAGCGTTTCCCGTTGTCGATCTCCTCGCTTGTCATGTTCATCGACTGCCGAACTCGTTGCGGTCAGTGGCGCCAAGTGGGGGTCACGTGGACCATTACTCTGAATCCGCTCTTCTCCCCACTTAGGTCGGTTTCAAGACCCCGAGGATTCTTTACACTCCCCCCGGGGTCATAAACCATGCAGACGAGTCGTTTACAATCGGGGTGTTTTGCGTAACGTGCAATGTCGATAAGAAGCTCGTCCCCAATTTCCTTGGAACCGTGATGTGGCCCAGCGTATTTCGTCTCAAATACCGTCAACTCTTTTTTCAGCAGGAAGTCCATCCTCGATGAGCCGCCCGCATAACTGGGAGTCCACTCCTCGACTCTTATGTCGTCAAAAAAGATCATCAATAGACCATGCATGAGATCTTGGACATCATATTCGTCTTTGACAAGTGCGGGTCGATTATCATGTCGATGCTCGAGTTTCTTGACCATAAGCGGAAACGCGTGGCAGAGTCGGTCCAGAATGCCGATTGCGCCTAACTCGGCCCCTTTCGAGCCTGGTTTGTGGTCATTCCCAAGCGACGGGTCATCCAAGAACTCAAATTTATTGACAATGGTGCGCAGATAATCCAACCGTTTGCCAACTTTCTCGCTTAACGAGCCGCCACCAGCGCGAAGGTATCCTGTTGCCACCGAGTCGTCAACGAATGACCACGTAAGAAGGTTGAGGTTGTGATCGGACCATTCACGTTGCTCCTTGCTAACCTCTTCGGCACCGATTCCGAAAATCACGTTGTCGACTTTCTTGGCAAGCCCTCTTCCCTGGGAGATCTGTTCTCCAATCTTCCGGAGAATATCGCTCTTTGAGTGTTTGAGATGAGGAAGCAAAGCGGTCACGGTGAGACGCCTGCCATACCTATGATTTTCCCCGCTAAGTTTCGAGTGTTACTAGGGTTTCCAGCACCCTTGGAAGCACGAGGGACAAGGTTGTTCCTTTGAACGATCCAAGGGCTCCGAAGTCTCGCAACCCTCATCACTTCCATTTTCGCGTCTGAAATGTCGAGATAGTAAGTCAACAGATGCGGATCTTGGGAGCGAGAATAAGTCGTTTTGCCTGAACACGGACCACCCACTTTCAAGTGGTCTTAGCCAAAGACTTGGCAATCATGAAACAGGCAATCCAGGCTCAAGTCTTTCAAACTGTGTTCGAAGTCTTTCAATCATAGAGAGCCTACTGAGGACCGAGTTCAAACCTCCTAACAGGATCTGAACACGTGGGAGTTCAAACCGAGGTTCCGTTCCCTTCTAAGGCGTCATCCATCCTACTCGGTCGACCGGTACGAGCCTCAATCTCGCTGCTTCGGGGCGCGAATCCTACCCCTGCACCTCGCCGGACCTGGCTCACGTTCTCCGCAAGCCACCAAAGATTTCTTGGTTCGACTGCGGGTTCGACCTAGGCCATTCTTTCCAATTGATGTGCCCGGACCCGCAATAGAGTTAGCAACCCGAAGAATATTGTCTGACGGTTTCTTGTAGATCTCTAAGTTCCAGAGGTTCTCAAATGTCAAAGACGCACACATTCTCACACACCATATCTCAATTTCACTTTTCCTACAGAATACTGTTTCAAACCTCTTAAGAATAATAGCTCGCCATTCACCCTTCGCCTTATCTTGTTAGAAGAAAGGTGTGTTTCTCTATGGGTGCCAGGCCGTCGAACCGATCAACTCGCTAAGACTGCGCTTGTGTCTTCTCTAATCCTCCTTACAGTTCTGGGATCTATTGGCACGGTGCTGCCAGGGATAGTTTCGTGGTTATCACCGTCGACTCTGACCCAGAGTCCGCCGTGTTCGCCAACGCTGTCAGGCGCTCCGACATCATCAACTGGCTGCGCAGTGACTGGTACGGGGTCGAATAACCCGTTGCATGTGGGCGCCGATGCGCTGCCCAATCTTTCCCTGCCTAGGACAATTCTCTCCGGTGTCGACAACCTCATCGGTGCAGGTGGAGTGATTCAAACTTCCCCCAATAATCTAACACTTTACAACTCGGCTGTGGCCTTCAGGCTCCTCGGCGGAACCATGCCTCATGACGAGCTTCTTGGCCCGAACCGTATGGTGTTGAGTCCTTGGTCTTTCTGGGGGGTGGAAACTCAGATTGCTAGCGCATGGGTTCCTATGCTGCCCCGTGCAAGCAACTTCACGCTGCAGGGCACTAACACTACAGGCACCTTTGTAACCCGGACCATGCTTGTCGGTAATGGGGCATTCAATGGGACTTTTACAATAGTCTACAAGGCCACCTCATCGGGTCCCCTCAAGTGGGACTTGAGTTTTGCTCCCTCCTCGCTCGGTCGATACAGGCTCGTCTATGCTTGGCAAAACATTTCCGACTCCTACCAGTTGGCAGCGAGTTCGCGCCGGTTCCAGGTCGCCTACGCATCGGCGAACTTTACCTTTCTCTGGAATGATGTTCCGGCCAGATTCAACACAACCTCAGCCATGTCAATGGGACGCTTCGCCCTTGCGATTGACCTGGGAAGTCTCTCATTGGGCGACAATGAGGAGGTAGACCCAAACATAGTAGGATCTAGCGCCTCAGCGCAGGCAACTTCTTACAGCTTCCAACGAAAGGTCTTCTTTGAGCCAAATGGAGGCTACTACTTCGTCCTATACGACAACGGTTCCGGCCTTGTGTACAGGTCCTCCCCGGACGGGGCTAAGTGGTCTTCGACGCAAGCCACGCCTCTGTTGCCCGCCACCGGATGGGGTGGCCCCGTGGACTCTTCCACAGTATTCGTGTCGGGACGGACTGTGGTGATAGCCCGGGGCGAGAATAATACGAGTATCTTTGTGAGCGCGGGGACAGCGCTCTACGCGTCAGTTCACTATGTAGTAGGAACGATTTCGGGGCCAAACATCTCGTGGAGTAGCCTGTCTACGGCCGCGACGGTCGGTTTCATACCGTGCAGCCTCAACAATTGTGGGCCGGTGTTTTGGGGGATACGGTACGTTAGCATCGGAGCATCGGCTAATGGAACACTCGTCTTCGCGTACAACTGGTCCGAATATTACGGGCCCTACAGTGGCACTTCGTGTCCTTCTCGGTTTTTCTCGGAGAGCGCTCTATACGCCTCCTTCATAGGAGAGCCCTCCAACATTGTGAGTCCTTCCAGGGATTCTCAGCTTTATGGCGGAGGATGCTACAGGTACGACCTAAACGATCATATGAGGTCCGTGGTTATCACCTCCAACGGACCTGGTGGGGTCAGGGTTATTGGCCAGATGCCTACTCACACTTACAGTTCCGATAATTCTCAAGTCACTGGCACCTCGATCTCGCTGAATGAAGCTTGGTTTGATGGAAGGTTATGGACGTCGCAATTGATCGAAGGGAACACGTTGAATTCGCATGATGGCGTGGGAACCCCGGAGTTCTCCGCGGCAACAGACGCAAACCTTGGCGCTCACGTCATCTACAGAATGCCTGATGGGACGGTCAGCTACGCCTACAGCGCTGTTCAGGCAACGTCATGGACAAAGTTTGGAGACATCTTCTCCGGTTCAGCCAGCAGTCCATCCATAACCGTAGACTACTCCACCAACAACGTGTACGCGTTCGCAATTCGAAATTCTTCTATGATCATGAGAAGTAAGACGCCATTCCAAATCTGGAATGATGGGTCCATCATCGATGTCGTAACTCGTCGGACAAGTCCAACAAGTCTAACATCGAACTACGCCTCGGCGAGCGACACGAACTCCAGTCAAATCCTACTTGTCTGGACCGAGGGATCCTCATCTCCCTATAATGTGACATTTGCCTCCATTCCTATCCAGACAGTCTGGTCTCCCTACTCTGACCCCAGCGACCCGTGGGATGGAAACGGCATCGTGCCATACGGGCAGTACTTCGCGAACTTGGGCGAGTATGTTTCCCCGAGCACGGGTATGCTCGTAATCAGACAAACCGATCTGAGCGTTCCGGGAAGGGGTCTTGATCTGGATTTAGCTAGAATCTACACAGAACCCTACTCCTTCCTAGGAGGAACAACTTACAACTATGAAGCATACCCATGGGCACAGCTCGGTTATGGCTGGCAGCTCAACTTCCCCTGGATGATGAACAAGTTGTCTCATCCTTCGTACATTCACCTCTGGGATGGAGAGGGCTACCGTATCCCCTCCAGTTTTTGGACCACTGGCCTGTTCGAGAATCATCAAGGAGAACATTTTCGTCTTATCGAGAACGCCACCGGCATCTTCCTTCTAACCAAGTCGGGAGAATCCTACAAGTTTGACACAGCTACTTATGCTCTTGTTAGGATTGCCGACCCTATTGGCAATAACATCACACTGAATTATGCAAGTGGCAGAATCTCCAGCATCACTGACACCATGGGGAGAAACGTCCTGTTCTGCTATACCGGAAACTTCCTCACAAGCATCCAACAGTCCGGATCCTCATGCGGGGCCGGATATGTACGCCGGATTCTCTACACTAACAATGGCCAAAGCCTCACCAACGTCACAGATGTTGACAACCGAGTCACAAGCTATTCTTATGGTTCTAACCCATGGTTGTTGACCCGAATTACATTTCCCACTGGCTGGTACGATAGTTATACCTATGCCACTACGACTCTGGGTACCCAAGCCCTTTCGTACCGAGTCTTCCAGCAAATGGTCAACACGACCCAGGGAGTTCCTATCCGTCGATTTGATTACAGTTACACGCAGGGAGCTGGAGACCAGGTTATTGCATCCACTGTAAAGACGTTCAACGGGACCCAGCTTGCCAGCTTCACTGACTACTCCTACTCCTTCGCCGGAGTAACCTGGAACGTTTCAGACGCCAACCACACCCTAACTCGGGGGGTCCAGCAACGCTTCGGAGTCCACGGAGAGATCCCTAGAGAGATAATGTTGGTTACCGACGGACAGGGTCACGTTGGAAGCTACTCAAACTACTACCGCTACGACCTCTGGGGCAACCAGATCTATAGTCGTAGAGCCATTAATCCCGCGGCGAACTGGTACCATGAAACCTTCAGCGACTACTATAACAACGGGCTTCCGGTGGGATTCTACTCCTTCGCCGAGACCATCAGCCAGGCAAACCATGCCCAGACTGACAACAACTGGAACATAACCTCGGGTCAATGGACGGTCGTGAACGGCGAGTACATGCTCACCGGCGAGAAAGGAAACCAGTCGCTGATAGAGGTTCCTCAAGGTGATGCGGCATTCCAAATGACAGTACGGTGGTTGGCAGGCCAATATTTCGAAGGCTATATGGGGTTCAGGTACCAGACTAACGGGAACCATTACGAGGTATACCTGTCAGCTTACGACAACACTCTCCGGTTCGTCAAGGTCATTGGAGGAACATATACGAGGCTGCAAGCCGTGACGGTCACGCCTTCCAAGAACGTTCACTACACTATCAGAGTGGAGTCATCAGGCTACACCCACACAGTCTACCTGAACGGGACCCTCGAGTTTCAGGTAACCGACCAGGATGGCAGTATGCTGACGGGAAGATACCTTGCCCTGGGAACTTACTCCTCGACCTCACCGAGCAACGCCGAGCAGATCGGCTTCAGTAACATCTATGTTCAACCCTTGCCAAGTACCTTCAGCAATAGCTTCTTCTCGACAATTCCGTACTCTAGTGTACACGGGGCTGTTGCGGGTATCGCGCAACTCCAGAACGGAACTGGGACACTTCCGGTCGAAACCTATTTCAGCTACAATTCCTGGGGGGGCCTAGTTCAACAGAAGCAACGCTACGATTCGTCTCCTGGGGTTACGCAGTGGCTTACGATGGGCTGGTCCTACGATGGTTTCGGGAACCCCACAACATCCTCTGATCCCCGGGGATACGTAACTTACTATTCATATTCTGCAAAGTACGGTTCAGCCTTTCTCACCAACGAGACCCAGGTTGGCTCATCTGGCAAGGTCACGCATCTTTACGGATACGATAATTCGACGGGAGCAATGCTCTGGGCTAAGGATCCGAACCTTAACAATGTCACATACAAGTATGATATTCTCAACCGTCTGGTCAACGTCACGTATCCGAATAGAGACTTCAAAGCGTACAGCTACAACGACCAGGCTAACTACGCGGAAATTACCAACGAGAATGGCTGGAAGACCCGCCAGATCTACGACGGGCTCGGCCGGCAGTCAATCACCGACCATTTCCTGGGTGGTGCTTCCTACTCCAACGGGACTTACACCTACAATTGGCAGGATAAAGAGACAAGCAGCAGAGACCCCCTACGCAACCTCTACAACTACACCTACGACCCGCTGGGGAGGCTGATTCTCACCGTCAAGCCTGACGGGAACACGACGAGGATAGCCTACGACGACCTTGATTCTTGGGTAGTTAGCACGGACGAGAGCGGCAACAGCCGCTGCGGCAGAACAGACTTCCTAGGTAGGTTGATTTCCGTGATAGAGTATTCGGACAACATTTGCACCCCGCGAGTTCTATCAAACTCAACCTATGTGGCGAACTACTACTACGATGGGATTGGCAACCTTGCAAGAGTTTCCAACGCTATCGGGAAATCTACCAGTTACGTTCGCGATAACCTGAACCGTCTCACAAAGACGACGTACGCGGACGGCTCTTTCGAATCCTACACTTACGACAACAATGGGAATATACTAGTGAAGACGGACCGGAGCGGTGCCCAGACGAGTTACGCCTACGACTCTCTTAATCGAGTCACGAGCATGACCTATGCCAGCATGGGCCAAAACACATACACCTACGACAGCAACAGCAATCTCTCCCAGCTGAACAGCCAGAACACCACTCTGACCTACGCCTACGATTCCAGGAACAGGGTCACCAGCGAGTCCTACTCTGTTAATCCCACCTTAGGAGGTAGCGTCGCCTACGGCACGCTCATAACGCTAACTAACAGAACCAGCGTTCCGGTCCAGAACCTCCGGGTGGGAATTAGCCTCCTCTCCTACGACACAGCCGCCAACCAGTACGCTGTGTCTACGATAATTCAGCTCAATATTGTCTACACGAGCAATATGCTTGTGATACGGACACAGGACCCTATGCCCCTCAGGGTAGACAACGCCACTGCCCAGAGACTCTACGTCAAAACAGCAACCGGCTTCACTGGTTGGTTATCCGTAACCATGCTTCGACCACGCGATTACCTCTACAATGCCCTAGATCAGCGCTGGACAATGGTGACGAGCATAGAACTCGCGCCCTCGGGGATACATATCATGTACGACATCTACACAACAGCTCCCGGCAACTATATTGCCAATGGCTACTTGGACCCGCACAAGAACGGTCCCACAGGTCCCTCTTCCGGCGCAATCTCGAACTCGTATAGTGTCAGTTACACGTACAACGGGGAGGTCTTGTCCACGATAACATACCCGGATGGATTTGTGGCCAAGTACAGCTATGACTCGCTGGGCCGAGTTCTTAACGTGACAAAGTCGGGAACCACGACCTACTACGCCCGGTTCACCTACTACAAGAACGACGAGCTCCGAGGGGTCCAGTATGGAAATGGGCTCCTGGCCAACTACACCTACAACAAGCTCGGCCTAGTAGCTCGGGAGACCCTGAATAATACTAGCACCAGCCCTCCCGCACCCCTCCTAATCTTGAACTATCAGTACAACAAGACAGCGGCCGTCGCTAGCGTCGTGGGCAACTCTACCACTACGACTGGAAGCCTCTTCACATTGAAAGAGCAGTACAAGTACGACCCTCTCCATCGCTTGAACAACTCCTACCTGAAGAGCGGAGCCACACTCAACACAATCTCCTACTCGTACGACAATCTTGGAGACCGGATATCGCAGATGGTGAACGGAGTGCCTTCTGCATATGTCTACAACCCCACCAACAACGAGCTAACGAACATACTGGGAAGCTGGTCATATTCGTACGATGGGAACGGGAACCTGAGGGCAAAGACCCAGGGCACTACAACCTGGGCCTACACCTGGGATTCGGCAAATCGTCTCGTCAAGGCGAGTAGCAACAACGTACTCCAGGGTGCTTACGCCTACGATGGTATTGGTCGACGGGTCGAATCCGTCGAGTCCTCCACCACTTTCTACGCGTACTACGGCACTGAAACGTTGTCAGAATTGATCTCGGGAGGTGCTACCACCGACTACTTATACGCGGGCGGATTGAGAATCGGAAGATTGTCTGGTGCCACGGTCAACTACTACCATGCTGATGCTCTTGGTAGCACTCGTCTGGTGACCTCGGCTACTAAGACCGCCCAGTTCAGCGACAACTACCAGCCCTTCGGTGAAGACAACGGAACGCCCTACTGCTCAGGAAGCTGCGAGAAATACAAGTTCACAGGCAAACCTGTTAGCGCTTCAACAGGTTTGTACTATTACTATCACAGATGGTACGACCCGTCCCTAGGCCGATTCATATCACCAGATTCCAAGCAGGGCAAGCTCTCCTACCCTCAGAGCCTCAATCTGTACATCTATGTTTTGAATCGACCCACCTCGCTCACTGACCCTTCGGGCGAATGGGGATGGAACCCGTTTGAGGCAGCTTCCAACTGGTGGAATGGTCTCAGCTCCGACCAAAGACAGTTCATTGTCGAAGCCGTCGTTGCTGTTGCGGTAGTGGCCGTGGTCGTCGCGACTGGAGGTGCAGCCCTACCAGTTGTTCTTGCCGCCGGTGTAGCAGGAGGAGCAATAAACGTCGGAATCACTGCAGGGACGAAGCTTGCGACCGGTCAATCGATCACCGCTTCCGACCTCGGACACTCCTTCCTCCAAGGCTTCATAGTAGGCGCGGCGACCGCGGGAATCGCGGGGGGAATATCGGCTCTCAGAGCCGGCGGCGAAGCCGCCGATTTGGCTGAGTTCTCCGCTGCAAGAGGTGGTGTCACTTACAAAGCTTCTCAGTATCTCTTGAGCAAGGGTTTGACGCGAATAGAAAGCGCATTCGGAACCGATTCAGGGGGAGCCTTGTCGCTTCTTAAGGATACTATCGAAAGCGGTTCGATGACACCTGAGTCAAGCGTGGAGGGCCGAATTACGATCAGATCTCTGGTTGACATGGGAATCTGGAAGGGCGGGCTGAGGACCCCCTTCGCAGTGTTAGAACCCGACACTGGCGAGATCGTCAACTTTTACCCAAGGCCTCTCACGCGTTCAATTCTTGACTTCTTGGGGCTCGACCTTGGGTAGCACACAATTTTCACTAGCTATTCCGCAAGAGGATTGGGACGCGGGTTCCTTGCTAAACACGGGCGGAGAGGTCGCGGGTCATGAGGTAAGAGTTGGATCTATTCTCGACATCCAACTCTTTATGGAAGAAAGACACGTCTTAAGACATTGGACAGTAAGTCAAACACTTCGGGAGAAACATGGAATTGTCGATCCCCTTCACAGCGCGCTCGCGACATTAGCGGTCGATGTACAACCAGTCAGACGCATTATTCAGCCTCTTCGTCCTCAATCAAACCTCCTTTACTTTGAAGGAATTGTCAGAGGTGTAGCTAAAGCGGTCTCTAAAGCTGTCTCTAGAGAGCAACTCTTCCATGCCTTGATAGACTGCAGCGTTCCAATTGTTCTTGAGAGTCGACTCGAACCCGGAAGCCCTACTCAAATCGTGAAGTCGGACGGAGACCAAATAATTGGTTTCGGCAATCTATGGGGTTGGCTGTATACTCCCAATACTCTTCTAAGATCCCCGTTTCGGTCTAAAGTGGTATCAATTCGGCCCGTTGATGCAGAACCAGGTGCAGTCATGCTAACAGTTGTCTCTGCTCCAACGGATGCTACACCTGAAAACAAGTTGCATTACACATTCAAAAGCTAAAGACCCTTAATCCAATCGTAGGGTCATGCACCGTCGGGTATGATTGGACTTAGGTTTACGGGCAAACCTGTAAGCCAAACGACAGGTTTGTACTATTACTGTCACAGATGATACGAGCCGTCAATAGGGCGATTCATTAGTCCCGACCCGAAGCATGGGCATTTATCGAATCCGCAGAGTCTCAATCTGTACATCTATGTTCTAGACTCACCAACAAGCCTCTCTGAAAGGTTTGGTTATAGCCGAGAATAACACTCCTCGGTCAACAGGTTGGGAATATTTGGTGAACTTCTTTGGCTGAAAACATGCTGCTCTTTCCGTTTCGGGGTTAGAAAAAGGAAGAGGCTAATACTAGATACTGGTACGGAGTTCGCTTAGAAGAGCTGGACCGGTAAGATTCAGACCTTGAGATGGAACTCTTCGCTATCCTCTCAAAACGGCTTGAAATGATATCTTCCCAGGGTTGGAAAAAAGTCTTATTCCTCTAGTCTCGACCCGTCAGCAGTCTCATGGTCGTCAACGAAGACAAGAAGAGTGCCAAACCTTGGGTGCCTCCTCTCGCGGGATCACTGGCGGGAATAATCGGCATATTCATCTTCCTTATCGTGTCAAATAACTTGATAGGGGCGGTCGGAGTTGGGGTCATCATCTTCTTTGTAACGTGGCGCAACCTGAAGAAATATTATCGGTAACACAAGATCCGCGGCATACTCTCGGGTGCCTCTCCAACAAGGAGAAGCAAGCCTCACAGAGATTCTTCCTAGCTTAGGAAGAAGGGAGGAATTGTGAGGGGGGCATAATCCCTTGGCTAGCTGCGGGCCTCCCCTGGGCTACCAAAGTTAGGACTCGATTATGCCTGCCGCTAGCGGGCCACTTGGGAAGTGATACGATTCTAAGGAGGAAGGCAGAAGGCTTGAACTCCAAGTATGAAAGGCCTCGCGATGCTTTCTTTGACGAATGGAACTCTGAACTTGAATTACGAATCGCTCGGACCATTGGTTCAGCCGACGGTCAATCTAGTGTGCTTACAGATCGTGGCTTGCCGAGGATGGCTGACTGTTGGAGGGCTACGCGTTCAACGCGAATTGCAACAACTGCCTTACCCGAGATGTCGATCCTTGCTCTCTTTGTTACGATGGCTTTGGAGGGTCCAAGTATCCGTTTGCGAAATAGGGAAACGACGCGGTAATGTCGTACATGATATGGGTCCCCCCGGTCGCTGACTGTATGCTTCCGACTTGAACCCAGCCACTCTGAGTGAACAGAGAATCCCCAGGAGCGAGCTGTGTTACCGGAAGCCACAAAGCAGTACCATTGGTCAGCTTGGTCCAGAGAATCTCGGTTGGGCTTGCGTCCACTCTCAGGGGCGTTCCCGTGGCGGTGTTAATAACGAGCATGTTGGACGCGACTACAATCTTTATCGACTTCACCGTGGAATCCGTGTATTGCCCCGTCACAACATCGTAGCCCAGCATGGTATCACCGATTTGCAGGTTCTGCACCGGAACCCGGCTTCCGTTTGCCATAGTGATAAGTGTTCCAAAGGCCACACTGCCACCGCCACCGCCGCAATTGGCAGAGGTGACTGTTACAGGTATGGTAATCAACTGGGAGAGGGTGTTGAAGGTACCCGTGACCGCCACGCTGTACGACCCTGTGGAAGAACAAATATCAAATATGCTTAGAGTGACAGAACCCGATCCACCGGATGTTATTGTAACGTCTATCGAGTCTGTATTACTAGTGCAGCTCAGATTATGGAAACATGGCACAAGACTGTTGGTTTGTGGCGACTGTACCGCCGATAACGTAACCGTGCCACTGAAACCGCCAATACTGGCAACGGTGATCGTCGAAATGCCCGACCCGCCTTGAGGAATAGACAGAGAACTGGGACTAGCAGTGACGCTGAAGCATGGGCATACAACGATAGTTATCGAAAGATAGTGTGTTATGAACGGAGTCTGGCTTGTCGCGGTGATCTGAGCTAAATAGCTGCCCGAGTATGCGCCGCCGGGGACTCCTATAGTTGCAACGTCAACTACGGCCTCATTGTTATTCAGGTTAATGAGCGTATTCATAGATATTCCCCAACCAGACGGAGCCGAACCTGACAGATACATCGCACTCTGAAACGTGTTATCGGCCGCCACTGTGACTGGTACTGTTACGTTTTGACCAGCCCGTGTATACACGGGGCTGCTCGCAGAGAGGCTGAAATCAGGATCAGCACCTATGGAGAAGTAGCGAGTTGTTGTCACTGAGTTCTGGAAAACCACTCCGTCCACCCAGATGTCTCCACTCGCCGGCCCCGGTGCATTGAAGCTGAAAAGGAACTGAATCTTGTTGATATTCGCCCAGTTTGCCCCGGGGCCCGAAACAAAGTTATCTCCATAGGGGCCGACACGGACTTGAAACGCCTGCCAGTCACTTGCGCTCACCCCATTGACATCAGGAAGAGAATCGCCGGTAAAGACAGCGTTTGGCGATGATGTGACAAATTGAACTTGGGGATAATAGACCGTCCGATCGCTCTTTACGAAGAAGATGATCACCGGTGGGTTAGACCCGGTGCCAAATGTGGTAAAGTCAAGACCAAGATTGCCAGTCGAAGGATAGTTTAGTCCCACGGTTGTCGGGGCGGGGTTCATGCCAGCCCAGTTGGCTTTGATACTGTATGAGGCAACTTTGAAATTCCCTGCACTGTTGTCATTGGAGACCGTGCTTGATCCACCAACACCGTTGTTAAGGAAGTTCCACGAGCTGGCGCTGTTCTCGGTCCAGGCGTCGCCGCTGCCGGGTAGCATGAGAGTGGTGGTTCCGCCTATGTTACCCAAATAGTCCTCCGACCATGCGTTAACTCTGCATGTGTTGGACCCTTGAGATTGGCAGTACCCGGAGCTACCCGTAGAGACAGTTTGAGACGAATTGCAGCCAACTAGTTGGGCTGAAAGGGTTGTGGTCCAACTGCCCGAATTCAACGATTCAACAGACCAGAAGCAGAGCGCAACTCCGGAGACCACCGGTCCACTATCGAAATTGGTCATCGAGACCGTGAATTGCCCCCAATGTGAGGAGCCCGCACTTGGTGCGGAGAAGGAGGCCCCGGGTGGGTAGACATCTTCTTGACAGCTCGAATCCCAGAGCAAATGCCCCCCTGAAAGAGACCCTGCTGGATGAACTATTAGTTGCCCGTACGATAGTTGCTGGGTCGGGGATATGCCCGGGAAGTTATAACTGGTGCGGCAAGATTCCCCTTGGTTGTTTCCTAGGTAGCCTCCTACTGCGTCTTGGTCATCCATCAAATTAACGACGGTTGTACCGAACCAAGTGGATTTCTGCACGTTCGCCCAGAGGCCAGAAGGCTGCAGGTACCTTGGAATTCCGACATAAGCGTTCCAGCCGTTGAGTGGGTTCTGAACGGGGGTCATGACTCCGAACTGGAACCATTCGTACTTATTCGTCCCTTGGAATGTTCCGACATGAAATGTTGGTTGTTGACCGTCCGTGGGCTTGTAGGAATTGCCGAGAGTGAATGGTACTCCTCCAATGGTTACACTCCAAATGAGACTTCCTGTACTGGACCATGTCATGGTGAGGGTCGTGAGTTGGCTATATGTCGAGGCGGTCAGGCAGCTACACGTCCACTCCTCTCCGAAATTTAGATTGGGAGCGTAATGAAGAATGTCGTTGAAAACCCAGTCTTCTCCTAGGATCATCGGCTGGCCCGAGTACGGGACGTAAAGCATCGCGAGAATCGCATAATCGTTTCCACAACAATTGTTGCTTTGCCCATCGACTGCCATCCCCATCGCAATCCAGCCTCCGGATTGAAGGAATGTGTTTGGTTGCCCCGTTGCTGGAAACGCAACTACGACACTCACGGCTGTGGCAGTTGGGGTGGGAGAGAGATCCTGATCCATAAAGCCTGCATCCCAATGATTCGTGGCCCCTGTAGACGGCAGGCATCCTTGGTAACTAATGGTCGAGAACACTTCACAGATTGGCTGTCCAAGAGGGCTACTGGTGTAGGTCGTCGAGGTCGGGGATGACATTGGAGAAATATTCGATCGGCTAGTCGACAACTGAGGCGAAGAGTTGACTTCACGCGAAGGCGGTGGCCCTGCGTTCGTCGCCGGTCTATCGGTAGCCGAGTTAGACCCATCGGAGGCTGGAGAACTGGAGTTCTGTGCAGCCCTTGTTGCCCCATTCGCTGTCGACGTGACAACCATGGACACCAAGAAAATCAAGAGAAGGAAAATGGCTTTTCTCAATTAATAACGTGCACGAAGCGAGAAGATCTTGCTAATATGAATCGCGGAGGTTTTTTCGTATGTTTTATCCATAGGACTCTTGTTCGCGACCTGCCGCAATGTTTAAGAAAAGTGGCGAAGACGGTCAAAGGCCACGCTCAAACGACACTCAGCTCCTCACAATAGCCGTTGCGTTGGAGAACGAGTTCGCCCTCTTCCGAATGCTGCCGTCTAGAACCGCCCAAAGAATGGTTGAACGACAGACATTGAAGCTGGTTGCCAATTGCGAAAAGGTTCACTTGGCCAGCGAGGATTGGACTCGACATTAAACAAGATCAGAGTAGGTGGGCTACTGGTAGCACCGTCGACAAGGAGCACTTCGCACGCGTCGCCTGGTCGAGGGGCTAGGTCCCCTCGCGAATGGTTTGACACGACATCCTTATCCCCAAGTCTCTTGACACTTTTCTGTTAGGCATACCAATACGACCTTCCACTTTGCTTCGTCCTTCGAGGACAGCTCTCTCCGGCCGAAACCAAACCACGGAGCTTTGAGCGACGTTTCGTTCCTGACCATCAGCATACTATCGTTAATCACTACCTTGGCCACGGGCCTCTTGCTATATTATCACATCCTTTCCCCCGGCCTCGAAACGTGGACATACGGAATCCCTTTTCCTTGGAGATCAGTGATCAGCTATTCTTCCCAAGCGCCAATAGCAGGGTTCGACTGGTTTCCATTCTCCCTCGATGTCTTGTTCTACATGGCCGCAGGCTATGTCTTCAACAGTGCATACCAACGAAGGCGTCGAGGGTCAGCCACGGTCAACCCCGCGGTGCTTCTTTCAATTACATATATTGTGCTGGGGATGTTAGTTTCCGTCTGGCTCTACTTGACGTACGGCCATCCGCATTAGAGCAAGATGCTTCACGCTTTTTTTTCGATTCGCAACTCGATACCTGCTGGCATCCCCAGATCCATGAGATTGGGCCGAAAGATTTGAACCGTGAAGCCTACTAAAAGAGGCTTAAGAGTGCGCAGACCCATCTTTGCGATGGTGGCCTTACGTCCAACTGGCCCGTAACCAGCTCATTTCGAGTCGACAATTCATAAGCGCCATCAAGAGAGGAATCCCAGGTCTTAGTCAGATCATAACTGACAAAGAAGGATTGGGAAAAGATTGATTGACTTGGGTTCGAACCAGCATATTCATCCGTCCACATTACCGCGGATGTCTTGGTTAGATTTGACCAACTGTACACCACCCGTTGTTCACCACCATAGTAGTAACTATCATGGAACTGCTCGGTCATAAGGCCCGTGAAGAATCCGTTGAGGCTTTGTTGTTGCAAACCCTGAAAATATGAAGCTCCATGAGCGGGAAATTTCTGCTCTGAGCTGGAGCGAGTGCTCCAATCGTGGGCCCTCATTACCACGTTTCCTCCCAGAAAGTACATGCTCAAAAGAACAGAGTCTCCTTGGTGGACGTTCAAGCTACTCAGCAATGCCCTACTCCCGGAAGGAGGGACTTCAGTACCATCAGACGCGAAAACCGCATCGATTGCTGCAAATCCGGCATTGCAACCTAGCCTGGGACCATCCCAGTACCATGACAGGCCCAGCTGGTACCAATACGATGTGTCTGACAGCCCATTCAGAAGGTATGCAACACCATTACCGTCTGGCCCAATTTGCTCTACGGCCGAAACGTTAACGTCCATTCTTGTGAGATTGTTCGTAAAAGTAATGCCGATTTGCTCATCGTAATTTTGTTGAGGTAGAATCACGTTTCCGTAAAGGGTGTTGAAGGTCCCACTACAGATTACTATGAGGATTGCAGATCCAAGGGTTTGTCTCTTGCCCCAGTAAAGCGTCAATTTTCGCGGGGAAAAGCCAGGCCTCCGAACCATAGGAACAAACGTCTGAAGGACTAACAGCAACGATAACCCCGAAGCAATCAGGATGATCCCAAGGAGTCCGAAATCGTCTCCGAAATGGAATGAAGGGTTGCAAGGGCCTTCGCAGTTCGGCCATACGAGCCAAACGAGAGTGAAGATAAGCCCTACGACAAGTGGAAGGATCTTCCACATCGTTGAGAAGGCTACCACCTTCCGATCAAGTTTGACACTTTCTTTGGCTATCCTGCCTAGATCAATGCTCCTATTTGTAGACGCATCCGCTGTCTAAATCGCCTCGACTACGTCAAATTCCAGAGGCGCCCAAGACCCGCCTCCCTAGGATGGAAGTCGCATCCTGAGAGATCACCAGAAGGTGCGCATCCGCTCGGGTCTCCATTCCGGCGAATTTCCTCGGCCGAAGATAGGTCATCCCTTCTAGTTCTCAGAGCAATCCTGACCGGTAACTTGGCAGCCCAATGCAGACCTCGGACTCGGAATGGCCGCACTGTTAGCGTAGTAAAGTCCGGAATCTGGCTGCCTCGAATTTGAGCGTGGTTTGCCGTATCGTCCCTTCGGAGAAACAATACTTGAGCGGCGATGGAGCTTGGATACTTATGGATAGGCTTCGTATGTGGGTCGTCCCGCCAACCCCCGGAACCTAAAGTGAAGTTAGATTTCCCAGTCTCCCTCGGAATGAGAAGTTGTCACCCTCCACCAGTCATTACTTGTTGGTTGAGTGGCGAGCCCGCATAGGCACCAATACTTCAGCGTCCTATGAAACGCTCGGTCATAGCCGAGAATAACACTGTTTCATCATCGCTTGTCCATATCGCAAATAGTTACGCAGCTAAGACCCGTGGCGCGGAACCCTAGTTGGTTCA
>WNGL01001560.1_pt1 | contig 28078 bp, 25 predicted proteins | sample 5400591 | NCBI WGS metagenome assembly WNGL01 (sample SAMN13153377, study PRJNA577476) | soil metagenome | isolation source: 80 cm soil or saprolite under Garry oak tree replicate 1 | place: USA:California | collected 2016-06-15 | reverse complement strand
TTTACTTCAGGCCGCCCTCAAAAAGCGGACATCTCATGTGCTAATCCAGCGGACATATCATGTGCTAACGACACGCACCCAAATCAGCCCTTGACAATCCCTAGTCATTTGTGCTATACGTACTTCTGTCGTAATCGCCAGACGCCGCCTTGCCCAGAACCCGCCAGCGGCGGGTGAAGGGTAGCCGCAAGAGAGCCGCTAGAGACCGCCGCACCGGTCAGAACCTGAAACGAGGACAGAATGCCGCCTAAACTCTTTCGTTTCACACACTTTACCAAAAACGCGTCCGCAACCCCTTTAGTTTCACACACTTTCAAAACAAAGGACTTAAAACCCTTTCGTTTCACACACTTCCAAAAAAAGGGTGGGGGGTACCCCCATTTTCCACCGATCACGACTCCTCTATGCCAGTGCGATTCTTCGCGAGGGGGTGTTTTCTATCCAACATCCAACGCCAAACCTCCAACCTCCGCTCTTCACTCTGGTATCCTAATCAGAGCCAATGGAATCTTACATAGGATGAACACCTTGCGCATAATTCGACTCCGCCAAACCGCTCTATTCTTGGCCTTGCTTCTTCTCGGCTCCGTCTCCGGACGGGCTCAGGCGCCGCATGCGGCTCCTTACCGCGCCGTTCACTACGATCTGACCGCCACTCTCGACCCTGTCGGACAGGGGATTGCCGCCCGCGCCAAAATTGAATTCCAGGCCAGCGAAGCCTCGCGCAACGTCGAGGTCGAGCTGCACCCCAACCTGCGCGTCACCGAAGTGACCGCGGCAGACGGCAAGTCTGTGCCCTTCGCTCGCGATGACCAGAACCCTCTGGTTCTCCGCGTCACCCTCCCGCAGCCGTCGCTGGTCGGCGCCAAAGTGACTCTGACGTTCGTCTATTCCGGCCCGCTCGCCAATGAAGAGAACAGCCCGGTAAAAGGCGTTCGCATGGCCTCCATCAATGCGCAGGGCGCTTACCTGCTTCTTCCCGCGCGCTGGTTTCCGTTGACCAACTTCCCTTCCAATAGCTATACCGCCGTGTTCCATATCCGGGTGCCTGCGGAATTTGCCGTTGTCGGGACGGGCAAAGCTGAAGCGCCGGCCATCATCCCCGCCAAAGGGAATGCCCCGGCCCAGAATCTCTATACGTTTGTCTGCGACCGTGCTGCAGGCGTGGGCACGTTTGTCGCCGGCAATCTCCAGATCGTTCCCTCGCCGGCCGAAGGCGTAAGCGTTTCCGTGTATGCCCCGCCGGCTTTCGCGAGCACCGCGAAACCCTACGGGGCCCACGTGGCGCGCGCCGTCACCTCGTTTTCCGACCTCTTCGGCCCGCTTCCCGACCCCGACATGGTTCTGGCGCAGCTCCCTGACGGGACGGTGCGTGATTTTGCCGCGCCCGGCCTGTTGCTCGTCAGCCAGCATGCCTGGGACCCCAAGACCGGCGACCGCACCATCGCTCGCCTCGTGGCCGCGCAATGGTGGGGAAATGAAGTAATGCCCGCAACGCCCGCCGACGTCTGGCTGAGCGACGGCTTGGCGCGTTATTCGGAAGCGCTCTATCTCGAGGCCATCTCCGGCAAGGATGCCGCTGCCAAGGCCATTGACCATTTTGCCGTCGGCTCGCTGATGTATGAAGACGCCGCTCCCATTGCTCAGGCGCAGCGCCTCGAACCCTATACCAGCGACTATCGCTCGGTGGTGGACAATAAGGGCGCAATGGTTTACCACATGCTTCGCGCGCAGATTGGCGACGACGCGTTCCATGCCACCCTGAAAGATTTTTATGCCAAGTTCTCCGGCAAAACCGCCTCGATCGCGGATTTCGAATCCATCGCGCAGGCGAAAGCGCAAGCTGCGGCAAAGGCCCTCGCTGCGCAGACCCCGCCGGGCGTGGCACCTCCTGTTGGAACGGGCATAGCAAAAGCGACCGCGGGCGCCAAGCCGGGCGCAGCGGCGGCGCTGCCCGCGCCGGCTGCCCCGGCCCCTTCCGGTGCGGCGTCCGCGCCACCGGCATCGGCGTCAAGCGCACTGCTCGTGCCGGCCGCACCTGCGGGTGTCCCGCCTGCGCTCGCTTCGGGAACCGTGAATCTGACGCCGTTTTTTGTGCAGTGGCTCAACTCCACCGGCGTGCCGGAATTCAAGATGCAGTACATCATTTACAGGACGCATAAGGGCTTCTCGATTTTTGGCACCATCAAGCAGGATCTGGAAACCTTTCACATGCCTTTGGAAATCCGCGTGGACACCGAAGGAAACCCCGAATTCAAAATGGTTGATGTCGTCGGCCAGAGCTCGTCCTTCACCATTGACACCTTCGGACGGCCCAAGCCCGGCGGCATCACCCTCGATCCCAACAACAATATCCTGAAGGCCAGCACCAAGCTTCGCGTGCGCGCCGCCATTGCTCGCGGCGAGGAGCTTGCCGAACAGGGCCGCTACTACGACGCCATCGGGCAGTACCAGCAAGCCCTCGAGATTCAGAAGAATAATGGCCTGGCCCACTTCCGCATGGGCGAGGCCTTTTTCTATCAGAAGAATTATCAGGCTTCCGCAAACGCCTTCCGCGAAGCCATTGATGCCGTGCCGGACATCACCGACAAATGGGTCGAGGTTTGGTCGCACATCTATTTGGGCAAGATCTTCGACATCAGCGGGCAGCGCGAGCGCGCCGTCAACGAATACAGCAAGGCCCGGCAAACCAACGACGACACCGGTGGCGCCCAGGGCGAGGCGGAAAAACTGCTGGCCCACCCCTACAAGGAGCCCGGCGCGCCCGCCGCGTCGCAGCAGTAGCGGAACAAGATAAATTGAGGAGGAGCAAAGAAGAAATTATCCGAGGCCGGTGAGCCGGGGGCGGGCGATTCCCTTGTGCTGGATCATCACCTGAAACATTTCCCCCATTCCTTCGGGAAAAATTAAAGTTTTCAGCAGCAGCCGGGCGCGCAGTTTTTCCGCTTCGCTTTGTCCCTCGTCATACAGATCGGCAAACTCGTTTGCTTCGCCCAGCGCCATCAGGAATTTCGACTGCGAAACCAGTCCGGTTTTCTCCAGTCCCGCGCGCTTGCCCCAGAGTTCCAGCGCCGAGAAATTCACGTGCGCTGTGAGATCCTGTTCTCCGGGCAGCGCCAGGAAATCTTCGCTGCTCCGGTGCTGATGATAGGCGAGCATCGTTCCGCGCAGATGGCGCTCGTTGTAAAGCTCGCTCGCCTCATGACCATAATCAATCGTCAGGACGAATCCCCGGCCAAGCCTCTTGCCGATCTCCAGGATCCAGTCGCACGCTTCCAGTCCCGCTTCGGCCTGCTGGCCTTCCGCGAGCGTAATCCCCTGTGCTGCGAAGTATTCGGCGATCGTGCAAGTGGAAAGCGGCCCAATCTGCTCGCACAGTCGATCGTCTCGCAAGCCGACGAACACTTCCTGCAGCGCTCCGCCTTTGCACAGGACGCGATGCACGGGCAACGCATCGAGCAGCTCGTTGGACAGGATGCAACCAAACGGAATTTCTCGGGGGATTTCGCCGACCGAGACGCAGCGCCCTGCATCCAAATGACGCGCCAAATGCGTCGCCTGCGCTTCGCGCCTGCTCGCCGAGCGCTCGACAGCGGCATATTCGAGCGCGGCATAAAAGGAAGGCAATCGGCGCGCCGCGAAGTCCAGAATGTGTCCCGCGAGCCGCCCGTTTCCCGCGCCCGCTTCCACGGCCGAGAAACGTTCCGGCTTGCCGAGCGCTTCCCACATCTCCGCAAGCTGGCGCACCAGCAGCCGCCCGAAGATGGGATGCACGTCCACGCTGGTGTAGTAATCGCCGAATCGCCGCGCTTCGGCGCGGCTGTAGTAGCCATGCAGCGGATGGTACAGACACTCGCGCATGGCATCGGCAAACGTCATCGGCCCGTAATCTTGGATCCGGCGGAACAGCAATTCCAGCAGAGGTGTTCGCGCGAGAGAGTGCGATGCGCGCGCCATCAATCCTCCGCGTGCTTGGCGCGCTCTCGCTGCAGCTCTTTCCAGGCCGCTTGAAAGACGGAGAGCGCCGCCGGATCGAACAGAACAAAGTAGACCTTTTCGAGCGTCGTCTGTCCGTTCAGATGCTGAACGGCTTCGCGAAGCATGATGCGCGCACAATCCTCGAGAGGAAATCCGGCGATGCCTGTTCCGACGGCGGGAAACGCAATCGTCCGCAACCCTTTTTCCGCGGCGATGCGCAAGGAATGCGCGGTCGAGCTGCGCAGGGCCGCTGCGGTGGTTGCTCCGCCCAGTGGCATGCTCGCCGCGTGAATCACGTAACGCGCCTTCAGACGCCCGCCGCCGGTGAGGGCAGCGCCGCCCACCGGAATGCTCCCGATTTCATGGCACTCGCGCTGAATCTCTTCTCCGCCTTTCCGCCGGATGGCTCCGGCGACGCCGCCGCCAAGAATCAGATCGTTGTTGGCAGCGTTGACGATGGCATCGGTCTCCATCTCGGTCAGATCGCCGTGCGTAAGAATGATTTTCTCTTCAAGAGTCATGGCCACATCTTCCCGCAGAATAAGCCGAGCGGATGAGTCCCGTGGATTCGCTCACGGCGACCACTTCCTTGCCCATGCGGCGGCCCACTTCGCGGCAAGTTTCGACGGTGTCGCTGGACGTGGCGGGCGCGAGGACAATTTCGAGAAGCCTCCTCTTGGGCGCGGCATGGAAGAAACGCATCCCGACGCACTTCTGCGGACAAAACGTGACGGCGGCCATATCCGCAATGGAGAGCGACGACGTACTGCTGGCAAAGATCGCGCCGGGCTTTGCGAATCTGTCGAGCAGCGTGAATATCTCGATCTTGATCTCCATTTCCTCCGGAACAGCTTCGATCACAAGATCGGCGTCGCGGCAAGCCTCTTCGACGGATCGCGCCGTCGAAAGCAGCGCCAGTGCCCCATCTTTCTGCTGCGGAGTGACCTCGCCTCGCGCGACGCCTTCCTCGAGCGATCGCCGGATCCATTGCAGTCCTTGTTCCCGCACCGGCGAAGACACATCTTCCAGAATCGTTCGATAGCCACCGAGCGCGGCAGCGCAGGCAATGCCGCGGCCCATCGCTCCAGCGCCGATCACCGCAATTATCTTTACATCCACAGATTCACCTCGGACCCTCAACAGCCGGGCACGACCGGCGCACCGGTTTTTTCCATCGTGGAAGTCCGCGCCTGATCGCCGATTTCGAGCAGACGTTTGCACGCGCGCCGCGCCTGTTCCTGAGCCTGCGGCCCCGAGGCGAGCTTCGCCAAGACCGCGCATCCCGCCTGATAATGCTTGTCTTCGTCCGGATTAATGACGTCGTGGTAGAGGCGGGCGATGTCTTTCTGTCCCACCGCTTCCAGAAATTTCAAGAACTGGATGTTTCGCCGGCGCCCCATGGCCTCGCGAGCGACCAGCGCCGCCGCAATGCGCTCGACGGTCGTGTGCAACGTACGAAGATAGGCGAGGACCGGGCTCTCCGGCTTCAGCGGATCGAACTCTTGCAGAGGGACGCCCAACGCGCGGGCCTTTTCTTCGAGCAATTGGTAGTGCCGCGCCTCATCACCGGCATGGCGCGCCAACGCAAGCTTCGCGTCCAGCTCCGGCGTACTGCCCACCCACTCCGCGGCAATGACGGCGGCTTCCATTTCATTCTTCAGCGCCATTTTCAAGAGCGCCGCGAGCGGCGCCATCGCTGCTCCGCGCCCCTCCAAAGCAGACCCGCCAAGCACAGGAGGAACATCGAGCTTGGCGAGCAGGAAATCGTTCTCGCCACGAAGCTGCTCGACAAATTCTTTTCCGTCCATGGTCCCCTCGGCCGCTGATTTCATAGAGTCATTGTTTCTTCGGGAACAGACGAGCCGCATTATCGTACAGGATTTTCCGCTGGGTCTCTTCTTTGAGAGGGAGCGCCAGGAAGCGTTTCAGGTTTCCCTGAATTTCGGGCACGCCCGGCCCGGGCCAGTCGGTTCCCCAGAGCACCTTGCCGGCAATCTCTTCCAGGCGCGGGAAGTATTCCAGCAACTTCTGCGGCGGAATCCCGGAAATATCCATGTGCATATTCTTGTGGCGCCGGACGAGAAAAAACGCCTCGTTCATCCACAGCGGACGGCCGCCGTGAGCGAGAATCACCACCAGGTCCGGGAAATCGATGCTGACATCGTCGGCAAGCATGGGCTGCGCATGGACGTTGCGCGCGCCGGGGAAAATCGAAGTGCCGGTGTGAATCATTACCGGCATACCGTTGGCCTGCGCGCGGCCGTAAACAGCGGCGAGCGGCCCGAACCCATCGCGATAGGAGTTGGGCGAAAAAACCTGGTGAGAGGGATGGACTTTCAACCCGCGAATCCCGAGTTTCGCAAGGCGGTCCACTTCGGCTCCGGGATCGGGAACGTACTTCGGATGCACGGAGCCAAAAGCGATGAGCCGTTCCGGCGCCGCCGCGCAGTAGCGCGCAATCCAGTCATTCACTTCGGGCGGAAAGCCGATTACTTCAGGGCTGACATAATTAATCAGGCCGGCGCGCTCGACGCCGATGGTGTCCAGAAATTTCAGAAACGCTTTGGGGTCGGCTACGAAGCGCTCGATATCGGCATAATCGCGGCGGCCGCGCTTGATTAATTCGAGCGCCTGCGGCTTGAACATGTGCAGCGGCTGGATGTGGATGTGGATATCAATGACCGGAATCACGTTGCCTTAATCCGCCGCCGGAGAAACCGGCAGGTCATTGCGCGCGTTCCAAGCCTGCTCGAGGGCGCGGCGCGTAAACAAGCGTAACATGTCGCGGCGATAGACGGGGGTTGAAGCCGACGTGGTAAGGGGTTTGCCGGTTTGAATCGCGGCGTGCGCGACGCGCTGGATAAGCTCCGGCGAGCATTTCCGGCCGACCAGCCATTCGCCCGCCTGAGGAACGAGCAGCGGCGCGGGGTTGACCCCGGTAACTGCCACCCGCGCGGAGCGGCACACTCGGGCGGCATCCACATCCATAGACACGGCAACGCCCGCGAGCGGGTAATCAATGGAATTGCGAAGGCGCAGCTTGTGATAAACGCCCCGGCGGCCCGCGCTCTGCGGAGGAACGCGGACGGCGACGAGCAATTCACCGCTGCGCAAGGCGATGCGGTCTATTCCATCGTTCCGATAGAAATCCTTCAGAGGGATGCGCCGCGCGCCCTTTGCTCCCGTGATTTCGGTCTCGGCGTCGAGGGTGAGAAATGCCGGCGCGGAATCGCCCGACCAAACCGCCCAACAGCGAGACCCGCCGGGCGCCACGTGGCACACCGGACCATCTTTCTTCAAGCACCCGCCCAGCGATTTGCGCCAGAAGTAGGATTGGTTGTACCAGCGACAGCGCGTCTCGAGACACAGGTTGCCGCCAATGGTTCCCATATTGCGCTGGAGAGGACCAGCGATCGTTCCGACCGCGCTCGAAAGAACCGGATATTTTGCCGCAAGCAGCGGAGATTCGGCAATTTCGGTGAGCGTGGTGAGCGCGCCGATCCGCAGCGTCCCGGAATCTTCCACAGCAATTCCGCGCAGCGCGCGAATCGGTTTGATGTCCACAAGGGCCCGCGGGCTGAAGAGCTTCATTTGCAGGTTCGGAACCACGTCGGTCCCGCCCGCAAGGATCATCGCGTCCGGCCCATTTTCCGCGAGGATGCGGACCGCTTCTTCCACTGTCTTTGGGCGAAGCACACGCGTTTCCGGGAGGCTCATCGTGCACCTCCCTTTGCGCCGTTGCGGACACGCTCCTGTTTCTCCTTTTCGCGCAGCGCGGCGAGCACTTTCTCCGGAGTGATGGGCAGCGTGTTGAGGCGCACGCCCACGGCATCATAAATCGCGTTGGCCACGGCCGGGATGGTTGCCGCCAGCGAACCTTCGCCGGCTTCCTTGGCGCCGAAGGGACCTTCGGGATCTTCGCTCTCGACGATGATGGACTCGATCAACGGCGTCTCGAGCGTCGAGGGAATCCGGTATTCGAGCAGCGAAGGATTCATCAGCCGGCCGTTTTCCCAGACCATCTCCTCCTGCACGGCCTGCCCCAGGCCCATATACACCGAGCCAATCACCTGGCCGTCGACGGTGACGGGATTGAGGGCTCTACCGCAATCGTGGGCCGCGATGATGCGCTCCACGGTCACCTGGCCCGTCTCCGTATCCACGGAAACTTCCGCGACTTGCGCGCTGTAGCTGTAGGAAGGAGACGGCCCAACTCCCGCGCCTTTGTGCTTTCCTCCGCGGGACTCTTCCGGAGGGGTATAGGAACCCTGGGCGACCAGTGCGCCATGAAAATTAATCGCCAGGATCACGGCGTCGTCAAAGGCGATGCGCAGGCGCGGGTCATCCTTGGCGAAGATACAATCGCCGCGCGCATCAAGTTGGGCCGCGTCACAGCCGAACTTTTTGGCGACGGCGGCAAAAATCTGATCCCGTATTTTTTGCGCGGCCGCCAGACAGGCGTTGCCGGCCATGAACGTCACGCGGCTGGAATAGCTTCCCAGATCCACGGGAGTAAGCTCCGTGTCTGCCGCGACGAGTTGGATGCGCCCGGGCTTGATGCCCAGGATTTCCGCAGCGATCTGCACGTGCATGGTGTCCGAACCCTGGCCGATCTCGGAAGCTCCGGTATAGATGGTCACAACGGCGTCGCGGTCAACCTTGATGTTGACGGTGGTATGCGGCATGTTCGAACGGATAATGGGATTCGCCGCGCCGCTGACATAATGGCTGCAGGCCACGCCGATGCCGCGACCCTTCGGCAACCGTCCTTTTTTCTGCGCCCAGCCGGAACGCTCGACGACTTTTTCAATGCATTCGGGCAAGCCGTAGCTGGTGACACGCAGGCCGTTGACCGTGACGCAGGGCGCCTTCAAGAGATTGCGGCGGCGGACTTCGGCGGGATCGAGACGCGCATCGCGGGCCAGCGCGTCGAGCATGGACTCAAAGGCGAAACGAACATTGACCGTGCCGTGGCCGCGCATCGCGCCGCACGCGGGCTTATTGGTGAGCACGCGGAACCCGTCGTAGCGCACATTGGAAATGTCGTAGATGGCGCCGAGCAGGGCGCCGGAATAGAGCACGGTGACCGGCCCGTACCCGCAATAGGCGCCACCATCCTGAACGACGCGCGCCGCAACGGCCGAAATTTTCCCTTGGCGGGTGATGCCCATCTTCAATTCCACAATGGTGATGGGCCGGCCGCGATGCGCAAGAAATACTTCTTCGCGCGTGTAGGTGATCTTCACCGGGCGCTTGGCCTTCACCGCCAGGACCGGCGCGATGACTTCGAGAGGAATCACCTCGCTCTTTCCGCCGAAGCCGCCGCCCACCAGCGGCTTGATGACGCGGATGCGGCTCATGGGCATCTCGCAGACTTCGGCAATGGTGCGATGCAGGTAGTAGGGCACCTGCGTGGAAGAATGCACGGTCAGGCGGCCATCGGGTTCCCAGAGGGCGAGGGTGGCGTGCGGCTCCATGGCAGCGTGATTGACTTCGCCGGCGAAGTAGCGCTCCTCGCGGACAAAGGCGGCCTCGGCAAATCCTTTGGCGAGATCGCCAAACTCGTGGTGATATTCCTTTTCGATGTTGTTCGGCTTTTCGTCGTGAATCCATGCGGCGGCGGCTTTCATGGATTCCAGCGGGTCAAACCAGGCAGGCAAAATTTCGTAGTCCACTTCGAGCAGATCCAGCGCGCGCTCGGCGGCTTGCTCGGTTACGGCGGCAACGGCGGCGACGTTGTCGCCGATATAGCGGACTTTGTCGAGCGCCAGGGCGCGCTCGTCGTGGCCGATGGGGAGAATGCCGTAGGGGATTCGGGTGTCCTGCCCGGTGGCGACGGCCTTCACCTCGGGCATGGCCAGTGCTTTGGCCGCGTGGATGGAACGAATCCGCGCATGGGCATGCGGCGAGTGCAGGATTTTGCCAACGAGCATTCCGGGGACGGACAAATCGTCGGCATACTTGCCGAAGCCGGTGACCTTGGCCGGCGAATCGGTCATCGGCAGCGGTTTTCCGATGATGGAAAGCGGCGCCATCGCCTACCGTCCCACCGGCGCCGGGGCGGCCGCGACGCGCGCGGCTCCGTGCGCCATGGCCCGCTTCACGGATTCATAGATTTGCATGTAGCCGGTGCAGCGGCACAAATTCGAAGAAAGCGCGACGCGGATTTCTTGGTCCGAAGGATGGGGGTTGCGCTCGAGCAGCGCCTTGATGGAAATCAAAAAACCCGGCGAGCAGAATCCGCATTGCGACCCGCCGGCCGCCGCGTAACTTTCCTGGAGCGGCGTCAATTCGCCGGGCGGAGCGATGCCCTCGACGGTGGTGATCCCGGCGTCCTGATAGCACGAGGCAATCGCCACGCAGGCGAGAATCGGGACACCGTCAGCGAGGACGGCGCAGGCGCCGCAACTCGAATCGTCGCAGCCGCGCTTGGACCCGGTAAGGCCGAGGTCTTCGCGCAGGACATCGAGAAGGAGCTTGGACGGCGGAACGGCCACTTCGCGCGTCTCGCCGTTCACTCTCAGTTGGATCAATTCTTTCGTCATCGTCCTGCGGGCTTCCTTCGGACGGGCACCGTCCGGGGAGGATGGTCCGCGCCCGGTGCGCTCACTTCACCAGCTTCTTGAGCGCCTCTTCGTCAAAGCCCAAAACGATTTGGCCGCCACGAATCACAACCGGACGGCGAATCAGGTTTGGCTCCTGGGCCATCAGCTTGAGCGCTTCCGCTCGCGAGGGAGGCTTCTCGCCCATGTTGCGCCGGCGATAGAGTTCGTTGCGGGTGTTCAAAAACAATTTGTAATCGCGACGGCCAATCAGATGGCCGAGTTCCGCGGCCGTCAACCTTTCCTTGTTGAGGTCGCGAAACTCCAGATTCGCCCCGGCGTTCTGCAAGAGACCTCTTGCATTGCGGCAGGAGGTTCATGTGGGCTTATGCAGAAATCTGATAGCCGCTTTCGCCATGGTGATTATTGGATGGTTCCTTTCGGCGAAATCCACTTGGGTTCAGTGGCCTGAATTTCGTTGACCAGTTTTACGTCCTCCGGCTGCGGCAGCATTTCGCGGCAATGCGATTCGTGCGCGCCGACGCTGAGGAGTTCTCCGGTCACACTGTAGGGCTGCCCGGCAAATTCGCCGATGTGCCGGTTGAACTTGATGTCCGGAACATAGAGCAGCGGCCGGCCCGGCGGAACATTCTTGTTGACTTGTTCGATGAGCTTCCTGCACTCGAGATGGAACAGCTCGCGGCTATGCTCGTTCATGCGCTCGAGATTGGCTTCCTGCCGGGCTTGCGGCTCGTCGTAGCGGCCCTTGAGGCCCCAAACGTAGAACCAGTGCGCGGAACTCGAGCGGTCCACTCCAAACAGATCGAGGCTCACCGGAATCCATTTGTTGATGTATTTCTGAATGAGCGGGAGCGGCATGACGCCGGCCTTGACGATGCGCTTGATGCCGTCCTGGCCGGTGCCCAAGTGGAAGGACTCCTCCTTGAGCATGGGGATCATGGACTGCGCCAGGGGCGCAAATCCGGAATAGCTGAGCATGGTGAGCTGGTATTTGCCGTCGCGGTCCACGAAATCCGTGTAGGTGAAAAAGTCGAGCCAGTTGTTGACGTCCTGATTGAAGGCGCCGAGCAGGCGCTTCTGGTCAAAGGCGCGCCGCTCGAGCATCTTCTGCGCCTCGACGCGTCCGGTGTAGCCGAAATGGCTGATCAACAGGTGGCACATCTGCCAGCCGTGGCGCATCTCTTCGGTCACCACGCGGCAGAGCGACTCGCGGTCGTGCTCGGTGGGAGCGTTCTCAAACAGGCGGCGCTGCTGCTCGACGGAAGCAAACTCGGTGTCGCCCTGAAAGACGATCAGGTTCATGAGAGCGTCGCGCATGCGCTGGTCCGGGATCTGAATGGTTTTTTCCCACTTCGGCCGGCCCTTGTACGCGCCGAATTCGATTTCATTCGAGCGCGTCGGGCCGAACTTGGCCTCAAATTGATAATTCACCACCTCGGGGTAAGCCACTCCGATGTCTTTTTGCCAGACGCGGAACAGGTCCACCCAATCGTCAAAGGTCGAAATGCGTGTTGCGGGCATGGTCTGCGATCCTCCTCGGTCTCCATCGTCCGGTGCCGGAGCGCCCAGGCGAAATCATTGCAAATCCGTTCGCGGCCTCGGTTCCTACCGGCCTTGAAATTTCGGCGCGCGTTTTTCGAAAAACGCGCGAAGCGCTTCGCCGCAATCTTCGGTGCGGAAACATTCCATCTGTGTCCGAACTTCGAATTCCAGGGCGCGCTCGAGCTCCTCGCGGTCTTTGGCGAACAAGACCTGTTTCACAGTGCGAACCGGGAGCGGCGGTCCCTGAGCAATCTTCGCGGCCAACGCGCGCGCTTCGGCCGCCAAATGGGCTGCGGGCACGACGCGATTCACGACGCCAATCCGCAGGGCGGTTTGCGCGTCCATCAGGTCTCCGGTGTAAAACATTTCCGCGGCGCGTGATTCGCCGACCAAGCGAGGCAGGAGGAATGTCCCGCCGAAGTCCGGAAACAGCCCGACCTTGGCGAAGCTCTGAGCAAACACGGCGTCCTCGGCGGCGATGCGGATGTCCGCGGCAAGCGCGAGGTTCATTCCTCCACCCGCGGCGGCTCCGTTTACAGCGGCAATCACGGGCTGGCGCATGGCGCGCATGGTCAGCACCATTTTTTGCCCCGCGCGCAGGAGCGGCTCGAGTTCGGCGATCGCGCCACGGTCGCGCGCGTCGCGGATCGCGGCAAGGTCGCCTCCGGCGCTGAAGGCGCGGCCTGCTCCGGTGAGCACAACGACGCGGACATCCGGGTCACGCGCGGCGCGGTCGAGCGCCTGGCTGAGCGCGGCGGCCAACTCCGGATTGAGGGCATTCAGCCGATCCGGGCGGTTCAGCGTCAGTGTCAGCACGCCAGCATCGCGCGTCTCCAGCACCAGCGGGCTGGAGGAAGCGCGTTGCGCTACATTCGACATGGTCATTCCCTTATCCCTGGCATCGCGGCTAGCTCTTCAATCTCTCCAACAGCTTTGCGAGCTGGCGGAAATAGCGCAATTTGTTTCCCCGGCCGATGGCGTTCTGACCGCTGGTGGAAGGCAGCACAAACACCTGCGCCCCGTAGAGCTTCTGTTTCTGCAAGCCCAGCTTGCAGGGCCGCTGCGCAAACATTTCGAAAACGATCTTCCCGTTGAAACCGACCACGCGCGGCGCAAATTCCTCGAGCTTCTGCGAAAGGATGATGCGACCCTCGGCGAACTCCTGCCGGTCGATTTCTTCGACGCCGCGCGTCGGCCGCTTCACCAGATCCGTCAGCCCGATGCCGAATTCGATCATGCGCTTGTCGTCCTTATACTCGAGTGGCTCCGGAACAATCCTCGAATCGTACAGCAGCGGCCAGAACAGATTTGCGCGCCCCGCGTAATAGTGGCCCAGGCGCGCCGATTGTTCACCGGGATTGCAGCCGACGATCACCAGCCGCATGCCCCGGCGAAGATAATCAGGCAGCGTGCGCATTTATGCCAGATTCACCCAAACGCTCTTGATTTGGGTGTAGTGCTCCAGAGCGTGCATGCCGAGTTCGCGGCCGTAGCCGCTCATTTTGTAGCCGCCGAAGGCCGCTGCGGTGTCGTAATTGTTGTAGGTGTTGATCCACACGGTTCCGGCCTGGAGGTTGCGCGCGACGCGGTGCGCTTTTCCAATGTCGCGCGTCCAGACGGCTGCGGCGAGCCCATACTGCGTTTCATTGGCGAGACGGATGGCCTCGTCCATTTCGCCAAACTCGATTGCCGCGAGCACCGGGCCGAAGATTTCCTCGCGGGCGATGGTCATGTCGTTGCGGACACCATCGAAGATCGTGGGCTGAACAAAACAGCCTTTCCCATTGCCGAAGCTGGAGCGTTCGCCGCCGGCAACCAGCTTGGCACCCTCGGCCTTGCCCTTCTCGATGTAGCCGAGCACGGTCTGCATCTGCCGCTCGCTGACCAGTGCGCCGAAGCGCGTCTTGGGATCGAGCGGGTCGCCGGGCTGGACTTTCTTGGCGCGGTCTACAAGCTTGTGCATGAAATCGTCGTGGATTTTCTTTTCCACAAAAAGACGCGAGCCTGCCGCGCAGACTTCGCCCTTACCGTAGAAAATTCCGATGGTCGCGCCGCGCACCGCGGCGTCCAGATCGGCATCGGCAAAAACGATGTTCGGCGATTTGCCTCCGAGCTCGAGGGTTACGCGTTTCAGCGTCTCGGCCGAGTCACGCAGAATCTCCTGGCCCGTTCGCGTTTCGCCGGTGATGGCCACCTTGGCCACCTTCGGATGCTTCACCAGGGCTTTGCCGAGCGTGGCGCCGGGACCAGTAATTACGTTGACCACGCCATCGGGAACACCCGCCTCCTGACAGATTTCGGCGAGCCGCAGCGCCGTCAGGGGCGTCCAACTCGCAGGCTTGAGGACCACGGTGTTTCCGGCAGCCAGCGCCGGAGCCACTTTCCAGGAGGCCAGCAGGAGCGGAAAATTCCACGGGACGATGGCGGCCACCACCCCCAGCGGCTCGCGCAGCGTGTAGTTCAGGAACGGGCCCTTTACCGGGACCGTCTCGCCGTGAATTTTGGTCGCCCAACCCGCGTAGTAGCGAAACACTTCCGCGACCATGGGCATGTCCACCTGGCGCGATTCGAAAATCGGCTTGCCGTTGTCGAGTGTCTCAAGCGTGCCAAGCTCTTCGTTGTATTTGTCAACGAGGTCGCCAATTTTCCAGAGAATCCTGCCGCGATCGGACGCACTCATCTCCGGCCAGGGGCCAGAATGAAATGCAGTGAAGGCGGCCTCCACCGCCGCCGAAGCGTCCCGTTCATCGCCTTCGGCAAGGACGGTGATGGTTTCACCGGTGGCGGGGTTTACCGTCGGGAACGTCTTCCCCGAGGCAGCGTCCACCCACTTGCCCCCGATGAAGAGCTTTCCAGGCTTGACCTGAAGTTGCGCTGCTGTGGCCATGGCGTCTCCCTCGAACCTCGGCGTCTGCGAAATTCTCCGAACCCTGTACTGCGGCGCGAGGCTTTCGCTATTTCCCTTTGAACTGCGCCTGCCGCTTGTCCACATAGGCGGCCAGACCTTCCTTGGCGTCCTCGCTGGTGAAGAGCAGTTGCTGCAATTCGCGCTCGATGCCCAGCGCTTCGGCAAAGGGAACTTCCGATCCGGTGACAACGGAGCGCTTGATGCGGCCGACCGCGCGCGAAGCCTTATTGGGCGGGCAGAACTGCCGCGCATAGGCCATCACGTCATCCCAGAAGGTATCGCGGTCGTAGATGTAATGGACCAAGCCCCACTCGAGCGCTTCTTCGAAACTGAAGGTGCGGCCCGTGACCATCAACTCGAGCGCTCGCGTCCGGCCAATGGCGCGCGAGAGCCGCTGCGTTCCGCCGGTGCCCGGGAGCACGCCGAGGTTCACTTCGGGCAAACCAATCTTGCCGGCTTCCTGCCGAGCGATGCGGATGTCGCACGCGAGGGCTATTTCCAGGCCGCCGCCGACGGTGTGCCCGTTCAGCGCGGCAATCACGAGCTTCGGGGTCTGCTCGAAACGGGACAGCGTTTCGTTGGCGTGCAGACAGAAGTAATACTTGAACGTGGGGTCCGCCTTGCACAACATGGGAATGCTCGCGCCCGCCGAAAAGAACTTGTTCCCCGCGCCGCGCACGACAATCACATGGACGCTGTCGTCCATGCGCGCCTGAAGGATGTTGCGGTCGAGCTGCACCATCATTTCGTAGGTATAGGTGTTGGCCGGCGGATCATCCATCTCCAGAATGGCGATGCCGTTGTCCACGCGGTAATGAACCAGTTCTTTTTGTTCCACCACTTGCGTCGTTGCCATGGTGCTCCTCCGTTGCTCTAAGGTCACGTCTAAGTCTCACCGCGGACGCGCTAACCGGCCGCGCGAATGCGCTGCTCCGCCGAGCGTTCGCGCAGAGCGTCCGCCCGCGCGCCATTCGAAGACTTCCCGTTACACACTCCGTGCAGAAAAATTCCGGCGATGGTTTCTCCCAGAACCTCCGCCTGCGGATCCACCTCGGGGTTATGCCATTTGTAGACCCAATTCATCATCCCAAACAGGCTCAGCACGGCGACGCGCGGATTGATGCGCGCGACTTGCCCCTCGCGGCGCAATTCGTCGAAGATGCCGCGGGCGATTTCGTAGTATCGCCGCTTGATTTCGAGAACCTCCTTGCGATAGGGGTCTTCGAGGGCGTCCTCTTCGTGGGCCAGCACCTTCATTTCAATGGGGTTACACAAGAAATACTCAATGTGGTTGCTGATCAGGATACGGAGCCGCTCCTTGGGTTTTCGGGCAGATTTCAGGCGCTCCTGGAGGCGCTCGAGAATGCTCGTAAAGGCATTCGATTGAATGAGATACAGGAGTTTCTGCTTGCTTTCGAAATAGTAGTACAACCCGGCAAGGGAGACACGGCTAGCGCGGCTGATGTCGCGGATGGAAGCGCCTTCAAAGCCTTTTTCAGAGAATACCCGGGCGGCATGCCCAAGAATATGCTTCAGCTTATTGCGGGGCGCACGAGGGTGGATGGCGGTTCGGTGAGCCATGGGGTTGAGTCGAACGTTCGTTCGATACTGTAGTCCGCCGGAGGGGAGTTGTCAAGAGCCAACGCCCTTCTCCGAAAGCGATTGCCAAGCGGCGAGGCATACAGGGCGGCGGAAACCCGTGCCGAAAAGAAAAATAATTCTGCATCCGGGAGCGCCCGAACGAGTCCAATACGATGGGGCTGAAGATGGCAGCGGAAACGGACAGGGTAAAGTCACTCGGGTCGTCAAGCAGTCTGGGCTGGATTGGTGTTATTCTCAGACCTATCGTGAGCACTCCGGAATCCAAGCCGCTGGCATCTTCGATTGTGCGCGAGGACGAGCCTGCCCTGGTGGCGGCCGCAAGGGCCGGAGACCTGGGCGCATTCGAGGAGCTTGTCAACCGCTACGAGCGCAAAATCTTTCGCCTGGCGATGAACATCACCGGAAACCGTGAAGATGCCGAGGACGTGATGCAGGAAGCGTTCCTGAAGTCCTACTCGCACCTTCGGGAATTTCAAGGGGACTCGCGGTTTTATACCTGGCTGGTGCGCATCGCCGTCAACGAAGCCCTGATGAAGCTCCGCAAGCGGAGGCCCAATCAGATTTCGCTCGACGAACCGAAGGGTCCCGATGAAAATGCCTTTCCGCAGGAGGTGGAGGACTGGGGGCCCAGTCCCGAGCAGCGCTTCGCGCAAACGGAACTCGCCGGGATTCTCTCCGAAGCGATCGAGTCGCTCGAACCGGCCTACCGCCTGGTGTTCGTGCTGCGCGATATAGAGGACCTCTCCAGCGAGGAGACGGCTGATTTGCTGGGGCTCTCGGAAGCGGCCGTGAAATCACGGTTGCTGCGGGGGCGCTTGAAATTGCGCGACAAATTGAGTAGAACTCTTAAAAAAGGCGCACCAAATTGAACTGTAACAATGTAATCCGCGAGCTTTCCAACTATCTCGATGGAGAACTGGACGCAACCGCACGGGAAGAACTCGAGCGGCACCTCGGGCATTGCCATGACTGCCGTCTGGTTGTGGACACAACGCGAAAGACGATCCAGATTTTCTGCAACTCCGAGCCCATTGCTCTGCCTGTGGACGTCCGGTCGCGGCTGCACGCAGCGCTCGAGAAACGTTTGGGAAAGTCTCCGAGCTGAATCCGCGGCGCAGATCTTTTTGCCGCCTAACTCTCCCAGAGATTCAGCTTTTGACCCAGGCCCTTCTGGGCGGCGAGCGCCAGCACTCTCTCCGCAACGGCCACGTCCCATAAAGCGATGCCATTGGACTTGAACAGGGTGATGTCGGTGTCGCCTGTCCGGCCGGGCGCTTTGCCGGTCACGATTTCGGGCAATTCGCGAACCGTTGACCAGCGCGCGGCGTCTCCCGCAAACGGCAGCACCAAATCGCCAGCCTCCTGCTTCGATTGCTCGATGGAATCCACGACAATAATGCGCGCGCGGCGGACTGCTTCGTCGTCCAGTTCGCGTTTGCTGGCGAAATTGGCTCCGATGGCATTGACGTGGGCACCGGGCGACAGATAGGTTCCCAGCACAACGGGATGGGCGGCCGTGGTTGCCGTGGCGATGATGTCGGCGCCACGCACAGCCTCCTCTGCGGATGCCGCGGGCGTGACCGGAATACCCATCTTCGCAGTCATTTCCACGCAGAATTTTTCGCGCCGCTCGGGATTCCGGCCGTAAGCGCGTGCGGACTGGAGCTTGCGGACAGCCGCGATGGCCTCAAGCTGCGTGCGCGCCTGCAAACCGGTGCCGATGATGCCGGCGACGCGCGCGTCTTTCCGGGCCATATATTTTGCGGCCACGCCGGAAGCGGCGCCGGTGCGCATCTGACCCATATACTCCGCCTCGATCAGCGCGGCGAGTTCACCGGTCTCGATGCCATAGAGCGGAACCAGGAAGCGCAGCTTCCCGCGCACGAAGGTGTAAAGCTTCATGCCGAGGAAGCCGGCGGCCATGTCGGCCCCAGCCATATAGTGAAAGTAGCCGCCGTGGGGCAGCTCGATGCGCCGCCGCGCGTGGAGAATGGCCTGGCCGGATTGCTGCCGGTGGGAAATCTCTTCGACCGCCGCAAGAGCGATGGGCATGGTCAGCACGGAGCGGACATCGGCTTCGCTCAGCAGCAGGGTCATGGCAGGCCTCCGGAGCAAAACGTCGCGCGGAAATGTGACCACAGATGAATGGGAATTGCAAACAAGGACGGGATTGCTCCGCGGGGCCGTCAGCGCGCGGGGTTTGTGCCGCGCGGGGCTTTGGGCATTTCGTCGCCTTCGCGCACGCGGCGGACGACGTTCTGCCTCATGCGGTACATCCGCTCTTCGGTTCCCTTAGGTCCGTTATTCGTGAAGTGAAATTCCGGCTCTCCCGTAGCGCCTTTCCCCACGCGGATGGGCAGCTTGCCGCAAAGATTACGCTCGACATGAGAGGTTTCGTAACGCCTGCCCCTGGCGCTCCAGGTGTACACGCGGATCATGGAGAAATCACAAGCCTGCCCTTCGGGGCCCCGAATAATGGCAGCCAATAATGCGGGTTTGCCGCCGCTGAGCTCCGAGACTGGATTCAATTCAAACCAAGCCATCACGCGCGCGCCGGACGCGACGACGTAACCGTGAATCGGCTCGGGGAGATCCAGCTCGATAAAGCGGGCGACGATCCAACCGGCAATCGGCACGCTCTGATCGGAAGATTCCGCGGGGCTGGCAACGTCTCTTGTCTTAGCGCCAGTATCGGCCCCGCCTCCAAGACTGCTGGTTGCCTGCCCGCGGATCAGATACCAGTCTTCTTTCTTTTGCTCTTCGCCGGGGTCCCGAACGGCTGCGCCACCCTCATCGGCATAATTCGCCCAAACGGCGACCGACCTCGCCAGCACCTCTACCTGGGCGCCGCGGCCAAACTGGTAGAGCCGCGCCCCGCCACGACCCGGTTCGATGCGAATGTTAGTGGACACCTTCGTGCGTCCCCGCGCCTGCACGGGAATGTCTTGCGCCTGCGCCAATAGCTGCGTGCTGAGCTGCCACAGGGAAGGGTTCATCAGCGCGCGCGCATCAAGCCAGCCCACAGTGCCGGGAGTGGTGCGCACTCTGACGCGCTCGCTGCGACGCTCCAGAATCTGCACGCGGTCGCCATAATGCAGCGTGGCGACGGACTCTTTTACCTGGGCCATGCTGCTCCACAGCGTCGTGGCGGGCTCGCTGACGTAACCATCGCCGGGAGGCTTGCTGCGCGGACGCGTCCACCAGGCGGCCACGACCACGCACAACAAGAGCGGAATCGCAATCAGCAGACTACGCTTCACGGCTCGTCTCCAAACGTGATGCCCACGGCCCGAGCGGCATGAACGTGGTCGCTGGCGGGGTCCACCGTGTTCACTGTGCCGACCGCTTCGTCGAGAGGGACGGATTCGATCCGGCCGGCGCGCAGGCAAACCATCCGGCCAAACTCGCCGCGAGCCACAAGATCGGTCGCGCAAACGCCAAAACGCGTGGCGAGAATGCGGTCAAAGGGGCTCGGCGAACCGCCGCGCTGGACGTGGCCCAGCACCGTGACGCGGATTTCCTTTTTCAAAAGCTCGCGCAAGGAAAACGCCAGCGCGTTCGCGACATTTCCGGGCGCGGCCGGTGGAATCGATTTCCCCAGCGGGTCGTGCGACGGCAGCTTGATGCCTTCGGCGACTACCACCAGGCTGAACTCCCGCCCCGTTTTCTCCCGCCTGTGGATCCCGGCGCAAATATTTTCAATGGTGAAGGGAATCTCGGGGATCAGAATCACGTCAGCGCCCCCGGCAATGCCGGAATGAAGCGCGATCCATCCGGTATCGCGGCCCATCACTTCGATCAGCATGACGCGATGATGGCTTTCGGCGGTGGTGTGCAAGCGGTCAATGGCATCGGTGGCGACGTGCAAGGCGGTGTCAAAGCCAAAGGAAACCTCGGTGGCGGAGAGATCGTTGTCAATCGTCTTGGGCACGCCGACGACATGCAAGCCCTTGCGCCCGAAATCGCGGGCGATGCGCAGCGTGCCGTCTCCCCCAATGACGACCAGGGCATCCAAACCCAGGCGGCGGCAGTGCTCCAGGCAAAGCCCAGAATAGTCGCGGGTTACTTCCTGCCCGTCTTCCACCTGGCGGTAGGCAAATGGATTGCCGCGGTTGGTGGTGCCGAGAATCGTTCCGCCGCGCGGCAGGATTCCGCGGACCGAATCCAACGTCAATTCACTGCTTCCATCCGGCCAGATCAGCCCATCAAAGCCGTTGGGAATCCCCAGTACGCGCCAGCCGTGAATGTGGATGGCTGCTTTCACGATCCCGCGAATCACGGCGTTCAGACCGGCGCAATCTCCGCCGCCATTGGCCACGCCAATTGTGTACATCGGTCCCCTGTTGTCCCGAGTTTCGCTGAGCCACTCGATTCTACACTATTCGCGTGAGCCGTATTCACACACGCCGAGTCGCACGTTTCTGCTAAAATGCGTGCGATTTCGTTCGTCCGGCACCTGCCCGGAACTCCAAACCCAGCAAGGAGTCGAGCGATGAGATTCCTGGAAGCACTCAAACCCGTGGGACTGCTTTTCTTGCGTTGTGCACTGGGAACGATCTTCATGGTGCACGGCTATCCCAAGCTGTTCGGGCAAAACACCGCGATGCACCAGTCTTTCGCCCAGCACGGATTGCCGCGAAGCTTCCTCTTCGTGGCGGGCGTGCTCGAACTCTTTGGCGGGGGACTGCTGGTAATTGGATTGTTCGGCCGTGCAGCAGCCTTGCTGCTGACCTTCGAATTGGGTGTGGTCATTCTAAAAATGGGCCTGCCGGAGAGCTACACAAGCGGGGGCTTCCAGTTCGCGGTGCTTCTTATCGTGGCGACGTTTGCGCTGGCGACGACCGGCCCGGGAGCAATCTCGATCGACCAGCCTTTGTTTGAAACCAAGAGATGAGACTGCGCTCTTCACGCCGAGAAAAAATCCCGGGCTTAATTCTGCGCCGCAACCTGAGGCGATACCCCGCTGGGTTGCGCACCCTGCGACACGACAACCGGCACCGGTGCAACCGGCATCACAATCCAGGCTAGCAGATAGCCGAGCACGGCCGGCACGAACGGGACGGGGAAAATCACGAGCAGAACCCAGATGAGCCGGACGACCGTCGGGTCAATGTCAAGGTAGGCGGCAAAGCCACCACAAACACCGGCGATTTTGCGGTCGGTCGAAGAACGCATCAGCCGCTTTGGCGGGGCCGAACTCTGCGGACCCGCTGGGGCCGCCTGGCGCGCTCCGCAGATGTAGCAGAAGTTGGAAGAAGCCGCAATCTCGCGCCGGCAATTGGAACAGATCATGATTTCACCTCCAGGATCATTCCGGACGAATCCCACATTCCCCTAAATGAAAGATACGACCGGAGCGGGCAAAAGGTTTCATGGCCCTTCGTTTGAAACGATACATCCGCATCTCTCAGAAGGCAAACAGGTCGCGGACCGCCGCGACGAGATCTTCGGTCTGCGGCAGGATTTCGTCTTCGAGCTTGGGCTGGTAGGCGCAGAACGTGTCCAGGGCAGCGACGCGGCGCACCGGAGCGTCGAGATCGCCGAACAGCTCGTCGGCGATTCGCGCGGCGATCTCCGCGCCGTAACCCCAGGAAAGAGTGTCCTCGTAAGCGACGAGGACACGGCCGGTCTTGCGCACCGTGGCCGCAATAGCCGACCAGTCATACGGCGAGAGCGACCGCAGATCCACAATCTCGACGGAGATTCCTTCGCGGTCGAGCTGCGCGGCGGCGACTTCGGCCCGGTGGACGAGCGCGCCGTAGGTAATGAGGCTGACCTGCGAGCCTTCGCGAACGAGACGCGCTTTGCCGAACGGAATCGTGAAATCGGGCCCGGGATATTCCGAGCGGTTGTAAGGCTGGCGGTAGAGATGCTTGTGCTCGAGGAGCATCACCGGGTCGTCGCAGCGAATGGCGGTGCGAAGCAAGCCGCAGACGTCGAGCGCCGTGGAAGGCATCATCACACGCAGCCCCGGACAATGCGTGAAAAACACCTCGCCGCACTGGCTGTGGTAAATCGCGCCGCCGGTCAGGTAGCCGCCAATGGGCACCCGAAGCACTGCGGGCGATTTGAACGTGCCGGCGGAGCGCCAGCGCATCACGCACAATTCATCGCGAAGTTGCATCATGGCCGGCCAGATGTAATCGAAGAATTGGATCTCCGCCACGGGCTTCATGCCGCGCGTGGCCATGCCGATGGCGCGGCCGACGATATTGGCCTCGGCCAGCGGCGAATTGAAAACGCGCCCGGGGCCGAATTTCTTTTGCAGACCTGCGGTCGCCTTGAAAACGCCGCCCTTCCCTTTTACTTCCTTGAGGCTATTTTCACGGCTGCAGTCGGCCACGTCTTCGCCGAAGACGACGATACGCTCATCGCGGGCCATTTCGTCGAGCAGCGTCGCCGAAATCATTTCCACCATGGTCTTTGGTGCGCCGTGAAAATGCGGCGCGGCTTCGAAGTTCTTTGACGCGGGGTCCACGTCGGGCGAATAGATATTGAGCAGGATGGATTCTTTCGAGGGAAGCTCGGCCGCCAGCGCCTGGTCGGCAGCGTCGCGAACTTCGCGGTCGGCTTCGGCCTCGATGGCCTCGATTTCCTTTTCGTCGAGGATGCCTTCTCGCACCAGGAACAAGCCGAATTTCGGAAGCGGGTCGCGCTGCGCTTCCTGCTCTCGCTCCAAAGCGGTCTTGTAGAGTTTTTCGTCGTCGGATAGCGAATGCGAATACGGCCGCGTGACGTGCGCGTGGACCAGCGCGGGGCCCAGGCGCTTGCGGCAGTAGCCGGCGGCGCGTTTGCAAGCCGCATAACTCTCGAGCGGCTCCGTGCCGTCGCACTCCTCAACATGCAGCCCAGGAAAACTTCGGACCAGTTTTGAGATGCTTCCGCCCGGGGTCTGCACTTCCACGGGAACGGAAATGGCATAGCCGTTGTCTTCGATCAGATACAGGAGCGGAAGTTTCTTGCTGCAAGCGGTGTTCAGGGACTCCCAGAATTCTCCTTGGCTCGTCGAGCCGTCTCCGCCGGAAACATATACGATCTCTTCCGGATAGTGGCGCACGGCGTGGCCGAGCGGGGCCTGCTGCGCTTGCTCGAGCGCATGCGGGAATTCCCCGTAGTAGAGCGTAGCCTCCGCGGCACCGACGGCTTGGAGAAACTGCGTGCCCGTCGGCGAAGACCTGCTGACGATGTTCAGCTTCTGGTGGCCCCAGTGGGACGGCATCTGGCGGCCGCCGGAACTGGGGTCGTCTTTGGCGCCCACCGATTGCAGGAGCATCTCGTAGGGTGTGACACCGAGCATCAGGGCGAGCGCGCGGTCGCGGTAATAGGGATACAGCCAGTCCTCGCCCGGACGCAGGAGCAGCCCGGCCACCGCCGTGACGGCTTCGTGACCCGCTCCGCTGATCTGGAAGAAAATTTTGTTCTGCCGCTTGAGCTGGATTTCGCGGTCGTCCAGCCGGCGGGAAAGATGCATGGTGCGAAAAAGCCGGATAAGACTGTCTCGGCCGAGCCCGTGATACTTGCTGGCGTCGAACTTGGCAGTGCTGGCGCGCGCCTGAACCGGCATGCGGTTTGACCTCGTCAGAAAAGATGGGGCCTGTTCCCGAGTAGACGCCCCATTATATCGAATTGGCGGGGCTGGGCGCGAAAAAGTGAAGCGGCCGCGCGGAATTCATGGCCCTGAATCGGAACAAGGCCGGGCGGATTAGTCCAGCGAATCGAACAGTTCGGCGGTCTTCGAGAAGTCGGCGTCGCCGGCGCGAATGGTCTTCGAGGAAGCATCTTTGAAGTGGTCATCGGCGGGGATGCGCTCGAGCCAGCGCTGCTGCGAGAGTTTTTCATGGTCGGAGAAATCGAGGCGCACGAGAAGGCGAATCCGCCCGCCCGCTTCGGTGGCGGCTTCTGCACTTTTGGATTTCTCCCCGGCCTTTCCCTTTTCTGGCTTGGCGGCCGCGGCGGCTCCTGCTTTTGCCGCTTCGGCGCGCTCAAATTTGAAAAGAAGCTTCTTGTCCAGCCGAAAGGCCTGCTTCCAGCCTTCGAGTTTGTGCCGGGCGCGCTGCGCGGCATCCTCGTTCTCTGCGAAATCGAAAATCAAGTAGGTGTATGACATACCTGTTTGTATAGCGAGAGCCTCGTTCGAAAGTCAAGGAAAAGCGGAAATTCGTTTGCATCGGCGAATCAAGAGCGATTATCATGAGCCCTGCTGTCCGAGCGGCACTTTGGCCAGCGCGAGGACATGAGCCGAAAGAAATCAGCAGGGATTTGCCTGGCGGCGATGTTTCTGGCAATAGCGCCGGGCGCGCTCGTGCGCCTGGCCGCCGCTGACCCCGCCGAGTGCTGCGCCTCGGGCATGTGTCCTGCAGGACATCATCAGCGCCGCACCGCACCGAAACCGGATTGCCACGCTCCCGCGGAAAAGCCACTTGACGATAGCTCGATGCAGCCGTGCCACCACGAGGAACAGGCCGCGGTCAACGCGCAGATCTTTTTGCCGGCTGTTGGGCCCTCTGTGAATCTCGAATGGCCGATGGAGTGGGCAATTGCCGCGCCGACGGCTCAGGCTCCCGCGTACTCCCCGGAAATCCCTTCTCCGCCCCCGCGTCCCGCCCTCCGCTAACTGCAATCGCGGTCACAAATTATTCTTTTGATCCACACCCGTGCCGCTGATTCTTTGCGGCGCGCGAACCGCTTGCAAACCAGATGCGAGGGCTTCCATGCGAAGGCAGTGGCTTCTGATCTTTTTCGTTTTGCTATTCCTAGCGGCATCCGTTGATGCGACCATCTTTGGATTGATACGCGGGATTGTTCACGACCCGCAACACCGGCCGATTCCGGGCGCAAGCGTCACGCTGAAGGCAAGGAATTCGGATTGGGTCCAAACTACAAAGACGAACGACAGCGGAGAATTCGAATTTGCCGCCGTACCTATCGGGGAGTATGTAGTGACCGTGGCGCAGCAGGGCTTCAATCAGGAGCAGCAGGCCGTCGTGGTGAAATCGGACAGCTCGCCAGTCCTGCACTTTGCTCTCAGTCTGGCCAGCGTGAAGGAGACAACGGTTGTTTCGGAGCAAGGAGAATCCGTCTCGACCGATTCCGTCGCCGCGAGGACACTTGTGAGCCGACAAGACATCGAAAAAACTCCCGGAGCGGACCGCACCAACAGCCTCGCCGTCATTACCGACTACGTTCCGGGGGCCTACATGACGCACGACCAACTGCACCTTCGCGGCGGTCACCAGGTAAGCTGGCTCGTGGACGGCGTTCCGGTGCCCAATACCAACATCGCCAGCAATGTGGGTCCGCAGTTTGACCCGAAAGATGTTGATTATCTCGAAGTCCAGCGCGGGGGTAACGACGCCGAATATGGCGACCGGACGTATGGCGTGTTCAACGTCGTCCCGCGGACCGGATTTGAGCGGGATAACCAGGGGGAATTGATCACCAGCTTCGGCAATTTCTATCAGACCAATGATCAAATTAATTTCGGCGGGCACACACAGCGCTTTGCTTACTACGCCAGTTTCAACGGGAACCGAAGCGACCTCGGTCTGGAATCCCCCGTGGGCCAAATCCTGCATGACCGCGAAAATGGCTTTGGCGGCTTCGGCTCTCTCATCTACAACACGGACCCCAGAAACCAACTCCGGTTGGTGACCTCGCTGCGCCGGGACTTTTATCAGATTCCGAATACTCCCGACCAACAAACGGCGGGCATCCATGATGCGCAACAGGAGGCAGATGCTTTTGTGAACTTGTCCTGGGTGCGGACGTTCGGCCATGGAATGCTGCTGACCGTTTCGCCGTTCTACCATTACAACTGCGCGAACTTTGCGGGTGGTAGCAATGATTTCCCGATCAGCACCACAGACAACCGCGCATCTTCTTATGCAGGCGGCCAGGCGACGCTCAGCGCGCACTTCTGGAGAAACGACGCTGTGGCGGGATTCTATGGCTTCGGCCAGCGCGACAATCAACTTTTCGGCCTGACCTTCAACGACCGAAACAATCCAAATTTCCTCGATCCGGAGAAGGTGCCGGGAAACCTTGAGGCTTTGTTCCTCGAGGACAAATTAAAGATCACGCCGTGGCTCACCCTGAGCGGCGGCGTCCGGCAGACTCACTTCTCCGGCGGGATCGTTGAGAACGCTACAAGTCCCCGCACCGGAGTTGCCATCAAGATTCCTTATTTGAACTGGGTGCTGCGCGCGTCTTACGGCCAGTCCTACCAGGCCCCGCCATTGCTCACCGCTTCCGGGCCCTTGCTGCAGTTCGTAACCAACCAAAATCTGGGTTTCATCCCGCTCCGCGGCGAGCGCGATGAGGAAGCCCAGGTTGGAGTCGCGGTTCCGTTCAAAGGCTGGCTGCTTGACGCGGACTCGTTCCGCACCCGCGCAAAGAATTTCTTCGACCATAACACCGTCGGCAATTCCGACATTTTCTTTCCTCTCACCATCAATGGGGCTTTGATTCGCGGGTGGGAACTGACGCTGCGGTCCCCCAAGATTTGGCGCCGCGGCCAAGTCCATCTGGCTTATTCCAACCAGGTTGCCGAAGCAGTGGGCGCAATCAGCGGCGGGTTGACTGATTTTTCCCCGCCGGCAGGATTTTTCGCTCTCGACCACGACCAGCGAAACACATTGAATGCGGGCGTGGACGTAGCCCTTCCCTGGAAAGCATCCGCCTCGGGAAACGTCTATTACGGCTCTGGCTTCTCCAATGGCAATCCCCCGCCGGACCACCTTCCCGGCCACACGACCTTGGACTTATCGCTTGGCAAGGGATTCGGGGAGCGCGTGTGGATTTCTTTGAACGGCCTGAATGTCGCCAACCGTCACCTCTTGCTCGATAATAGCTTGACGTTTGGAGGCACTCATTTCAACAACCTGCGAGAAATCTATGTCGAGTTACGCTACAAGTTTCATTATTAGCTTCGCGAAGGCGCGGGCGCCGCGGTCTGGCGAAGCGGAGGAGAACAACAGATGAAAGCGTTTCGCCGCCTGTTTTTATTCGGACTGGCAGCCATCCTGGTGATCCTCGCCGCCATGGCCATCTGGCTGAAAAGCACTGGACTGAGTGCGCGGCCGGAGCCGGGCGCACTGGAGATTTCTCTGGCACGCAAGGCCCGGCGGTTCGCCATTCCGCAGAAGGCTCGCGAGCTGCAGAATCCGATGAGCGCGAGCCCTGAGCTTCTCATCGAGGGACGCCGCCACTTTGCCGATCACTGCGCGAGCTGCCACGGCAATGACGGCAGCGGCAGGACGGAGGTGGGCGGTAAACTGTATCCCAGGGCTCCGGATATGCGCCTGCCGGAAACTCAGCAGCTCACCGATGGCGAGCTGTATTACATCATACAGAATGGCGTACGTCTTACGGGCATGCCGGCGTGGGGCGAAGGCGGGTCCGACGACCATCAGAGCTGGCATCTGGTGCTTTTCATCCGCCATCTGCCAAAGCTTACGCCCGATGAAATCAAGGATATGGAACAATA
>WNGL01002626.1_pt1 | contig 28086 bp, 27 predicted proteins | sample 5400591 | NCBI WGS metagenome assembly WNGL01 (sample SAMN13153377, study PRJNA577476) | soil metagenome | isolation source: 80 cm soil or saprolite under Garry oak tree replicate 1 | place: USA:California | collected 2016-06-15 | reverse complement strand
ATCCACATCCGTGTAACTGTTGCTATGAGAAAACCTTTCATTCCTTTGTGTTTTTGTCAACCCAGTATGTTGCGATTTTCCCGAAATCCATCGTGCGGGGTTTAATGTGGGCGACGCTCTCCAGGAAAATTTCTTGAGTGACCGGCGCGCGATTCCGCACCGTCATTTCCTCAATCACGCGCTGTCGAAGTCGTGTCATCGGAAAGCTCCTTGGCGAGATGGAATTTGCTGGAATCAGCGGCTCTATGGTTTCGTAACGAGCCTCATCCGGAAAGAAGATGTCAGTCTATTGACGTAATTACGAAAAGCACGGTATTCGCTCACGGTTTCCGCGTCGGACGCAGGATGATTTCGCTGATAAAACTGTTCGGCTCCTGGGTCACAATTGCGCGCACGGCATGGGCAATATCTTCGGGCCGCAGCATTCTGTCGCGTGCTTTGCCGGCGGTCTCGGTGGGAGAGAAACGCGTGTCGGTTGAACCTGGACAGATCAGGGACACGCGTATTCCATGCTCTCGAACCTCTTCGGCGAGGGACTCGGTGAACCCGACAACGCCGAATTTTGAGGCGCAGTAGACAGCGCGGGTGGCCGAACCGACCTTACCGGCGATGGAGGCGATATTGACGATCTGTCCCGTTTTGCGTTCGATCATGGAAGGCAGTACGGAACGGCACGCAAAAAAGATCGAGCGCAAATTCGTCTCGATGAGAGTCTCGAAATCTTCATCTTTAAAATCGACGACCGGCCCGAAAATGCCAACGCCCGCGGCATTGACCAGGATGTCGACGGGGCCCACTGCGGCCGTCACCTGCTCGAAAAGCCTTTCAAGCTCCTGTTTCTTTCGAACATCCGTAGGGATCACACTTGTGGACGAGCCGATGAGGCGTGCCGTAGCTTCAAGTTCGGGTCGGCTTCGAGCCGCTAGAACCACCTGCGCCCCGAGATGCCCAAACTCAATGGCAATGGCGCGGCCGATGCCTCGTCCCGCGCCGGTAACAACAGCAACCTGATTTCGAATACCAACCACCCGTCAATCTCCCGGGACGGCGACTTCCTGATCCTTGTACTGCAACTGATACAACTTGTAATAAATGCCGCGCTGGGCAAGCAACTGCTGATGCGTGCCGATCTCCCGCACGCGTCCCTTGTGCATAACGATGATCTTATCGCAGCGCTGAATCGTGGACAGGCGATGCGCGATGATGATTGAAGTGCGGTCCCGCATCAGGCGATCGATCGCCTGCCGGATCTGAAGCTCGGTTTCCGTATCGACACTCGACGTCGCCTCGTCCAGGATCAGAATTTGAGGATCGTGCGCGAGTGCGCGCGCAAATGCGAGCAACTGGCGCTGTCCGGCCGAGAAAGTCGTACCACGCTCGTTTACCGGGTGCTCGACGCCCAAAGGCAATGTCCGCAGAAACGGTGCGAGATTGACGTCCTCGGCTGCGGCAACAACGCGTTCACGAGGAATTGGAGAACCCAGCCGGATGTTGGACTCTATAGTTCCCGAGAACAAAAAGACATCCTGCAAAACAACAGCAAACGATGAGCGCAGGTACTCGAGATCGAACTGAGCGATATTCACTCCGTCGAGAAGAATCTCGCCTTTTCGAATGTCGTAAAAGCGCGTGAGCAGGCTCGTGGTGGTCGTCTTTCCCGCACCTGTATGGCCGACAATAGCAACCGACTCGCCGGGATGGACGTGAAAGGAGACGTCCTTCAATACCCAATTTTCGTCCTCGTAGGCGAACCACACGTTCCGGAATTCGATTTCCCCTTTAGGCGGCCTGGCCGGTTTGTTCGCATGGGGTGAATTGATAATGGTCGCGGGAGTATCGATCAGTCTGAACAAACGCTCGGAACTGGCCATCGCCGACTGAAGAATGTTGTATTTCTCGCTCATATCGGCGATCGGTTGGAAGAACCGATTCGAATATTGAGTAAAAGCCACAAGTGATCCAAGCGTGAGAGCGCCCTGGATAACTTTTCCGCCGCCATACCAGATGATCAACGCGATTGCGACCGAACTGAGCAGTTCGATCGCCGGATAGAACCAGGAATAGGCCAAAATTCCGTCCAGGTTTGCAAGAAGATGTTCGTTGTTGATCTCGTCGAACTTCCTCGCGCTTTTTCGCTCCCGGTTGTAAAGCTGCACAACAGACATCCCCGTGATGTGCTCCTGAAGAAATGCATTGATCTTGGCGATCGCAATGCGCACTCGCCGGTAGGAATCGCGCGCCTTGCGGCGGAAGATGGCGGTTGTCAGGAAAATCAACGGAACAACGGATAACGTCACCAATCCCAATTCCCAGTTGAGGACCAGGATCGCTACCATGATGCCGGATAACGTGAAGATATCGCCGAAGATCGAAACGATGCCTGCTGAAAACAGTTCGTTCAGGACGTCGACGTCGGTGATCACGCGCGTGATCAGGCGTCCCACCGGATTTTTGTCGTAAAACGATGGCGCTAAAGTGTGCAGATGCCGGAACACCTGCATGCGCATGTCGTAGATGATCTTCTGCCCGGTGTTCTGCAGCACATACGTCTCGGCCGAAGCGCAGACGAACCGGATCAGAAGCAACAGGACATAAATGACGGCAATAGTCGTAAGGCCGGCGATATTTGCGGCAGCAATGTACCGGTCGATAGCGATCTTCGTCAGCCACGGGAACGCGACTTCCAATGACGATTCCAATAAGATGAGTGCCAGCGCCAGAGCGACATAAGACTTGTACGGGCGCAGGTACGTCACGAGCCGCCGCATCAGCCTGGAGTCGTACGCTTTTCCTAAGACTTCTTCTTCCTGCATTGGTTCCTAAAATTCCCCATGCATTACTCACTCACCTCCAGTTCTTCTTCCAACAACTGGCGCCGGTGGAGTTCCGCGTAATATCCGTCGAGCGCTAACAACTCCACATGAGTGCCGCGTTCCACGATTTCACCGTTATCGAGAACGAGGATTTCATCCGCTTCCTTGACCGTCGACACGCGGTGGCTGATCAGAATCGATGTGCGGTTTCGCATGACCTGCTTCAGTTCGTGAAGGATCTGTTCTTCCGTGTAGGTATCGACACTGGACAACGCATCATCCAGAACCAAAATCTTCGGATCGCGGATAACCGCTCGCGAAATTGCCGTCCGCTGCTTCTGTCCTCCGGACAGCGTAATACCGCGCTCACCGACGACAGTTTGATACTTATTCGGAAAGCCCTGCACATCGGCGTCGATATGAGAAATCCCGGCCGCCCGCTGAACGTCCGCGTCGGTAGCAGATTCGACTCCGAAGGCGATGTTCTCGCGAATGGTCTCGCCGAAAAGAAACGTGTCCTGCGGAATAAAACCGATTGCGCGCCGCAATGTGTCGAGGGGAATCTGCTCGATCGAAACACCATCGATGAATAAGGATTTTCGCGGAGCGTTATGCAATCTGGGAATGAGCTGCACGAGCGTGGATTTTCCCGATCCCGTGGCTCCAACAATCGCGACTGTCTTGCCTTTCGGTATCTTCAGCGAGATATTCGTCAGCGTCGGAGTACCGTTATAGGCGAAATTCAAGTTTCGAAACTCGATCGATCCCTCAACCTCAAACTCCGGCAGGACGTGCGAACCATCCCTTACCTCGGTAACCGTGTCGAAGATATAGTTCAACCGCTCCATCGAGGCGCGGCCTCTCTCCAGTAGATTCACGACCCAGCCCAGCGCAATCATGGGCCAGGTCAACCTTCCCAGATAAACCGTAAACGCGACGAAGTCTCCGAGCGAGATCGCTCCTTGAACGACCTGCCGGCCGCCGAACCAGATAACCACAACCACCGCAACGCCGATCATTAATTCCATGGTGGGGTAGAAGACGCTCTGAGCGCGGATCAACTCGCGATTCTTGGCAACGAGAGACTGATTCATGCGATCGAACTCACGAATCTCGTATTCTTCCTGCACAAACGCCTTCACCACACGGATGCCGGCCATACTTTCCTGGACTCGCGCGCTCAGATCCGCGAGCTTGGCCTGCGATTGTTCCGTCAAGTCATGAATCTTCTTTCCAAAGTGCCGAACGCTGACGGACACGACCGGCAGCGGTAAGAGGGCCAATAGCGTCAGGTGCCAATCGATTCCGAGCATCAGAACAACCGCAAATGCGGTAACCACGACCGTGTTGGCGGTGTACATGATTCCAGGCCCCAGCAGCATTCGGACGTTGCTGAGATCGTTCGTCGCCCGCGACATCAGGTCGCCAGTCTTATTCGTCTGGTAAAACGAAGCCGGCAGGGTTTCAAGGTGATGAAACAAGTCGTTGCGCAGCTCGTATTCGATATCGCGGGAAACGCCGATAATGAGCCGCCGCATCGAAAAGCGGAAAATGCCTTCACACACGGCCAGTCCAATAACCACCAGGGCGTAATAGGCGAGTTTTTCCCTCGTGACGGACTCTTTGAGGCTGTCCACTGCGTAACCGGTGACGCGCGGAGTTGCAAGAAGAAACAGGTTCGTCAGCAAAACGCAGCTGAAACCGGCGGCAATCCGGCCTCGGTACCGGCGGAGATGAAGCCTCAGGCGGCCCAGAACACTCCACTTTGTTGATTCGAAAACCGCCATAGTACCTAATATACAATTCTTTAAACCAGGTGGAGCCAACGATGTCCAACCTAAGAGGGAAAGAAGTGGATCGGCCTTGCACAGAAAGTGCCCGATTTCAGGCTTGTCCGACTGTAGCGGCGGTCCGCGAAGCGCAAGCGCGACAGCGCGCAGCCTCAAGAGATGACCGCGGACGATCTCGAAACTTAGTAATTGTCGGCGGTCATAGACCGCCGCTACAGTGCAAACCCGAATACCAGGCAGGACATTGCACATGGAACGGACCTTAGAAGCTTCAATGCCGATGGCCGCCCGTAATCAGGATCCCGACGTTGAGCTTATCGAACGGTATTTTGCGGGGGATACGAGCGCCTTCGACGAAATCATGATCCGGTACGAGCGTCAAATTTACCGGGTCTGTTATCGCTTCGTGGAACATCGTGAGGACGCAATGGATCTGGCGCAGGACGTCTTCGTCAAGGCATTCGAGCATCTGCCGACGTTCCGCCGTGAGTCGACTTTGAAAACCTGGCTGTACAGGATTGCGATCAACCACTGTCTAAATCACGTTAAGAAACATCTACAGGTCGCCGGGACGCCGGCGTTTTCGCAACAGAGGCCGCAGCAGCGGCCCGTCCGCCGGGTATTGCAAGACGCGGTTCTTGGTTTTTACGTCAGCGAATTTCAACAACAGGCCGAAGTGAGCGGTGAAACGTTCGCGAAGATCCTGCCCTTTCTGCAACAGTTCGTGCAAGATCGATTTGCGGTCAGAGTCGAAGTTCAACCGATCCCAACGCCCTCAAGACGGTTGGGCGCAACGGTCGTTCCGTCGAGTGGAATAGCCCAATCGAATTAAGCCAATTTCCACCAAGTGAAAAACTCAGACGTAAGCTCTAATTTTCGTGAGAGCTCTTTGGCACCATCAAGCTCAGGCCCCGTCTCGATTTGCTGCCCTCAGGAGGGGAGAGAAGTGTGACTGACAGTAAGCAATCGGCGTCTTCAAATGTGTGCTCGATCTGATTGAGTCGCCTGGATGGTGAAGAAATCGTCATCGGAATCAAATTGGCCAGGTTGAGAGAAAGCTCCTGCAGGTTCCCGCTTTCCAGGAGCTGATTTAGGAAAAGGCCTAGAAAAACGGACCACTCGCGCGCGACAAGAGCGCGCCAGGCTGTGATCTAACGAGAAATCCGAAGCATGAGCGTAGTATTTCAAGCGGGATGGGGAGTAATCCGTGGCAAAATCGAAAGTATTCGCGACTCTGTTGTTCGTCCTGATCGTGGTGATCCCCTCCACTCCGTCTCCCCGCTCTGTAGCAGGTTCGAGCAGGTTCTACTTTCCGCATTTTGTTTCCGCAGACTACTTTCAGACAACGTTTATCGTTTCAAACTCCGGCGCCACCGACGCCGAGGTCGTTTTCACCGCCTACGATGATAATGGCGACGTGATCAGCGGCGGCTCAAACCCCGCCAGCGTCACCATTTTCGCCGACTCTCAGGCTCGTTTGAATTTTAGTGACTTATTCCACATCGAAAGGCAGAAGCCGGTCACCGGTTGGGTGAAAGCCGAGAGTGCGAACCTTCAGCTATCCGCCTGGATGATGATGTCGCTCGATAGCATCCAGGGTGACCAACTCGATGGCTTGCTGGTTTCGGATCAGACTGCAAACAGAATGGCATTTTCCGCGGTTTTTCAGACTGCCGATACTGTCACCGGCATCGGCCTTGCCAATCCAAATTCTCAGGCTGCTCATGTCAAAGCCAGTCTCTATTCCGAAGGTGGCCTCGCCGATATGCGTGACTTTCAAATTCCAGCGTACGGGCATCGGGCCCGATCCAACGAAACCGTTGGTCACGTGGAAATCGACTCAAACGTCGGTCTTGTCGGGTTTCAGCAATTCAGTCAAGAACATGAATGGTCTGCTGTGCCGATGCAATTGCCGGAAGAAACCTCTGAACTCGTCATTCCGCTACCGGATTTGGGCAATTTGGACAACCACTGGGTCGGAATCGCCGTTGCCAATCTCGGAGATTTCGATTTGGACTTGACCCTGACGGCATGGGGGAGGGGCTTAAAACCACTGGCCGCACCTGTCAAACGGCTCGTGAAATCGCACGCCGAGTTGGTGAGTCTGGTTTCCGATCTGTTCGGCAATCTCCCATTCGCGGATGCCTTCATCAGCGTCACAGCCGATTTGGGCCCTGCGCGTATCTTCGGTGGCAAGCCTGCCATCTCCGGCCTGGCCGTCGTGGGACGAGACGACTTGAGAGCACTCGCGAGTATTCCCATCGCCGGCGTGCCGCTGCCAACCCTTCACATCGAATCCAGCGAGCGCGGATTCTTCATCATCCCCCGTCATGATCCGGCGGCTGCAATCAGTGCGATTGAAGATAAGCAGAAAGACAAAGACAAAGAGAAAGAGAAAGACAAAGAGAAAGACAAAGACAAAGAGCAGGGGAAGTGTAAGGACAAAGGCAAGGACGACACCAAAGATAAGGACAAATGCGGGTTGTCGATTCGAGTGGTCGGGAACCACTTGGTCAATGGCAGCAGGCAAATCGTCCGTCTACTGGGTGTCAACCGGTCTGGGACACAGTATTCCTGCGTTTTCGGAGGAGTCTTCGATGGGCCTACCGATACAGCATCCGTTCGGGCCATGTCGAGTTGGAATATCAATACGGTCCGGATACCGCTGAATGAACATTGCTGGCTTGGTATCAACGGAGTCGATCCCGCTGTTTCTGGAGAAAATTACCAGAATGCGATCGTCAATTACGTGAATCTCTTGCATCAATACAATCTGTACGCCATTCTAGAACTACACTGGAATGCGCCGGGTACGAGGCTGGCTACAGGTCCACAGGTGATGCCAGACCTGGATCACTCGCCCGCGTTCTGGACCTCAGTCGCGACGAAATTCAAGAATGATCCTGCTGTTCTTTTGGACCTGTACAACGAACCGAACTCGATCAGCGATGCGTGCTGGAGGGATGGGTGCATCACTCCCGAGGGCTGGCAAGCGGCAGGCATGCAGTTGTTGATCAACACCATCCGAGCGACAGGCGCTACTCAGCCGATCCTGCTCAGTGGAAACCGGTACGGCAATGATCTATCCGGATGGCTCAATTTCAAGCCGCGCGATCCGCTCGAATCACTGGTCGCTTCCGCCCACACGTACAATTTCAACGGTTGTATCAGCGAAGCCTGCTGGAATTCTACCTTCCGACCGGTGGCTGCTGCAGTTCCGTTGGTCAGCGCTGAAATCGGGGAGGACGACTGTGCGCATGGCTTCATCGATACCTACATGGGCTGGCTGGATTCTGCCGGCGCCGGCTATTTGGGGTGGAGCTGGGTTAAAAACGCTTGCGCCGTGGAACCTGCCCTAATCCTGGATTATTCCGGAACGCCAACCGACTACGGCATTGGTTTGCGCAATCATCTGTGGGGCCTAACGACTCAGCCGGCCCTGAATTAGTTCACGAAAAGATACCGTCCATAAAAGACGTGGGCTGGAGGACGCGACTACCAGTGCGCCGCAACACCTACTGAACGTGTAGTCGACGGCTTTTAGCCGGCGTTGACCATTGTGGGGCTGCCACCGCCCCTCTATAACCCAACGTGATAGCACACTCGCCTGGCCCCAACTTCCACGCTTTTCTTCGAGGTCTGATCCCGTGTTTTCTATAACTTACACTTTTTAGTCACTACCAAACGGACAGGTGCAAGTTTTCGGGCCTTGTTAGATCAATGCGGTTACGGCTGGATCCTCATTGGCCACTACATATAAGCATCCGCAATGCTAGTCAACATTTATTGCGGTCACTTTAGTGACGATTTTGGAAAATGTCGCTAATTTCATTGGACTTACCGAACGCGCTTGGAAACGTGAGTTTGAGAACAAACGACTTCTGAAAATAGACCGGCTGCCTTCGCCGTAGCAAGTGTGGAAGTTGGGCTAGCCGCCGGACGCCGCAGTTCAACGGAAGAGGTTGGGCTGATCCCCAAGTCGCGGGATTGATGGGAAGTGAATTTCTTCCAGTTTTTTGACTCCGGCAAGTTGGTCAATTGACACGTGACGGAAAGGTGACGCCAGCTATATCATTGAATATACGAATGGTTCTATCAAGCTCACGCCGACCGTCTTTTTGGAGCCTGGCTTGCTAGCCCCTTGAGTTGCGTGCCCAAGGCGGAGGGGTGTCGCCGGTCACGAAGAAACAGATGCAACGGGGGGTCGATTTAGTCGCCGTCGGCACGGCATCATTATTAAAGGCCCAAGCCCATATCACAGGCTGCCAGGCGTGTGACGGGTCGGCGTTACGGTCGTTCCAGTCCGTTTTGGCAGAAGTGCTCGAAGGCTGCCACGCTACCAAGTATTTTGTCTGCGCTCCAATCGAATGCCCTAGATGCGCGTCGCCGATCTTGGAGACGACCTTTGTTTCCATCAGAGCAGAACGCCGAGGGCTAGTAACCCGGATTTATGAACCGTCTCTGATGCAGACCGACGTCGTATTTGTTGATGAACCTCAACTGTTGGAGGCCGCACAATTCATCTCCGGCTGTGAACAGTGCGAACCGGACACCGCCGAAATCACGTTTGATTATCTACTGGACGAGGTCACCGGCTGTGATCCTACCGTCACCGAATATGTCATCTGCCATTCAGCCCGATGCCCGCGCTGCCACCGCGAGATCGTGGAAAAGACTCTCATCGTCGCAGACTAAACTGTAGCGGCGGTCTATGACCGCCGCTACAGCGCAAAGCAGTCACGTTTTCCCACAAATGCAGTTTTTGGTGTACGTACATTCAACGAAACTGGAGTTCCAGCTGCATGAAGGCCATGCCTTCAGGCACGACGGAGAGAGCGATGAAATCGTCGCCTAGGAAAGTGCGCAGATCGTCGATAAGATCGTGGTCGATTTTGTCGATGCGCAGTGTGAGGCGGTGGACACCCCCTTCGGAGGCCAGTTCGCACTCCAGAGCGCGGACCTTTTTAATCAGATAGTGGAGCCGTTCCAGGAATGTGGTGTACGGGGGTTGTTGGGGCCGGACGCGGGCGATGGCTTCGCGTGGAAGCCAGCAGCGTTTATCGTTGGGGTAAAGAATCTTGAAATTACTGCGCTTGATCTCGATGACCAGCCCCCACTCGTCGGGAAGTTGAAGCTGGTCTCGATGATATTGCGATCGGCAGTAGACAAAATCGCCGACGTGGATTGGATTTGCCTTCACCCTCGAGCCGAGGCTGTTTGCACCGCGCAGACAAACTCGGGAATGGACTTCAGATCGATATGCGCATTCGGACCGCAGGCTGCGCACGCCGGATCGCGGCGGAGTTTGAACTGACGGAACGACATCTCCAGTGCATCGTAAACGAGCAGCCGTCCGGAAAGCGTGGTTCCGATATTCAGCAGCACCTTAATTGTTTCCGTGGCCTGAATCAATCCGATCACACCCGGCAAAACGCCCAGCACGCCGGCCTCATCGCAACTGGGGGCCAGTTCCGGCGGCGTGGCTCTCGCATACACGCAGCGGAAGCATGGACCTTCATATGGAATGAAGGTCGAAGCCTGACCGTCGAACCGGAAAATGCTGCCGTACACGACCGGCTTTTTCAGCAGCACCGCGGCATCATTGACCATATAGGCTGTCGTGAAATTATCGGAGCCGCTGACGATGACATCGTAGTCTTGGATGATCTCCAGGATATTCGAGGCGTCGAGGTGAACCGGGTAGGTACGCACTTTCACGTCGGGGTTGACTTCAAACAGCGTACGACGCGCGGAATCGACCTTTGGAATTCCGACCGACGATGTCCAATGCAATATCTGTCGTTGTAAATTCGATTCATCGACGACGTCATAGTCGACCAAACCGATCGTTCCAACCCCGGACGCTGCCAAATACACGCCCGCGGGTGAACCGAGCCCTCCGGCGCCCACCAACAGGACTTTGCTCCTGAGTAGCTGCAGTTGGCCTTTTTCACCGACCTCAGGAATGCGCAAGTGCCGGCTGTAGCGCGCCATCTGATCCTTGCCGACTTTCTCAGGTATGACGAACGGCAAGCCGTTGTTTTTCCACTCCGTGAAGCCGCCGCGCATCGAGTAAACGTTGGGGTATCCGAGATCCTGAAGAGTCTTGGCGGCCAGAGCCGAACGAACCCCGCCGGCGCAGTAGACGACAATCGGTTGATTCTTGTCCGTCAGCGTTTTGTCCGCTTTGATTTCCAGAAATCCGCGGGGGAGAGAAATGGCCTTCTCCAGGTGGCCCTGTTCCCATTCGTCGCCTTCGCGGACATCGAGTAGAGTAAACCCGTTGTCCGGGTTCAACTTATCGCGCACTTCCTGAACGGATACTTCCTTAATTTGCTTTTTTGCTTGATTGAGAAGCTCTTTAAAGTCGCTCATATGATCTAGGGTCATTTTTAGCCACAAAAGGCAGAAAAGTTCACAAAATTCTTGGGAGTGTTTTGTGCCTTTTTTTGGCGAATCCTAGTTCAATATACGCCAAGTCGCCAGGGCTGTCGACTACCACCGAGAATCGCCTCGTTGCCGCAAATCGTCCAGTGTAGCTTGCATTTGCTCGTGGAGGGCGCGAAGGTGCGCTTCGGAGGCATCCGAGGGCACCCAGATTGGAGGTGCCTTCAGCACGAGCGCTTTTGTGAACGGCAGAGGGACCTGAAATTGATCCCAACTGTTGAGCTGGATCTTGTGCTTCATCGAGATGTGAAAGCAAAAAATCGCAGCGCCCGTCTTTAGCGCGAGCAGCACCGGGCCTTGCTTGGCAACGTACCGCGGCCCGCGAGGCCCATCGATCGTAAAAGCCGTATCGCGCCCCTTGCGGATTTCACCCGCCATCTCGGCCAGAGCGCGGAACCCACCGCGCGAGCTGGATCCGCGAGCGGCGCCATAGCCGAAGCGTTGAATGCATTGAGCGATGGGCTCGCCGTCGCGATTCATGCTGGTCATAACGACGATGCCACGGTCCCGCCAGTAGTAGGTTGCAGGGAAAATCCGGCTATGCCAAAACGTGAAGATCGCTCGGCGGCCGGATTTATAGATGTCGTCGAGGTAGGAATCGCCTTCGGATTCCCAGCGAATCGTCCGGCCGATCGTCTTAATGAAGCAATAGCCGATCCAGCCGATAAGCCAAAATTTGAAACGATCCAAATTTAGATTTCTTCGAGTAGCTTCGCCATTTCCTCGCGGCATTTGCGCCGGCGGATTCCGCTTTCATCGACAATCCAGAATCGCGAAGCCTCTGCCAGGATCTGCCCGTATGCAGGGAAGCCTGTGGAGTTTCCGATCTTTTCAGGCTCGACGTATGATGCACCTTTGTTGAGCACCCGCCCGTTGAAAATCATTACACTGCCGAACAATGGCGCGTCAATAGTGATCAGCATGTTCGAGCGGCCGGTGAACTGTTGCAACTTCTCGAGAGTGATTTCTGAAAGCTTGGGCCCAGCAGCGGCTATCATCGGAGTCCTCCCGGTAACAACGAGCCCAAGAGCATAAACAAATTCCGCGGCAAGCGTCTAAAGAAATTCGGGGATGCCCTCTCCCTCTGGGAGAGGGCGGCGCGACAGCCAGCGGGCTGGCGCGCCGGGTGAGGGGTCACAGGTCTCAGCAAACCTTGAGACCCTCACCCTACCCTCTCCCAAAGGGAGAGGGTAGGGTTCGAATTTAGGAACCTGACGTGCACCTGATTTTTTGGAGGTAATCCATGATCTGCCCCGGATGCGGAAGCGAAAACGAAACGGCCTACTCTGTTCTCTCGAATAGCCTGGTTTGTCTGGAGACCGAATGCGGATTCGAGTTGGAAATGAATCGGTCAGAAGCTCATGAAGTTCTTGAAACCGAGGAAGAATTAGTGTGTTGTTAGGGGGTGAAACTTCTCCTCTTCGATCTGGATCAAACCCTAGTTAGTACTGGCGGAGCCGGACTTCGCGCATTGGATCGCGCTTGTCTCCACCTTTTTGGGATTCCGAATGCCATGCAGGGGATTTCTCCGCACGGGAAAACGGATCCTGCTATCGCCCGGGAAATCCTTCGTGTGCGATTAGGCAAAGACGCAACCGAAGCCAACGGTGAGATTCGATCGATTCTGAATGCCTACCTGCTTTTCTTAAAAGAAGAAGTTCAAACCTCTCTAAAATATCGTGTCTTGCCGGGTATTAACTCCATCCTCGACGAAATGTCGACGAGGAGCGATGTCGCGCTCGGTCTGGCGACAGGCAACCTCGAAGCGGGTGCCCGCATTAAGCTGGACCGAGGGGGACTGAATCGGTATTTTGCATTCGGAGGTTTTGGATCCGATTCGGAGGATCGGACCGAGTTGGTCCGGAAAGCCGCGGACGAGGCTGCAGCCCGATGCGGCAAAACGATCCTATCATGCGACATTTTTGTCATTGGAGATACACCCCTGGATATTGGCGCAGGCAAACGGGCGGGCTTCAAGACGGTCGGTGTTGCTACTGGAAGCTACTCGATCGAACAGTTGCTTGATTGCGGGGCGAACTTTGCCATTCCCGACTTCGACGAGGGCCGCGATCACTTCTTGCGTTCAAGCTTCATTGCGTAGATGTCGACGCGCTCTTTGGGACGCTCGTTCTCGACGGGCACAGCGGCGATTTTCTCGACAACGTCCATTCCTTCAGCCACACGGCCGAAAACTGTGTACGTACCGTCTAACGAAGGTTGGTCGGCGAGCACAATAAAGAAGGATGTGAACGCACTGTCGATTTCCTCTCCGCGCGCCATAGATACGATACCGGCTCGATGTTTGACGTCGTTAATTTCCGCTCGAATTTTCTCAAGGTATTTCTGCGCGGCTTGGGGGATTGGCTCCGAGCGCGTGTTGAGATCGCCTGCCTGGATGACGAATCCAGGGGCGATACGGTGAAAAGCCGTTTTATCGAACGCCCCCAGAGACGCGAGTCGCAGAAGATGGCGGACGTGATTCGGCGCTTTATCCGGCAGCACTTCGATGACGATGTTCCCTTTGGAGGTCTCCATCACGATCCGATATTGCGATAGCTCCTCGGTAGTCTCCGTGCGGAACGGCGTCGGCGCCGCCGGCGGCGGCGCCGGCCGGGGCCGAATCGTAATGTTTCGAATCTCGATGCGGTCCGTCGCAATCTGCTTGTCATCTACGGGAGTGGTCGAAATCTTGTCGGCAACTTCCACTCCCTCGACGATGTGGCCGAAGGCCGTAAATTTTCTGGTGAACTGAGGCTGATCCGCTACGATGATGATGAATTCGGATCCCGCGCTGTCCGGTTCATTCGGGAGCAGCGTCGCGGCGATAATTCCGCGAGAGAATGGGATGTCGCTGAATTCCGGCTTCAGGCCAAGGTTGAAGCCGCCTGTCCCGTACTTAGGGCGTGCCTGCGGATTTTTGGTTTCCGGATCTCCCCCCTGGAGGATTCCGTGCGGCACCATACTGTGAAAGATCGTCCCATTGTAGAAGCCCTTTTGTGCGAGGTCGATGAAGCTCCGCACGTGATGCGGTGCCTGATCAGGGTAGAACTCGACGATGAAATTTCCGGCTGTAGTATCAAAGACGGCCTGAAGCTGTTTGGCGTCGTCTTGAGGGGGCAGCAGCAAGGCTACGAGTAGTAATGCGTACATACGTTCTCCCAAAATTGCAAAACTCGCGCGCCGTGATGGAATAGACTGAAGCGGCGGTCTATTTCTTGAGGCTGCGCGCTATCGCGCTTGCGCTTCGCGGACCGCCGGTATTCCGGTGATTCCGCGAAAAACCGGCGCTCATTTTCTTGAGGCTGCGCGCTGTCGCGCTTGCGCTTCGCGGAGCGCCGCTACAGCAGGCAACCCGCAGTCTTGCGCCACCTCCGCAGAGGAGGGAATGTGAATCTTATAGCAGTTGTGAGCCGCGGCGAAGAGAATCGATGCCGAATTTCTCCTTGATCTCGTCAACAGCGTGGCCCAGCTTTTCTTTGGGATTGGACGTAGCGAAAAGCGTCAGTTGTTCCGGATCTTCGCGGCCACGATGGAGGTCCCCGGCTGAAACACCGATCAGACGAATCTTCCGGTTCAATGGGAATTGCGAAAACAGCTGGCGCGCGACGGCAGCAATCTCATCGCCGGTCTGAATCAGCCGGTCCAGCGAGTGTTGCTTGGTATGCGTAGAGAAGTTCGAGTACCGAAGCTTCAGCGTCACTTTTCGCGCGCGGTACTCGTCCTTTCGCAAACGCTCGGCCACATGGTCCGACAATTCCAGAATGGTGCGGAGGAGAAGGTCGGGGTCGTCCGTGTCCTCGTCAAATGTCGTTTCCGTGCCGACGGATTTGCGTTCCCAATCCGGTACGACCTGCCGATCGTCTTTACCGTGCGACAGCTGATACAAGTGCTCGCCCAGGCTTCCGAGCGTTCTAACAAGGGATTCGCGCGAGGCTGACGCCAGCTGGCCTATCGTCCGGAATCCCATCTCGTGCAGGCGGGCTTCGGTTTTGGGACCTACTCCCCACAAACGCGAGATCGGCAGGTCCCGGAGAAACTGGTCCACATCGTCTTCTTGAAGCACGACCAAGCCGTCGGGCTTCTTCAAATCCGAGGCGATCTTCGCCAAGAATTTGTTGGGGGCGAGGCCGACGGAGGCAGTCATACCCGTCGCCTCGCGGATAGCCTTCTTTATAGATCGGGCGATTTCGTCCGCTGGTCCGAGCAGGGCGACCGATCCGGTAATGTCGAGAAATGCTTCATCGATGCTGAGTGGTTCGACCAGATCGGTGTACCGCCGAAACACGTCCATCACCTGTTGCGATACTTCCACGTATCGGTTCATCCGCGGCCGGACATACACGCCTTGCGGGCAAAGTTTCCAGGCCCGGCTGATCGGCAGAGCGGAACGAATACCAAACTTCCGTGCTTCATAGGAACACGCTGCAACAACGCCCCGTCCCTTCCCGGCTTTCGGGTCTGCGCCGACAATGACCGGCCGGCCTTTGTATTCGGGATGATCGAGCTGCTCGATGGACGCATAAAATGCATCCATGTCGACATGAAGTATGAAGCGCACGCCGCGTTTTAGATGTGATACATCAACTGCCGCTGGCCGATGCGCGAGCGGCGAACCAATTCCTCGAACGTGACGTTATTCAGGATACTGCCGATGGCGCGATCCACTTCCGCCCAGATCGGCTTAAATTGACAGATGTCCTGTTTCCCGCAGTTATCTGCGAAATTACCGGATTCCAGGCAAGAGAGTTGGACGAACGGGCCGCTCATCGCCCGAATGACGTCTCCCACGGTGATCTGGCTTGGCGGCCGCGTCAGGACGTAACCGCCCTCGGTGCCGCGGCGGCTCCTCACGATATCCACCCGTTTCAAGATCTGCATAATCTGAAATAGAAACTTCATCGGAATGCCCTGCCGCTGGGCGATATCCTGCACTCGGATTGGCGCCTCGCTGTCGTAGTTCAGTGCAAGCTCCAGCACAGCCGAACACGCATATTCATCCCTTGCCGAAATTTTCATCAGACCTCTCGCTGCGACGATACCTTAAGTGGACCCAATCTGTCACTCCTACAACGGAAGCTAGCTTTATGCAATTATTCCCCTCTCCCTCTGGGAGAGGGCGCGAAGCGCGAGGCCGATAGGGCGAAGCGTTAAGAAAAGGTGAGGGTCGCAAGATTTGACGAGACCTCTCTTTAGGGTTCGCCCTATCGGGCTCTCGCTTCGCACGACCCTCACCCGCCGCGCTTGGCGCGGCGTCATCTCCCAGAGGGAGAGGGGATAAAAATCATGCTGAAGCTTCGGCGGATCGAACTGATTGGTTTCAAGTCATTTTCGGATCGTGGTGAGATCACGGTTCATGATACGGGTGTCACCGCCATCGTGGGCCCAAATGGCTGTGGGAAGAGCAATGTATCCGATGCCGTCGCCTGGGTGCTCGGTGAGCAGAGCGCGAAATCGCTTCGCGGGGATAAGATGGAAGACGTGATCTTTAATGGCACCCGCAACCGCGCTCCGATGGGTATGGCGGAAGTCACGATCACGCTCACTGAAATTTTGAACGGCAATGGGAACGGGAATGGAAATGGGAATGGGAATGGCGATGGGAGCGGGAATGGGCCCTCACCCGCCGCGTCAGCCCCGCGAAGCGCGAGCCCGTCAGGGCGAAGCCTCAAGGAAAACCTGTCGCGGCGGCCTCTCCCAGAGGGAGAGGCAAGGGACGTCGTCGTTCAGAGGAGACTCTATCGGTCGGGCGAAAGCATGTATCTGATTGATGGGAAGCCGTGCCGCCTCCGCGACATTCAGGAAATCTTCCTCGGCACCGGTCTCGGTCCTAACAGCTACGCCATTATCGAGCAGGGTCGTATCGGCCAGCTGCTCAGCTCGAAACCGTCTGACCGCCGGACGTTGATCGAAGAGGCGGCCGGAATCACCAAGTTCAAAGCGAAACGCAAGTTTGCCGAGTCGCGTCTGGAAGCCGCGAGCCAAAATCTGTCCCGCGTGAATGACATTTTGGCTGAAGTCGACCGGCAGCGAAACTCGCTCAAGCGCCAGGCGGGAAAAGCGCGCCGGTATATTGAGCTGCGCAATCGAATGCGCCAGATTCTCTCCGCTGTCTTTTCAACGCGCGCCGAAATGCTGATCGACCGGCAGGAACAGCTGGAAATTTCGCTCGCCTTGATGGGTGGTGAAGGCAAGCGCCTGGAGCAGGAAATCGAACGGCTCAACGCCCTGGTTCACCAGCGACGCACGGATGCCGGTTCCCGGGAACGGAATCTGGAACAGACCAGAGAGCGGCGGTCCGGGATCGAGCTCGAGCATCAGAAGACGGTTCAACGGATCGAACGGCTTCAGGATCAGATCACCTCTCTTGAAGAACGCAGTCGCTCGCTGACTGCCGATCGGGCGCGCGCCGCCGAAGAACTCGACAATAACGCGAGGCAGCGTGAGCAAAAGAAGCTTCAGTTGACAGGCATCGAGGCTGACAAAGATATCGTCGAGGTTCATCTGAACCGAACGGCCGCCGGCTTGGGCGATCTATCGGAGCGGCGCACTGCAGAGGAACGCGTCATCGAGCATCTCCGGCACCAACAATTTGAGACCGTTGCGCGCGAAGCAAGGCTTCGTAACGATGTCACCAGCCGCAGTGAGATCAGCCGCCGCCTGACAGTACAGATCGAACGACTCGAGCGTGAAGCAAGCGAAGCGCGCGAACAAACATCGGCTTTAGAGGCGCAATTGAATCGAGCGCGCGAAGAATATGCAGGACAGCAGACGGGATTCGGCGCGTTGCAGACAAAGTTGAGGGAGGCGGAAGAGACCCATTACCGCTTTAAGGTCGAGCATGCAAACGCATTGCGGGCTGCGGCCGAAGCAAAGACGCATGAAGAAAGCATTCGGAATCGTCTTCAAACGATCGGTGAACTGGCTGTGCAGCGCGCCTATAGCACGGAATCGGTACAACAGTTCTTTAATGCTGTTCGCGGCCAGGATTGGGCGCCGCTCGGCATATTGGCGGATTTCATTGAGGTTGATCCGGAGTACGAATCACTGGTCGAAGATTTTCTGCGATGGAAGCTCCAGTACGTTGTCGTCGAGGACCGCAACCAGGCCCGGCGTGTGCTCGATCTGGTCAAAAACGTCAGCAAGGGCCGTCTGGATTGTTTTCTGCTCAACGGCAGGACGCCGCCCGAGCCGGGGTTTCCGATCGACGGTGCATTGCCCGTATCGAGTGTGGTGCGATTCGATGATCGGGTTCGCCACTTCGCTGAATACATCCGCGAGGCGTACATCGTCGATACCGTTCAGCGCGCGTGGGAATTATCCGAAAAGTATCCTTCGTTCGAGTTTGTTGCCCGCACCGGCGAGATGGTGCGCGGCCATGTGATCGGTTGGGGTGAGCATGAGGAGATCGGCCCGCTTTCGCTCAAACGTGAAATACGCGAGCTCGACCGGAATATGGATTTGGCCCGGCGTCAAACGGTGGCCCTTGATAAAGAAGCTGCCCGATTTGGCGAATTAGTCGCTGAAAGCGAGATGCTGAAATCACGTCTTGCGATCGAGCTTCAAGAAGCGGAGAAGGCGATGCTCAGTATGGATCATTGCGTCCGCTCGATTGCGGTGGACTTCCAGCGGGCTAGCCAACAATTGAATGTGACGGCATTGGAAGCCGGCCGCCTTGCCGATGAGCGTGAGGAAGCCGAGCGGACGGTTGCCGAAGGCGAAATGGAACTGGTCGAAATCGCCGGAGCCAAAACGGCAATCGAAGCCGAGATCCGGGACCACACGCGCCAAAACGAGAAATTGCGTGTCGAGGCCGAGAACCTGCAGCGGGATCTCGCCGGACTTCAATCCCAACTTGCAGTGCTTGAGGAACGCAGGTCGGCGGTCTCACGAGAGCTGACCGTACTTCGAGACCAAGAAATCAGTCTGGATAGCCGGGCGCAGGATGCGGACTCGCAGATTCAGGAAGCCAGAGAGCAACAGGACCAGACCCGCGCTACGATCGAGTCTCTTGACCTTACGCGCGACCAACTGGCGGACGAACGCAGCCGGCTTGATGCTGCCATTGCTGAATCTATGACAGCCCTGGAGGGGCTTCGAGGCGAACTCCATGATGCCGAGACTAAATGGGACGAGCATCGTGGGCTCTTGGATTCCTGGAAGGATCGGCATAACGCTCTCGAAATTCAAAGAACGGAAGTCGACTCGGATCTGAAGCACCTGGCTGAGACCTGCATACACGAATTGAGCGAGACCATCGAGTCGGTTTGTCTGAACTATTTCGAAGCGCTACCGCCCACGGAGTTGGAAACCCGTGAAGATGAATATCGCGAACTGCGCGAGAAACTCGATTCCATGGGCGCTGTGAACATGATGGCTGTTGAGGAATATCAAGAAGCTGAGCAACGTTTCCAATTTCTCACGGCGCAGCGGCAGGACCTGCTCGACTCGATTCGAGACACCACGCAGGCGATCGAAGAGATCGACTCGGTTTGCCGCCGCCAATTTAAAGAAGCGTTTGAGGCTGTCAATGCGGGATTCCAGCAGTCATTCGTCTCTCTATTTGGCGGCGGTCACGGCGAATTAAGGTTATTGGAAAATGCTGAAGATGGCGAGCGGCGGCAGGACGATGCGGGTGTGGAGATCGTTGCGCAACCACCGGGCAAGAAGCTTCAAAATGTATTGTTGTTGTCGGGCGGCGAAAAAGCATTGACAGCGCTGGCGCTGCTGATCGCGCTCTTCCGTTATAAGCCGAGCCCCTTTTGCATCCTCGATGAAGTCGATGCTCCGCTCGATGACGCCAACGTCGACCGATTCGCCCAGATGGTGCGCGAAATGAGCTCGACGACACAGTTCATCGTCATTACGCACAGCAAGCGTACAATGGAAACGGCATCCCACTTGTACGGAGTTACCATGGAAGAACCCGGTATCTCGAAAATTGTTTCGGTGAAATTGAACTGATGCGGAGTGAGCGTGACATTCCCCCTCCTCTTCGCAGAGGAGGGGTGGCGCGACAGCTTAATAGAAGCTGGCGCGCCGGGCGCGAAGCGCGAGCCCGGTAGGGCGAAGCCTCAATTAGTGGTCAGTTCGGTGAAACATTTCGCCGAGCCGACCACCCCGTCTGCGCCACTTCGTGGCGTATCCACTCTTGAGGCTTCGCCCTGTCGGGCTCGCGCTTCGCGCCCTCCTCGCAGAGGAGGGGAATTATGATGCAGACCGATCTTCCCGGCGTAAAGCTTCGCGGCCGCGGGAAGGTTCGCGACATTTACGCGGTTGGCGAATATCTCCTGATCGTGGCCACGGACCGTCTTTCGGCTTTCGATGTGGTGTTGCCGACGCCGATTCCTAACAAGGGCAAAGTGCTGACTCAAATGTCGTCGTTCTGGTTCGATTACTTCAAGGATTTCGTCCCAAATCACGTTGTATCGACGAAAGTCGATGAGTATCCGAAAGAACTCCGCCAGTTCCGCGATCAACTCGAAGGCCGCTCGATGCTAGTGAAGAAAGCCATCGTATTTCCGATCGAGTGTGTCGCGCGCGGATTTCTAACCGGCTCGGGTCTGAAGGACTACAACAGAACCGGGCAAGTTTGCGGAATTACCTTACCATCGGGTCTGCGCGATTCCGACAGGCTGCCGATGCCGATCTTCACTCCAGCCGCGAAGGCGGAAACAGGTCACGATGAGAACATTTCCGAAGAGCAAGCGGCAAGGATCGTCGGTCAACACAATATCCGCAAGCTGAAAGAACTCACATTATCGATTTACAGCCGCGCCGTCGATTTCGCTTCCAAGCGCGGCATCATCATCTGCGACACGAAATTTGAATTCGGAACGATTGATGGCGAGATCAGGATTGTCGATGAAATGCTCACACCGGATTCCTCACGACTCTGGCCTGCGGATCGATACTCTCCGGGAAGACCTCAGCCGTCCTTCGATAAGCAATTTGTTCGCGACTACCTCGAACGTATCCAATGGAACAAACAGCCTCCTGCGCCGGAGCTTCCTGCGGATATCGTCAGCGCGACGAGCGCAAAATACGTCGAGGCTTTGCGGATTTTGACCGGCCGGGACCTGCAGTGACTCTACTGGACTGGCTTCTCATCGCGATACTCGTTTATTCCATCGTCATGAGCTGGTTAAAAGGTTTCATCCGCGAAGTTCTAGGACTGATCACGGTTCTGGCGGCCTTGCTTCTTGCAGCATGGTTCTACCGCGGGTTTGCGAACATGTTTAAAGATGTTGTAAGAACCGAAAACCTTGCTCTATTCTTTGGTTTCTCCGTCATCTTCCTGGCGACACTCGTCGCGGGATTTGTGATCATCTGGCTGATCACCAAATTCGTGAAATTCGCCAAGCTTCAATGGGCGGATCGAATGCTGGGAGCAGCATTCGGATTTATTCGCGGATGGGTGATTGGCGCCGTGGTCTTGCTGGCGTTAACGGCGTTCGACGTGCAAACGGAGAGGTTGAAGAACTCGGAGCTGGTACCGTATTTCCTGCCCGGGTCCAGAGTTATCGCCGTCATGACTCCCTATGAAATGAAAGCGAAGTTTTTGGTTGGCTACCGCGCGCTGGAGCGTTGGTGGCGAGAAAAATAATCCATCCTCCCAAGGAAGAAGGTCGTGAAACAGACGCTGGAATACCTTGTCGAAGAGATGATCGACCGCCGGATTTTTCTGGATGAAGCTCTCGATGAATTCGAAAAGAGATTCATCCAGACTGCGCTGACCAAAACGCATGGAAATCAAACCAAGGCCGCGGAGGTCCTTGGTGTCCACCGCAATACGCTCAATCGTAAGATCGTCCACTACAAATTAAACGGGCATCAGTAGGGGGGCACTGTAGCGGCTGTTACGTATCGTTAGGCCTCTACATTAGTCCCAATACCGAGCTCTTTTGCCCTTCTGTAAGCCAGATCAGCGGCAACGAGATCTTCGAGCGCCATGCCGACGGATTTGAATACTGTGATGCGATTGTCGACATCCGGGACCGGTTTGGCTTCCGAAACCAGTTCGTCGATCGAAGCATAGATGCTGCCGCGGTGGATGACGCCTTCGTTCAGCGGTATCACGATGTCGCCTGCTTCGTTGAACGCGCTTTCGTGTGAATCGACCACAATGATGGCCTGAGCCATGACATCCGAAGCGATCTCACGCGTGTGAGGCCGGTATGCCCCGATGGCGTTGATGTGAACGTTGGTTGAGAGATCTCTCAATTCAAACAACGGCGTCGCATTCGTCGTACAGGTGCAGATGATCTCCGCCCGTTTGAGTTCATTCAGGATCGAGCGGCGCGACGGCTTTCGGAGTTGCCGTTCTACGCGCTCGGCAAATTGCTCGCTGAGCTCCGGTGTTTGTCCAAAGACGAGAACCTCGCCAATGGCAAAAACTTTTGTAAATACTTCCACGTGAGACCACGCCTGCACGCCGGTTCCGAAGACTGCCATTGTCCTCGCCCCGGATTTGCCGAGAACATCGGTTACAAGGGCGGATACAACTGCAGTGCGGAGCGCCGTAAGGAACTCGGCATCCATGAGGCTCAGGATTTCACCGGTGCCGGCGCTCACATATAAATACTTCGAGTGGATCAGCGGTAAGTTCTTTGCGGGATTTCCGTTCATGACGGTAACGAGCTTCATGCCTGCCGCCTCCAGGCTCTCACAATACGACGGCATGAATAACGCCACGCCTTCATGCGCCGGCATTTCAATCGTTAGTCGAAGGGGAATTTTCCATGCGCCCTTCGCAAGCTGCCGGAAGCCCTCGGTCATCGCTTCGAGAAGTTCTGCGGCGTCGAGTGCCCGCCGCATATCATCCCGCGACAGTATCAACATGAGTGGGTTTTCGCTTTCGTTTGCGTTGTTCGAGACGTTCAATAACGCGTTGGGGCAGACGCTCGAAATCGCGCGCCGGCAACAGCTCAACGCTTTGTAAGGGATCTACAACGAAATTACTCACAAGGCAGAACTCGTCGTACTGGCTTCGATTGGAATCGCGGCCGATGGGCATTTCGAAAAAACGGTTCAGATCCAATGCCAGACGTTCGTTGAGTGATTCAATTTCGTATTGCTCGAAGCCGACGATGCGGCTTTCGTGAACAAAAGCAATTTTGCAGCGGAGGACAGAATCGGAAGCCAGGATGACAATGTAGTTGAGAGTCCAGACCGAGAGAAATGTGTCTTTGTACTCCTGACGGGCCCGGTGGATTTTATCCAGTTTCCGGCGAACCATCTCTGCCTCTTCGAACCGCATCTGCGCGGCAAGATCATTCATTTTCGCGACCAGCCCCCGCCCGATGTCCTCGTCTCGACCTTCAATGAAAGCAATCGCCTGGTCTACGTCTTCCAGATACGCGCGCCGGTCGATGTCGTTATTGCAGGGACGCGAGCAGGTATGCATCTGGAAGTACAGGCAATCCGGATGCGGATCGTTGCCCCGGATGTTATACAAGCAGGGGCGGAGCTTGAACGTGCGTTCAAGAGTCGTTTTCAGGCGTGTGAATTGACCGCGGGCAAGGAATGGCCCGAAATAGTCCACGCCTGGTTTTATTTCCCGGCTCGCGTAAATGCGAGGAAAGCGCTGCCTCCGGTTGATCTTCATCAGCGTAAACAGCCGGAACGTGCGCATCTTGCGATATGTCTTTGGAAAGTGGTTCTTTCGTTCGCGATAAAGGATGTAAATCGTTTCGAAAGCCGAATCCGTCTTGATGAATTGGATGCGGCCAGTGATTTCGCGCAGGTCCAAATCGCGAACACGCTCCGACCGCTCGCCGTAGTAGCGTGTGAATCGTTCGAAAAGGTTACCAGTCTTATCGAGAACGATCAATTTTCCGCGAATGTCGAAGATTTTATAAACGCCTGAATGCTTTGGCAATGCGGGCAGCGTTCGATCGTACTCGATCGTCTCGAACCGGAACTCCATGCCTCATTGTTCTACTTTCCGTTGAAAACCTTCCAGTGGAAAAGCATGGATTCGCTCGTGTGATTTCTCGCGTAGTCCCAGCCGTGGCCGCCCGGATAAAGGTGAGCTTCATGAGGATAGCCGGCTTTCGTCAGCATATCGTCCAATTGCTTGGCCCCGACTTCGAAGCCGTACCTGTCCTCAGTTCCACAGTCGAAGTAGAGTTTGAGACCATTGAGTTTCTTGGTGTCCTTCGCCAGCGTCATGGGGTTGTTCGCTTCCCAGTAGGTCAGGTCCTGATTGATCCCGAAAATGTGATCGAACATGGCCTGAAACATCTGCAGCCGCCCGCCGGAGACTTTCGCCGCGGACAGATCTTGTAAGAGAACAGCGCTATGGGCACTCGCCGATCCGAATAGATCGGGATGTTTCATTGCGAGCTTGAGTGCCCCATATCCGCCCATGGACGTGCCGCTGATTCCGCGCGTCGCGCGCGTTCCGTTGACGCGGTTTGCCGATTCGATCATAGGGATGAATTCGGCGATGATCATGTCCTCCCACTTCTCGGTGCCATCGCGGGTGTTCGTATAAAAGCTGTTTGCGGCCGATGGAAGGGCGACGATGAACTCGCCGATCTTTCCTTGGGCAATCATCTGATCGAGCTTCGTGTCTGTCTGTCCGAGCGAGCTCCAGCGCATTTCGTTCTCGAAAGCGCCGTGAAGGAAATACAGCACGGGATATTTCTTGGCCGGAAAATTCTGGTACGAAGGCGGAAGGTACAGGCCATAACCAATTTCGTGTCCAAGCACTTTGCTCTGAAATGATTTGTATTCGACCCGTGAGCCTGCCGGGACAGTGACGGTGCCAAACACGCCTGGACGTTGTGCGACAAGTTCGATACCGAAAATGAGCAAAAGCAGGACAGAGCGCAGCATAAGATTATTCCTCCGGCGAGACCTCTCGAGGCTCTTGAGGAGCGCGTGAACCGTCAAAGTGTCTTATCTGCATTTCCTGGGCCGCGATATCGGTCAGATCCACGATCGACGCGGCGCTCACTCCCATGGTAATCGCGATAGTTTCGCTGATTTCTTCCTTAGTCGCGCCGTATTTCAGGGCCTTCTTGATGTGTCCTTCCAGGCATCCCTTGCAATGAGTTGCCAGGGATGCGGCTATCGCGATCAGTTCCTTGGTTTTTCGATCGAGAGTGGAGGATTTGTAAGTCTCTTGATAAAACTGGAAATAGATCTTCCGCATTCGCGGCTCGACCATCGTGTATGAAGGCCATTTGTCTTCTTTAACGTTCGGCTTATTCGCCATTAATGACTCCCGGGAGAAATTCGGGGACAGGTCAGTCCCCGAATTTCTCACGAGACTGCAACCTCGTCAAGCAGGTCTCTCACGGTGGACGCGAGTTTGACGACCTCGAACGGCTTTTGTACGAAGCCATCGACGGCGAGTGCTTCAAGCACGGGAGCTTTTTCTGGAGAGGTGTATCCACTGCAGACCAGGACCTTCACGTCCGGTGACTTCTGACGGATCATGCGAAGGGCGGTGATGCCGTCCATAATCTCCTGAGCGTCCTTTCATCGAACGTTCCCGGGGCGTCGTCGGCGAGGCAAAGAATTCCACGCAGGTCATTGCGAGTCAGCAGCGGCACGCATACCCACGAGACCAGGCCTGTTGGCAACGGCCAGTCTTCGAACCACATCGGATTCTCGGTGATGTTTGCGATCTGGATCGGGCTGCCGGTCCGTTCGAAATGCCGGACGATGCCGGATGGACCGATCGTGACCGGGAACTCCTCGGGACCAGAAAAAGTACTGGATACGGCTTGAAGTTCGAACTGGCCCGCATCCGATGCGGTATAGGTCAGCGCGTACTTGCAATTGACGGTTTCAGCGATGGCGTCGACAAGTTCCGAAGACAGGCTCCAGATCGACGTATGGTGGCTGATAGCGTCGCCGGCGCGGCGCACGAGAGACAGTTCGTCCATCTTGGAGCGGATAGTCTCATTTGCTTGCTCCAGGGCTGCGGTCAGAAAAGCGATCCGTCGATCAATATCCGTTGACATGGTTTCACATCAGGAGGCTGTCAATTTGTGTTCGACGCCGGCGAAGTTCCGCGGCCGTATCAAAGAAGTCGTCTTGACTTAAACGTAAAGCCCGAAGGACTTCAGGCGCTACTTCCGATCCTTCAGGCGACAGCGCCACTTTGGCACAGGCATCGGCAGCGTGGACACACGCCACAATGGGCTGTGAAAGATGTTCCAAATCCAGCGAATGATGATACGCAATAGCGCTTACCAGTGCCGGAGGCAATTGCCATCGCTCGGCCATCCATGCTCCGATTTCCATGTGGTCCATGTCGGCCTCGGTAGGAAAATACATCTCGATAATCATTTTTCCGACGTCGTGGAGCAGGCCAGCCATGAAACAGACATCCTCATCTTTGATATGGGCTCGCTTTGCAATCAAGGCCGATGCCGTCGCCGTCGCGAAGGAATGTTTCCACAATTGTGCGCGATCTTTTCCGCCCCGCCCGATCGTTCCGCAAACGAGCACGCTCAAAAAGAGCTGCTTGAGCATGTTCATACCGATCACAACCATCGCCTGCCGGATCGTGGCAATCTTGGCGCGATGTCCGTAATAAGCGGAATTCGCAAGACTCAAGACCCTCGCCGACAACGCCGGGTCGCTCGATATGATCGCCGCGAGCTTTTCCGCACCGGCGTCGTCGTCCGCTAACTTCATGACTTTTTGGGCGACCTCCGGTAGCGTTGGGAGATCGCGAATCGTGTAGATCTTTCGTTTGTAATGGAGTACGGCGCTCATGTGCTGGTCTCCAGCAGGGTTCGTATCGGAGGGGGAGCGCCTGAACTTTAACCCAAATCCTGAAAATACCCTCTCCCTGTGGGATGGTAGAATCTTCGCATGCATTTCCGCCAGTTTTACCTCGGGTGCCTTGCGCACGCTTCGTACTTGATAGGGTCGGGCGCGGAAGCCGCGGTCGTTGATCCGCAGCGGGATATCGACATCTATATTGAAGAGGCCAAGGCGCACAGTTTGGTTATCAAATATGTTATCGAGACTCACTGCCACGCCGATTTTATATCCGGCCATCATGAGCTTGCCTCGCGTACCGGGGCGAAAATCTATTTCGGAGCGCGAGCCGACGCAAAGTTCCCGTTCGTGCCCGTGCATGAGGGTGATGAGATTGACATGGCTGACGTGACGCTGCGCTTTCTCGAGACCCCCGGTCACACTCCCGAGTCCATCAGCATTCTGGTTTTTGATCGGCAAAAATCTCCAACGGTCCCGGAGGCGGTGTTGACCGGCGATACCATGTTTATCGGAGACGTCGGCCGTCCCGATCTGCTCGGCTCGCGCGTCCCTGCAACAGAGCTCGCACGGATGCTGTATCAGTCATTGCATGCGAAACTGCTTACGCTTCCCGACGACGTGAAGGTTTTTCCTGCCCACGGAGCCGGATCCATGTGCGGCCGCAACATTTCAAGCGATACGTCGTCAACGATTGGCGAACAGCGGCGCTTCAATTACGCGCTTCAGCCAATGCCGGAAGAAGCATTTGTCAAAATGATGACCACGGATCTTCCGGAACCGCCTTCCTACTTCAGCCGCGATGCGCAGATCAATCTGGAAGGCCCGGCCCTTCTGGAAGATTTGCCCGATCCGATTGCATTCTCGCCCGAGGCCGTTCAAAAGATGCAACGCGGAGGCCATCTCATTCTAGATACACGGCCATCGTCGCAATATGGCGCCGGACACATTCCCGGGTCGCTTCACATCGCGCTCAACGGGCAATTCGCATCCTGGGCTGGAAGCCTGATCAAACCAGATATCCCGCTGCTTCTCGTTGCGGAAGAGCCCGAGGGCGTGCGCGAAGCGCAAACGCGCTTGGCGCGTGTCGGCCTGGAAAGGGTTTCCGGATATTTGAAAGACGGAGTCATTGCCTGGCACATGGCAAATCTACCGCTCCCTGCCATGGAACAGATCTCTGTCGAGGAACTGCGTCAGCGGATCGAAGAAAAGTCGATCGACTTGATTCTGGACGTTCGCCGGCCGAAAGAATGGGAGGGCGGCCATATCCCACAAGCCACCAGCATGCCGCTGAA